>Ga0181520_10010455_pt1 | contig 12461 bp, 8 predicted proteins | sample PEATcosm2014_Bin_29_FD_132451 | JGI IMG/M metagenome (GOLD analysis project Ga0181520, IMG submission 132451) | Peatland microbial communities from MTU Mesocosm Facility, Houghton, MI, USA - PEATcosm2014_Bin02_30_metaG | ecosystem: Environmental > Terrestrial > Soil > Wetlands > Peat | place...
TCGAAGATCGGGGTGCGAATCTCGCCGAAGTTGTAACGGGCAAAGACCTTGCGCGCGGTCGCCTCGATGCGGTTCCACAGCTCCGTCTCCGGAGGCAACAGATCCCGCGTCCCGCGCACAGCTTTCAAAGTGGTCATCACTGTCTAGTTTAACCGGACAAATCCCGGCAGGGTCCCGCCGAATCCGGGCAAAACACCGCACCGAACCTCGTCAAAACCGCACATAAATCGATCGGTCATTGTCCTTTAGTCATCTATCCCTAAACTCGTTATTACCTTTACACCTTTTGCGCTATTACCGTGGGTTTTTCATATCCGTCCACAGGTAATTATGTGACCATAAGGCACCACTCTCGATTGGGGCCCAGGGGTTGCTCCTGCATCAGCACACTCTGTGCGCCACGAGACGGCAGCACCCCACTGCCGGTCATGTATGATCCGACCGCTCGGGCGCACCGGGGTGATGAGCTTGCCTGGGAAGAAGTGAACGGAGTTGTACATGAACTGTCTGGCTGATCGCAATCTCCGCCTTCAGGACCGCATGGTCCACTTTTTGACCTGTAATCTTCCATCAGAACGCACAGCGCGGATCCGGGGTCCTCGGGGCATCGCGTGCGCAATGGCGCTCCTGCTCGCGGCAACCTGCGCCCATGCGCAGTTCGGCGCGCAGCCGGTGGGCGCCAGCTCGGGCAGTCAGGGCATCACGGTTACGGCGACGGTCGCAGGCACGGTGAGCAGTGTGGAAGTGCTTACGCTGGGATCGTCCAGCGGAGACTTCGCCGTGGGCGCCGGCTCGTCCAACTGCGCCTCGGCGAGCCTGGCAATTGGGGGCAAGTGCACCGAGTTGGTCACCTTCACGCCCGCTGCGCCCGGCCTGCGCCTGGGAGCCGTGGTGCTTGTGGGCACGGTGGGCGGCGTGAATACCGTTCTGGGCACGGCGTATCTTTCCGGGACAGGACAGGGCGGATTAGGTGTTTTGGTCACCGGCAATGTGCTGCCCGTGGCCGGGCAGCTTGGACTTTTTACCGCCGTGGACGACGGGCAACCGGCCACGCAGGCCGAGCTTAACCTGCCCGGCGGTGCAGTGCTCGATGGCGCCGGCAATCTCTACATCGCCGACACCGGCCACAATCGCATTCGCATGGTGTGCGGCATCGCGGCCACGCCCACAATCCAGGGAACCACCTGCGCAGGTTCGGGCATCATCTCCACCATCGCCGGCAACGGCGATCCCGCGTACAGCGGCGACGGCGGACCGGCGTCGAACGCTACCGTGAGCAGTCCCGAATCCGTGACTCTCGACGGCGCCGGCAATCTCTACATCGCCGACAGCGGCAACAACGTCATTCGCATGATCAGCGCGGCTACCGGCGTCATCACCACCGTGGCCGGCAACTTCAACAACCTCTCCTGTGGCGCGAGGACCGACTCCCTTGGAGACGGCTGCCCGGCCACCCAGGCCATGCTCAGCCAGCCCCGGAGCGTTGCGCTCGATGCCGGTGGAAACCTCTACGTTTCCGATAGTGGCGACAATGTTGTCCGCATGGTCAACGCGGCCACCGGCGTCATCACAACCGTGGCAGGAAACCCCAGCCTCGCGGTTTGCGCCGCGAAGACCGACTCCGTAGGAGACGGTTGCCCGGCCACCCAGGCCACGCTCAGCCTGCCCCAGGGCATTACGCTCGACGGCAGCGGCAACCTCTACATCGCCGACACCAACGACCAGCGCGTCCGTGAGGTCGAGGCGGTAGGCGGCGCCATCACCGCCGCCAGCGACATCGTCACCGTCGCCGGCAACGGAAACACCGGCGCCACGTCCTGCACGGCGACCCCGGTCGCGGCCACCAGTGCCATCGTCTGGGCGCCTTCCGGCGTAGCCGTCGACGCAGCCGGCAACGTCTACATCGCGGAAACGCAGAACGCCGCCATCCGCAAGGTGAGCGCGGCCACCGGCGACATCTCTACGCTCGTCCAGGACATCTGCGGCAATTATTACTTCAACGGTCAGTTCATGCCCCAGGTGCTCTACGGGCCTACAGGGCTCTATCTGGACGGCAAGGGTGACCTCTACATCACCGACACGCTCGACATGCTGATCCGGGAAGTGCAGGGCAACTTTGTCGCCATCGATCTCTCCACGCCGGTCTTCCAGGGCCAAACCTCGCCCACCCAGTCCGAAACCGTGGAGAACGACGGGAATACCCCGCTCGATCTCGCGTCGATCACCGTCGAAACCCCTCCTAATCCTCCCGATGCAGAGGTGGACACCACGGTCGCCAACTCCTGCGCCAACGGCCAGACCCTGACCGAGAATGCCGACTGCGAGGTGGGTGCGGTTTTCGCTCCTCCGGCCTCGCCCATTCTCACTGTCAACACCCAGGAGACGCCGATTATCGACGTGGCCGATGAATCCATCACCGGCACAGCGCTGTCCAATGCGCCTCTCAAGATCGAGCTGGTGGGCACAGCCGAACCGTTGTATGCCACCAACACTCTAGTCACATCCAGCCCTAACCCCTCCGGACTCGGGCAGAGCGTCACCTTCACCGTGACCGTCACCACGGGCAGCGGCGCTCTCACCGGGACTGTGAGCATCTCCGACACTTTTAACGGCGTCACCACCACGCTCGCAACCGCACTGCCAATGACCGCCTCGGGGAGCACATCGGCCACGGCCACCTTCTCCACTTCCTTGTTGCTTGTGGGGCTGCACTCAATTACGGCGACCTACACGCCAGGGGCCACGGATGTTCACACCGCCAGCACGTCGCCGGTCTTGACGCAGAGCGTCGTCGAAGGAACCGGCGTCACCTTGGTATCGAGCGCCAATCCCTCCACCGTGGGCCAGAGCGTCACCTTCACAGCCACGGTCAGCAACTCCGCAGGCGGCATCAACCCCACCGGCACGATCTTTTTCTACGACGGCTTCAATCTGCTCGGCTCCCAGGCCATCAATGCCAGCTACGTGGCCACGTACACTACCTCGGCGCTCACCAACGGCATGCACTCCATCACGGCGCAATTCGTACCCAGCGCAGACACGCAGCTCGAAAGCAGCACCTCGCAGATCCTGAGCCAGGATGTGCAGGCGGCCGCAACAATTGCGCTCATCTCCAGTCTGAATCCGTCGACCTACGGCACCGCGGTCACCTTCACGGCGACGATCACCTCCGCCGCGGCGTTTCCCGCCACAGGCACGGTGACCTTCCTCAATAACGGTGTTTCCGTCGGAACCGGAACCCTGAACGGCAACCCCGCTACAGCCACCCTGCTGATCTCCTCGCTGCCGGTCGGCACGGATCCCATCACGGTCACTTATGTGGGAGATGCTTACAACTCGAGCGCTTCGAGCGCCGTTCTCAGCCAGGTGGTCGACCAGGGGCAAACCGCGACTACGGTCACCCTGGCCACCCCCAATCCCGGTATCGCAGGAGCCGCGGAGACGATCTCGGCGACCGTTGTATTGACCTCAGGCAGCGCGCCCCTCGCCGGCACTGTCACCTTTACCTCGGGAACCCAGACGCTGGGTAGCGCCACGCTCACTTCGGGAGCTGCCAGCATCACGCCCACGCTTGCGCTCGGACCCTACCAGGTGGTCGCCGCCTACCAGCCCAGCAACCCGAACGCCGGGGCGAGCACCTCGGCGCCGTTCCCCTACACCGTCGTCCTGGCTACCACGCAAACCACGCTCGTCGTCGCGCCCAACCCGGCGCTGGTTCTCACTCCCATCACGTTTACCGCCCTCGTCGCCGGTAATGGCGGCACGCCCACAGGCAGCGTCAACTTCCTGGTCAATGGAACCGTGGTCGGCACCACGGCTCTGAGTGGCGGCAAGGCTACGTACTCGGATTCGACGCTAGCGGTCGGCGCCTATTCCATCACCGCGCAGTATCTGGGCGACGCGAATGACTCCACCAGTGTGTCGACGGCTACAAGCGAGACCGTGGCCACCATTCCCACCACCACCGTGATCACCAGCGGTATCACCACCGGAGCCAATCCCCAGGTGATTCTGGTGGCGGCGGTGCTCGACAACGGTGCCGGGCCCGTGCCCACGGGTACAGTCACTTTCTACAACGGCAACACGATGCTGGGCTCGGCTACGGTTGACTCGACCGGCGCCGCTACGATCACGCCCAGTCTCGCCCTCGGCGCAAATTACAGCGTCGACGCCGTCTATAGCGGCGACGCAGAACACGGCTCCTCCACTTCGTCGGCGATCAGCGTCTCCGGCACGCCGGTCGACTTCGGCGTCACCGTCACGCCGGCCACCGTCACCATGGTCAGCTCGCAGAACGCCACGGTCACCGTCACCCTCATTTCAAACGCCAACTTCAGCGGGACCATCGGCCTGGGTTGCTCTTCGCTTCCGGCCGCGGTCAACTGCCACTTCGCCTCCATCAGCCTCAATCTGCCGGCCGGCGGCTCGGTCAGCACCCAGCTCACCATTGACACCAACAATCCGCTGGGCGGCGGAAGCAGCGCCATGAATCGCCGGCCGGGAGACGGCAGATTCTCACTGGCCGGGTTGTTCCTGCCCTTAGGCCTTGGCTTTGGGCTCGTCTTCTGGCGGTGGCGTCGGCGTCACGCCCAGGTTTTCACCATGGCGTTAGTCCTGGTCCTCACCGCGGCGGCGTTTGTGGCCACCGGCTGCGGCGGCTTCAGCCAGGTCACCGCGGCGCCCGGCACTTATGTCATTCAGGTCACAGGCACCAGTACCAGCAGCGATGTGGTGCACTATCAGAACGTCACCCTCGACATTACAAACTAGGCAGGGAAGCTCGAGATGAGGCGCGGTTCGAGGAAAGCAATGCGGTTTTTTCATAGTTTTCGGTTCTGGGAAACTCAAAAAACGGGAATAGAACTTCGGGCGAGCGCGTTTTTTGCGCTGCTCGCGCCGGCGCTTCTCCTCGCATCGGCCGGCATCGTGCGTGCGCAGGTGATCCCCGAAGGCCACCGGGGTGTGTTGCAGTTGTCGGCGGGCGCCACCGGCTCCTTCGACACCATTCAATACGGCTCGCGCCAGATGTACGGCGCCTGCGCCTTTGTCGACGCCGAAACCACGGGTCACTTCGGCCTTGAAGCCGAAGGGCGCTGGATCGAGTTCCCCCAACAGAACGACAACGTGCACGCCGAAACCTATTCGATCGGCGGCCGCTATCACTTCGTCCTCACCAATCACTGGCAGCCGTACGCCAAGGCGCTGATCGGCTTCGGCAGTTTCAACTACCCCTATAACCTGGGCCAGGACCACGATCTGATCGTGACCGCCGGCGGTGGCATGGATTTCCGTTGGACACACCGCATCTACTTTCGCGTCGCCGACTTCGAATATCAAGACTGGCCCGAAGCTCACTACGGCAACTTGACCCCGTTCAATGTCAGCGCGGGCCTGAAGGTGCGCATCTTCTGAAGCATCGTGACTGTGATCACGGTGCGGCGCCGGGCCCTGCGGATAGCCTCAAGTTGAGGGCGCGGCTTAAGAACGTGTCCCTGATCGAGGAGCAAATCTTCCATGGCTTTTGTCGTGACCGATGCCTGCACCAAGGATTTTGTTTGTGTTGCGGAGTGTTCCACTGCCGCCATCGCGCCTGCGGAGAGCGATCCTGGCGCCGCTACCGTACGCCAAGTCTATATCAATCCCGATGAGTGCATCGACTGCGGCAACTGCGCTTCCATTTGTGCGCAGAATGCGATCTTCGCGCTGGAGGAACTGCCTGCAGACAAGGCTGACTTCGCCGAAAAGAACCGTGCGTACTTCAATTAATTCGCCATTCCGCGCCATGCGAACAGCGGGCGGGGTATTCGCACACCTTCTACTGAGGGTTCGGCGCCGGCGGCTGTGCCTGTGCGCCCGGGGTTTTCTGCCCCTCAGGTGAAGCAACCGGCGCCGCAGCCGGCGCTCTCACTGGTGCGGCAGGCAACGTGACCGTCTGCATCGGCGTTACGGGCAGCGTGAGCGTCTGCACCGTCGCAGGATCGTCGCGCAACTTCACATAGAGAATGCCGTTCACCGGATGCGGAACGGTGAGCTGTGTCCCGGTGAACTGCGGTGGCACATAGGCTGGATTGTCGAAATCCGGCGTCGCAGAAAACGAAGTAGCCAGGAAGAGATTGGTCCCGCTCAGCACGCAGGGCTTGGCCGGCGAACGCGAGCAGCGCAACGTATTGAAGCTGGGAAGGCGCACCAGCGTGCCCAGCGGCTGCCAGTCGCCAGCGGTACCCCCCGCGGAGATGGCGCGCACCCGCACCGGCCCGAAGGCCGAAGCACCGAACCGGGCGAGCGGCTCCAGGCTGCCCACCGCGGAGTGCGCGTCTTCCAGCATCAGGCTGCCGTCGCTCAGCGTGAGCATGGTGTGGAAGCTCGAGTCGGCCGCAGCCACTTCCACCTTTTCATCGCGCGGGAAGGCCTGCTGCACCACCGACCTGAGGAAGAACACCAGCCTTCCCTCGATGGGCAGGTCGTCCGCGCTGCCCAGTTGCACCGGCGGCTGTGGCGCCGAGACGTCATTCTGCACGCCTTTGCTCAGCAGCGTCACCTGCGGCCGCGGCGGGTCCACAGTCACCGGCGCGGTCAGCACGCGGCCGTCCTTCAGATCCACGTGCGCCACATAATATTTGCCGGGAATCAGGCTCGCGGTTGATCCTCCGGCAGTCATCAGCAGTTCATCCAGGTCCCCCACGTGGTTCATCACCCCGGGCGTGAGTTCGATGCCGTCGATCTTCGCGCTGGCGACCTCGTCGAGCCGCGTGCCTTTGAGCAGTGCGGTTTCGTCTCCCTCGCTCAGCGTCAGCCCTTCCAGCGAAGCCGCCGCGTCGTAGGCCTCCATCGCCAGCCGGTCCGGCTGGGCCAGTCCGAACTGATACACGGCCACGCTCACCGGCCCCGGCGACGTGTCCTTCAACGGCACCGTCACCTCAAGAGCTCCGGGTTTGGGCGACTTCCACAGGAGTGCCAGGGTGGCTTTCCCCGCCGTTTGCGCTTCCACCTTCTCGACGCACACCGTGGATGGCCCTTCGATGTGGAGCGTGTCGTCGCGGCCCACCACCAGCGCCGATTGATCCGATGCCGCCAGCGTCCACTTGCCCGGCAGCGCCGCCACCAGTTGGTAGCGCGGGCCTTCCCAATTGTCGAATCCCCACTTGCCGCGCACCACGGCGGTCAGATCACCGCCCGTCAGCGCAGAGATTGCCTGTGCAGGAATCAGTCCGCCTCTGCCCGGGTCGGCAGTCACAGGCACATCCATCGATTTTGCGCCGCCGGATTCGATGTGCAGAAACAGGTCGTGCGCCATCGCGGTGGCAAACACCAGCGGCGCACCTTCGGCGGGCAGCACCAATCCCGGCTTCATGGCGCAAAAACTGTCGCTGGGATTCACCGGATGCAACGGCTCCGGCCGCGATGACCCGATGGGCGGCAGCGCCACCACCACCACGGACTTTGGGTTAATGAACGACGGCGGCATATTCAGCCGCAGATTCAGGCTGTCGGCCCTGGGCAGCGCCAGCGCCGGAATGTACTGGAAATGTGCGGTGTGCAACGAACTCAGGATCCTCGCCGTATCCACGATGGCGCCGATGTAGGCGCTATATGCTCCGCCTCCGCCCATCGTCGTGTAGCTCAGTTGATTCATCAGGTCGAGCGTGTTGCCGGTGGCCAGCTGGGTCACCAGCGTTTGCGCGTTGGCGTCGTCGAGTACCATGCCTTCGGAGTTCTGCGAGAGGCACGAGGCCTGCTGATCGGCGGGTTTCTGAAAGCAGCTCTCGTTAATCTTGATGCCCAGGCTGCGCGCCGCCATCTCAGTGCGCGTCTTCAGCGCTGCGGGATCGAACTGCGACGTCACCTTCACGTCGTCCAGGTAAGTGTCCAGCCGCATCCGTTCCCAACTGGCGGCCTGGAGATCCTGGGCGGCGCGCACAAACAAGCCCGGCCGCCCGCGCACCGCATTGCGCAGGGTGGTGAAGTCGCCTCCCGTCTCGGGCGCCAGAAACAGCAGTGCCTGCTGCGCCTCCGGGGGAACCTTCACGAAAACGCCCTCGTCGCGGACCTCGTGCGTCCACGTTTCCACGCGCGTAAACCAATCCGGCGGGGGCGGATTGGTCGATCCCCGCAGGAACGCCACCACCAGCACGAAATGGGTGGCCTGGCTCTCGGGAAGGTTGGGATGAATCCACAAACGGTCACCAGGAAGCAGATTGGGCGTCTCGGAGATGGGCAACGTCACGTCGCCGCGTTTCACGTGCACATCCACTTTCGGGCCGGAGAGATCGAAGGGCGGGCCTTCGGCGTAAAGCGAGGAGGATGCCAGGAAAAACATCAACAAATACTGCAAACCACGGCGCATAGTTCTATTCTACGAACAGCAGACCCCAGGGCCTGCGAAGCGTCTACGGCCCCAAAGGCCCCCCGACGCGAAGATTCCTGCGAATTCACGCGTAAATTGCGTTTTTTGCGCTAGAATCTTGTCACAAATAAGAAAGCTGGCTCAAGGTCGCCCAGGAAAGACTGGAAGCAGGCGCATAGCAACAATCTTTAACGGTAGCCCGAAAACAATCTGAATTTCCTTTTATTTCCAGGCTGGATAGATGCGCACGTATAGAGAACCAGCCGTTGAAATACTCTTCGCGCTTTGTTAATTGGACCGTACGGGCGAGCGCAAGCCTGTCTTCTTTATTCCAGAGAATTGGTTGGGAAAGATATAGATCGTAGGTTGCTGCCTTATGTCTCGAGCGCAGCTCCGAGCCGGATTTGCCGGCCGGTAAACGTGCTGGCTCTGCGGATACAGGCGGCAGTATCGGGAGAGAACGAGATGAAATCGACAAAGGGTTCGCAGATTCACGTCGAAAATGGCAATCTCAGCGTCCCCGCCGCTGAAGAGATGATCGAAGAAGCATTAAACGATCTGGCATACACACAGGATCCCGGCATGGTACGCGCCTTGCGCTTTCTGTCGCCTCCGGGCTACCAGGCCATTGTGGAGCTGTGCAGCGAAAACGGCCGCAGCAAACGCCGCGACGCATCGGCCGATGCCTGGTCGCCGGAGTACGACGAAGTGCGCATCTACTTCGAGCGCATCGAAGGCGACGAGGCGGCCCCGCGGCCGGGCCGCACGGCCCATGGCGCACGCGCCGACCATCAAGCCGCCAACGAAGATGAAGCTGAGCCGGCGCTTCCTGCCGACATGGATGCACGCGTGAAGGAACTGTGCGCGGCGCTGGCTGAAGCCGAACGCGGCGGCCACGCCTTCATCGCCCTCAAGTGGTTTCGCGATTCTTTCCTGCCGCGCAAGGCCTTTCGCTGGAACCAGCATCCTGAAACGCGGCAGTCGGTGCTGGCTGAAGCCATTCAACGCGGCGTGGTGCTCACCAGCAAGATCGCCAACCCCAAAACGCCCGCCTATCCCACCACCACCATCCGGCTCAACCGCGCTGAAGCGGGCATTCCTGAGGACGCACAGCGCTTCCAGCCCGTCGACGTACAGGGCGAGCCCGTCGCGGTCACCATCGATGAGGAACGAGGGATCGAGTGAGCTTCTTTTTTCTGGAGGCGACAGCCTTCGCCAAGCTGTTTGTGCGCGAGCCGGGAAGCGACGCGCTCATCCGGCTGATGGAGACCGTCGAGGACAACCGCAAGTTGATCTCGTCGGCCACGCCGCTCGAGGTCTACGCGGCCATCCGCCGCCGCGAGCGCGCCGGGCACATCGCGACTGAAGCCGCTGTTTCCGCGTTCGAGTCGCTCCGGGTTGAAGCCGCGCGCATGGTGCAGCAGCCGCTGAATCCGGGTGTGATTGAGGCGGCCAGGCAGCTTCTCGATCGCACTACGCTGCGCTGGCCTGAGGCCCTGCAACTGGGCGCCGCGCTGGCTGCGCGCGACATGTTTCCAGGCACCCGCATCACCTTCGTCTCCGCCTCCCCTGCACTGCTCGAAGCCGCCCGTGCCGAGGGACTCGACGCCATCGATCCCGCCAAGCTGCCGGCGCCCGAAATTGCGCTCGAAACCGAAGTCGCCAAAGAAGCCGATGCCGCAGGCGATGCGGAATCCTAGCGGTGTTCCGAGGCCTCTTCGATTTTGGGCAGTTCCGACGCTTTGTTCTTTCCCTGCTCCAGTTTGCCGCCATGACGCCGATCCGACCGCAACAACAAAAAAGCAAAGACGAGCCCGGCCACGCCCAGGCACGCGAACATGATCTGGGTCGCGGTGTAGGTTCCGGTCGCGTCGCGGAGCTTGCCATTCAGGAGCGGGAATAGCCCGAGCCCCAGGTTCTGAATGGCCGTCATCAAGCCGAAGGCCGTGCCCACGCGCTTCTCCTCCACCACCAGCGGAACCGATGGCCACATGGCCGCGGGAACCAGCACGAAGGCTGCGCCCAGCACGATCATGCTGGGGACCGGATTCCAGTGGGTGATGCCCATGATGAGGTGGGCGGGAATCAGCATCAGGGAGCCCACGACCATCAGCGTGGCCCGCTTGCCGATGCGATCGATCAGGTCGCCGGCGAAGGGCGCGAACACCATCGACGCGAAGATGATGATGCTCGTCATTCCCGGCGCCGTCGAGAACATGTGCCGGAAATTGACGAAGGCCTGGGACAGGAAGCCGCCTGTGGACTCGCTCACCAGCGGAATGCCCCACTTGTCGTGGAACATATCGGTCGCGAGCGCCGTGAAGGGGAAGATGGCGCTATAGAACGTCACGCAGAGCAGGACCACGTACCAGTAGGAAGAGTTGAACTTCCGGATGTCGGAGAAGACGATCTTGTCGCCGCCCTCCGGTTTTGGCAGCGCGAGTACCTTCTCGCCATGCAGGTCCATGGCGTTGTAGACCAGGTTGCAGAGCACGGAGAACAGGCAGAAGCCCGCCGCTGCCCAAAGCGCCGTGCGGTAGCTGCCGAAGTAGCGGGAGATGAGTTCTTCGGTATTGAAGCTGAAGAGGGTCCCGACGCGACTGATGGTAAGAGCGATGCCGAAGGCAAGGGCCATCTCCTTACCCTTGAACCAGCGGCTGATGATGGCGCTCTGCACCACGATCAGCGATTCCGACCCGGCGCCGAAGATCAACCGCCCGGCGAAGAGCTGCCAAGTGGAATGGGCTGCGGCCACGATGGTGGCGCCCACCAGGACCAGCGTGCAGAACAGGAGGCTCGCCCGGCGGGGGCCCAGCTTGTCGTAGAGCATGCCCCCGAAGAAGACGATGACGATGGCGGCCACAGAGTAGGCCGTGTAGAGATTGCCGATGGTGCTGCGGTCCAGATGGAGATCTGCGATGAGCGTGGGCGCGAGAGCGCCGATGCTGTCGTATGCGAAATAGCTTCCCAAAACCAGCAGGCTGATAAACATCAGGATGGTGAAGCGGTAGGGACGCCTGGATGGATGGAAGAATCCCAAGGATTCCGGAGCTGTGTTTTCGGAAATGGGCGGGCGGCGTGAGGGATCGGACATGAAGGCGAGACTCCTCGAAGCACGGCGGAGCCTCGAAATCGATTCGCCGTGAGGGCGGCGTGAGGTCCGCAACCCCGAGGATAGCAGGCGGCATCCGTACTGGCCGATGGTCGAGCTACTCCCGCCGGAACTTGTTCGCCTGCTCGAACTCATCGCGCAGCACCTGCGTGCGCAGGTTCTCGCGCAAGTAGGCGAGGCGTTGCTCCAGCGCCAGCAAGGCGCGCTCCACGGCTTCGGTATTGGTGTGGGCAATGTCGCGCCACATCGAAAACGGGCTCGCGCCCAGCCGCGTCATCTCGTGCAGCGCGCGCCCGCCCACGTCCTTGAGCTCGGGAGCGTCGCCCACTTCCTCTTCCAGCAGCGCGCTCAGCGCCGTGGCCGTGAACTGCGGCAGATGGCTCACCCACGCCACCAGCTCGTCGTGACGCGCGGCATCGAGATCGAGCGTCTTCGCGCCCATCTCCGTCACCCACTCGCGCCAGTCCTTCACCAGAGCCGCCGCTTGCGGCGAGCGCTTTGTCGCGGCATCGTCCGTAAAAAGCCACACCGCGCCGCGAAATAGATCCGCATCGCCCAGAGCCGCGCCGCCGCGTTCCTTGCCCGCCATCGGATGGCCAGGCAAAAACGCCGCCCGCTCCGGTGTGTTGTAAAGCCGCGCCGCGGTTTCGGCGATCACGCGCTTGGTGCTGCCCACGTCGGTCACAAGCTGCTCGGGCCCGAGCACCGGCGCCAGCTTCCCCATGAAATCGAGCGTTGCGTAGATGGGCACGGCCAGCAGCGTCACCTGGCTCGTGCGCGCCGCCTCCATCGGATCCGTCGCAAGCGAATCGATCGCGCCCATCTTCAGCGCAACCTTCCCCTGCTCGGGGCTACGGTTCCAGCCCACGATGCTGCCCTCGTAGCCCGCGGCGCGCAGTGCAAGGCCCACTGAAGTGCCCAGCAAGCCCGTGCCGAGGATGGCGATGCGTGAGATCATGGAAGTCCTTCGGAAGCTGTGTTAGCGGAGCGCGCGGCGCTGGCCGA
>Ga0181520_10010456_pt1 | contig 12461 bp, 10 predicted proteins | sample PEATcosm2014_Bin_29_FD_132451 | JGI IMG/M metagenome (GOLD analysis project Ga0181520, IMG submission 132451) | Peatland microbial communities from MTU Mesocosm Facility, Houghton, MI, USA - PEATcosm2014_Bin02_30_metaG | ecosystem: Environmental > Terrestrial > Soil > Wetlands > Peat | place...
CGGCTGTTCGAACGGCTGACCACCGGCGCGCGGCTGACCAGCGCCGGCGAGCGTTTCCTCGCCGCGGCGGAGGAGATGGAGAGCGCGTTCCTGCACGCCCAGGCGGAGGTTTCCGGCGTCGACGTAGAGCTGACCGGCGACGTGCGCATCGGCGCGCCGGACGGCTTCGCCACCTATTACCTCGCCGAGGCGCTGCGCGATTTCGTCGTGCGCAATCCCGGCCTGCGGCTGCAGCTCGCGCCTGCGCCGCAACTGACGCCGCTGGCGCGGCGCGAGGTCGATGTCGTCGTCGGTCTCGACAAGCCGGAGGAAGGCCGCTTCGTCGCTCGCAAGCTCACCGACTACAGCCTCGGCGTTTACGCCGCGGCCGCCTACCTCGCCGAGCGCGGCGCGCCGCGCTCCGTCGACGACCTCGCCGGCCATCGGCTGATCGGCTACATTGAGGAATACGCCTATTCCAGCGCGCTCGACTATGTGCGCGAGCTTTACGGCGACGCCCCGACCATTTTCGAATGCGCGAGCGCGGCGACGCAGTTCGAAGCCTTGCGCGCCGGCCTCGGTCTCGGCGTCGTCCACGATTACATCGCCCGCCGCTTCGCCGATCTGACGCACGTGCTGCCGGAGCGTCGCGCGATGCGCACGTACTGACTTGTCACCCACGAGGACACGCGCGGCCTCGGCCGCATTCGCGCCGTCTGCGAACACCTGATCGCCTGCGTTGCGCGCGACAGAGCGATGTTTGTGTGAAGGGCGCCCAACCCTTCCGCCCCTCGTGGGGGAAGGGGCGCATGCCTACGCCCACGCCTCGATGTCGACCGGCAGCCGCCGCGCGCCCCAAGTCCCCGGCGTCGCCGCGAAATGGCCGGCGAGGTAGCGTCCGCACTTTCGGCAGGCGCCATTGGCGTCGAGCGCGTAATGGGTCAAGCGGTAGCCGTCGCGACGGATCAGCGGCTCGCCGCAGCCGACGCAAGTTGTCGACTCGCCCTCGGCGTCGCGGACATTGCCGACGTAGACATGCCTCAGGCCGTTCGCGAGTCCCTGAGCGCGGGCCCGCAACAGCGTCGCCTTGGGCGTCGGCGGCAGGTCGAGCATGCGGTAGTCGGGGTGGAAGGCGGAAAAATGCAACGGCGTCTCGTCGCCGAGTTCCTGCACGACCCAGCGCGTCAGCGCGTCGATCTCGCCCTCCGAATCGTTCTCGCCGGGGATCAGCAGCGTCGTGATCTCCAGCCAGACGTCGGTCTCGCGGCGGAGGTATTTGAGCGTATTGAGCACCGGGGCGAGATTGGAGGCGGTGCGGCGCCAATAGAATCGGTCGGTGAACGCCTTGAGGTCGACGTTGGCGGCGTCGACGGCGCGAAAGAACTCGGCCCGCGGCCCCGGCTTGATCGATCCCGCCGTCACCGCGACTGTCTTGATCCCGCGGGCGCGGCAGGCCTCGGCGACGTCGACGGCGTATTCGTAGAAGATCACCGGGTCGTTGTAGGTGAACGCGACCGAGGCGCAGCCGAGCTCGCTCGCCGCGCGGGCGATCGCCTCGGGCGAAGCGCGCTGCGCGCTCGTATCAACTTCGCGGCTCTTCGAAATCTCGTGATTCTGGCAGAAGGCGCAGGCGAGATTGCAGCCCGCGGTGCCGAACGACAGCGCCGACGTGCCCGGCAGGAAGTGGTTGAGCGGCTTCTTCTCGATCGGATCGACGCAAAAGCCCGACGACAGGCCGTCGGTCGTCAGCACCATGTGGCCGTCGAGGTTCTGCCGCACGTAGCACAGGCCGCGCTGGCCAGGGCCGATCTTGCAGACGCGCGGACAGACGTCACACAGGATGCGCCCATCCGGCAGCGGGCGGGTATAATGGTCGACGACGCGCATTCTTGATTCCCTCGCGCGTCCTATATGGGCGGTCGGCGCGGCCTCGGTAAGGCGAAAGCGCCCGCCCTTGGAGGCAAAATGGCCGCCTCGACCCACGCGCCGGCGCATCCCGCCCAGGTGGCGGGGCTGTTCTACCCTGACGATCCGGCCCAGCTCGGCGCGGCGCTCGACGCCGACTTCGCCGCCGCGCCGCCCTGCCCGTTCCGGGCCAAGATGGTCGTCGTCCCTCACGCCGGGATCGAATATTCCGGCCGCGTCGCCGCTAAGGCTCTGCGCGCCCTCGACGCGCCTAAGCGCCTGAAGCGCATCGTTATTTTCGGCCCCAATCATCGTGTCGCCCACGACGGAATCGCGCTTCATCCGGCCGCCGCCTGGGCGACGCCGCTCGGCGTCGCGTCCGTCGCCGAGGAGGCGGCGCGGGCGATCCTGTCGCTCGACGGCGTCACGGTCGACGCGCGGCCGTTCGCCGGCGAACACAGCCTGGAAATGGCGCTGATCTTCGTCCAGCGCCTGCTGCCGGGGGTCGAAATCATCCCCGTCCTGGTCGGCGCCGCCGATCCGGCGTTGGTCGAGGAGGCGGTCGAGCGCCTGTGGGGCGGGCCGGAGACGGCGATCTGCCTGTCGTCCGACCTGTCGCATTTCCTTTCCGCGCCGGCGGCGCGCGGACGCGACGACGCGACGCGGGCCAAGATCGAGCGCGGCGACTGGAGCGAACTGCAGCCGACCGACGCCTGCGGCTATTCGGCGTTGCGTGGCGCAATCCGCGTCGCCGAGGCGCGCGGCATGCGCGCGACCGGAATCGCCTTCGCCACGTCCGACGAAGCCGGCGGTCCGCGCGAACGCGTCGTCGGCTACGGCGCGTTCGCCTTCGAAGAAGCGGACGCAGCGCGGCTCGCCGACGCCGACCGCGCGCGACTCATCGCCGTCGCCGCCGCGAGCCTCGAATTTGCCGTCGGCCACGCGGGCGAAGCGCCCGAAATCGAATTCGCCGCCGGCGTTTCGCCCGCCCTCTCGGCTCAGCGCGCGAGCTTCGTCACGCTCGAGCGCGACGGGCGCTTGCGCGGTTGCATCGGCTCGCCGGCGCCGCGCACGAAGCTTGGCCGCGACGTCGGGAAGAACGCGGTCGCCGCCGGCTTCGGCGATCCGCGCTTTTCGCCGCTGACGGCGAGCGAACTCGCCGAACTGACGATCTCGATCTCGGTGCTGTCGCCCTCGGCGCCGCTGGCCTTGGCCGACGAAGACGAGCTGATCGCCAAGCTTCACCCCGGCCGCGACGGGCTGATCTTGCGCGAGCGCGGCGCCAGCGCGTTGTTCCTGCCGAGCGTGTGGGGCGTGCTGCCCGACCGGCGCGCGTTCGTCCAACACCTGAAACGCAAGATGGGCCGCGCGTCCGACCATTGGTCGGAGTCGATGCGCGCCTGGCGCTTCACGGCCGAGAGCTTCGAGGCGCCGTTCGCCGCCGCGAAGGCGGGCAGGCTCGACGGGATCGAAATTCGGGCGGAATAGGGCGTCGCTGTCATCCCCCGACGGACGCGAAGCCGCCGATCGGGGATCCAGGTCCGACGCATCTCAGCCGCGGGAAGACTGGATTTCCGGTCGGACCGTCGGTCTGCCGGAAATGACAGACATCAGGATCGTCGCGACAGCCTGAGGCTCGCCCAGCCTTCGAGGTCGATGCGCTGGCGCAGGAAGAATCCTTGCGCGCGCCAGGCGGCGAGAACGCCGGGAACATCGGCGTAAAGCAGGCCGGAGACGATGGCGTCGCCGTCGCGCGCGGTGACGGCCGCCAACGATGGCGCGAGCAGGCGCAGCGGCTTGGCGAGGATGTTGGCGAACACGACGTCGTAGGGCGCGCCGGCGCGCATGCGAAGGTTCTCGACGCCGCGCGACAGCAGCGGCTGGCAATGGGCGGCGACGCCGTTAAGGCGCGCGTTGGCCGTCGCGACTTCGACGGCGACCGGATCGAGGTCGCCGAGCCAGACCTTGCGCTTGAGGACTTTCGCCGCGGCGATGGCGAGCACGCCGGCGCCGCAACCGACGTCGAGCACATGGCGCGGCCGCCTAAGCTTCAACAGCCGATCGAAATGCAGCAGGCAGCCGCGCGTCGTGCCGTGGTGGCCGGTGCCGAAGGCGAGGCCGGCCTCGATCTCGATTCCGACGTCGTTCGCCTCGAGCGCGGCGCGGTCGTGTGCGCCGTGGACCAAGAAGCGCCCCGCCCGCACCGGCGCGAGGCCGGCGAGCGAATTGGCGACCCAGTCGCGCTTCTCGGTCAGGCCGAATTCGACCCGCCGCGCCGCGTCGTCGCCCGCCGCCGCAGCGACGAGTTCGCGCAACGAGTCCTCGTCCGGTTCGAAGCCGAAATAAGCTTCGACCAGCCACGCCTTGCCGCCGCCCGGCCAAGGCTCTTCTGTTTCGAACGCCGTCGCGGCGGCCTCCGCCGGCTCGAAGCTCTCGACGATCAGATCGGCGACGGCGCGCGCCCGCTTCTCGTCGGCGACCAAGCGAAGCAAGTGCGCGGCGTTGTTGGGCGGCAGGCCTTCGAGCATTCTTTCCTCTCGCGAAATCGCCGGTCGAAAGAAGCGCGTCGGTAGACGCCGCCGTCGGCCGCGTCCTTGGCGCAAGGCGCTTCACGCCGGACGCGGTCAACGACCGCGTCTACAAGCAGCGGCTCCGCCGGCGACCTTCCCCGCAAGGAGGGAAGGGATCGCCGCCCCCCTATCACGACGCCTTACCGCCCGCCACCCTCGTGAAAAAAGTCGTAGATGCGCTTGGCGGTCGCCGCGTTGAGGCCAGGGGTCTTTTCGAGGTCGGCGAGGCCGGCGTTGGCGATGTCCTTGGCCGAGCCGAAGGCGTGCAGCAGCGCCCGCTTGCGCGCCGGGCCGATGCCAGGAATTTCGTCGAGCGGGCTCTTGACGAAGTCCTTCTTGCGCCGCGCGCGATGCGTGCCGATGGCGAAGCGGTGCGCCTCGTCGCGTAGCCGTTGAATAAAGAACAGCGCTGGGTCGCGCGGCGCGAGCTTGAACGGCTCGCGGCCGAAAATGAAGAAGGTCTCGCGCCCGGCGTTGCGGTCCGGCCCCTTGGCGATCGAAGCGAGCGCGACGCCTTCGACGCCGAGCTCGGCGAACACCTGCCGCGCCGCCTCGAGCTGGCCGCGCCCGCCGTCGACGACGACCAGGTCGGGCTTATCGGGGAAGACGCGAAACAGATCCTCCTCGTCCTGAGGCGCCGGCGAAGCCGGCGTTTCGGAGGACGAGGAAGATTGGGCCGCGCGTTGCGCCTGCTCTTTGGCGAGCCGCGCGAAGCGGCGGGTCAGCACTTCGCGCATCATCGCGTAATCGTCGCCCGGCGTCAGCGCCGCGCTCTTGATGTTGAAGGTGCGATACTGGTTCTTCACGAACCCTTCCGGCCCGGCGACGATCATCGCACCGATCGCGTTGGTCCCCATGATGTGCGAATTGTCGTAGACTTCGATCCGCCGCGGCGTCGCTGCGAGGCCGAAGGCGGCGGCGAGCGCCTCGAGCAGCTTCGCCTGGCTCGCCGCTTCGGCGAGCTTGCGCGACAGCGCTTCGCGCGCGTTGCGCAGCGCGTTGTCGACCAGTTCTTTCTTTTCGCCGCGGCGCGGCGCGCCGATGGCGATGCGATGGCCGGCGCGGGCGCTGAGGACTTCGCGCAAGGAGTCGCGCGACGCGACGTCGTGGCTGAGCAGCACCAGCCGCGGCGCCGGACGTTCGAGGTAGAACTGGGCGAGAAAGGAATCGAGCACCTCCGCCGCTTCGAGCGCGCGGTCGGCGCGCGGGAAGTAGGCGCGGTTGCCCCAGTTCTGATAGGTGCGGAAGAAGAACGCCTCGATGCAGAACTGGCCGGCCTCTTCGGCGATGGCGAAGACGTCGGCCTCCGGCACCGAGCGCGGGTTGACGCTCTGCTCGCCCTGGATCGCCGACAGCGCCGAGATGCGGTCGCGCAACCGCGCCGCCTTCTCGAACTCGAGCGTCTCGGCCGAAGCGGTCATGTCGCGGGCGAGTTTCTGGCGGATCGCGCGGCTGCGGCCAGAGAGGAAGTCGCGCGCCTGCGTCACCAGCTCGGCGTAGTCGGCCGGCGCGATCTCGTCGGTGCAGGGGGCCGAGCAGCGCTTGATCTGGAACAGCAGGCAGGGGCGGGTGCGGTTGTCGTAGTAGCTGTCGGAGCAGGTTCGCAGCAGGAACGCGCGCTGCATCGCGTTGAGCGTGCGCGTCACCGCGCCGGCGCTGGCGAAGGGGCCAAAATAGTCGCCGCGGATCGAGCGCGCGCCGCGATGCTTCATCAGCCGCGGCGCCGCATGACCGCCGGCGATCAGAATGTAGGGGAAGCTCTTGTCGTCGCGCAGCAGCACGTTGTAGCGTGGCTTGAGTTGCTTGATGTAGTTGGCCTCGAGCAGCAGCGCCTCGGCCTCGGTCTCGGTGGTGACGAACACCATCGAGCAGGTCTGAGCGACCATGCGGGCGATGCGGATCGATTGCCGCTCCGGCGTCGTGTAGGCTTGCACCCGCTTCTTGATCGAGCGCGCCTTGCCGACGTAGAGCACTTCGCCGTCGGCGCCGATCATGCGGTAGACGCCCGGCCCGAGCGGCGCGTGCTTCCAGAACGACTTGACCACCGCCGCGCCCCGCGCCAGCGACCCCGGCTCCGCCGGCGCCTCGTCGAGCGCGATATCGAGCGGCGGCGAAGCGTCCTCCCGCTCTGGCTCGTCAGCCGACTCGGGCGGATCGAAGCCGGCGGTGGCGAAGGGTGGCTTGGGCGCGCCGTTCATGGGGCAGATTTAGGCTGAGGGGGGCGATTGGGAAAGGGAGCAGGACAAGCGCTGTGCGCGGTCGCTGCGATTCAGACCTTCGCGCCGTCGCCGCCGCTGGGGTCACAAAGCCTTGTCTGGCGAACCGGCGCATGGAATGGGACATTCGCGGCCGAATCGGACCTGTCCCCTTCGCGACATTGGAGTTTTCAGATGAATCGCAGGCGCTTCCTGCATGCCGCGGCGCTGATGGCCGCGTCGACGCCGCTGCTGCCGATCGCCGGCGCGCCGAGCTTTGCGGCGCCGGGGGCGATCGACGTCGACGCAATCCTCAACGACCCGGCGACGCCGGTCGCCGGGAATCCGGCCGGCGACGTCACGATCGTCGCCTTCATGGACTACAATTGCCCATTCTGCAAAAAATCGTCGCCCGACCTCGAAAGGTTCGTCGACGACGATGGCAAGGTGCGCCTCGTCTACAAGGACTGGCCGATCCTGACCAACGCCTCGGTCACCGGCGCCCATTTCGCGCTGGCGGCGAAATATCAGGACAAGTATCGCGAAGCGCATGTCGCGATGATGAACATCCGCGGAAAGAAGATCGACGACGCCAGCCTGCTCGAGGCGTTGAAGACGACGAGCGTCGACATGACCCAACTCGACGTCGATTTGAAAGCGCACGACGCCGACATTTCAACGCTGCTGAAGCGCAACATGAGCGAGGCCGACCTGCTCGAGCTCAAAGGCACGCCGGTTTTCTTGATCGGGCCTTTCTTGGTCGCCAAGGCGCTCGACTACGACGAGTTCAAAGCGACCGTCGCCGACTTCCGCGCCCGTATCGCGAAGTAAGCCGACAGGCCGCCGTCACAAGCCGTCAGCGCCCCGCCGCATCGCTCGCGCGAGACCGGTGCGCAGCTTGTTTGGCTCGGTTGCCGCACATCGCCATGCTGCACCAGCGCCGGGTGTGAGCCTTGCTGATGTCGAGGAACAGCATTGAGCACGTCGGGCCCTCGCAATTCTTCACCAGGGTGAAGTCGGCGTCGCAGACGAGTTCGGACAGCACCTGCGCGATCGGCGCCAGCAGGTCGTCCGGCGCGCGCCAACGCCTGTTCCAGCGCCAACGCAAGGCCGGCGCGCCGGCCCGAGATGCGACGATCTCGCCATAGGCCTCGTCCCGCTCCAACAAACGGTTCAGCGGCCCCAGTTCCGCTAGGGCGTCCGCCTCGATCGGCTTCCCGGCGTGGGCGACAACGAAGCTGCGGAACCACTCGCGCAGAGCGCGCGCTTGCGTCGCGACGGCGTCGAGCGCTGCCGGAGTCGCGTCTCTCCTCATCGCCTTTGCGACGTCGGCGGGAACAAGCCCCGCCGGCTCGAGCCAGGCGAGCAGGTCCCGCCCATCGCCGAGCCACTCGATCTCGGCGCCCCAGGGCGTCGCGACGCTGTTGAGAAAGTCGAGTCCGCGCGCGTCGGCGATGAACATCGGGGCCGGACGGGGGTCCGCCATGGCGAATGCGCTCCTAGCCGCAGAGGCGTCGGCGAAGCAGCCGATCGCCTGCAGATAACCACTTAAACGGCTATTGACAAGTTACTAGCAGCGACGTAACCCTTATAATGCGATCTTACAGGTTACAAACCGGATCGCAAGGTTCGCCATTGCCAGGAGTTTTTCATGTCCTCCATCGCTCATCGCACCATCGACGTCGACGGCTTGACCGTCTTCTATCGTGAGGCCGGTCGCCGCGAAGCGCCCGCCATTCTCCTGCTGCATGGATTCCCGACTTCGAGCCATATGTTCCGCGATCTGATGCCGAAGCTGGCGGACCGTTACCGCGTGATCGCTCCCGACCTGCCCGGTTTCGGCTTCACCGACGCGCCGGGCCGCGCCCGTTTTGCCTATTCGTTCGCGCATTTGACCGACGTGGTCGACCGCTTCACCGAGCTTGTCGGGCTGAAGCGTTTTGCGCTGCTGGTGTTCGATTACGGCGCGCCGGTCGGCTTCCGCCTCGCCCTCAAGCGCCCCGAACGCGTCCTCGCCATCGTCTCGCAGAACGGCAACGCCTATGAGGAGGGTCTGAGCGAAGGCTGGAACCCGATCCAGGCCTATTGGCGCGAGCCAACCGAGAAAAACCGCGCCGCGCTGCGCGACTTCCTCAAGCCTGAAGCGACCAAGTGGCAATACACGCACGGCGTCGCCGACGAGAGCCGACTCGCGCCCGAGAGCTACACGCTCGACAGCGCGCTGTTGGCGCGGCCCGGCAACGACGAGATCCAGCTCGACCTCTTCCTCGACTACGCGAGCAACGTCGCGCTCTACCCCGACTTCCAGAATTATCTGCGCGCCCATCGTCCGCCTTTGCTGGCGACGTGGGGCAAGAACGATCCGTTCTTTCTGCCGGCCGGCGCCGAAGCGTTCCGGCGCGACGTCCCCGAGGCCGAAATCCGCTTCTTCGACACCGGCCACTTCGCGCTGGAGACGCATGGCGCGGAAATCGCCGAAGCGATGAGGTCGTTTCTTTCGCGCGCGCTGACCGCCTGATCCCCACATGCCAGCGGGCCGGTTCCCCCATCGGGCGGGCGGCGATCGCCGACCCGCTCGCCATCCAGCAGAGGACGATCCTGCATGACGCCCCCCACGCAAACGGTGCGCGCGTTCTACGCCGCGCTCGGACGCGGCGACGCGCCCGGCGCGCTCGAGCTCCTGCACGACGAGTTGGAATGGACCGAGGCCGAAGGCTTTCCCTATTTCAGCGGGACCTGGCGGTCGCCGGAGGCGGTGCTGAAGAACTTGCTGCAGCCGCTCAGCCGCGATTGGGACGCCTTCCGCGCGACGGCGGAGAATTTCGTCGTCGAGGGCGACCAGGTCGTGTCGTTCGGCGCCTACAGCGGCGTCTACAAGGCGACCGGACGGGCGATGAAAGCCGCCTTCGCCCATCGCTGGACTGTTCGCGACGGCCGCATCGCCGCGTTCGCCATGTACGCCGACACGGCGAAAGTTCTGGAGGCGCTGGCGCCCCGCTAGCAGAGGCGACAGCGCCAGGGCGATCCGCCGCGATCGCGGCCGGATGCGCCGCCCCATTTCTCCCGCCGCGTGAGGTTCCCATGCGAAATCGAATTCTGACGCGTCTCTTCGCTTTGCTCGCCCTGTCCGCGCTCGGCGTCGGAGACTCTCCGCCGTCCGCAGTTGCGCAGGTGCACCGAAGCGCCTATCGACTTCCGCTGACGCTCGCGGACGAGGCCGTCATGGAAGCGGTGCGCAGTTGCGCGGCCAACGGCTACGACGTCGCGGCGGCCGTCGTCGACGCCTCGGGGGAGCTCGTCGCATTCGTCAAAGGCGATCACGCCACCGTGCACACCAAGGACTCGAGTTTTCGCAAGGCCTATACGGAGGCGACGCTCGGACCGATCTTTCGCTTCGACGCGCTCGGGCCCTTCGTCGAGCAGATGCGGACGACCCCGAACGCCGCGGCGTTCGCCAGCCTGCCGAACATTCTATTGTTGGCGGGCGGCGTCGCAATCAAGGCCGGCGACGAGACCGTCGCCGCGATCGGCGTCGGCGGGTCGCCGGGAGGCGACAAGGACGAGGCCTGCGCGGCCGCCGGCCTCGCCAAGATCAAGGACCGCCTGCCGAATTGACGGCGGATGGCGGGGCGCAGCCGAGGCTGTCGCCTGGCCGTCTTGTTCCAGGCCTGCGCGTCAGTCGGCTTTCGAGGCTTAGTCTGGATCGCTTCGCTTTGCTCGCGATGACGATGGTTCGGCTGGCGTATTCCCCTCAGTACCCCCTGCCCCGGTCGACCAGATGCCGCAGCGGCTCGCCGCGCTCGTGGGCCAGGATTTGCTCGGCGATGGAGCGGGCGATGGCGTCGGGGTGGGAGATCGCGGCATTGTGCGGCGTGACGAAAACCGCGGGATGACGCCACAACGGCGAATCCTGCGGTAGCGGCTCGGTCTCGAACACGTCGAGCGAAACGCCCTTGAGCGCGCCGGAATCGAGCGCGGCGAGGATGTCAGCTTCAACCTGCAGGCCGCCACGGCCGGCGTTGAGCAGGATTGGGCCGTCGAGGCGCCCGTCGCGCGGCAGCTTGGCGAACAACCGCGCGTTGAGGATGCCGCGCGTCGCCGCCGTGAGCGGCAGCAGGCAAACAAGGATGTCGGAGCGCGCGAGCATCGCGTCGAGGCCAGCCGGGCCGTCGAAACAGGCGATCCCCGGCGCCGTCTTGGGGCTCGCGCTCCAGGCGGCCACCTCGAAGCCGAGCGTCGCCAGTTTGCCCGCCGCGTCGCGTCCGAGCTCGCCAAATCCGAGGATTCCGACGCGCGTGTCGCGCGCCACGGGCTGATCCTCGTCGTCTTCCCAGATCCGCTCGCGCTGCTGGCGCGCGTAGCGGCGCGCCTGGCGCAGATGCATCAAGCAATGCAGCGCGACCCACTCGCTCATTCGCGCCGTCAGGTCGGGATCGACGATGCGCGCGAGCGCGACGTCGGGCAGGCGCGGATCGGAGAGGATGTGGTCGACGCCGGCGCCCAGCGAGAAGATCGCCTCGAGCCGCGGCAGTTCGGCGAGCAGACCGCGCGGGGGACGCCAAGCGATCGCGTAGCGCACGACCGCGCGATCGACGAGCGTTTCGGGCGTGACCAGCGTACGGCCCGGCAGCAGCGCGGCGAAGCGCTTCAGCCACGGCCCCTCATCCCAGCCGGGGGCGGCGAACAGCAGGCTCACGCGGCGGCGCCGCCGATCCGCGCCGTCACCGGATCAGCGACCTTGGCCGGCGGCGCGTCGCCGATGTGATAGGCGTCGCTGAGCCGGCGGCTCGCCGCGGCGGCGCCCGCTGCGTCACGCGCATGCACGAGCGCCAGCGGCGCGTCGGCCGAGACCTCAGCGCCGATGCCGGCGAGCCGCGTCAGGCCGACCGCCGGATCGATCGTGTCGGCAGCGCGCGCGCGGCCGCCGCCGAGTTCGACGACGGCGAGGCCGACTTCGCGCGCGTCGATCGACAACACGAAGCCCGGCCGCTCCGGCGCGGCGGCGACGACGACCGGCGCGGTCGGCAACAGCGCGCGCGCCTTGGCGAGCAGATCGGCCGGCCCGCCGAGCGCGGCGACCATGCGCTCGAAGCGCTCGGCCGCGGCGCCGCTGGCGAGCGAGCGCTCCAACGCGGCGCGCGCGCCGAGACGGTCGCGCGCCAGACCGGCCAGCGTCAGCAGCTCGGCGCCGAGCGCCAGCGTCACCGCATGCAGCCGCGCGTCGCGCTTGGCGCCGGTGAGATAATCGACGGCGTTGAGCACTTCGACCGCGTTGCCGGCGGCGCTGGCCAGCGGCTCGCCCATGGCGGTGATCAACGCCACAGTCGGCAGGCCGGCGCCGTTGGCGACCGAGGCGATGCTTTCGGCGAGATCGCGCGCTCCTTCGAGCGTCGGCATGAAGGCGCCGGAGCCGGTCTTGACGTCCATCGCCAGCGCCTGCAACCCGGCGGCAAGCTTCTTCGACAGGATCGAAGCGGTGATGAGGGCAATCGATTCGACCGTCGCGGTGACGTCGCGGATAGCGTAGAGGCGGCGGTCGGCGGGAGCGAGATCGGCGGTCTGGCCGATGATGGCGCAGCCGGCGTCGGCGACGACCTGGCGAAACAGCGGCAGGTCCGGTTGCGAGATGTAGCCGGGGATGGAATCGAGCTTGTCGAGCGTGCCGCCGGTGTGGCCGAGGCCGCGGCCGGAGATCATCGGCACATAGGCGCCGCAGGCGGCGAGCATCGGCGCCAGCATCAGCGACACGTTGTCGCCGACGCCGCCGGTCGAGTGCTTGTCGACCACCGGCCCTGACAGGTTCATGTCGCGC
>Ga0181520_10010457_pt1 | contig 12461 bp, 11 predicted proteins | sample PEATcosm2014_Bin_29_FD_132451 | JGI IMG/M metagenome (GOLD analysis project Ga0181520, IMG submission 132451) | Peatland microbial communities from MTU Mesocosm Facility, Houghton, MI, USA - PEATcosm2014_Bin02_30_metaG | ecosystem: Environmental > Terrestrial > Soil > Wetlands > Peat | place...
ACGTTTGTTCGCCCCGTGCGCGGGAAGGTATCATAAGCCTTCATGGGAATGACGCCGCCAATTGAAGTTGCCAACCTGGGGATGTGGGATTCGTTGATCCTGATGGTGATGGCGCTGGTGGTCTTCGGTCCGCGACGATTGCCCGAGATTGGCCGCCAGATCGGCAAGCTGATGTATGAGGTTCGCAAAGCCTCCAACGACTTCAAGTTCCAGATGGAAGAGGAGTTACGCAGCGCCGAAGATGCTGACCGGCGGAAGAAAGACGAGGAGCGGCAGCGTGCGCTGGCGACTGCTGCGCAAGTTGCGGGAACATTTGAGACTGTCTCTCCTGCCCTGGAAGCGGGAGCCGCGGTACCCGTCACAATCGCTAGTCCTTATCCTAATGAAGCCGTCTATCCGCCCATAATCGGAGCCGCTGCTGAAGCCAGGGCGGAGGAAGCATATCCGCGAATTCTGCCGCCCTCAACTGGCGAGCCTGTTCCGGCGGCGCGCCCGGGCAGCCCGGCTGCGGAGGCTGTGTCCGATTCTCCAGCCGCTGAAGAAGCCAGTCCAACGGCAAGCGCCGAAAAGCCTAAGCGTAAGCCGCGCGCACGAGCAAAGAAAGCTCCTATCGATCCGGAGATTCCCAATGGTTGATCCCGCGGAGGCAATCGGCAAAGCACGAGCGGCCGTGACGCAGCGCGCTGAACTGCCCGGCATGAGCCTGATGGAACACCTGGACGAGTTGCGCAAGCGCATCGTCCGCTCCGCCATTTTTCTCGCGCTGGGTTTTGTTGCAGCCTGGACCTTTCACGACCGGCTTGTCGCGTTCATTCAGGCGCCGCTCGTTCACATTGGCAAGACGCTGGTCTTCACTCACCCCATGGACCCGCTTAACCTGGACTTGCAGGTTTCGCTGATCGGCGGCGCAATTCTGTCCTCACCCTTCATTCTCTTCCAGGTGTGGCTCTTCATTGCGCCGGGGCTCTACAAAAAGGAGCAGCGGTTTGTGATTCCCTTCATGGCGGCCACCGTGGGACTGTTTCTGTCTGGCGCGGCCTTCGGCTACTACTACGTGTTGCCCGGTGCGATGCAAATCCTCATCGTGAATTTCGGCCACAACTTCACGCCCATGGTCACCATTGAGGAGTATTCCAGCTTCTTTTTGTCGATCATCCTGGGGCTGGGCATCAGCTTTGAGCTGCCGATTTTGATTTTCTTTCTGGCTCTGTTCGGCATCGTCAGTCCGCGCTTTCTTTGGAGAAATATCCGCTACGCCATTCTGGCGGTCTTCGTTGTCGCGGCCGTCATCTGCCCCAGCCCAGACCCGTGGACCATGTGCATCTACGCTGTTCCCATGCTGGTGCTTTATCTGATCGGCATCGGCGTGGCATGGTGGGTTAATCCATCGCGGCGCAAAACGAAAGAGGCCGCACAATGAGTTTCTTTTCCTTTTGGAAGATGATGCCGGAACAATTGTTGGGTGCCCCATCCTCGCCGCGTTTTTGTTTTTGCGGCAAGGGTGGGATAGCACGATCCTTTGTTTGTATTCCGCGTATGAAGAGAATTGCGACGGCGATGCTGTTTCTTTTTTCCGTGCCGATTGCCGCCCCCGCACAGCAACACTTCAACGGGTCTGCGGCGCTCGAATATGCGCGCCAGTTTGTGGCTATTGGGCCGCGCTGGCCGACCAGCCCAGGGCACGCGAAGGCCGAGGAATTCCTGCGCAACCACTTTCGCCACGACCAACTCGAAGAGGATGCCTTCACCGCATCGACGCCTATTGGCCCGGTGGCCATGCGCAACTTCATCGTGCGCTATCCCGGCAAGAAGAACGGCGTCATTGTGCTGGCCACGCACTACGAGACCAACTACTGGCTCAAGAACATCAACTATGTGGGCGCAAACGACAGCGGGTCGACAACCGGGCTGCTGATGGCCATCGCCGACCGGCTTCGCGCCGAGACAGCCGGCGGAAAGATGCTCGACGGCTACTCGGTGTGGCTGGTCTTCGACGACGGCGAAGAGGCGATTAAGAGCTGGACCGATTCCGACTCGGTCTACGGCACAAAGCATCTGGCCGCCAAATGGGCGCGCGACGGAACGCTGGGAAAGATAAAGGCCTTTATTCTGGCCGACATGATCGGCGACAAGGACCTCGACATTCTGCGTGAATCGCAATCCACCGACTGGTTGGTCGCACTCGTCCGGCAAGCGGTGAAGAAATTTGGCTATGAAAAGTATTTCTTCAAGACGGACGGAGCGATTGAGGACGACCATCTGCCTTTCCTCCGGCGCGGCGTGCCGTCCATCGATATCATCGATCTGGACTACGGCCCAAATAACAGTTACCACCACACCGACAAAGACACCATGGACAAGATCAGCGCGCATAGCCTGACGATCGACGGCGATGTCTTTATGGAGACGATTCGGCTGATCGATCAGCGATAAGCTTTTCCCATAGCCTTGAAGGGAGGATTTTCCGATGACATCCAATCAGGCAGACGTTGCTACTCTTTTCCTTGAATCTTCTCGCCACACACTGCTGGAACTATACTTGCCGCGGTTGCGCGAGTGCGTCGGGCCGCTCACCGATGCGCAAGTCTGGTGGCGGCCAAACGATGCCTGCAACAGCATTGGCAATCTCTTGCTGCATCTGAACGGAAATGTTAGGCAGTGGATCGTAGCGTCGTTCAACCGGCTGGAAGACAATCGAAACCGGCCAGTGGAATTTGCCGAGCGGGAGCTGATCCCGGCCTCCGTGCTCCTTGATCGCCTGGGCGCAACGTTGCAGCAGGTGTCGGATGTTCTTGCGCGACTTACCCCCGACGATCTGGTTGCGCAGTACGAGATCCAGGGTTATAACGTCACCGGCCTGCGAGCTGTTTACCATGTAGTGGATCACTTCGCAATTCACTACGGACAGATTCTCTATATCGTCAAGACGCTCAACGGCGCGGATCTGGGCTTTTACAAAGAGCTGAACAAGACCGGCCGGCACTCCTAAAGGTTGGCATTGATGATTGCGGGCGTTTCCTGGGTTTGGTGGCTGGGATTTCATGCGGTGGTTGCGGCGCTGCTGCTAGCGGATTCGCTTCTCGCTGGCCGTCAGCGCGAATCGCGGCGCACCGCAATTTTCGCGTGGCTCTGGACGGCTCTCCTTGTCGCGGTCGCAACCGGCTTTGCGGCGTGGGTGGCTGTTGTCATGGGTCGGCAGCCGGCGCTCGAATTCGTAGCAGGCTACGCCATCGAAGCCTCGCTCAGCGTGGACAATCTCTTCGTCTTCCTCATCATCTTTCAGGGCTTCCACATCACGCCACAACGTCAGCATACGGCTCTGCTCTGGGGCGTGGCTGGAGCGGTGGTGCTGCGCGCGCTGTTCATTGCCGCTGGCATCACGCTGCTTCGGCGCTTTAGCTGGATCACCTGGGTCTTCGGCTTGATTCTGCTCTACGCCGCATGGCGGCTCGTGCGCGGTGGCTCAACTCGCGCTGCAATACCTGAAGCGCCCGGGACTCTTCGGAATCTGATTCACAAACTGCAGCCGGCCAACGGCTCTCTGCTTCCGGTAATTCTGGCCGTCGAAATCACTGATGTTTTGTTTGCGTTCGATTCCATTCCCGCCGTGCTGGCCGTCAGCCATAACCCCTTCGTGGTCTACACCTCGAATATCGCCGCCATTCTCGGCCTGCGTTCGCTATATTTTGCGCTGGCTTCGTTGCTGGATCGCTTCCGCTATCTGCATTACGGCCTGGGCGCAATACTAGCGTTTGTCGCGTTGAAGATGATAGCTGTCCGCTGGATCGATGTACCCATTACATTGTCGCTGGCGGTGGTGGGAGCGGTGCTTTCGGTTTGCGCTGTCGTGTCCTGGATCGCAGGGAACAGGACAAATAGCCTGTAGCTCTGCCGAAACTAAGAGCTAGCAGCTAGAGGCTAGAAGCCGACTTTTACCACTCTTCGAAAACTACCTTTCCATCGCTTCCAACAACCGAATGTTTGCGGAGGTTTTCGTCATCACGCTTTGGAAAATCGTTACGGAAGTGAGCGCCACGGCTCTCGGTGCGGGCCAGCGCCGAAGCCAGAATGACGCGCGCCACGCCGCTCATCGCATGAGCTTCGACAAGCCGCCTGCTTTGCTTGCCTTGCCCGAGCTGCTCCAGATCCGCAGCGCACGACTCTTGCGCGGCAAAACCCTGCCGCAAAGTTTGTTCGTCGCGCAGTAGCCCGGCGTAGGCCCACATAGAGGCTTGCAGCGTGGTGATGATTTCTTCCAATCGAGTCTCTTCTTCCCCGGTTAACTGCGCGTGTTGCGGCAAAGGCGCCTCAGCATTCTGTCCCTGCGGGGGTTTGTCATCGAGCATCGCCTGCGCGGCTCGCGCTCCGAATACAAGGCCTTCGAGCAGTGAGTTCGAGGCCAGCCTGTTTGCGCCGTGAACTCCTGTGCAGGCAGCTTCTCCGGCGGCATAAAGTCCGGGCAAATTGGTGCGGCCAAACAAGTCCGTGCGGATGCCGCCCATCAAATAATGTGCGGCCGGACGCACAGGGATCAGGTCGCGTCCCAGGTCGAGGCCATACTTTGCCAGAAAAGCGCTGATACCGGGAAAGCGATGGTGCAGATCGATGCCTTTCACGGAACGCATGTCCAGATGCACCACGCGAAATTCACCCGGCGCAGAGCCTATCCCTTCGCGCGTAATGGCTCGTGCCACCACATCGCGGGGAGCGAGTTCCAACAGCGGGTGATAACGTTCCATGAAGCGCTCGCCGCGATCGTTCAGCAGGATTGCTCCCTCGCCACGCAGAGCCTCAGAGAGCAGAAAGCGCGGCGCGCCGGTAAGCGAAAACGCGGTGGGATGGAACTGATAGAACTCCATGTCGGCCAGCGCGGCTCCGGCCCGTGCGGCCAATGCGATGCCGTCGCCGGTAGCAACGGCGGGATTGGTGGTGTCCGAGTAGACTTGGCCCGCGCCACCTGCGGCCACCAGCACCGAGCGAGCACTGACTCGCTCCAAAATGCGCTGTGGGCGGCGCTCGCAGTTGAGTAGGTCTGCACCAATCACGCGGCCGTCGGCGACAACCAGGCCGGTGACCGTAGTCCACTCGGCAAAGCGGATGCGCTCATGCGCCAACGCAAATGCCGCCAGCGAGCGGCTGATTTCGGCTCCCGTGGCGTCGCCATTGGCGTGCAGTATGCGTGCGCGGGAGTGCGCGCCCTCGCGAGTGCGCAGCAGCTCGCCGCCTTTGTCGCCGTCTGCACGATCAAAGTTCGCGCCCCACTCAATCAACTCGGCCACGCGCACCGGTCCTTCGGCCACCAGAACCTGGGCCGCGGAACGATAGACCAGCCCATCGCCCGCGTTCATCGTGTCTTCCAGGTGCAGCGAGATGTCCTGGTCGCCTTCCGTGGCGACCGCAATTCCGCCTTGCGCATAGTGCGTGTTGGACTCGGCCACGGACTCCTTTGTGACCACCAAAACAGAACCGTAACGCGCCAACTCCACCGCCGCGCGCAGCCCGGCTACGCCCGCACCCATCACCAGAAAATCTACTTGAGATGAAATTTCCATTAAGCTTGAGGCTATCACTGTGCGCCGGGGAACAGTTATTCCTGGCGTTGCGCAACTCTTTCCGCAATCCTGTGTATAACCACTCAGGAGCGGAACAGGACGGCGGTACACAGGACGCGAAATTTCTATTGCCCAGGATTGAGCCTTGCTGCTAGAGTCAAATCGTTTTACAAAGGTTCGGCTGCAACTCCGGCGTCGTGAAGGAATTTCAGGAGCGGATTCAAAAACCCTTACGGCAGATGCTGTTGCCCAGGCTTCCCGAACGGCAACAGAGCGTAGCACGCAACACAGGCAATCGCAGATACCTCAGGAGGGGTCACATATGCGAGGACTCAAAACTCTACTCGGAGCGGCAGTATTGCTTTCAGGACTGGTCATTGTCCCAGCCGCGAAAGCTCAGATTGCCGTCGAAATCGGCGTTCCACCCGTCTGTCAGTGGGGCTACTATGAATATCCGCCCTATGGTTGCGCGCCCTATGGATTTTACGGGCCGGGGTACTTCTACAACGGCATCTTCCTCGGCGTAGGCCCTTGGGCCGGCTGGGGCTACGCTCACGGTTGGGGCGGACATCGCTTCCATGGTGAGGGCGGTGGCCGCTACCACGGACGCGGCGGCTGGGAGGCCGAGCACGGTCATTATGCTCACGGCTACGATGATCGTGGCCACGGCGGGCCGCACGGTGGACCGCACGGAGGCGGAGAGCGTGGTGGACCCCACGGCGGACCGCATGGCGGTGGCGAACATGGTGGACCTCACGGTGGACCGCATGGCGGTGGCGAACACGGTGGACCTCATGGTGGTGGACATCCTGCCGGCGGACACCCTGGTGGCGAACATCGGTAAACAATAGCCGCGAATTCAGGCGGCGGATAGCACAGGCGGCGGAGCTTAATAGCTCCGCCGCTTTGCGTTTGCAGGGTTGTTTTGCGGATGATTGGCGAAACAAATCTGTAGTCGCGAAAGCAAAACTCGCGCCACTCAGCGGTGACACAGTGTAAGCTGTCTAGCAGATTAAATTCAGAGGACGATTCGAATGGAGATTTACAAGCAGTTGCCGTCAGAGGCTGTGCAGATTGTTCTGGTTCTCTTCTTGTCATTCCTGATAGGACTGGAGCGCGAGGAGCGTAAGGCCAACGGCTCGTCTTATTCTTTCGGAGGGGTGCGCACCTTTCCGCTGATTGGCCTGATTGGTTATTCCGCCGCTCTCATTTCAGGCCCGCAGATGCTGCCGGTGGCCATCGGCTTTCTGGTCGTCGCCGCATTTCTGCTTGTCTCTTACTGGCACAAGATTTCCACCTGCGAGACAGCCGGAGTTACCACCGAAATGTCCGGTTTGGCCACATTTCTCGTGGGTGCACTGGTTTGCTACGGGCACCTGTGGATCGCTACCGCACTGGGCGTTGCCAGCTTGCTATTGCTCGATCTGAAGGCTGCGCTTGAGAAACTGGCAGCACGCATCGCGCCCAACGAAATTCTTACCTTTTCCAAGTTTCTCTTCCTCAGCGGAGTTATCCTGCCCATCCTGCCTAATCAGGACTACCCCCCGTTCCATATCAACCCTTTCAAAACCTGTATAGTGGTTGTGGCCATCAGCGCCATCTCCTATCTCAGTTATGTTTTGCAGAAGATGACCAAGGGGCAGGGCGGAATTGTGCTGGCGGCGCTGCTGGGTGGCGCTTATTCCTCCACAGTCACTACCGTAGTCATGGCACGCCGAGCTGCGCGCGAGCAACAGCCGCATCTCTTCGCAGGCGGAATTCTTATTGCCTCCGGCGTCATGTACGTGCGCCTCGTCATTCTGCTTGCGCTCTTCAACCGGCAATTGATGCTCCTGCTTTACATTCCATTTCTTGTACTGGCTGCTCTGGCAGTTGGCTTCGGCTGGCTCTGGACGCGCCGTGCGGATAAAAGCGCACAGGATATTCAGCGGGAAGCCGATCCCAAGAACCCGCTGGAACTGATGACCGCGTTCCTTTTTGCGGGACTGTTTCTCGCCATGCTGGTCGCCACTCAGTTAGCCGTCACTTATCTGGGAAGAACGGGAGTAAATGCCTTGGCCGTTCTCATGGGAGTCAGCGACGTTGATCCGTTCATCATGGGAATGACGCAGGCCGCTCCCGTTCCCACTGCGTTCAAAGTCGCCGCCGCCGCTATCGCCATCGCCGCCGTCAGCAACAATGTCATCAAAGGGATTTACTCCTTCAGCCTCGCCGGCCGCAAGACCGGTATCCAGAGTTTGGCAATGCTGCTGGCTCTAGCCGCGCTGGGACTTGTTCCGCTGTTTTGGCTAGGGTGAAATGCGTTCAGCCGCTCCCGTGATTAGGGTGCTTTAGGATTAGAGTACTGTGCAAACGATACGAGTAGAGACACCTTCGGCTAAATACGACGTAGTAGCAGGCAGCGGGCTGGTGGAGACACTGGCCCGGCGCATCGAGCGCGTTCATGGCAAGCTGCCGCGGCGGGTATTTGTGCTGACCTCGGCGCCGATATGGGCGCTGTGGAATGAGCCTTTTCTGGCTTCGTTCGCCGAGCCGCCGATTGTGCTGTTTCTCCCACCTGGCGAAGAGCAAAAAACAATTAAGAACGTAGAAACCCTGCTGCGGGAGATGGCCCGCGCGGGTGGCGATCGCGGCAGCCTGCTGATTGCTTTCGGCGGCGGAATTGTGGGCGATGTGGGCGGGTTTCTGGCCTCGATCTTCATGCGCGGAATTCCCTATGTGCAGGTTCCCACCACATTTTTGGCGCAGGTGGATTCGTCCGTAGGCGGCAAGACCGGCGTGAATTTGCCCGAAGGCAAGAATCTGGTGGGCAGCTTTTACCATCCGCTGGCGGTCTTTGCCGATATCGGCGTGCTGGCGACGCTGCAGGAGCGCGAGTTGCGCGCCGGGCAGATGGAGAGCGTAAAGGCGGGCATCATCCGCGACCGCTCGCTGGTGCGCTTCATGGAAGAACACGCGGCCGATGTGCTGGGGCGCGACGCCAAAGCTCTTGAGAAGGTGATTGCCGCATCGATCCGCATGAAGGCCGGGGTGGTGAATCAGGATGAGCGCGAGCGCGGCCTGCGCATGATTCTGAACTTTGGCCACACGGTGGGCCACGCGCTGGAGCAAGCCACAAGTTACAAAGTCTTGCTACACGGCGAGGCTGTGGGCTGGGGCATGGTTGCCGCGCTCTACGTCGCACGCCAGCGCGGAACGATTTCTCGCGCACAGTTCGAGCGGCTGGAAAACTTGATAGCTCTCTACGGGCCGCTGCCGCCCCTGAAGCTGCGCGTGCCTAAAGTGGTGGCAGCTACAGTGGGCGATAAGAAAAACGTCGGCGGAGTCACGCGCTTTGTGCTTCCGGTGGGCATCGGCGATGCGGGCGTGGTGGAAGATGTGACGCCGGCTGAGTTGGAGGCCGCAGTGGGCTATATGCTGACGCAGGCAGCGGAGCTGCATTCCTGATGACCACCACCGGAGCCAAACCGCAGGGAGCAACCGATGAAGTCAGCGCGGCAGAAGCCGTGCGGGAGATGTTTGATTCGATTGCGCCGCGATACGATCTGCTGAACCATGTGCTCTCGGCCAATGTGGACCGACTGTGGTGGTGGCGGGCGGCGCGACAGTTTCGCGCGGTGCTCGCCAATCCCGATGCGGCGGTGCTGGACATCTGCTGCGGCACGGGCGACATGACCATGGCCCTTCTCAAGCGCAGGCCACGGGGCGCGCGCCCGATTCTGGCTGCGGATTTTGCGCGGGTCATGTTGAGCCGTGGCGCGCAAAAATTTGCAGCGCGCGACGCGGGCGAGCCGTGCGCAATCCCGCTCGAAGCGGACGCGCTCCATCTGCCGCTGCGTTCCGAGTCGCTGGATCTGATTGTCTCGGCCTTCGGCTTCAGGAATCTGGCCAACTACGAGGCGGGCCTCAGGGAGTTCCACCGCGTGCTGAAGCCGGGTGGGCAGTTGGGGATTCTGGAGTTCAGCGAGCCGGGCGGGCTCATCGGGAAGGCTTACGCCGTTTACTTTCGCCGCGTGCTGCCGGCCATCGGGCGTGCGATCTGCGGTAAGGCGGGAGCATACAACTATCTGCCCGCTTCAGTAGGCAACTTTCCGCCGCCGCCTGCGATGCTGGGGTTGATGACGACCGCAGGCTATGACGAGTGCGCGTGGCAACCCTATACCTTCGGCATTGCCGGGTTGTACACGGCGCGGCGCGGCGCTGTAGCCTAAGAGCGATGATCTCTGAAGCCTCCAAAGTAGCCGTGTTTTCCGCCGAGAAGCGCCAGGTGGCGTTGCACTCCATGCTGGCGGCAGCGGCCATGACATTGTTGAAGTTGGCCGCAGGGCTGTTCTCCGGCTCGCTGGGCGTGTTGTCAGACGCGGCTCACAGCGGGCTGGACATGGTGGGCTCGACGCTTACTTTCTTTTCTGTGCAGGTGAGCGACAAGCCGGCCGACGAGGACCACACTTACGGCCACGGCAAGTTCGAAAACATCTCGTCATTCGGCGAAGTGATTCTGATGGCCGCCTCCAGCGCGTGGATCATCTGGGAGGCGATTCAACGGATCATTCATCCCACAAAGGAATTGCATGACCTGGGATGGCCTGCCGCGGTGGTGGTGTGCTCCATCGGCGTGGACTTCTGGCGGTCGCGCCGGCTGCGTGCAGTGGCGGACCGGACCGGATCTTCTGCCTTGGCTACCGACGCTTTTCACTTTGCCTCGGACATTTGGTCGTCGGTGGCGGTGCTCGCTGGGCTTGGCGCCAGTTGGGTGGGCATGCAGTTCGGCATCGCCGCGCTGCGCTTCGCTGATCCTCTGGCGGCGGTGGTAGTTTCGCTAATGATTCTGCGCCTGACTCTGCGTTTGGGCCGCGAGGCAGTGAGCGTACTGTCGGATGAAATTCCTGCTGAAACGCGTCGCCGCATCCTGAACGAAGTGGAACGTGTGCCGGGCGTACTCGGCGTGGAACAGGCGCGAGTGCGGCGCGCCGGAACAAGCTACTTCGCCGACCTGACGCTGGCCTTGCCCCGCCGGTTCACCTTTGAGCACACCGGCGAGCTGGTGCAGGCGGCAACCGATGCAGTGCATCGTGCGCTTCCAGAAGCCGACGTGGTGATCCACACGGTTCCGCGGCAAGCCAGAGCGGAGAGCATCTTCGACCGTGTACGTGCCGTGGCCGCGCGCAATAACGTGAGCGTGCATGAACTGAGCGTGCAGTCGCGTCAGGGGCGGCTGCGCGTGGAGCAGCATCTGGAGTTGGACGAAACCCTGTCGCTGATTAAGGCACATGACTTCGTCTGTTTGCTGGAGGCTGAGATTCTGCGCGAGGTTCCGGAGATTGACGGTGTGCTGACACACATCGAAAGCGAACCGGCTACGATTGAGCCGCCGGAAGAGCAGGTTGCGGAGGATCGCCGCATTGACCACGCGATGCACCGCGCGGCGAAGGCGATCACCGAGATTGTGGATGTGCATGAAATTCTGGTTGCCCGCTCGGCGGAGCACATCCATGTTTCGTGCCATTGCACGCTGCCCGACGATCTGACCATGCAGCGGGTTCATGTGGCGATTACCGCCCTCGAAGACCGCTTCAAGCTGGACTGCCCGGAGGTGGATCGCGTTACGATTCACCCGGAGCCGGTGACGGATAATCTTCGGTGAGATGGCGTACCTAAAAAGCAAGGAATTTGAAACGGAAAAAGCCGGAGCCGCGGCGGTGTCGCAACTCCGGCCAGATGTTCACTTCTACTTTTTTACCACCCGCCATGATCGCCGGGAGCAAATGCAACTCCCCGCAGCACCTCGCGCGCATGGGCGCTTCGAATCGTCGTGAAGTGGCCCAAGAAATGGTCCCCCGTTGGCAGTGTTGTGTCGCTCACACGATCGGTGACCTTCACCAGTTTGTTCGGGTCAGCTCCCGTGTCGCCGTTGGCGCTGATCGTTGATGTGATGGCGAAGATGGTGACAGTCCCGTCATCGTTGTGCTTTCCTGTGATGTTGCGGCAGCCTCCCGTCGCCGGATTGAGCGCCGCCGGATACCATGGGATGCTGTACGGCACGCCAATATCCAATCCATCCTGAAGAATGTATTGCAACACCCATGTGCCGTTAATCAAGCGCCATTTCTGCAAGCCGGCAGTTGCAAGGGATTGGGCGTCAGCCACGTTTCCATTCACAGCGGGAGTAGCCAGCGTTCCGTCGCCCTCGTCGCAAACGTAGAGGGTGTCAGCGTCGGCGAACCAGATCCCGAAGGGAAACGCAGTGGACGTGCTCGCCGCTGTATTCGGAAATCCCGGCAAGATGGTAAGCGGCACTGCCGCAAGGCTGGTTGCTGAACCGGTCGGCAACGTACCTGCGCTTCCCGCCTGATACACCGTATTAATCCCATTGCCGCCGCTGCCCTTGCTCACGTAAAGCGTGCTATTGAAGATGGTCAAGCCGCGGAAGTTGGTATCCTTGCCGGGCTTGTCAGTTCCGAATAGCAGACGTCCAATCATGTCGATGTTCGGCGGGGTGGGAGGGACCAGACCCGGAAAGAGCAGCTCGGCTCCTGTTGCATTGGCCAAATCAATTCCATCAGTAGTCGTCGTCATCTGCTTCTTTGACAGGTTGCCGGAGTTATCGTTCCCCACCATGTAGTACAAGTCGTTACCGCCCTTGATCGCGGCGCGGCCATTGTCCCCGCTATAGGCGTTTCCATCGGTGAAGCTGATGTGGCCATCCTCATCCACTTCGGCGACCGCACGATAGTATGCCGCGGGAACAACAGGATCGCTTTCAAACGTCGTGATCACTGGGTTTGTCGGATCGCAAACGCCCGGCGTATTGGATGCCGACACATCCAGAAGATTCGGCTTCGTTGGCGAGACCGTAGAGCCTCCACAGCCGATGCCGCCCCTGTACCCCATGAAGGTGACGGACCGCCC
>Ga0181520_10010458_pt1 | contig 12458 bp, 13 predicted proteins | sample PEATcosm2014_Bin_29_FD_132451 | JGI IMG/M metagenome (GOLD analysis project Ga0181520, IMG submission 132451) | Peatland microbial communities from MTU Mesocosm Facility, Houghton, MI, USA - PEATcosm2014_Bin02_30_metaG | ecosystem: Environmental > Terrestrial > Soil > Wetlands > Peat | place...
AGGGAGCATCTCGACTTGTTCATGGCCGGGCGCAGCCACCTTGCCGCCAAGTCCAAGAATCATCTTCGCGCCACGGTGAAAATGTTTTTGAACTGGTGCATCAAGAAAGATTATTTGCCCGCGAACCATCGCTTGATGGATGCGACCGGCATGAAGCGGCAAAAAGCCGATAGCGGCGAAACGGATTATTTCCGCCCGGCTGAATTGCGTGCCATGCTGGAAGCGGCAGACGACACCATGCGCCCGATTATCGCGCTGCAAGGTTTGGCCGGGATTCGGCTCCAAGAAGCCCAACGTCTGACGTGGCAGGATGTTTTCAGCGTGGCGGGACACGTCGCCATTTCCGCCACGAAATCCAAAACCCGCAGCCGTCGCTTGGTTGAAATCTGCCCGGCATTGGCCGCGTGGCTTGAACCCTATCGGCAGCATGAAGGCGCGTTGTGGGCACAAAGCCGCGACACCTACCACGCGGCGTTTGTCGAACTCCGCGAGTCCCAAAAAATCCCGGCGCGGAAAAACGGATTGCGCCACGGATTTTGCACCTACCACTTCGCGCTGCATGACAACGAGAACCTGACGGCGGCACAGGCGGGAAACAGTCCCGCCGTGATTCATTCGGCTTACAAGGGACTCGCCACGAAAGCCGACGCGGGAAAATGGTTCAATGTCAAGCCAGCGCGAGCGGCGAACGTGATTCCATTGTCCGTCGCAAAACACACCTGATGCACCGCCGATGAGTGCGAAGCGAAAAACTATTTCCTCAAAAGAGAATTGGCAGACCATGCGGGCGCGTTACACATGGCACTTGCGTCCGCCATTCAATGGCGAGTTCGACCACTCGCACTGGTGGGAAAATGAGACTCAAATTGACCCTGTTGCAGCACTATACGAACTCGCCCGGCGGCACCCACAGATCGGTCAATTACTGCTCAAGTTCAAAGGTGCAAGCTGGTATGGACACGAATTTCCTCATCCACTCGTTGGCGCGGCGGAAAAAAGGATTTTGAACCAAGCCATCAAGGATTTAGGCGAGGAGCCAGAGGCGATTTTTTGCCTTTGTGAGATTGGGCTGAAATCATGGCCGAAACTTTCTTGGAGCAACCAAGAATTTTGGGAAATGAGTGCCAAGAAAATGAAGGGATTGGATTGCCGCGATGACCTTGAAAAATGCAACTCCATCACCCAACAGGCACAGTCTGACATTCTCTTAAAACGGGCACGCTCACTTAATCTCGGAAAATCAGCTTTCCTATTTGATGTAGGGGCTGGCAGGAATAACAAAAGCGTGGCACCAGCAGATCCGCAAGCGTTTGCAAAAGGAATGTATCTCCTTGCAAAACACACCCAGCAAAATCCAATCACTCCCGCTGAAATGGAAGCGGCCATCGCACGAAGGGCAGTTGTGGCACACCACGAAGGTCATTTACTGATTTCAGTGGCTCCCGATCTCACGTTAGATGAAGCGAAAACTCTACTTGAGCGCGAATACCGCAATCATCTGAAACTCAGACCGGAAGTCAAACAGCGAGCAAGGTGGCAAGATTGGCTGCCTCTCATTGCGGCATTCGAGAATGAGGAAGCCCGGCCCGGTGGGAAAAAATCCCAAGCCTTCGTTAAATACCGCCGCGCTCTGGACGGCATCCACTTCGCATCCAGACCCGGTGCTAGTGTGACGACAACCCCCTCGAACTAAAATCACAAGCATCCGTTTTCACATGTCGGCGTTCTGTTGCAAATTTGGGCAGAACGAAACATGAAAACGCAACCATGCACCACAACGTCCGAAGACACGGACGCATCGGAGTTAGCGGCCATCCCTACTGTGGCCGATGAAGCACTGCTCGCAGTTACGTCGGCATACGGTGGCCGTGGTTTCCTGACCACCAGCGAACTTCAAAAAATTATTCCGTTAAGCCGACGTTCAATTTTTGAATGGCGGCGTAAAGGAATCCTGCCCTCGATTCAGATCGGCAGCAAAGTTCTATACCACCGTGAGTCAGTCATTGCGGCATTGCTGCGCCGACAAACCGGAGGTGCAGCTTAATGAGAAATTTCGCGGACACGCTGGAAGCTGATTGCGGCGTCGAGTTAGACGGATAGAAATGGCCGCGAGGCCGACATGACGTTCCTGAAACAAGGGCGTGCCGAACTCGTAAAACAACACAGCGACGGGTGGCGTAATGACCGCAAGGCAGCCACGACCGTCATTGGGCGAAAGCCCGGAGAATCTTGCCTGTTGAGTTTACAGGATGACCGCAACTCGCCAGCAGCGGCAGGGCAAGAAAATGGTATGCGGAAACCAAACGGATTCCTGAACGACGGGCAGCCGCGTTCGCAGAAGCGTGCCACTCCTTGTGAATCAGGGAGTGGTGTCGTTTCCAGCCGTTGTCCTGCCTCCAGGCAATCGCGCTCTGCGGCGGACCTGAAAGTTTAGCAGTGTGCGGGTGTAGAGATAAAAATGATTATGGAAAACTACCAGAAAACTGATTGCGGTAGCGGATTGAAGAAAACATCGGAGCAATCGAAGCCCAGCGCTGCCGCGCTGCTATCTCTCGCCGACTTGATCCAAGGCTACGCCCGGCGGCTCGAAAATTTGGCCACATGGCAGGACGTGCTCCGGCGTCATTACAACGCAGTCGAGACGGGGGAAGCCCCGCACGACTTTATCCGATTCCAGCAAGCTTGGCGTGAAAGTGGCGAGGACAAAGATGATGTGGCTTTTTTCGCGATTAGCTGGCAAGCCGAACGGTTAGCGGACGAAATTTTCGAGACTGATACTAAATTAAATGATTTGTCCGCCAAAATTCGCGCCATTGAACAGCGCGAAGGTTTGGGCGAGCTGGATGAATTTGATCCCGACCATCCCGAAACGCCCGCTGACTGGAAAGTTTTGGATGCGAAATCGAATCGCCGTTTTCAGGCCGTCGAGAAAATCAGAGACGCCCGGTTCATCCGCTGGCTGCGTCGTCACGGCGAACTCGACATGGCCGACTTGTTTGCGAACGACCGCGACGCCTTTGACCGCCGCCGTGAGACCGGACGCTGCAAGCTTTTTGGACCAATGCCCGACTTCATCACCGACACCGGAGAGGGGGACACGGGGGTTACTGAAGTAATCAGCCAGAACGAATGAAACAAACCGCCAAAAAATCATGCACCGCCACGAAAGGCGACGGCACAGCCTGCGGCGCTGCCGCGTTGCCGGGTTCGCAGTTCTGTTTTTTTCACGATCCAGCCAAATCCGCCGCGAGACGGCAGGCGCAATCGGCTGGCGGACTGGCGAACAAAATGGCGACGCTGCCCGCCGACGCGCCGGACGTGAAAGTTGAGGATGGCGCGGACGTGGTGAAACTGCTGGGCGCGACCATCAATCAGGTGCGGCGCGGTGAAATTGACCCGCGTGTGGCCAACGCGGTTGGATATTTGAGCAACATCGTGTTGAGTGCCACCGGCCAGCGCGAACTGGAAAACCGGCTCGCCGAACTGGAAACGCTGGTCAAAAACCGGCGACAATCAGCGTGAACCCGCCAGAGAATTTTTATGACGACCATCACGGCACATAAACGCCTCGACGAGATTGAAACGCATCTGACGCCGAAGGAATGGGCCATCCGGCTGGCGGATGAAATGCGGAAGTATCCCGACCCGCTGGCGCACATGAAGGCTATGGTCAAACTACCCTTGCACGAACTGCCGGTGCAACGACCGTATTTCGCTTTTGGAAAACAGGCCGCCGAACGGCATCCGAGCGACGAACCGGAGGACATCCGCGCCAGGCATCGCCTGACGGACGCGCTGTGGCGTGAATTTCACACGTTGAAGCTGCTGATGCGGCTGGTCAACCAAGCGATGCAGTGCAAAGTCGAGACAATCGCTTTGCAGGCGGCGCTTCAGTTGTCCGCGCTTCACGCCCTGATTCTGGAAGACATCTTGGCACAAACAGACAACGGCGAAACTCCGTTGGCCGAGTGGAGCCACGAATACACCGCGCTGCTCCAGGATTTTTGCGCGCACCGCGCCGCCGTCGAATTGATTCAGGGTGAACACTTCGCCGGGCATCCGATCCTATACCCGGAACTGGAAGCCGAGTTGACGGAAGCGGCGCGGACGATTGAAAGCGCCGTCGCCACGGCAAACGACTACTTGAACCGCCGGGCAGTGCGTGCCGGCGCGAACACGAACGGGGGCGCGGTTGAAAATAAATTGGCTATCGGCCTTGAATCCATCAAAGCCGGTGCCAACGGTCAACGGGCTGCCGCCATCGCCGAGAAATGGCAGCACGACGCCAGCCGCGAAGCGGTGGAATCAGACGAGGAACAATGGGAGCGGTGCCGGGAGGAGTTTGGGGCGAGAGATTGACCAAACTCAACGGCCATCACTTACATTTGCAATTTTGCGATGTAAGGCTTGAGGGCCTTTTCCAAGCGGATCATGGCGTCAATCATCGCGTCTTGGATGCTCGGCCACTTTGATACGTCGTCCCGGTATCCGCCGAGGGGGGTAATTTTCTTTATCCGACATGCGCGCTTTCCCTCTAACCGCTGCCATTCCAGAGGCCCGCCAAAATCCTTTTCGATGGCATCTTTAGAAGCGGCCAAAGAATCAAAAATGGTTTTGCTTTCATCGCCTGCCTCCTTGCCCCGATCAATGTAAAGCTCTGCGGCCCCCTCGTGTTTGAGGATGACATAATTAAAACCCAAGCCGCGCCTGCCCGAACCTGCGCCTATCCACCCATGTTGGCCGGGGGAAATGTTGGAATGGAGCTTCGTTTTGTCTTTGGCGCGGTTGAGAAGTTCTGTCCAAAAGTGCTGGCGCAAATCGTAACGTTCAGCCAGCTCCTTCTTTGTCGCCCCGACCTCGCGGCCTTCTTCACTTGGGCCAACAATTAGGGTGAGCAATGGGGCGGGGTCAGAACCGCCTATCCGAATGCCTTCGATTTTCAAAAGATAAAAGTCCGCATCTGAACCTTCGTTGAGCCAAGTAATCGCGGCGACGTGTTCAGGACGTGGTTCAGCGACAATCCAGACCGCCTTTTTCGCGCCGATGGCGGTTAAATAGGTGATGAGCTTGCCCAAGTGGGCATGGTCGCTTTTTTCAAGCTGGTTTTCAATGACGACAAGACCACCGCCTTCTTCTTCCGCAACCAAGTCAACGTTGAATTCACCCGCCGATTGCTCACGCTCTGCGTTGGAGAGCGAAAGGTCAAGCGGTTCGTTCAAAACTTCGATGTTGTCTTGAAGCCATTTTGTAAGGTCAAGGGCCTCATGCTTCCAAACCTCACGTAGTGGCACTCGCTGAATTTTTCCAATCATAAGACAGAATTGTGTAAGCCATGTTAGCGGACTTTTTCCAGAACTACAACACCGCTTCCGTCGCGTATGCGAAATCAAATCGGACAATCCGTGTTAAAGTATTCCTTGAACAACTGCCGCAATTTGACGGCTGGCATGGGCAGGTCTTTTTCATAATCCCAATACTCCAAAATCTGGTTAACGATCTCCATCTTGATGCGCCCGGAAATGACCATGACGCGCAGCAGCTTGATCGTGCTCCAGCACTCAATGCCATTTGCCTCCGCAACGCGAGTCATGCCGCCATCATCGGTGACGACAGGAATGCCTTTGATAAAGCCTGCCGCCAGAGCTTTAAGGTCTTCGCGGGACAGGTTGATTTGATGTTCGTCGGCATAGGCCATCAGGAAGCTGAACGCCGTTAAGGCTTTTGCGCGGTCGTCGCCTCGAAGGTCATACCTTCTGGCCTTCCGATCAGTGCGATATTCTGACTCGGAGACCCAATTAAATTTGCTTCGTAGCCGGGGACTCGTGGCATATTCGTCGTCCAATTCCGCCAAGACGAAAAGGGAGTATTGAGGTGACGAACCAAACACCTGCTGCAACAGCGGTCGAATGGAATTACCCAGCCGGAAGTAGGCATTGCTGTCGAGCAACACATCCTGGCTGGAATCACTCATTTGGCGAGTTCCCCTGACAGTGCTTTTGCGTCTGTCAGGGAAACCCCCAGAACGCCATGAATGAAATGCTCCGTGCCTTCCTCTTGTTTGGAAAAATCCCGCAGGGCTTCAAAAAACGGACTCTGAAATGTCGTGCGAGCCACCGCTGCGTAAGCCTTGGGTTCAGGTGATGGTTGCTTGAACAGAATTTGCGAAACGGTTTGGCAGCCTTTGACAAAGTTCGTCACCGAAGCCATGAATTTGCCAACATCGCCCAACTCGGTTTTTGGCAGGCCGCGTGCCTGTTCATACGATTGAATTGCCAGCCGGATGGTGTAGGGAGAAATAATGTGCTTCTTTGCCTCGTCCCGAATCCGCGCAACCCGTGATGAAACACTTTGGATGGTCAGCAGTTCGGCACGGAGCTTGGCGGCGTTAGATTCTGGAAACAACAACGCTTGGGCAAAGCTGTCAGCAAAATCCTCTCCGGCATCCTCTATGAGTTCCGGTGCAAGTGAATGGCCCAACTCGTGTGCCATCCAAAATTTGAAATCCACAACACTGCTGTCCAGATTCAGAAATACCCATGTGGTTTGTGAATCCGGCAGATATATGTTTAATGCGTTGCCGTGATGCTGTCGCGCGCCCCATAACGCAGGGACAATGACCGCATGAAGTTGGTTGAACTTACCGATGAGATCAGAAAAATTGAGGACGGCTTTGTGCTCCAGTCCCATTTCAACCCGCGCTTGCAGGGCGACTTTTTGCACATAATCATAATTGCCGGTCGGGTCTTTCAGGGTTGGAGGTCGCGTAAGCTCTTGCTTGGGCAGGTATCTCACCAACCGTTTAAGCAGTTCCCCGGTCTCGCGGGCATTGTCGAAATGTTCATCTGTGGTCTTCCGATTGGCCTTCTTGCGAAACATCACCACTGGAACGGCGCTGGCGGGTGCCTGCACGACCAATCGTTCAAATGCCAGCCCCAACAGCATCCCCATACGGAGCAATTTATCCGGCTGTGGAAACGATTCCCCCGCCAGCCATTTGGAGACGGCTTCACGCGACACTTTCAGCTTCTCCGCCAAGCCAGACTGGTTCAAGCCGGCCTTGACGAGGGAATCCTGAATAAGGGGAATGTTGAGGTTTTTCAGCACCGGGCCAATATAACAGAAAATCAAACGGCTTGTCAACTTTTGTCAACTGGATTTTTTGATCAACATGTGCTTCATTTTCACCATCACAAATTAAGCGGTTTCAATGCTCGGATTTGATGTTGAATGGAGGGGCGAAGCGGGCGCACAGGGACATTTCCAGCACGTCACGATTGGCGCAATTTGCGGGGCCGGGCAGCACGACGTATAAAATTCGGGCGTTGGCACGGAGCGCACGCAGGGCAGAATCCGGGTCAGGATAAAGCCCGCAATCAACCAGCCCGAATTTTACCTGTCCGCCGTCTTTGCGCTCGCCTCGGCTGAAATGCCCGCGCCAACGCTGCAACAGATTCGAGGTGCGGCCAATATAAACGACGCCGAAGCCGTCATCCGTCACCGCAGGAACGGTGAACTCGAACGGAATTTTTTCACCCTCATGTTTGTGGGGAGCATGGAGCGGAATCGTCCTCGGATTTGAAAACCATGCTGCTGGAAGAAGAATCGCATAGACACCGCCCATTTCGTCCACATCCGCTGCGGTCTGCCAGTTGGAATGGATTTGATTGCCACGGTCGGCGACGAAAATGGGCGTTTCGATCTTCCGCCAATCACCGCCGGGAAATAAAGTGGCGATGCGATGAACCATTTCAAGATGGAGACGCGCTTTCACAATCACGAAACATGCTCTAGGCAAACCGCCCATTGGCATTATCCAAAAACGATCCCCGCTCGCGCCAGATGATGCTGATCTCAAGACTGGCGAGCCACTTTTCTATTTCAGGTTCAGGTTTCACCGGGAGAAGGATCGCTTTTTTTGGTTCGCCCAATTTCCGCTTCCCTTGGAAGGCATAATCCAGAAGTTGACCCACCGCCATTCTGATATGTTCTCGGCTTGCCGAGCTTTTGGCCTCGATTAAGTTTCCTCTTTCTCTCTCATATCCATCACATCGAAGCGCCCCGTATTTTGCCGCTGAAAGTTCTCGGCCTTGTTTGTTCAGCCAGTCCTTAAAACTGCCAAGCAGTTTGGCTTCAAACTTTACAGCCTTGGTTCTTTTGCCCTTTGTTTGAATTTTGTAGTCGAGTTGGTGATTTTCGGGCAGGTCAACCAGTTCGGTGTTCGAGGTTGCTCCTTTTGATCTTCGATTGCGTTCGGTCGTGGCGCGCTGTTTTTTGCTGGCGTTCAAGCTCTTGTTGCCGAGGTGCTTTTCCATCCAATCGCAGACCTCTTTATGCACATTTTTCCATTCGGGATGAAGTTGAACCAAGGCTTTGGTGTGACGAAGAACGCCTTCGAGTGGAATGCCGGATGGCGGTCGGCTTTGAGTTATAAATTGCGGCATCTTGCGAACAGACACAACATCAGGCGACGGATCGAGGACTTTCGTTGCATTTTTTCCCCGGACTATTCCAAAACCAACAATTTCTGGCTCGTAATTATGTCGCCGCGCGATCAAAACGACATCGCCGGGCATTATGCCTGGTTTTATCCTGCCAGCGAACTTGGGACCGCTTCGGTCATGATCATAATAATCCGGCCCATACCCCATGAAAGCCGCGTGCATCGAGACTGACGCATTTCTCCACTCGCCGACTGTTTCTTCGTCGTCCTTGACGTTCGGCGACACCACCCAATAGTGCCGGTCGCGTGGGCTAACATTTTTTGAGGATTTCATAGGTCACGCAATTTTACCCTCGGTTGCTCGTGCGTTGTGGTGCAGGCTGGCGCGGCATAGATGAGGACGTGATAACCTGCGCCATGCCGACGTGCTGCGGATACATTTCTTCAAATACTTCGCGGATGCGTTCGGCGTGATCTTTCGTCATCGCAAACACGATGGTCTTGCCGGGGAACTGGCCGGATTGGTCTTTGATGCACGCCTCCATGATTTCCTCCCACTGTTTCCGTAGCGTGTCTTTGTTGCTGACTTCCACCTCGATCTCGGAGCCGGAATAATCCAAGGCGTCGGGATCAATGCCTTGCTCGATCAAGGCGTTGCGATCTTCTTCCGTCAGGTCAACGCCCTTGATGCCCTTGCGCTGGAAACCCGTTTGCGCCTGATACAAACTGAAATCCACCAAGAATTTTTCCTTCACCGCCAGCGGATATTCGTAAAGGAACGTGGGGGCCTTTGTATCGCAGCCGAAAACGCGGAAAGTGTCGCGGTCAATGAAGTTGGCCGGCGTCGCCGTCAGGCCGATCATCCGGGCATCGAAGTATTCGATGACTTCGGCAAAGCGTTTGAAGATGGACCGGTGCGCCTCGTCGAACACAATCAGGTCGAAAAAACCGGGGCTGAATTTTTCGTAGCACAGGCTCAACGTCTGTTCCGTGGCAACGAATAGGCGTTTGGTTTTGTCCACGTTCCATGTGTAGATGCGGTCGCGCGGTTCGTTCGGCAGGTGCGCCTTGAAGCCATCCGTCAGCGCTTGATCCACCAGCGCATCGCGGTCGGCCAAAAACAAAATCGTTTGCGCCTGGTGAGCGCGGAGAAAAACATCAATCAGGGCCATCGTGACGCGCGTTTTGCCCGTGCCGGTGGCCATGACCAACAGGGCGCGGCGCCGCTTCGCTGCGAACGCCTCACAAACCCGCCGGATAGCCTCATGCTGGTAGGCCCGGTCCACAATCGCGGTGTTGATGCTGACCGATTCCAAGGGATGCTGGTGCTGCCGGAGAAAAAGCAGCCGCTGCAAATCTTCCGGCGTGAAAAAACCGGCAATCTGCCGGGGATTGGCCTGGCCCACCTCCCAAAACCAGATTTCCCGCCCGTTGGACATGAAACCGAAGGGAGCATAAGACTGTCGCTTGGCAATCTCGGTCACGTAATGCCGAAGCTGCTCATCAGCATTCCGGGGACTGCGGCAACAACGCTTGGCTTCGTTCACCGCCAGCACATTGCCGGCATAATCATAGAGGCAGTAATCCGTGACACCGTTCCACGGTTCGGCGTCGTAGCCGTCCACAGGGATTTCAAACCGGACGAGGGAGCGGTCATCCAGCTTCCAATCAGCCGCCACAAGCTGCGGGTTAATGAGCAAGGAGCGAGTCTGGGATTCATTTAGCTCCATTGGCATTTCGTCAAATGATGTTGAATGGACTTGGCATAAGGCTTTGCAAGTCTGAACGAAATGCCCGGACAATTCAAACGGATTGATTTGACAATAGAGAAGCGCAGCCGTGAATCATCTTGAGCGCCGGCCAGACATTTATCGCGTTCGCCTCCGCGCCCGTGAATTCGCCGTCATCATAGCAAAGTAATTCTCCAAGCGCAGAACCATAGAGGCAAAACTCCCGGAGCCGGGCGGCGGGTCAATTTGGAGCGCAGCCGGATGAGGCGAGCAATAGATTGACGCGACGACCGGCGACATACCATCACGCCTCTGATTCACGCGCACGGCCCCGGTGACAGTGGCGGGAAATCCGCCAACACCCCATCAGCCGAATTTCTTGTGGCTGATTAACCGCCCTTCAGGGCATCCAGAATCCACACCATGCCTTCTGTGTCCTGACCACAATACTTTTCAAGGGCGTGTCGCACCCGTTTTCGTTCTGCCTCGCTGACATCGGTGAACGTGATCCGCAGGAACTCACGGCTGGCCGCTTCACCCTCTTGAATTTCCAAGTTTTTGTAATCCTTGCCCGTCAACGCTGGCAGAACCAATTTCATCGAAGCACTGCCGCACTGGTCCGGGTGGTAGAAATTGAATCCGCGAAATGGAAGCAGCAGGTCAACAATCCGCTGGTTCACCGCCGCAACCCACGGCTGATATTCGGGCAAAATTTCAGCACATTCCTTCATCCGGCTTTTTTCAAATGGTGCGTTGAAAACCAGAATGGAGCCGGACGGTTCCACCGCCGACTTCAACTGACGCATGAAATTCGTTCGCGGATCGTTCCGGCCCTCGGCCAGAAATTTGCGATGCTCCGGCTTCGTTCCGGCCTTGCGGACGATGTGCAGAGAAAACTGAAATGGAATCTGTTGGTATGGGCGCGAGCCATCAAACAGCGGAATCGCCGGGTTGAAAGTTTCAAAGTCCAAAAAATGCAGCGGGTATTCCAAATTATTCAGGAAGGTTTGAATCTGTGTCCGCTGGATGTGCGGCTTGCCGGTGATGGTGGTCGTTCGTTGAATCTCCTGTTTTGCTGACAACGAATAATCGGCAGGGATTTCAGCAATCCGCAAAACGCCTCGCTTCAGCAAATCCCAGCCGCGCCCCTTTTTGTCGTCGTATAAATCCAGAACATTTTGGGGCGGCAGGAATAACCAGCAATTTTCATGGAGTGGACAGGTGTAGGGGCTGTCACACTGTTTGCCAATTTCGATTTCAGGACATTTGGCCGCACGAATTATTTTTCCCATTTGGCCGACTTGATCTTCGATGTCGCGTGAGATTCCCGCCACTTCCGCCGTCACGTCACGCAACGTAAAAAACTGCTTCGGGTCAATTTCACCGTGCCGGACAAATTCATTATTGATGTGGCAGAGAAAACACCGGCGAATCTTGATGCCAGCTTCGGTGAACACCCACACTTGAAAAGACAAATCAGGAATGTGAACGTCCTTCAATCCGGTGGTGCTTTTCACTTCGATGATGTCCCATTCGTTTTTGCCAACTGGATTCAAAATGTCGGCGCGGGCATATCCACCATTGGCCGAAAACGTGGCCTCAAAAAGAGGGCGGCGCAGGGCGAGTTTTTCACCCGTCAACCGGATGGCTCCCTCGAAATCGGTGGGGGCGGTATCAATCTCAATTCCGTTTGGAAACATCCGCTTGGCGAAGGCACCGACATCGTGGCCTTGGTCAAAAACGGCTTGCTGGCCGGCGTCCACTTCGGGGAACAGGTGCTTGGCGTTGTAGGCACTCCATAGCAGCTTCGGGCATTGCAGGCCGGACAGGTATTTCGATTTTGAAATGTATGGGGCGCGGCTCATGTTGGCTTCAGAACTACGTCAGTTAAATACAGAATCACCCAGCTTGTCGAACGATTCTGGACGGCAAGGCGAATTTCTCGCGTTTGTCTTGCCCTTAACTGCGGGCATTTTTTGGAAGACACCATCCCCTTAACCATTCGGCCAACGAAATGAGCCGCATCCGCACAAGTGTCAAATTGCGACAAAAGGCGGCAACGAACTTGTCGCAATTTGTCGCCTTTTGCCACCGCGAATTTGCCGCTATTTGCCGCCTTCAGCCGAAGGCTTTTATCACACGGACGCCTTACTCCTTGGCTAAACCAAGGTTTTTTGTCCACGCACCGGCCACGCACCGGCCAGCGTGTTGAACGGTGTTGACAGGTTCAACGCAATTCAACATCGCGCATCCGCGCCAGGTATGCCTTCGGCTCCGCGTGAATCGCC
>Ga0181520_10010459_pt1 | contig 12457 bp, 9 predicted proteins | sample PEATcosm2014_Bin_29_FD_132451 | JGI IMG/M metagenome (GOLD analysis project Ga0181520, IMG submission 132451) | Peatland microbial communities from MTU Mesocosm Facility, Houghton, MI, USA - PEATcosm2014_Bin02_30_metaG | ecosystem: Environmental > Terrestrial > Soil > Wetlands > Peat | place...
ACGTGCAGCGGTTCGGCAACCGGCTCGACTTGCTGGTCCACGATCCGGACAAAGGGCGGCAGTGGGTCCGCGAGAAACTGAAGCAGGCCGGCCTTGCCGTTGACGAGATGCGTGTGGATGAACCGACCCTCGAAAACACTTTTGTAGCCAAGTTGCGCGCCCTCGGGCAAACGGCCGATCCCGGTGATTTTCCCGGCAAGGAGGACCACACCAGCCGGCGTGGGCAACTGGCCGTGGGCGCCTCCAGCCTGGTCAAAGAGTTTGGGGCGTTCAGCGCGGTAAAGAATGTCAGCCTTGAGATTCGCAATGGAGAAGTGTACGGGCTCCTGGGAGCGAACGGTGCGGGCAAGACTACCACCATCAAGATGCTCTGCGGATTGCTGGAGGCAACCCGCGGAACCATGGAGCTGGGGGGCACACGGGGAAACCTCAGAACGGAAGCTGTCCGTAAGCGCATTGGTTACATGTCGCAGAAATTCTCCCTGTACGACGATATGACGATTCGCGAGAATCTCGATTTTTTCGCCGGCGTTTACGGCGTCCCGGACGAGGAGCGCGAAGAGAAAATTCGTTGGGTGCTGGCCTTTTCGGGGCTTGAGGGGAAGCAGGACGAGATGACGGGCAGCCTGCCGGGCGGCTGGAAACAGCGCGTGGCTTTTGGCGCGGCCATCATCCATGAGCCCGATATTGTCTTTCTCGATGAACCGACCTCGGGCGTTGATCCTTTGGCGCGGCGCGCGTTCTGGACCATGATCAATCGGCTGGCCGACGGCGGCGCGGCGATCCTGATCACCACTCATTATCTCGAGGAAGCGGAGCAGTGCAACCGCCTGGGAATGATGGTGGCGGGTGAGCTGGTGGCCGAGGGCACGCCCAGCGGAATCAAGAGCCGCCAAGCCGGACACTTACTTGAATTCATCGTCGACCAGCCCCAGCGCGCCGCCGACCTGCTGAAAAGCGCGACGGAGCCTTGGCGAGTTTCCCTGTTCGGCGAGCGCCTGCATGTCATCACGGAAGAGGACCCTGCCCAGGCCATAAAGCAGACCACCCAGCGGCTGGAAAAGAAGGGGCTCCATGTGACCCGCTCGACCGAAGAGCGCTTCTCGCTCGAAGACGTGTTTATCTGCATCGCGGAGAAGGCGCGCCCGCCGGGCAAAGCGGGAACCGATGACTAAAGAGGGGCACGTATGCGGCGTATCCGTGCGCAAGCGCGCAAAGAGTTAACCCAAATTATTCGAGACTGGCGCACGCTGGCCCTGGCGCTGGTCCTTCCCCTGATTCTGCTTGTATTGTTGAGCACGGCGCTCTCGCTCACGGTGAACGAACTCCCCATCGTTGTGCAGGACTTTGATGGGTCAAGCGCCTCCCGTAATTTTATCGACACTTTCCGCGCATCGATAACGCTTCATGTGGCGATATGGCCGGTGGATAAAACCGCCGAGGAGGCTCTGGCCTCCAATACCGCCCGAGCCGTACTGATCATCCCGTTTCACTTTGGTCGCAACATGGCGCGGGGCGCGAGCTCGCCTGTCCAATTCCTGGTGGACGCCTCGGACGCCAATACGGCCAAGTTGGCCTCCGGATACGCCAGCCAGATCACCAGCGCCTACAACCAGCAAACGGCGGGCGGGGCGGAAGCGGGGCCCGTCCAAGCCGCCATGCGACTGTGGTTCAACCCGGGGCTCTCCGCGAAAAAGTATTATGGTCCGGGAATATTCGTGCTGGGCATCTCCATGTTCCCGCCTCTGCTGGCGGCACTTGCCATGGCAAAGGAGGGTGAGCAGAAAACCATTCTTCAAGTCTACGTCTCCAGCATCTCCGCACATGAATTCCTGCTGGGGAAGATCCTCGCCTTCATGGATGTGGCGCTGGCGGAGTGCCTCGTCATGTCGTTGTTCCTGTTCACTTATTTTGGCCTGGGCTTTGCGGGTGATCCGACGCCCGTCCTGGTCGCCACCGTCCTCTATGCCTTTTGCGTGGCGTCATTTGGAACCATGGTCGGGGCGACCATTCCGAATCAGGCGGCGGCCCTGCAAGTGGTGGCTTTCGGCGGATTTCTGCTCGTGTTTTTGCTATCCGGTCTGATGTTCCCGGTCCAAAACATACCGGTCGGTCTCCGTTGGATCTCGACGTTTATCTGGGGCCGTTACTACATTGAGGTCGTTCGCGACGCGCTTTTGCAGGGCGGCGGTTGGCCCGCCGTGTGGTACAAGGTCCTCATTATCGGGGCGATTGGAGCCCTCTTCTATGGAATTGCCTGGTTTGGCATGAGAAGAATGCAGGTGAAGGCCTAAAACATGAGAGAGCTTTTCAAAAATCTGTTCAATTATCGCCTTCGCGCCTTGATCAAGAAGGAGTTTACCGAGATTCGCCATGACCGCAGATTGATATTTACTCTCATTTTCCCGCCCGTCGTGCAACTCATGCTCTTGGGGTTTGCGCTGAGTGCGGCGGTGTCCAATCTTCGTCTCGGGGAGGTCGATGATAGTCGGACGCCCGAGAGCCGGGAGTTGATTGCGATTTTGACCGAGAGCAAGAGCTTTCGCCTGGCGGGCTACTATTCCTCGGTTACAGAACTTGGAAATGCGGTCAGCCAGTCGAGCGTCGACGCGGGAATGGTCGTTCCTTACGACTATGCACGGGACCTGGCGCGCGATCGTTCGACCACCGTTCAATTCCTGCTGAACGCCATGAACGCGAACACCGCCACGATTGGCCAAGGATATGCGGAAGGTGCGATCCAAAACTACGACAGCGGACTGCGGCAGCAAGGCGTTCACGTCCGCGTTCAACAAATTGCGGGCTCGGACCTCGTCCGCCGCGGTCAGGTACAACTCCAGCCCGCGTTTCTCTATAACCCTGGCCTGGTTGATTCGTGGTTTATCGTGACCGGAGTGCTCGGATTGCTGCTGATCCTGAACAGCTCCCTGGTTTCATCCGCGGCGATGGTTCGCGAGCGGGAAGCCGGGACCATCGAACAGTTGCTCATGTCTCCGGCAACCACTTCCGAGATTATCATCGCCAAGATCACACCGCTCTTCCTGCTGCTGTTCGTGATGATGTTCGTATCCATTGGCGTCCTCAGACTGGCGTTCGGAGTTCCGTTTCACGGCAGCGTTCTGCTTCTTCTCCTGGGCGGCGCCCTGTGCATCCTGTCGGGCATCAGCGTTGGGACGGTCATCGCCACGTTCAGCAAGTCAGCTCAGCAGGCGCAACTGACAAGCTTTTTCGTTAACCCGCCGCTTTCTTCGCTGTCGGGAGCACTCAATCCGGTCGAGGCGATGCCGAAATGGCTGCAGCCGCTTACGGTACTGAACCCGATTCACCACTTTGCCACTATCGCCCGTGGATGCACGCTGAAGGGAAGCGGATTCATGGAACTTTGGCCAAATTTCCTGGGGTTGACGATTTTCGCGCTGGTGTTTGTCTCCCTGAGTATTTGGCGATTCCGCAAACAGTTTAGTTAGGGATGGGGGAACCCGAAATGAATAATCCCAAGACGAAAACCGCGCCCCTACTTTTGATCGGCGGAGCCGCGGCTGTCCTTTGCCTGGGGTCCAGCGGGTTTATCACCCAAGGGTTCGCCCAAGGCGCATCTGGCGGGAGCCCCGTGCAGAGTGCAAATCCACTCCCCCTTTCCGGACGCGCCGGCCAGAGCGGGTCGGTGACCACGGTGGAGTCGCCGATTGCGGGAACGACCAACAGCGTCAATACGATTAACCCTACGGTTCAGGTCCAGGGACCGTATACGGGAAGCGCCGTGAGCACGGCGAAAACGCCATTTTCGGGTAAGCTCTCTCTCCGCGAAGCCGTAGCGAGAGGACTCAACTATAATCTTGGCGCGGTGGGCCTGAGCAACGCGGCGCGTCAGCTGCAAGGGCAAAGTCAGGTTGCACGCAGCGCCCTGCTTCCCAATTTAAGCGGGTATCTGACCGAAGTTGTTCAACAGACCGATTTCGCGGCGGAAGGGTTCAACTTCAGATTGCCGGGCTTCGCCCTACCGGCGGTCGTGGGACCGTTCAACTACTTCGATTTGCGCGGCAGCCTGACTCAATCGGTTGTCGATCTGACCGCATGGAACAATTACCGTTCCTCACATGAGGTCTATCGCGCGGCTCAATTCGCCGCGCGGGATGCGCGAGATTTGGTGGTCCTGGCAGTGTGCGGAGCTTACCTCCAGGTGATTTCGACAAGGGAAAGAGTGAAGTCCGCGCACACTCAACTCGAAACCGCCAATGCTCTCTATCAGCAGGCTTTCGATAAGCTTAATGTGGGATTGGCGCCCAAGGTGGACGTAGACCGGAGCGAAGTCGAGGCGCTGATGCAGCAAGAACGGGTTATCTCGCTCGACACCGATTTGGCCAAGCAGAAAATCAATTTGGCTCGAATGACGGGACTGCCGCCCAACGAAGATTACGAAGTTACCGATAGCGTGCCTTTCAAGGCCGCGCCGGCGCTTACCCTGGACGATGCGATCCTTCAGGCCTTCGGGCAGCGTGCCGACCTGAAGGCGGCAGAGGCGCAGATTCGTGCCGCGCAACGCACCCTTGCCGCTGCACGCGATGAGCGCCTGCCCGCACTTTCCGTGAGTGGCGACTACGGAGCGATCGGAGAAAACCCCGCAAATTCCCACGGGACTTTTACGGCGGCCGTCACTCTCAAATTTCCGATTTGGCTGGGAGGCCGCACCGAAGGCGATATCAAACAGGCAGAGGCTGCTTTGGCCCAGCGGCGAGCTGAGATCGAAGACCTCAAGAGCCAGGTGGAAAGTGATGTGCGGAACGCCTACCTTGATCTCCGTGCGGCGACGGGTCAAGTGGAAGTGGCCCGGAAGAACCTTCTGGTTACAAGAGAAACACTGGACCTGACGCGGCAGCGCTTCGACGCCGGCGTGACCGACAATGTCGAAGTCGTCCAGGCCCAGGAGTCTTTATCGTCTGCAGAGCTTGATGTGATCAACAGCGTATTTGCCCACAACGTGGCGAAACTCAGCTTGGCACGTTCGATTGCAAGCGCGGCCGATAGCCTGCAGCAATTCCTGAGTTTCCAATAACGCCCTCGCCGCCTCATTTCCTCCGATTTGAGGCTTCTGGCAACCCGGGACTCGACAACGAGAGCGACCTCATTGGGGTCTTTGGAGCGAGCCTGTCGTCGCCAAAAGCTAAATCGGTCGGCTGATGGGTGCGTCCCCACGCAAATGGCGGAAACTGTGCTTAGTGGGAACTTCGCCGGATTGGGAACGCCCTTCCCCTCCGGAATCCCCAACTCCCGGTCACTTCGACGAGTCGGGGCGATTTGGGTTAACGTGCCGTGAGTTGATTGGGGGCAAGCGGGCCGAAACCTTGGCTCGGGCCGGGGGAGAGTCGGGCCCCCGTGTTAATGTAAACTTTATGTCCCTGTGCGTCGGTAGTTAGGACAATTTTGTCCGCCCGCACGAGAGATCCTATCGCTCCAAGCGTAAGGTCTCGCTGGATCAGCGGCAACATGGCGATGCCCGCCGACGTCTCCTCGACTGGGGCGAAGGGCTCCGTGCCTGCGATGAACACCTCGCTATGAGTCAAAATCGGATTGGCGGCCGCGACAAGATTGGTCAAATTGTCGATTTCGGCCGTTTCGATTCCTTCCGGCTGCGTGAAGGATTTTGAGGCGTTGTCAGGAACAAGTCCCTTGGTCAGCTTCATGAATTCGGTCCAAACGGGTAAAGCCGACTGGGCGCCGGTAAGACTCAAGTCGCGGTCGTCGTCGTAACCCACCCAAACCACAGCGAGAAGGTTCGAGGTGAATCCGGCAAACCAGCCGTCATGGGAAGTGCCGGTTTTGCCTGCCGCCGGAAGCCGGAAGCCGCGCGATCTTACCGCCGCCCCCGTGCCGTTGTTGATCACGCTTTCGAGCAGGCTCACCATTAAATAGCTGACGCGCGAATCAAGCACCCGGTGGGCGGTGACCGGATTGTCCCAAATCGTGTGGCCTTGGGCATCGGCGACGGCCACAATGCTTCTGGGCGCAACGTACTCGCCGCGGTTGGCGAAAATCGTATAGGCCCCCGCGACTTCGAGTGGCGTCGCAACGTAAGAGCCCAGCGCCAGGGAGGGCGTCGGCTCCAATTGAGGGTTAAAGCCAGCCGTAATCGCGAGGCTGCGCACTTTGTCGTAACCCACCATCTCGGCCAGGTGGACGGCGGGTACGTTGAGCGAGAAGGTCAAAGCCTTACGGACGGTTACCGTGCCGCGGTAATCCTCTCCGTAGTCTCTAGGCGAGTAGGACCGGTTGGCATATTCAAACGTCGTGGGCTCATCCGGCAGAACCGTGGCGGGCGTGACGAGAGGGAGCGAGCCGTCCACGCCCGAATTCAGCGCTGCCGCATATACGAAAGGCTTGAACGACGAACCGGGCTGGCGGCGGGCCAGAACATGATTCAACTGGCTCTCATTGTAGGCGCGACCGCCCACCAGGGCCTTGACGTCGCCAGTGCTCGGGTCGAGAGCCACCACCGCTACCTGCGGCTTGCCAACTTCCGCTTTCTTCGCGCGAACCCGCTGCTTCTTTACTTGCCGGTCCAGGTCGACGAGGCCGGCGCGCGTGCCCTCCGAGGCTGCCTGCTGGAGATCCAAATCAAGCGTGGTGTAAACGCGATAGCCTTTTGAAAGCAAATCGTGTGTGGTAAATCGCGCGAGCAGTTGCGCCTTCACCATGTCCACAAAATAGGCCTGCTGGCGGGCTTCGATGGGCTGCTCCGTCAACCGGAGAGGAGCCTCCGAGGCCTGTGCGGCTTGGCCGGCGGTGATGAATCCCGAATCCCGCATCCGGCCAAGCACAAAGTTTCGCCGTTCGGCTGCCCGCTCGGGATGCTGGTAAGGTAAGTAGAGATTCGGCCCGCGAATCAGCCCGGTCAGGAAAGCCGCCTCGGGGAGCGTGAGCGTGCGGAGGTCCTTGTTAAAATAAACCGAGGCCGCCTCGCCGAATCCGTAAATAGAGAAACTGTCGTGTTGGCCGAGATATACCTGGTTCGCGTAAAGGACGAGAATCTGCTGCTTGGTCAACCGGTGCTCGAGGATCAGAGCGAAAACGACTTCTGCCAATTTCCGCCGGATCGTGCGGCGCGGCGTCAAGAAAAGGTTTCGCGCGAGCTGCATGGTCAGCGTACTGCCACCCTGAAGCCGCTTGTCCGAGCGGAAATCAGCGATCGTGGCGGCAATCATCCGGAGAGAATCCACACCGTGGTGCGAGTAAAACCGATGGTCTTCCGTGGCAAGAATGGCATCCACCAGCGACTGGGGGAGGTCCTGGGCCCGAACCATGTGGCGCTTCACGCGACTGGAGCCAAAGAGGGTGGTGATGGGTTCGGGCTCAAGCAAGTAGGTCTTCAAGGCGGCCCCATTGTCGAGGGAAGTCATCGAAACGAGGCGATCGCCTTGGAATTCCAACCTCGCCGGCGGCTCGACCATTTGACCGTTTCGGAAGAAAGATGCGGGGCCCGGGCGGACTTCCAGTCCGTTGCTGGTTACGATAAAGCCCCCGAAACCTCGGACATTTTGGCCCTCGGTGTATCCGGCCCGTTCGAGATGCAGCGCGGTATCGCGGGCGTTTGCGGTTTGTCCACAACGCAGCTCCCTCGGGGCAGCCAGGATTACCGCGGGATTGCCGAGGACGTTCCCGCCCAAGCGAGCATCTATGATTCGAGCGAAATGCGAGTAGAAATGGATGAAGACCCCTGCGACCGTCACCTCCATGAGCAGCATCATGATCGCTGCCCCGATCAGAAGTAATTTCCATGGAGGTGGCCGGCGCGAGGCTGTAATCGAATGAGGTCCTCGATCCTTTGATGGATCGGGCGTGTCGTGAATCTGATCCGTCAACATACATCTCCTACCGCCACTGCCTGAAGGCAGTCGAGAACCAGAAAACATCTCGGCGCGTGGCTCCACAAGAACCCTGGCAACTCGACACACTCGGGTTATACCCTGCGGTAATCCATGTGTCAGCCCCATACCGCTCACCGGCTTGGTCGAAACTGCTCACCGAATTTAAAGGCGGAAACTACAGTGTGGGAGCAGGTGGAGTGACGGGAGGTTCGACATCAGGAGAAAATCAGTGAGAGTCGAGAAGTCACCATACCCGAGTTCGCCCATTCTGCCGAGAAGGAAAGATTCACGCGCCAGACGGGTATGGCGTCTGGCGCGGTGGTTGTGTTCTTTCGATAATTTACAGTGCCCCCAAGAATAGATCGCTTATAAGCGGGCAAACGTTCGTCCACCCGAGGGCGAGTATTTCCTCAAGGTGCCGTCAAGGCCCTGGGCCGAACGAGGAGAGGGCACGGTGCCGTCGATTAGGATTTCCTTCGCTGTCACCCGGCGCCCATAGACCTTTTGGTTATCGTCTTCATCCTGCTTGTACACCGCTCCGTCGAGCGAGGCCCCGGCAAACAAACCGCGTGAACGTGAGTAGCTAAGAATCTCTGCATGGAGTTGAGCGTCGGTCGCGCCGTCCGCGGAACGTCCAACCGGGCCAGCCGCTGCGGATAACTCTGCGCCCAGCTTGACGCTGTCTTGAACCAGTTTTTTCATGCCTTCAGGGTTCATGACGAGGAAGACCACATCGGTGGCCTCACCGCCAATTTGAAATCCCACGCTCGCGCCGCCCATGGTAAACATGGAGGGGGCGTCCCACCGACCATCCCCACCCTTACGGCACACCAGCACACCGCGCCCATAGCTTCCGCCAACCACGAAAGCGAATTTCACTTCCGATGGCACGATGCCCACACACACAGCCTTGTCCAATAAATCATGAGGAATGCCCTTGTCGGGAGTACTCATAATTTCATTGATAACGTTGGTTGCCTTTTGCAGTTGGCTTTCACCGGCGAAAGCCGTTGCGCAGAACGTCAGCACCAGAAAAACTAAAGTAATTCTTTTCATTTGAAGCTCCTTTTTTTGCTTTCACACCTAGTGACGAGAGTGTCCAATGTTCCCAATCAGAACTGTCGGACTACTCACGGTAATGCTATTTTTCTAAGGATTTCTCCACGTTGCCGAGGATCCCCTGAACCTTTCCGGCCGCTTTTTCGACGATGCCCTCGGCTTCCAAGCCGGGATTGCTTGTGAGATGTCCTGCCGTCTCTTTGACCTTGCCCTTTACCTCGTGAAACTTGCCCTCGACCTTATCTGTGGTGCTCGGCTTCATCATGGTTGCTCCTTTAGCAGGTTGATTGCGTTTTGTAACGCCGAGCCTCAGCCCAGTGCGTGAAGGCCTGAAGGTCGTCGCGCTAGCCCATTCTTCATCACCCTCTATGGCAGATTTCAGGGCCGCAGTCCGGTGCGATTCAACGGAGAAAGCGTACGCCTCTTTTGCCCGGACGGGCTACACGACACTTACCGCCTCAGTCCTTCCGCCGATGCCTTCTCTCGGCTCCTTTCGGCTAGAAACTCTCACGAGCTTCCCGCCTACTATGTTTATAGCCTGGGTGGATTCGCATGTCTGTACAGCACGGCTCACCCAATTGGTCTCAATTGCTCACTGCAGTTCGTGCGGGGAAACTACCACCTGGGGCGGACGGGAATGCTCGAAGGCTTGACCTCAGGGTTGGTGTGCAGAACGACGTTGAGGAGGTCGGCGTGGATCGTCAATGCGCCATTGCCATTGTAATCGACGAAGCCAAGCTTCCTGAACTTGTTCATGAAATGACTGACCCGCGACCGGGTGGTGCCGACCATTTGGGCCAGGCTTTCCTGATTGATCTGCGGAAGCACCGTATCGGCTCGACTTCTTTTGCCAAAGTTTGTAAGCAGCAAGAGAATTCGCGCCAGGCGTTTCTCGCTGAAGTTGAAGAGTCGATCCGCGAAATCCTCTTCGACTTGACCAATCCGAGAAAGTAGGAGGGAGATAAGATGCCTTGCAAACGCAGGTTCTTGATGAATGAGGCGAAGCAGGGCTACCCTTTTCACGCAGGCGATGGTGGAATGCTGAATGGCCGTCGCGGTCGATTTCCGTGCGGATAGATTGACCAGACAGCCCTCGCCGAACACGTCGCCTGGCCCCAAGATGGCGGTAACGGCTTGTTTACCGCGCGGCGATGCAACCAGGAGCTTGACGTTGCCACTCTCGATGTGGAACATCGCATCCGCAGCGTCTCCTTGTGAATAGATGGCCTGCCGGTCTTGGTACTCGCGGGTTGTCTTTTGCGTGCCGACCCTTTTGAGAAAGTTCCCGGAATTAAAAGTGAGCGTTTTTCTGCTCATGCTAAATGCCTCCAGAGGTTCGATCTTGCCGTGGGGCCAAGTCACTCTCGTCAACGCATCGCGCCCGGGGCGCGTGCCGCCTTACGCGGGCTCTGAGCTTTCGATTAGGAATCGGACGCGTGCTTCGAAATAAATAAAGATGGCGGTCCGATCCACCCTTTTATCCTCAGGGGTACTCGTCGCCCTGAACGTGCGTAGGCAATCCGTGCAAGTCAGAACGAAAAAACCGGCGAAGCCCGCGCGCCTGCGAACAGGGGGGCTTCACCACTTGCGGAAAATCAGCACAGTCGGACGTTTTTCGAACCAGATCCCGGACGGCCTGCATAAGTAAATGGACTTGCAGTGCACCCTTTTCGAACCAGACGTCGGGCTGGGCTTCCACCGGAAAGTCGTTTGGGATTGAACCGGTCAAGAGGATCACGGGTATGGAGGGGAAACGCCGGCGCACAACCGATATAAACTCGATCCCTGACATGCGAGGCATCTGAAGGTCGGAGATAATGACCTTTGGCAGCTCACCCCGAAGTTTTATAAGACCATCGATCCCATCCTCAGCTTGTCGAGCTTTGAAACCTGCTTCTTCCAATTGCACGGACAGTAGATTTCGAATAGAAGGATCGTCGTCCACCAGCAAAACACTGTTTGCGGAAGCCTCGCCCATAACGCTCTCCTCTAATCGCCCCGGCAGCCATACTTGCCACAAGCGTTTGTACGATGAGGGCAACCCTTCTGTCTGTACACTAGGTCACACTCCATTGGTCAAAACTGCTCATCTTAATTCAGGTGGAGGGGCTACCGTATGAGGTCAGTGGGTGTACTTGATGAAAGCTAGTGCGAGCCCTGAAGTTGGAGGAAATCTGGTGAATACTCTTCACTGTCAGGATATCCGCTGGATTTGTATCTCGATCATAGCACCCGGCGCACCATGATTTTCGTTTCTGACATCCACGTACTCTCGGCTGCATTCTTCATGGGATTGGCGGCGGCCGCGCCCATGGGCCCTGTCAACATGCTGGCCATCCGGCGCGGTTTGATCGGCGGTTGGCGCCATACCGTCGCCTGCGGAGCCGGCTCCGTCACGGGCGAGATCACCCTCTTCTCCCTAGTGCTCCTCGGAGGTCACTACCTCTTTTCCGACTTGTCCAACCCAACTCTCCAGACCATCCTAGCGGCCATCGGCATCATCGTTTTGCTTCCGCTGGGAACCTACTTCCTTGTCCGCGCGGTCAAAGAGCCCCTGCGGGCCTATGCCAGCGCTCGCAAAAACTGGGATGAAGGCACCGTCCCGGCCCATCTCGCCACCGACGTGGCCTCCTGTGCCGCCCTAACGATGTTCAATCCCTTAACTATGATTTATTGGGTCGGCGTCACTTCCAACTGGCTCCCCCTTGCCCATTCCGTTTTGGGCTCCAAAGCCCCCGGGTGGGGAATCCTGACGGTGGCCGCCGGTCTGATGACCTGGTTCGCCACGCTGATCGTTGTCGTTCGCTTCCTCCCGCACCGCATTGGGCCTACCTTCTTCCGTCTGGTCAACGCCGTTCTCGGCCTTATCCTCCTGGGTTTCGCTACTTTCTGTACAATCGTCCTCTCACGCCATTTCCTGGGTTGAAAACCTTATTCCACGACCCAGATCGCCAATCCTTTTCCCAGGCGGACGAGTTCGTCGACTGGATTCCTATGCAGGAGCGCGGGAAGCCAGGAGGGCGACCGCCTCCCGACGACACCGGTTTGACATGTTCGCTCTCGCGCCAAGGTCAGGATCTCCTTGGGTGCGTTTGTTCTGTCGCTCGGATAGCAGAAGTCGAGTTCGAATTCACCTCGGGTAAATCTCGCCTTGCGCAGTTCTGCGTAGGCAAGTTTCCAGAGACCCTGACGCCTGTCTCTTCGCGGCCGACACCCACAGATCCCGGCTGGCATGTAGTCGAGCTTCCAGCCACGCCTTTTTCTGGGGATTCTCCGCCCCCTCGAACTCCATCATTCGCGCCTGTGGCGAGGGCAGAGTGTGCGCTGAACAGACCCGAAAACCGCTACCCGCACCTAAGATTGGGCCCACCTACCCGATCGCCCGCATCGATGCCAGCGAATTGTCGACGACAACAAGTAGTTTGGTAATTTCCAATTCGACTCTCGGAGGGGTGCGCCTCGTTCGGGGCCATGTCATCCATCAGATCGATGCCATAATTCTTACATCAATCGACCTTCGCTCGCCTCACACACAT
>Ga0181520_10010462_pt1 | contig 12449 bp, 9 predicted proteins | sample PEATcosm2014_Bin_29_FD_132451 | JGI IMG/M metagenome (GOLD analysis project Ga0181520, IMG submission 132451) | Peatland microbial communities from MTU Mesocosm Facility, Houghton, MI, USA - PEATcosm2014_Bin02_30_metaG | ecosystem: Environmental > Terrestrial > Soil > Wetlands > Peat | place...
AAGTCTGCCGTATCGCGGGTTTCCCAACCCGCAGACCGTTCGCCAACCTGGCGCGCCCGACCCGCACACCGACCCGCCGCATGGGCAATCCAGCGATCCAGCCGGTTGGGTCTGTGACCCGCAGCACACAACTTGCAAATCCAGACCTCAAAACCGGGTTCGCATCCCCTCGCCATCCGACCGGTGGCGACTCGTTGCAAATTCATCGTAGCGGCAAACTGGCGTTTGCCGCACTTGGTTTTGCCCTCCCGGCATCCGGTGTCTGGAATCATCGAGAGGCTTGGAGTCTGCCGAAAATTCGCCCGGCCCATGAATAACCGTGGCCGCCGTGGGAGAGTGCGGATGTGGCGTGGGGACGGCTCGTCCCCACCTGGCGAGCCCCTCCACCAACCCGGCAGGTGGCCGGAAGACCAGGGGAATCCGCTTCAAGCCCGCAGGGCACCTTCCCAGTCGCCACCCGCTGGCCGTCCAGATCCATTACGCCGATCACTACGTCGTTGCTATGCAAGTCCATGCCAGCTATTACGTTTTTCATCAGTCGCCTTTCGTTTAAGTGTTGTAGTTTTACTAACAAACGAACGACAACTCTTTTTCCGGGGGGCGGCTGCCTCATTCAATGACTTTGCGCCCTTAATGTTTATCAAACTATTGTCCGGACTTGTCTTTCGTGAATTCATTGCCTTTGCGCCAGCGATGGAGTTTGGCATTGCTCCACGAGCAAACGGTCCACCCGCAACCAGGCGGGTCGGTGCGGCGGCGCGGCCAGATGCCCCCCCAAAGCTGCTCCACGGATACTCCAGCAGCCGTGGCGGCTCACAGAGCCGCGACGCTTTGCCGGGGCTTGCCTCTCCATTTCCGTCGGCCTGCTGCAGCTCATGGATCCACGCCGGGGCCATGCCCCTTGAACCTTGGAATTTAAATCTTCCTTGATCCTTGATTTTTTAAACTTTGAAGTTTGCCGCACGCCTCTCCGCCGCTTTCTCCGTTTCTCCCTGCCCCCCAACCACTTGCCCCCGGCTGCCGGCGCTCAAAAATGGTTTCAGATGCGACTTGTAATGTCACACACGATGGACTATGGCAGTCCGTGGTGGAGGAAATGAGTCATGCGTGCAGCCGGTCGGACAACGGGAAACGGTGAAGGTGAAAACGCCCAACGGCGGCAGCCGGTTCGGCGTGAGCGGGTCGGAAACGGTTCACGCCCCGCGCAACGGTTCGGTGTTGTTCAACAGTGCATTGCAAATGCAATCCAAATTCAGACCCCCAACACGACAAAACACGGAAAGAATCGTAAAAGATCGGATAATTTTTTTTGTTTCAGGTTTTTGCAGGTTTTTTCCTGTTTTGCAATTCATCCCCGTCAGAAGACTTGACGCCATGCGGCGCGGTGTCCCATGCTTTCGCCTGATCTCAAGCCGCTTACATAATAATGAAACATACTCTCATTGCCACGGGTTGCCTGCTCGCCCTGTTCGTCGGGGCCGCCTCCCTGTCCGCCGCGCAAACGAATAACCTCGCTGATCTGGACATCAGTCAGGTGTCCCAGGGCTGGGGCACGCCGCACGCCAACCAGTCGGTGGACGGGAATCCGCTCTCGATTGGCGGTCAGCAATTTGCGAAAGGCCTGGGCACCCATGCCGTCAGCGAGTTCCTGCTGGACCTGGGCGGCCGGGCGGTCAGCTTTTCCGCCCTCGTCGGGGTGGATGATGAAGTCGGCAAAGGCAACGGCACGGTGGTGTTCAAACTGTTGGGTGATGCGGAAAAAGTGCTGTGGCAAAGCCCCGAATTGCATTCCGGCGACGCCCCGGTGCCGGTGCAGGTGGATCTCTCGCAGGTGAAGCAGCTCACGCTGGTCGCCGGCGCGGGCGACAACATTGATTTTGGCCACGCCGATTGGGCCGACGCCCAGATCGTCATGAGCCGCGGCCGCCCCAAAGCCCTGCCCGCCATTCAGGAGGACGCGGTGATTCTCACCCCCAAGTCCGGACCGCAGCCCCGCATCAACAGCCCCCAAGTAGTGGGCGTGCGGCCCGGTCACGATTTGCTTTACCTCGTCGCCGCCACGGGCGGCCGCCCCATGACCTTTTCCGCCGATCATCTTCCCCGGGGATTGACGTTGGATCCCCGGACCGGCCGGATCACCGGGAGCTTGAAAACACCGGGAGAACACATGGTGACCCTGCATGCCAAAAATGCGCTGGGCAAAGCGAAGCAGACCCTGAAAATTGTGTGTGGCCCGCAGATTGGGCTCACCCCGGCGATGGGCTGGAACAGTTGGAATTGTTTCGCCTCGTCCGTGACGGCGGACAAGGTGAAGGCGGCAGCCGATGCGATGGTGGCCAGCGGGCTGATCAATCATGGCTGGACTTACATCAACATTGATGACTATTGGGAGGTGAACCGCAATTCCAAAGACCCCAGCCTGCAGGGACCGCAGCGCGCTGCGGACGGTCACATTATTCCCAACCCGCGTTTCCCCGACATGAAGGGGCTGGCCGATTATGTCCACGCCAAGGGCCTGCGCATCGGATTATATTCTTCGCCCGGCCCCTGGACCTGCGGCGGTTGTGTGGCCAGTTGGCAGCATGAGGAGCAGGACGCCCAATCCTACGCCCAGTGGGGTTTCGATTACCTCAAATATGACTGGTGCAGTTACGGTGGCATTGACAAGGGGGACACCCTGGCCGGTTTGCAAAAGCCCTACCAAGTCATGCGCGCCGCGCTGGACAAGGTGAACCGCGACATTCTCTTCAGCTTTTGCCAGTACGGCATGGGCAATGTTTGGGAATGGGGTGCGGCCGTGGGCGGCAACTCCTGGCGCACGACCGGCGACATCAATGATTCCTGGGGCAGCATGGCCGGCATCGGGTTCAAGCAGAACGGCCACGAAAAATATGCCGGCCCCGGACACTTTAACGATCCGGACATGCTGGTGGTGGGCAAGGTGGGCTGGGGCCCCAGTCTGCATCCCACGCACTTGACGCCCAATGAACAATACACGCACATCAGCCTGTGGTGCCTGCTGGCCTCGCCTTTGCTGATCGGCTGCGACATGACGCAGATGGATGATTTCACCCTGAGCCTGCTGACAAATGATGAAGTGCTGGCCGTGGACCAGGACCCGCTCGGCCATCAGGCCGCCCGCATCGCCAAAAATGGGGATCTCGAAGTCTGGGCCAAGGACATGGAGGATGGTTCAAAAGCGGTGGGCTTGTTCAATCGCGGTTACGCCGCCGCCCCGGTGACGGTCCATTGGTCCGACCTCGGCCTGACCGGCAAACAGAAAGTGCGCGATCTCTGGCGGCAGGTGGATTTGGGGGTGTTTCAGGACTCGTTCACGGGCCAGGTTGCCCGTCACGGCGTGGTGCTGGTGCGCCTCTGGCCGGTAAAGTAATCAAGGCCTCCGCCCGGTCGCCTCTTGGAGGAGCCGCTGATATTCCTCGCCGCTGACCTCTCGCGGAATGGCCTGACAGGACTTCTCCGAACCGGGGAAGTTCCAAAGATTTGGAAAATCGCGGCACTGCTGGGGTTTGACCGGTTGCACGGCACAGTTGCCGTCAGCGAGGAAAATACATGCGCCGTTGGGCTGGTCCAACAGGGCGAGCCCCCGGCGGTCATGGGTCAGCCGGGTGAATGACTGGATAAACTCCGGCTCGGTCATTTCCTTGAACGCCGCCAGCCGGGTGATTTCGGCCTCGGTCAAACGCACCTGGCCCGGCCAGCGACAGCAGGCCGTGCAACGTTGACATTCCAGGAAAACCGGCACACGGAAAGAATAAACCCTTCGATGCCCGGAGACAACCGCGCCTGGTTTGGACGGGCAGTCACTTTCGTGGTCAGGTGGCTGGAATGTAGCGCTGCAACGCCACGGTGGCCGCGAACAGGCACAAAAACACGAAACTCAGCGAGTGCGGACATTCCGGAGCGACGGCCAGCCAGTCCACCAATACGATTCCCGCGAGCAGACCGGATACGACCCGACCCACGTTGACGGCCCCCGGCGCGAAAACCGGTCGGACACAACGAAAAATCCACCCTCCCAGCACCAGGGCCAGCCAGAAGGCCGGCCAGCGGTATTCGGCCTGATCCATCAGCACGGCCAGCAAAAAGGGGGCGGCCAGAAGAATCAGGGGCCAGTGGGGAACCGGGCCGCGAAAGCTCTCACGGCGGGCCACGTAGCTGAGACCCACAATGTAAAGGGCCAGCACCATCCCGCACCAGACGGGCCAGCCGTTCAAACCCTCCGCTCCGGTGGTTCCGGCGAGGAGATAAACCCAGAACCGGCACAATCCCATCAACCAGGGGGAGGCGGTGATGAATTTATGCGACCAATCATATATCAGGATGCAACCCACGAGCAGGAGTGCGAGACCCCCGGCGGCCGGTCCCAGGCAAAACAGCAACAGCGTTCCCAAGGCCAGCCAGCCCCAGCCGAAGCGCCAGACCTCGGCAATGGAAATCAGGCCGGACGGAATGGGGCGCACCGCGCGGCGTTGCCGGTCGGTCTCCGCATCAAAGGCGTCATTCAAATACATGCCGCCGATGTAAAGCGCGCTCGTTCCCAGGATCAGGAGCGTGAGTTTTCCCCAATTTTCGCCCCCGGTCAGCCACCAGCCCGCGAGACAATTGGACCAGACCGTGGGCAGATTCGACACGCGGCCCAGAATGAGCAGCGTGCGCAGCCGACGGGCCAGATTTTGATTCATCTCCGGGAGGAAAGCATAAAAATCAAACTTTGGCCAGCCCGCGCTCAGCCAGTCGGGCGAGGGTCCAGGCGTATTCAGCCGTCAGTTGGTCCACCACGCTGCGGCTTTTGAGTCCGGCGGGCAGCACCTCCCAGGTGTAGGTTTCCATTTCCAAATGGGAGCAAAGCCCCGGGTTTTCGGCCAGTTCATCGAGCACGCCCAGCAAGTGGTCTGTGGTGTTTTGAAACGGCGGGGCGGCCGGCGCATGCAACGGCACATGAAAGTGAATCCGCCATTCCGCCGCAGCGGCCGCCGATGGGGAGGCGAGGGCATCGGTCAAATCACGGAAAAAGGTGAGTTCTCCGGTTCGGGTCCGCGCCACAACTTGATGCAAATAAATTTCGTCGGCGAACATTCGCAGTTCGGCTAGGGCTTCGGTGGTGGGGTTGGTTTTGAGGGCGGAACTGAGATGGATTTTGCTGATTTTAATGCCCGCTTCGCGGAGCCGGCCCAGCGCGGCACGCGGTTCCTCATATTCTACGGCCAGATGGCAGGTGTCGTAATTCACACCCAAAAATTCATTCACCCGTTCATCCCGGGGGCGGTCCTGACGCATCCGGGCGAAGAAGTCCACCGTTTCATGGCTGTTTTCGAGCAGACACAGAGGTTCGGGTTCCAGTCCGAGATGCAAAGAGCGTCCTCTGGTCTGACTCATGTGGGCGACGTGTTCCAGGCAGCGCCACAGATTGTCCCGGATGGCGGCGAGTTGAGCCGGTTGATGAATGAAATCCTTGAAGGAAGCGGGCAGGGTGCTGACACTGCCGGCGAGGCCGGGCGGCACGAGTTCGGCCAGCAAATCGAACAATTGGTTGGTGTAGGCCAGCCGTTCCGGAGTGGTCCAGTCGGGTTGATACACGGCATGCTTGACCCGTGCGCCGTGAAAGGGGCCATAGGGGAATCCATTGAGGGTGAAGACATAACAGTCATTTTTTTCGAGCCAGTGGCGGAATTCCCGGCGCTTGGCGGGGTCGGCCAGGTCGCGGGCGGCGACGGCGCTGAGACGCAGGCCGATGGCGAAGGGCCGGTGGGCGGACACGCGTTCCCGCACGGCCAGGGTGTGGAGTTTTAGCGCCGCAAACGTCTCCCGCCAGGTTTCCCCCCGGTGGATGTTGGTGCAGTAAGCCAGGTGCAATCCGTGAGCCAATTCCATTCCCGGAACATGGCTGAAATATTATTTTTGCAAAGCGCAAACCGGCGTTGACACGGACGCGCTGAAAGTTTAATGTGCAGGAAACTGCAAACAAGCCATGTTAATTCGCATTAGTCTGATTTTGGCCATCATCGCGGCGCTCGGCGCCGGGGGGCTCGGTTATTACGAGGTTACGACCCAAATCCCCGCGCTGGTCCAACAGCGCGATCAGGAAAACAAACTCAAACACGATGCGTTGACGGAACTCGACACCACCAAGAAGACGCTTGCCAAGACGAAAACGCAACTGGCCCAGACCCAGCAGGAACTGGCGGACGCGCAAGCCCAGCGCGACAAGGCGGTGGCCACCGCCTCCGAGCAAACGAAACGCGCGAATGATTTGTCAGATAAATTGACGCAAGCCTCCCAGGACCGCGATGATGCCCGCAATCAACTGGCCGCCTACACCACCACCGGATTGACGCCGGAACAAGTGGCCAAGCTGACCCGCACCCTCAAGGATTCCCAGAACGCCATCGAAGCCTTGAACATCGAAGAGGGAAAACTTCTGCATACCATCAGCCGGCTCACCAATGAACTGGCGACGCTGGTTAATCCTGATGTTGATATAAAATTGCGCGCTGACCTGCGCGGTAAAATCGTGGTGGTGGATCCCAAATGGCAGTTTGTGGTGCTGAATGTGGGCGAAGATCAGGGAATCATCAAGGATGGCGAACTGCTCGTCAGCCGCGAAGGAAAATTGGTGGCCAAGGTGATCGTCCGGTCGGTGGAAAAAGACCGTTGTATCGCCAACCTCATGCCGGGCTGGACTTTTGGTGAGGTGCTGGAAGGCGATCAGGTGAGTCCGGCCCATCCGGCACCGGCTTCGTAACATGAAACGCCACCTCACAACGTTGCTTCTGCTGGTTGCCTTGGGCGCGGTGATGGTGAGTGTCAGCGGTTGCCAGACCGACGATCCTGAAAACGTTTCGGTTCGTCCTTGGGACGCTCCCACCGGCATGGAAAATGGCATGCCGATTGACACCGGGCAACACAAGTAGAATCAGTTCAGCATCGCTTTCAAGAGATTCGGTCAGATCCGGCCAAAGGCGCGTTATCGGAGAGGTTGGCCGATATCGTTTACCCAAATTATTCTCGTTCCCGTCAAAATCACATTCATTCGGACATCATGCTGTTCGCTGGGGATTTCATTCGCGATTTGTTCGTCCAAGACAACGGCGCATTTGACCCCGGGGAATTCAGCCAGCAAACGGTCGTAAAACCCACCGCCTCGGCCGAGCCGCCCGCCCGCTAGATCAAAGCCCACGCCTGGGATCAGCGCCAAGTCAATTTGTGCCAGGGAGATTTCACGGCAGGACGGGGCGGGTTCCCGGATGCCAAACGTGGCGGTGACCAGGTTGCGGGACGGATCAGTGACTTGCGCGGCCGTATAGCTCTTGTCAAGGGGATTATGGCGGGGCAGGGTGACGATTTTTCCTTCGGCCAGGGCGTGTTCCAAGACCGGCCAGATGTTCACTTCGTCCGGCAGGGGCGCGAAGAGGAGAACTGTTTTCGCCCGTTTCCAAAATTCCTGTTCGATTAGCCGATGGCAGAGTATCTCCGACCGGGCGGCGCGTTCGGTGGCGGTCAGGCTTTTTAGCCGCGCAAGAATTCTCTGTCGCAATTCAGCTTTGGTTTCCGACGGGGTCACGGTTGGTTTTCCTTGCGGACCTTGGCAAATTCGGCCCGCCATTGTTCCAATCGGTCCTTGATTTTTTTCTCCACGCCCTGGGTGGTGGGCTCGTAATAGCGTTTGCCCGCCCCCCAATAATCCTGGGCCACGAAATGGCCTTCGCCTTCATGTGCGTATTGATAACCCTGGCCATGGCCGAGGCGTTCCGCACCTGTATAATGGGAGTCGCGCAAAGGTTCGGGCACGGGCAGGGTGCGTCCGGATTTAACATCCTCCAGCGCGGCATCAATGGCCATGATGGCGCTGTTGCTCTTGTTGGCGGTGGCAATGTAGAGTGCGGCCTCGGCAATGGGGATGCGGGCTTCGGGCCAGCCGACGAATTCCGCCGTCTGATGGGCCGCTGAGGCAAGGACCAGCGCCATGGGATCGGCCAGACCCACGTCTTCGGCCGCGCAAATCATGATCCGGCGGGTGATGAAGCGCGGGTCTTCGCCGGCGTGAATCATTTTTGCCAGCCAGTAGAGTGCGGCGTCGGGATCACTGCCGCGCATGGATTTGATGAAGGCGGAGATGGTGTCGTAATGTGCGTCGCCATCGCCGTCATAAACCACGGCTTTTTTCTGGATGCTCTGTTCGGCGGTAGCGAGGTCCACCACAATGACGCCGTCCGGACCGGGCGGGGTGGTGAGGGCGGCGATTTCGAGGGAATTCAACGCTTTGCGCGCGTCGCCGTCGGAGAGCCTGGCCAGATGCCGCAGGGCGTCTTCGTGCGTGGTGATTTTCAGATGCGCAAGACCGCGCTCGACATCGGACAGCGCGCGGTGCAGGAGTCCGAGCAAATCGTCCTCGGTGAGCGGTTGCAGCTCAAAAATTTGCGAGCGGGAGACGAGCGGGGCGTTGACGAAGAAAAACGGGTTGTGAGTGGTGGCTCCGATGAGCCGGATGACCCCGCTCTCGACATCGGGCAGCAGGACATCCTGTTGCGCCTTGTTGAAGCGGTGAATTTCGTCGATGAAGAGGATGGTGCGCGCGCCGCTGTTTTCCAGGCGGTTGTGGGCGCCGGCCAGAACCCGGCGCATGTCGGCGACGTTGGATTCCACTCCGCTCAAACGTTCAAATTTGCACCGGGTTTGGCGGGCGATGATCTGGGCGAGCGAGGTTTTTCCCGTGCCCGGCGGTCCGTAAAAGAGCAGGGATTCAATGCGGTCGGCTTCGATGGCGCGGCGGAGCAACTGGCCGGGACCAAGGATGTGCTGCTGGCCGGCATATTCCGCCAGGTTGCGCGGACGCATGCGGGCGGCCAGCGGGGCGTGGCGGTTCGGTTCCGCAAAGGTGGGAACCTCCGGCGGATCCGGCGGTGGTTCCCCCGGAGCGGCAAATAAATCATCTCGCGCCATGGCGGAAGTCTAACATCAGCCGAGTCATTGCCCAAAAGAAAAAAGCCCGCTCGTAAGCGGGCTTCCTTCCCGATGGTCATGATTCCAAAAAACTCTCCGGCGGATGAAGTCCGGCTGAAAAACAATCTGGAATTAAAGAGACCCCGCCATTGCCGTGTGCGACTGACCCTTTGAACATGTTATACAACATGTGGAACCCCTCCGGCTGCTTTCGACTTCCAGTTAAGGCATGTCGGCCACAGCCTAAAAATGGCTCCGGTGATTTTTCAATCTACGGTTCAAGGATTGTACGAATCACGAACAGGGCAGGGAAATTTTTTCCGGTTGGCGTGCTTTCAAAGATCAATTTAACTTGCTCGCCAGCACTGTCTTAGGTTCGTCGTTTTTCATCATTACTCAAGGATTTTTTTTCGTTTTTTTAAAGTTTTTTTTCAGATTCCGGGTTGACAGTTGCGGAGTTCTGCGAGGCATGATCGTTTGAATGTGGCAGTGAGATCACGCTGCCGGCCACGCCCGCGCATACTGTACAGGAACGGGGGCCGGTCCTGGCGCCTGGAGCAAGCGGTGTGCGCGGGCGGGCCATTCGGCGTCCCGCAGAAGCTCCCGGCCGAGCAACACGATGTCCGCCCGGCCTTTGGCGATTATGTCATCCGCCTGCTTCGGTTCGGTGATCATGCCGACCGCCGCCGTGGCGAGGCCGGCCTCGCGCCGGATGCGTTCGGCGAACGGCACCTGATAGCCGGGGCCGACGGGAACCTTTGCGTCCGGCACGTTGCCGCCGGAACTGCAATCAACCAGGTCCGCGCCCTCCGCCTTGAGCCTTCGGGCGAGTTCAACGCTTTGCTCCAGATCCCAGCCGCCCGGCACCCATTCCGTGCAGGTCAGTCGCACGGTCAGGGGCAGTCGTTCCGGCCAGACGGCGCGGACGGCGCGGGTGGTTTCCAGGAGAAACCGAACGCGATTGTCAAAGCCGCCGCCGTAACGATCGGTGCGCTGGTTGGAGAGCGGGGAAAGAAACTCCTGAATCAGATAACCGTGCGCAGCATGGATTTCCAGCCACTCATAACCGGCGGCGAGGGAGCGTTGGGCGGCGGCGGCAAACTCATTTTGCACCCGGACAATGTCATCCTCGGTCATGGCGCGGGGCACTTTGCTGAGCGTGTCCCCAAACGGCAGCGCGCTGGGACCGATCGTGGGCCAGCCGCCGGCGTGATCGGGCAGATGCGCGCCGCCCTCCCAGGGGCGCGCGGCCGAAGCTTTGCGGCCCGCATGGGCAATTTGGATGCCCGGCACGGCCCCATGCCGCTTGAGAAAGCGGTTGATGCGCGCCAGCGGTTCCACATGTTGCTCTCCCCAAATTCCCGCGCAGCCCGGGGTGATGCGCCCTTCCGGAGCCACCGCCGTGGCCTCGGCAATCACCACTCCTGCGCCGCCCGCCGCCCGCGAGCCCAGATGCATCAGATGCCAGTCCGTTGCCACCCCGTCTTCCGAGGAATACTGGCACATGGGCGAAACGCCGATGCGATTGCGCAGGGTGACGGATTTGAGGGTGAACGGCTGAAATAAATGTGGTTGAGCGCTCATGACAATGCTATTATTTAAACGCCACGGTTCCCCGGCGCAAGCGCCGGGAAGGACAAAGCGTGCAGTTCAATTAAAACCAGACCGGCCTGCCACCGATTCACCCCTCCAAAGTGTGTCTTGTTTTTGGCAAAATAGGAGATGTTTTTGACAAGTCCATGCCTTGCTAACAAGGCGTTAAACCATAAGATATCCTCCCATGAGTCACATTGCTACTGTGTTAAAGAATACGCCCAAGGAATTGGGAAGTCGTCGGCCGCAAAACGCCGTGTTGTCACAATGGGTCGAAGAGACCGCCGCCCTGACCAAACCCGACCAGGTTTTCTGGTGCGACGGGTCCGAGGCCGAAAAAGAATATCTCACCGCCCAGGCCGTGGCCCAGGGGGTCCTGATCAAATTGAATCAGGAAAAGCTTCCCGGCTGTTATTATCATCGTTCCAATCCCAATGACGTGGCGCGCGTGGAACAATGCACCTTCATCTGCACACCCACCCGCGACGAGGCCGGCCCGACCAACAATTGGGCGCAGCCGAAGGAAATGCATGACAAATTGAAAGGCATGCTCGACGGCTCCATGCGGGGCCGGACGATGTTCGTCATCCCCTACCTCATGGGCCCGGCCGGATCGCCGCTGACCAAGGTGGGTGTTGAGATCACGGATTCCATTTATGTGGTGCTGAACATGCGCATCATGGCGCGCATGGGCCAGGTCGCCCTGAATCATTTGGGCGCGGGCGATGAATTCAACCGCGGCACCCACTCCATGCTGGACCTGAATCCGGAACGCCGTTTGATTGTTCATTTTCCGCAGGACAACACGATCATTTCCGTTGGCTCCGGTTACGGCGGCAACGTCTTGTTGGGCAAGAAGTGCCTGGCCCTGCGCATTGGCAGCTACTTGGGACGCACTCAGGGCTGGATGGCCGAACACATGCTCCTGCTGGGGGTCGAGTCCCCCAAGGGTGAAAAGAGTTACGTCGCGGCCGCCTTCCCGAGCGCCTGTGGCAAGACGAATTTTGCCATGCTCATTCCGCCGCCCGAGTTCAAGGGCTGGAAAATCACCACCATTGGCGACGATATCGCCTGGATGAAGCCCGGTTCCGATGGCCGGCTCTACGCGATCAACCCGGAGAACGGTTATTTCGGCGTGGCCCCCGGCACCAACCGCAAGACCAACCCCAACGCGATGGCCACCATCGCCCGGGACACCATTTACACCAATTTCGCCCTCAAGCCCGACGGCACCGTCTGGTGGGAAGGTCATGACGATCCCGCGCCCGACGTTTGCCTGGATTGGAAAGGTCACACTTGGACGCCCGCCTCCACCGAGAAGGCCGCGCATCCGAACAGCCGTTTCACCGCCCCCATGGGCAACAACCCGGTACTGGATGCCGCCGCCAATGATCCTCATGGCGTGCCCATCAGTGCGATCCTCTTCGGTGGCCGCCGTGCGACCACGGTTCCCTTGGTGTCGCAGTCCTTCAATTGGTGCCACGGCGTCTATATCGGAGCGACCATGGGTTCGGAGACGACCGCCGCCGCAGTGGGTGTGGCCGGGCAGGTCCGCCGTGACCCGATGGCGATGCTGCCGTTCTGTGGTTATGACATGAGCCTCTACTTCCAGCACTGGATCAACATGCGGAAGCTCATCAAGTATCCGCCGCTGATCTTCGCCGTCAACTGGTTCCGCAAGGACAAGGCGGGCAAATTCCTCTGGCCCGGCTACAGCGACAACATGCGGGTGCTGAGCTGGATTGTGGAACGTTGCGCCGGCCGCGCCGCCGCCAATGAAACAGCCGTTGGCTGGGCTCCCCACTTCAAGGATTTCAACACCAAAGGCCTGTCTGGATTTGGTGAAAAAGAATTCGATGACGTGCAGAAAATTGACCGCGAGGAATGGGGCCATG
>Ga0181520_10010463_pt1 | contig 12448 bp, 14 predicted proteins | sample PEATcosm2014_Bin_29_FD_132451 | JGI IMG/M metagenome (GOLD analysis project Ga0181520, IMG submission 132451) | Peatland microbial communities from MTU Mesocosm Facility, Houghton, MI, USA - PEATcosm2014_Bin02_30_metaG | ecosystem: Environmental > Terrestrial > Soil > Wetlands > Peat | place...
AGGGTAACGGTTGCCCTTGGAGAATAAAAAGAATAAGCTCTTCATAGTGGGCTTGGGACCAGGAGCCAGAGAGAAGATGACCCACCAGGCCCTGAAGGCCCTGAGGGAGGCCGACGCTATCGTGGGCTACCGGCCTTACCTGGAGATGATATCCGACCTCCTTGCCGGAAAGATGGTCGAATCGAGCAGCATGGGCAAGGAGGTGGACAGGGTCAAGGCCGCCGTGGACCGCCTGGACGAAGGATCAGTAGCCCTGGTAAGCAGTGGCGATCCCAACATCTACGGCATGGCAGGCCTGGGCCTGGAGATGGCCGGGGATGCTGCAAGGGTGGAAGTGGTCCCTGGAGTTACCTCCTTCACCGCTGCAGCCTGCAGGGCAGGGATCGTCTTCAGGGATGCTGTGGTGGTAATCAGCCTGAGCGACCTTCTGACCCCCTGGTCGGAGATAGAGGCGAGGCTGAAGCTGGCAGGAGAGATGAACCTGCCCGTTGCGATCTACAATCCCAAATCCAGAAGGCGCGACTGGCAGATGAAGAGGGCCCTGGAGATCCTGGGCCCTGACAAAGATGTCCTGGTGGCCAGAAACGTGGCCAGGCCTGGAGAAGAGACTACATGGACCAGGGCTAGGGACCTCCTGGAGGACCGAGGCCCCGAGGTGGACATGTTCACCCTCCTCATAGTTTCAGGCAGGGGCATGACATGGGCCCAAACCTTCCAGGATGCGGTGATAAACATCGTGGGCATAGGTCCGGGAGGCCACGAATGGCTCACTCTGGAGGCAGAGGATACCCTGAGAAACTCAGCCAAGATCTTCGGAGCCGGAAGGTACCTGGAGAGCGTAAAAGATGTCATAGGCAGAGAGACCGTAGGCCACCCTGGGACCTACGAGGAGAGGATGGCCGCCAGAATTAAGGATGCTAAAGCTTCCGCAGATCAAGGAGAGAAGGTCTCCCTTCTCACAGGCGGAGACCCCAGCACCTTCAGCTCAGCCCACAGATATTTGAGGTCGGGGATGAAGGCCAGGATCTGCCCTGGTATAAGCGCTTTTTCAGCCGTGGCAGCAAAAGCCGGCGCTCCTTTGGTCAACGATTTTGTCCTGACTTCTGAGGCCGATGCCTCCCGGATAGAAAGGTTGGCCGGAGCCGGGTTTGGGGTAGTTATATACAACATCGAGGGTTCCAGGCTCCAGCCCATCCTTGAGATCCTGGACCCCTCCAGGCCCTGCGTCCTGGCCAGGGATGTCAGTAGGGAAGGGGAGGTTATCATGGCCATGACCACCTCTGAAATGAAGGAAGCCCATCCCAACGGCCACAGGTTCACCCTCCTTGTGACCTCCAATAACTCTTACATCAAGAGTGGCAGGGTGGTAACCAGGAGAGGCTACGAGGCCAAGTACAGTTACTGAGGTAGCTACTGAGGTGGAGATGGATCAGAACTACACTGACATTGGCGCCACGACCCCTGAGGCGATGGCCATCAGCAGAAAGAGCAGGTCTATGATCTCCGAGCTCATCGGGGACAAAAGCCCTGAGGACAGGATAAGGCAGAGGTGCGTCATAGCCACGGGTGATCCAAACGTTGCCGAGATCCTGAGGTTTTGCGTAAATCCAGTGGAGGCAGGCTTAAAAGCCCTGGAGGAAGGCGCCGGGATTTATGCTGACATAAAGATGGTGGAGGCAGGCATAGTCAAGAAGGGCCACCGAAGCCCTGTAAAGGTCTTCGTTGGGAGCGGCGATGACCTAGCCTCGGAAAAAGGCATCACTAGGACCTCGGCCGGAGTCTTAGTCCTTCAAGGAGAGCTCAATGGATCCATCGTTGTCATAGGAAACGCCCCCTCAGCTCTCCTGACCCTCTGCGACCTCATAGAGGCAGGAAAGGTAAGGCCAAGATTGGTCATAGGAGCTGCCGTGGGATTCGTCAATGCCACCGAGAGCAAGGAGAGGCTCAGGGCCATTGACGTCCCCTCCATCTCAGTTGTAGGAACCCGTGGGGGAACCCCCATTGCCGTCGCCGCCATTAATGAGATCGTGAACATATATGCCAGGTACCATTGTTGATCCCGTCTCTGGAATGGAGATCCCAGAGGCCTGGCTGAAGAAGGCCAGCGACCCTGAAGCTCTGATGAAGATCAAGAGCGGAAGGTGGGTCCTCCTCTCCGACGGCAGGCTCCTCAGACGGGGTTACACCACGGGGACCACCGCCGCTGCCACCTGCAAAGGTGCCATCCTCTCCCTAGTCGAGCCTGTGAAGGAGGTAGAAGTGCCGACTCCATCAGGCCTTAGGATTATCATCCCAGCCAGGGCGGAGAAAGGGACATGCACGGCGACCAAAGATGGAGGGGATCACGAGTTCGACGTCACCAGCGGCTTGGATATAGTGGCCACAGCGAAAGCTTCTGAGGTCACAGAGCTCGTCCCCGGCGAGGGCATAGGCAGAATAGTCAGCTGTAGCCTCCCAGCACCTGCATCCAAGGCAGAAGGTAAAGCCGCCATAAGCAGGTCGGCCCTAGATCAAATAAAAAAGGCCATAGAGGAAGGCCTCGAAGCTTCAAGCCTGAGAGGTGCTAGGGTCGAGCTTGTGGTCCCTTCGGGCAGAGAGATCGCCCAAAAGACCCTGAACCCCAAGATGGGAGTTATAGGAGGCATATCCATCCTCGGCTCCACCGGCTTTGTAGAGCCCTGGAATGAGCACCTTGGAGAGAGCCGCCAGGAAGAGATCAAAAGCCTGAGAAAGGTGGTGGTGACCACAGGCAGGATTGGCCTTCGCTACAGCAGGGTTCTTTTCCCCGAGCACACGACGGTCCTCCTGGGGAGTAGGCTTGAGAGACTAAGCTTCGATGAGGACCAGGAGAGCATACTGTGCGGCCTTCCAGCTCTGATCCTAAAATGGGCATGGCCTGAAGTCCTAGAGGGATCGGGCTACGGCACTGTGGCCGAGATGGTGGAGGAAGATCCCCATCATCCAAACATATCCAGAGCTCTGGAGAAGGCCAAAGAGGAACTTCCAGGCACCAGGATCGTTCTTTTGCACAGGGACGGAAGGATCTTTAGGGATATCGAATGAAAGCCCAGGTAGAAACTCAGGAGATCGAATGAAGATAGTAGGCGTGGGCGCAGGCCCCGGAATGCTCACCTTGGAGGCAATCAAAGCCGTTAGGGAGGCTAAGCTGATTTATGGCTCAGATAGATCCCTGGATCTAATTAGAGACTATGTGAGCCCCGGCTGCCAGGTCTGCGTGATACAGGACTACAAGAAGCTAAGAGAGCTGCCATCGGATGCCGTAGTCCTCTCCACCGGCGACCCCATGCTCAGCGGCCTGGGTTATCTTCAAGGCGAGATCATACCCGGTATCTCCAGCCTCCAGGTAGCATGCGCTCGATTTCACCTGAGCTGGTTAAAAGTTGTTCCCATAACCGCCCACGGCAGAAGGATCGCTCCTGCAATCATAGCCTCTGAGGTCAGACGGGGCAAGGCTGTCTTCCTCCTGACCGATGAGTCCACCGATCTGGAAGGGATCTGCCGCTACCTCGAAGAGCAAGGTATGAGAAAAGAGGTAGTAGCCCTCAAAGATATGGGATATCCCGAGGAGAAGATCACCAGGGGATCAACCTCGAATCCGCCGGAAGCACCGGGTCTCTCCTGTGTTCTCATAGGTGATCTCTGATCAAGGGTTGCACGAGAAAGGTTGCGTGATCAAGGATTGCAGGTCTTTCAAGGCTTATAGACCTTCTTCTTCGCATCCTCTGCGCTCTTGAAGTAGATCTTTTGCTTTATCTTGGCTGCAGAAAGGCAGCTAAGCTTGTGGTATTTATCGGATGTCTTGCTTCCAACCAGTTCGTAACCAGCCTGACCAGAGGACTCTTCTAAGGTAACTGCTGTTGGGCTCTCGTTATCCTTTGAGGTAACCTGGGTCTTGGATGATGTCTTGGAAGCCGTTTGGATCTTGGACCCAGTCTTAACCTTCGAGGCCTTCACCTCTGAGAACTTGGGCTCAATGGGGCCTTCATCCACAGTAGTCTCCTCAAAAGAGTCATCCATGGATTTCTAGGATGTGGATCTTTAAAGAAGAGCTGGCTCCTTTGGTATTATCGGACGTTAGCTGGCCTATCACCTGGCACTGCCTCGTCTCAGAGGCGAGGAGGCCGGAGGGTCCCAGGACCTCCAGAAGGCACCTGTAGCTCCCGGGATAGATCTTCTTGCTCTTGGTGAGATCAAAAGGGCAGCTCTCGTTTGGCCCTATATCTATCAGCATGTACCTGGCGCCGTCCACTTTGATGCCGTCCTTGAAGAGGGTGGGCATTGAGGATAAGGTAAGGAAGAGGAGTGTGACCTTTAAGGTAAAGGCAGCCCCAGGCTTTGAAGAAGCTGCTATTGACTACGATCTGGAAATCCACCTCTGCTGTGATCCTTCCTCTTTCTGTAAAATCTGTAGATACATGGTTATCAGAGGCCTGAGGGGACGGCAGCTACATCTGGCCCTGGAGGCAACCAGCAAGGGTTGCCGCCGACAGGTTGACGACGAGTATAAGTGGAGGTATTCCACACTTTCTAAAAAACTTTTTAGATAATTGTCAACCCCCTTATTTCCAGTGGAGTTTTTGGTTAAAACCTCGAAAGGTGCAGATTATGGCCTTTCTATGGATCTTAAAACCTTCACTGCAGCCTCCATGCAGTCGAGCTGGCCCTTGAGCCTGCCCAGGTCCCTCTCATCTCCGATATCCTCAGCAAGCTCCCTGAGCTTCCTGGCTATGGACCTTTTCAAGGCATCCTCGGCGTTCTTCAGATCCTCATCAGCGACAGAAGCTGCAGATGCGTAAGGTACCTGAGGTGATTGAGATGGCCGGGCGACCTGAGGCGATACAGGCAAAGGTAGAGACTGAGATGATGGCGGCGGTGTAGAAAGTGAGTGTGCGAGCGCGGATGATACAGAAGGCGGATAAGCTGCCCGACTCGTTTGGGGAGCTGGCCCTCTCTCCTCGCGCTCCTGCTCCTGAGATGCTGGTGATGCAGTAGGCCCCGAGGCCTCCGTCTCACCTTCGAATGAGCAGACAGGACAGACGAGCTCACCTTTGCACCTGAAAAGGGGAGCTCCACAGGTGTGGTGGGCAGCAAGCATGGTGCAGCCTTGCTCCAGGAGCTTGGTTGCCCTCCTCAGAATCTCATCCTCATCCAAGATCTTCACCCCAATGACATATGTTTAAATACAACAACAATAACATCACTATTCCGGTAATTAGGACGGAGATCATCATTAACCTTTTTGCCGCCCTTGAGTAAAGGTGGTGATTCTACGACAGCAGAAAAAGTCCTTAAGCAATGCGTCGAAGTCTTGGAGCGGATCATGAGCGACGATGCCGTTCCCAGGAATATCAGGCGTTCTGCTGAGAATGTTAAAGGCATCCTCCTGGACGAGAAGGTGTCCGAGGCAGTCAAGGCCGCATCCGCCATATCGATCCTGGATGAGATCAGTAACGACCCGAATATTCCTCTTCATACAAGAACGCTAATATGGAACGTGGCTAGCCAGTTGGAGACTATACCTGTGGGCTGAAGATCTTCCCAGATTCCAAGAAAGTATTGATGATATATCGTTATATCAAAGACGATTTTAATCACGGATATCAGAGAATCATACGAGAACCCTTAGAGAGAGACCGTGTGATTTCCAGTGTAACTCTAGAGGGGCCTGACCGTCCCTTCAAGATCGAAGGCCAGGATCCTTTGGCTCCGTCATCTCTGGTCGAATCCTCTAGGGTACAGCGGCCAGCAGCGGAGCCCATGGATTCATGGTTGAAAGATTTTTATTTTAAGTATCTAATGGCCTTAAATTTTTAAAATTTCTCATTTTTCTTTTTATCTATCCTTCCGTCGCGAGGCCGTCGGCAGGTCCTACCAATATCGTTAGCGCTATATGAAACAAATTCCACTAAAATTAAATGTCTAAGCCTAAAGGCCAGGTATCCTCGGATATTTATTATCAATTTAAACCTCGAGCTTTCTCTTAGAAAAGGTTAAATATAAAGAAATCCAACCATACAACAAGAGAGATTATTTTAACTATTAATAATCAAGGATAAGCGAGCTTATTCTGAATTCCACTGGAAGCAAAGGGGTCTAGGGGTTTCATGCCCATGGCAAATTTGAAGCTCTCCACCATAACACTTAATACTCTCAGGACCAAGAAAAAAAGGTCGAGGGGATTTTGTGCCGATTTCTGGTGGGTTATTTGCAGATTTATTTGCTCAGGGTGGGATATTTCATAGCAGAGATGTCTTGAGGTCCACCTATACGCCGGCCGAGCTGCCTCATAGAGGAGAACAGATCAATGCTCTGGCCTCGGTCCTGGTACCTGCTCTCAGGGGAGAAACTCCGTCCAATGTCCTGATCTACGGCAAAACGGGAACGGGCAAGACCGCAGTGGCCAAGTTTGTGGGAAAGGAGCTAGAAGAGGCAGGCTTTGGAGTCAAGTGCTCTGTGATTTACATCAATTGCGAGGTGGTGGACACCCAGTACAGGATCCTGGCCCATCTAGCCAGGCACTTCGACAAGGAGATTCCCATGACCGGGTGGCCCACGGATCAGGTCTACGCCGAGTTCAGAAACGCTCTGGACGACGAGAAGAGAGTGGTCATCATCATGCTAGACGAGGTGGATAAGCTGGTTAGAAAGGGTGATGATGTCCTATACAACCTCTCTAGGGTCAACTCAGATCTCCTCCAGTCTAAGGCATCTATAATAGGTATCAGCAACGATCTAAAATTCACCGAGTTTCTGGATCCCAGGGTTAAGAGCTCCCTTGGCGAGGATGAGATCATCTTTCCTCCCTATAATGCCGAACAGATCAAGGATATCCTGGAGCAGAGGGCCTCTCTGGCCTTTAATCCGGGGTCTCTGGAGGAGGGAGTTATACCCCTCTGCTCTGCCCTGGCAGCCCAGGAGCACGGTGATGCCAGGAAGGCCCTGGATCTCCTGAGGACCTCCGGGGAGCTGGCTGAGAGGGCCAGGAGCACGGTGGTGCTGGAGAGCCACGTCAGGTCGGCCAGGGAGAAGATAGAGCATGACAGGGTGGAAGAAGTGGTCAAGACCCTACCTACCCAGTCAAAGCTCGTTCTCTACGGTATAGTCCTCCTGGAGGAGCAGGGAACGAGAAATATCACTACCAGTGCGGTATACAATATTTACAAGCAGCTCTGCCCCATGGTAGATACCGACTATCTGACTCACAGGAGGATCACGGATCTCATAGCCGAGCTGGACATGCTTGGAATACTCCACACCGTGGTGATAAGCAAGGGAAGGTACGGCAGAACCAAGGAGATCACTCTATCCATCTACCCAAGCAAGCTAAAGATTACTCTTCTCCAGGATTACAGGCTTAAGGTTCTATCCAGCGTTAATGTGCCTACTCAGGCCAGGCTGGGCTTCTGAGCTCTATTTTTATCCTATCCTAGGCTGTATCAGTGGGCCGTCTTTTTATCCCGCAGTAGCCACCTGTAATGGGAGATATAGTTGGAGAAAATATTTGTTGTCGTCTTTATTGCTGGCTCTAGTTGTGCCTGTCTTTGCCCAGTTCGATGATTATAACAGAGGTGTCAGAGACGCCCTGAAGATGGGGTGGGATGTGGCCTAGGCTCTGAACTCGGGGGATCGGAGCGCTTACAGCGGGAAGGCTTCGGTCTGGAACAATATGGTCCAGACCTACCTGGGGCCTGAATATATATCCTGAACGCCGGAGCTTCTGGCTCTTCTGCTGCATCAGCCGTGCTTCAAGGGAACAACAGCCTTATCGATGGCCTGACTAACATTCTAACTGGCGCTCAAGCTGCTTTGCCTGATGGGGCTAAGCGCTGTGATTCAAAAAATAGCCTTAAGGGATCGGGCGCAAGGTAACCAATCAACCCTAATGGCGTTGCATGTGTTGTTGACCCAGAGCTGAATGAACTTCTCTATCGAGAAGACACCGGTCAGATCTCCGATGCTCCTGCTCCACTCATCGTGGCATCCCTTTATACTGGCCTTTGGATACCTTGACATCCACTATCTAATTAGCAGCGACGGCAATGCCCATCGATATTAAAATCATAAAAAATGAAGAGCGATCTCCCTTTAGGGTCCACCCCCCGTGGACCAGATTAAATACCTAACTTAAACATCTTTGGAAAACTGAAATAATAGCATGAGTTTTATTTTTAATGCTTACACCACAGATTGCGGTGGGTTACGCCAGCGTAGCTCGATGGAAGATCTCACGGGATGCAGCAATGCCAAAACCGTTAATAAGCCATAATATTCAGATACAGCCTTGAAAAAGCAGCTTAGAAGGCGATAACCTACTGGCTAAGTAATGCGTCGATCGGGATTCGAACCCGAGTTTAGGCGTTGGCAACGCCTAGTGATAACCGCTACACTATCGACGCCCGCTCTGGGTGCATTTCCTTCCAATTACCTCCTTGCCTAAAAACGTTGCGCTCGGAGGGGTGGTGCAGGACACCTTTTATCTACTTGAGGGGGTCCCATACCTTTGGTGAATTCGTTTGCACGACGTCGTCATAGTGGGGGCCGGCCCTGCAGGGCTAACCGCAGGGATGTACTGTGCCAGAGCGGGCAGAAAGACTCTGATTCTGGGCAATATCTACGGCTCTCAGCAGTCCATGGGAGGCCTTTATGAGAACTATCCTGGCTTCCCTGATGGCATCCAGGGCATAGAGCTTTCCGAGCGCATGCTTCAGCAGGCCAAGAAGTTCGGCGCCGAGAACCAGCCGGAGAATGCATCCAAGATAGTGAGTCTTGGAAACCTCTTCAGGATAAAGACCGAGTCGTGGCAGTATGAGGCCAGGGCCCTGATCCTGGTCATGGGATCCAGCCACAGGAAGCTTGGGGTTCCGGGGGAAGAGAAGTACGCGGGCAAAGGGGTCTCCTACTGCGTCCATTGTGACGGTGCCCTCTTCAAGGGCAAAGCTGTGGCTGTGGTCGGTCGGGGCAACGGCATAGCGAGGGGGGCTCTGTACCTGGCCAACCTGGCGGAGAAGGTCCACCTACTGAACACCGAGAACAAGCTCTCGGCTGAGTCCACCTACATCGATAGGCTCAAAGACCTAAGCAATGTGGTCGTGGTCAATGGGGCAGATATCATCGGCATCAATGGCGACGGCCTGGTTTCGGGGGTCGAGTTCAACGTGGGAGGGACTCCCAGGTCTGTCAAGGTCTCGGGGGTCTTCGTGGAGGTCGGTATGAAGCCCAACGTCGAGCTGGCCCAGGATCTGGGAGTGGAGCTGACCCAAGGGGGCTTTGTCAAGGTCAACCGTCTCAACCAGGAGACCAACATCCCGGGAGTCTTTGCAGCTGGGGACGTCAGCGGTGGAAGGATGCAGGTGACCACGGCCGTGGGATCGGGGGCCTCGGCGGCCATAAGCGCCAATCAGTATCTATCCAGCCATGCGTGAGATCGATCTGACCAGGCCAGTCTCAGTCTGGCGGTCTAAAGACCTCTTCCGGGGGAGGGAGGCCGAGTCCCTTACGATCATACTGAGAACTCCTGGGTGCAGCTGGGCCAGGTGCACCATGTGCGGCTACCCTGTGGAGGGAGCCCCGGCCACAGAGAAAGATCTCCTGGTCCAGTTTGGAAGAGCTATGGATAGGCTCTCTCCAGGGACTGAGGTGGTGAAGATCTACACCAGCGGAAGCTTCCTAGACCCAAGGGAGCTTCCCGAGGCGGCGAGGGATCACATCCTCGATTCCCTCAAGGCCATGGGCGTGAAGAAGCTGGTGCTGGAGACCAGGCCTGGGTATATTACTCCTGAGAGAGCAAAGGCCTGCCTCTCCAGGCTGGAGACGGAGTTTGCCCTTGGTCTAGAAACCGCCAATGACCTGGTAAGGCAGAGGTTGGTGTGCAAGGGTTTCTCCTTCCAGGACTTTGTTAAAGCCTCGGAGATCGTACACGATCTTGGGGGAAGGATCAAGGCCTATCTCCTCCTCAAGCCTCCTTTCCTTTCGGAAGGAGAAGCCATAAGGGATGCCATCTCCTCTGCCAGGGCAGCCAAGCCTTACGCCGACATGATCTCCCTGAACCTGTGCAATATTCAGAAGAAAACTCCCGTGGAAAGGCTCTGGGAGAGGGGCGAGTACAGGCCTCCCTGGCTTTGGTCGGCGGTAGAGGTTCTTAGAAACTCCCCCGGGCCCATCATCTGCGATCCCGTGGGCGCAGGCACCAGGAGGGGTCCCCACAATTGCGGCGAATGTGATGGGGCGGTAGCTGAGGCCATAAGGAAGTTCTCCTTGACCCAGGATCCCAGGGGCCTGGAGGGTCTGGACCACTGGTGTAGGGCTACCTGGCGTAAGGTCGTAGAGCTGGAGGAGATGTCCTTTGGAGCGCCCTTGGTTTGAAGGATAGATATCTGTAGGCGTCTCCTTTGGCAGCTTTGGCTGTTGCCTTGCAGACTGAGGCTAGCCCGATATCACGAGCTGTGGCAGCGGTCGCAAAATAGGAAGCACAAGGTAAGGTGCATCGGCTATCGATTTGGTCGTCGATTCACTACTTTGATCAATGAGATGGAAGCACTAGTCACGGCCCAGCATCCAGCGCTACTCTTTGTCTTAGCTACGCTTTTGTCCTGTATTCCTATAAGGGATAGGCTCTTACTTTTCTGGACATTCTCTCTTTACATCAGGCTTGGTCACCTCAGCCCTGGCTTTCGTCTCGGCCGTGGCCTCTTGTGCTTTATGATCTTCGAACTGGCAGTCATTTACGTACTGGTCATCCTTCTATACATCAACTCTGGCCTTATCTGTAGTTCTATCTGCCATTAATAATCAGTCTTCGTTTTTTTCGATTAAGTGTCTGATATTTTAACACCATTTGTTCACAGGGCGTGAGCTTATAAAATGTGATGCTCCTCCAAAAGCATTGTTCTGGGAAATCCGACCATTTTAAGATCCATGTCCAACTGGCTGCGGCGGAATTCTAGGCCTTCACAGCTGCGAGCTAAATATAAAAATTTAACTTATTGGAATAAATAGTATTCGGGGAAGAGATACTGAGAAATAATAAGGATGATTAAGAGCGGAGCTTACCCTTGGTTTGTTTGGGCCTTACGCTGTTGAATCTGTAGATTGAATTAAATCATCGGCGTATCAATATGTGCTTAAGACCTTTAGGATAATCCTATTATTACTTTTGAGCTAACTTATTCTCTTTATTTTAGAATTCTGACCTCCATAAAAGTCCTCATCGATAGCATTATTTTCATGTACTTTCTAGATAAATTGAAATATTAAGGTCGGCCAATTACCTAATGGGTGACGGAAATGTTCGATAGAGTTTTAGTTCCCACCGATTTTTCCAAAGATTCTCGCAAGGTCCTGGAGTGTATCAGCGACGTTCCTGGGATTAAAGGAGCAGTCCTCTTCCACGTGGCCAGGGGGTGGGCCATAGCGAGGCTCTGGGGGGACCCCGTGGCTGAGGGCCAGTGATGCCTTGAAGAAGAGCTGGAGGCGGGAGAGACAGTACCTGAGGTCTTCGAGCATCACGGTTGGCACCAGGGCGGCGCCTGTTCTGGAGAATGAGGAATGAACGGCCATTGAGAGCGTGGCCCATGAGGTTGGAACAGATCTCATAGTCATGGGCGCCAGGGATAGATCGGTTATATAGTCAGCCCTAGGATGCTGCTATCTCCATGTTGACAACTTCTAATAATCTAATTCCTCTCCTGTCAGGTTAATAGAAATAAGTTACAATTCGGGGCGGGCCTTTTGGATTTAATGAACGTGCTCAGTCGTCGCACGGTCTGCCTCTAACCCTTCTTCGATGAGAAAAATATCTGAAAATACGCTATCAGGTTTATGGGGTTGCCATAGAATCGCGTTTGCGTAAGATGGAGACCCATGGGGAATCTGTCAGCATTTGTTGCCGCTTTTCTCCTCGCCTTTGCCCACATATTTTATGCCCGGCGTGTTAAGGTACCATCTGCCCTTCCTGCCCTTTATGGACTCCATGGCCTTGGAGTAATCATCGAAGTACTGAGTCTCGTGGCTGTCAAGGTTCGTCACCGAGATCCTCGACTCCAGGGCTAGGCCTTGTCTGGCCAGAGCCTTTTCTACGTCCCTTCTGACCCGGCTTTTTTCCCTGGGAATTATTCCTTCTTTCCTGGAGGCCTCTTCTTCTGTCATGTTTTGAATTGACTACATTATAGCTTGGATGGCTTTGCTTTGTTCAGGGCCCAGCGCAGGTATTCCACGGTGGGAAACTCGTGGATGGAGGTGACCACGATGGTGCCGCTGCCGTATTTTCCCACGGCCAGGATGGACCTTCCATTGGAATCGGCCAGGACTGTCTGGTAACCTTCCCCCGGGACCAGGTAGCCGTCGCACTCTGGAGTCTCTGTGCAGGTCACACAGGCGCATTCCCCGTGCTCGCACTCCTGTCTTCTTATCTCCTGGGGACCGCAGTCAT
>Ga0181520_10010464_pt1 | contig 12447 bp, 10 predicted proteins | sample PEATcosm2014_Bin_29_FD_132451 | JGI IMG/M metagenome (GOLD analysis project Ga0181520, IMG submission 132451) | Peatland microbial communities from MTU Mesocosm Facility, Houghton, MI, USA - PEATcosm2014_Bin02_30_metaG | ecosystem: Environmental > Terrestrial > Soil > Wetlands > Peat | place...
AGTACCTGGGCGGCCCCCATACGACCCTCCTCCCCGTCCCCATGGCCAACATCATCAACGGCGGCAAGCACTCGGACAACAAGGTCGACTTCCAGGAGTTCATGGTCATGCCCATCGGCGCCGAGTCGGTCCGCGAGGCGGTGCGCATGACCGCCGAGGTCTTCCACAACCTCAAGTCCATCCTCAAGGCCGACGGCCACAATACCTCCGTAGGCGACGAAGGAGGCTTCGCGCCCAACATCGGCAACGAGGACGCCCTCGACTACATCATGAAGGCGATAGAGAAGGCCGGCTACAAACCCGGCGACGAGATAGGCATAGCCCTCGACCCAGCGGCCAGCGAGCTCTTCGAGGAAGGCGGCAAGAAAGGCTACAAGTTCTGGAAGTCCAACCCCGACAAGCTTTTCAGCTCGGACGAGATGATCGAGCTCTACACGAAATGGGTGGGCAAGTACCCCATCCTCTCCATCGAGGACGGCCTTGACCAGGACGACTGGGACGGCTACGTGAAGCTGACGAAGGCCCTCGGGAGCAAGATCCAGATCATGGGCGACGATCTCTTCGTCACCAACACCAAGCGCCTCGAGAAGGGGATCGGGCTCGGCGCCTGCAACTCCATCCTCATCAAGCTGAACCAGATCGGCACGGTGTCCGAGACCATCGAGACCATCGACATGGCCAAGAAAGCCAATTACACCGCCGTCGTTTCCCACCGCTCCGGCGAGACCGAGGACTCCTTCATCGCCGACCTGACCGTCGCCCGCGAGACGGGCCAGATCAAGACGGGCTCGATGTCGCGCACCGACCGCATCTGCAAGTACAACCAGCTCATGCGCATCGAGGACGAGATGGAGGGCATAGCCGAGTTCGCCGGCAGGAAGGCGTTCTACAGCATCAGGAAGCAGTGATCGGGCATTGCGACGGGAGCCGTCCGATCGGGCGGCTCCTCGCATTTTTTAAGAGCGACGCCTTCGCGGCATGAGCCGCTATTTCGCGGGACGGGGCCTTTTTTCTCCCTCGCCTCGCTTCGAGAGCAGGGCGTTGATCGCGAGGCCCGCGAGGAGGACCAAGGTCCCGGCGAGCTTTCTCAAGTCGAGGGCCCCTTGGGCGAGGAAGTCGACGAGGACCCCGCAGAGGGCCTGGCCGGAAAACATGAGGATTGTGGCGGAGAAGGCCGGGATGCGCGGGAAGATCAGGTTCGCGGCCGCCACTACCGCGACGCCCATGAGCCCTCCGCCGAGGGCGAGGAAGGGACCGGCGGCCGCGACCGCGCGAGCGCTTGCCGCCATGGTCGGCCGGAGGGCGGCGATGATCGTGAGCGTCGTCGCCAGCCCCGCCATGTAGTTGACGCGGGTGCTCCGGAAGATGCCTTTCCTGCGCCCCAGCTCCGAGTTGAGGATGAAGGAGAGACCCGTGAAGAGGCCCGAGGCCAAGGCGACGAGCATCGCGAAGGCTCCGGATCGCAGGTTCCCCGCCATGACCGCGACGCCCGCGACGGCCAGGGCTATGCCCGGCAGATTGCGCGCGGAAAGCGGATATTTCCTCCTGCCGAGAAAGCCGGAGACGTCCACGGCGAGCGAGAGAAGGGTCTGGCCGAGAAGGGCGAATGCCACGGCGAGCGAGGCCCCGAGGGCGGCGAAGGCGTAGTTGTTGGAGAAGACCGTTCCGACTCCGACGAAGCCCCCGAGATAGTAATAAAAGGGAAGGCGACCCGGCACCTTCTCCTCGCGCCTGACGAGGAGGACGGCCGAGACCGCGGCGAGGCCTACCATATGGATGACGAGGGCGGCCACGAAGCTGCCGACCAGCACCGAGAAGCGGCTGTTGGCGTCGTTCATTATGGTTATCAGGGCGCCGACGAGGGGCGCGAAGGCGCCGAACATCTGGTGGACCTCCCTTTCCTGGCCTCGAGTATCTCGATAGACTTCGATCCGCGATAGGACTTATGTCCTAATGGAGCCGAAAAGCATGCATCCCATGGACTCGGCGGAAAGCTACATACGGCGCTATTCCCTGGACGGTCTTCTTTCCTCGGATCTCCTCGAGGCGCTGCGGCCGATACGCAGAGGCCCGGGCGAGCTCGTCATCAGGTCGGGCGAGCCGGTCGGGGATCTTCTCTTCTTCGTCGAGGGCCGAATCAAGGTGTTCAGCACGATGGACAACGGCCAGAGCGTCCTCGCGTCCTTCTACCAGCCCTTCGACGTCCTCGGCGAAGCGGAGCTATTCGCCTCCGAGCGCTACACCCTGAGCGCCGAGGCGCTCACGCGGACGGTCTGCCTGGGCCTCTCGGTCGCCGCGATAAAAAAGGCGGCCGACCGCAACTTCCGCCTCTTCATGTATCTCTGCGGCCGCCTGGGAGCGAAGCTTTCCGACCGCATCGTCGCCGAGTCGATCAACCTGCGCTATCCCGTGGAGAATCGGCTCGCGAGCTACCTCTTGGCCTCCATGGACGGCGAGGGCCGAATCCTGGACACGGACGATCTCGGCGAGCTCGCCGATTTCATAGGCGCGAGCTACCGCCAGCTCGCCCGCGTCGTGCGGCGCTTCAGGGACGCCGGCATCCTGGACGAGGCGAGGGGCCGCATCAGGGTCCTCGACAGGACGAAGCTAGAGCCGCTGGCCCGAGATCCGTATATCGTGAGCGGCGGCACGGTAAAGCCGACGGTCGATCGAATCGGGCGAGGCGGCTGATTCGGAGGAGGGACTCATACAGTAAGTCCTTTGCCGAGCGAACGATATCTCGTAACTTGCTTCGAGGTCGTTCATTGAGTGGGAATTAAGTAGTCTCTAGACGAGCTCCGGGGCAGGCCGCCGCCAGGGGGCATTCTCGACATTTCGGCTCTCCCGCGGGGCAGAACTCCCGGCCGAGGCGGATGAGGTTGACGTGGAGCGATAGGGTGTCCTCGGCTGCCAGGGCCATGGCTTGGATGGCGTCGGCGCCTGGCTCGGAGGGAGCGTCGCCCGGGAAGGAGTGCCAGCCGAGGCGGCGCGTTACCCGCCAGATATGGGCGTCGACGGCGAAGCGCCTGCGCCCGAGGCCGAAGGAGAGGACGCAGCGCGCCACCTTGAGGCCGACGCCAGGCAGGGAGCGCAGGAAGGCCTCGCAGTCTTCGTCGCTCCAGGACCTGAGAGCCTCGAGGTCGGCAGAGCCGAAGCGCCCGCTGATGATGGCGAGCGAGGACTTCAGGTTGGCCGCCCTGGCGCGGAAGAGGCCGGCCGGCCTCAGCCGCTCGCCGAGGTACTCAGGCGGTGCTTCCGCGACCGCCTCCCAGTCGGGATAGGCCGCGCGGAGGGCGGAATAGGCCGCTTCGCAATTCTCGACGGTCGTGCGGGTGCTCAGGAGGAACCAGACGAGCTGGTCGAGGACGGGCCCGGCGCTCTCGTCCGGGTACTTCCCGTAGCGGCCTTCGAGGATCGCGGCGACATGGGCAGGTGGCGCTGCGGAAGAAGCGGGGCTTTCGTTCACTGCAAACGGAATACTGTCGGGGCGGCTTCTGTCATGTCAAGCGAGGCTTTCGCGACAGTCATTTCCAGCCGAAAGATGGCTTCAATCCTTGCTTAAAAACTCTTGAACTGGGCCGGGAAAGTTTTGATCTCAGCTCAAAACGATTCATATTCAGACTGAAAACATTCTGAACTCAGGCTGAAAATATCTTCAGATTGGAGATTTCACCAGACTTCAGGCTGAACGGAAGGCTCGATTATGCGCGATACGCGCTCCGCGCTGCCGTCCGCTTGCGGCCTCGCCGCATGATCGGGCATTCCGCTCCTTCGACCGGTCTGGCCCAGCTACTCTTCCTCGAACATGGCCTTGAAGCCTCGATAGTTCAGGATCCTCACCGATCGGAATGGATCGAGCGCAAGAAGATCGGCATCGCCCGAAACAAGAACGACGGCTTTCGCCTCTACAGCGATCTCAAGGAGGTAATCATCGTTTGGATCTCGACATGCCTTAATTCGTCGCTTCGGCGCAACGAGCTTCGCCTTGCGATGCAAGAATCGGCGCATAACCGCGAGTCTTTCGGGGCCAATTTGTTTTTTGATCTTCGGTCGAGACAACACATTTTCGATTTCGGCTATCTGCCGCTCATCGGTTAGGACCTCGACCTTGCCACTTTCGATCAGGCCGAGAAGATCGGCGGTCTTTTTCCCGAATAGGAAGCTGATCCAGAGATTGGTATCAATTACCGCGCGCACGAGCAGCTCGGGCCTTTCTGACTGCCTTCACCTCCGCGGTGATCTCTTCCATGGTTATCGGTGCATCCTTGAGCTCGCGTTGGACACGCCGCATCTCGTCGAAAAGCGTCTGGTCATCGAGGTAGCGGGCAAGCGCCTGCTTCTCCTTCTTCGGGAGTCTGTCGACGAGGTTCTTGATCTGCGTAAACTCAAGATCGAGCTGAACCGTCATTTCCATTCCCTCTCTTCATTATAGTATACCAAATCGGGCACTGAAGGCGCATCTCCTTTTGTCCGCCTCTCCCGATTCTTCTTCTCCTTCTGAGGCCTTCCCAGCGGAGCTCCCCGCGGGCAAGCGCCGACCCGGGGGGCCTTACTGACCCGGCAATAAGACAGTTGTCGTGAACATCGAAAATGGACCGCATGGCTATGTCCATTTTCGATGCGATGACAGCTATTCAATTGCCGGGTCGCTAAGGAGACGAAGTTCGTCTTTATACAGTACTATGCGGCATGCAAGACTGCATATTCTGCAAGATCGTTCGCGGAGAGATTCCCTCCCGCAAGGTCTACGAGGACGAGGAATTCCTGGCCTTCCACGACCTCAGGCCCCAGGCTCCGGTGCACTTCCTGGTCGTTCCCAAGAAACATATCGCGAACCTGATGGAGCTCGCGCCCGACGACGGCGCCCTCGTCGGGCGCATGGTCTACAAGGCCCAGGGACTCGCGAAGGAGCTGGGATGCGCCGAGAAGGGAGCGCGTTTCGTCTTCAACTGCAAGGACGACGGGGGGCAGACCGTGGACCACGTCCACCTCCACGTCCTGGGCGGCCGCGCCCTCTCCTGGCCGCCGGGCTGATCTTGGAGGAGGCCCGCGCCCAGGCGGGCGGCGCCGTCAGAAGAGCCCGAGCTGCGGGTCGCGAGGCCTGCGCGGAGACGAGTCCATCAGGGGCACGAGCTCTTCGATCCGCGCGAGGAAGCGGCTGGGCGGCAGCTCGAGCTTCCGTCCGCGGAAGCTCCGCGAGCGGGCCCAGGAGAGGTGGAGGCCGACGCGGGCTCGGGTCATGGCCACGTACAGGATCCGGCGCTCTTCCTCTATCCTCTCCGCCAGGCGCGCGCCTTCCTCCCCGTCGCCGCTCTCGAAGAGCGTGAAGGGAAGCAGTCCTTCCTCCAACCCGGCAACGAAGACCTGGTCGAACTCGAGGCCTTTGGCGGCGTGGATCGTCATGAGGGCCACGCGCTCCGTCCGCGCCTCGTAGCCGTCCTGGGGGCTTCCCAGCGCGAGCGCGTCCAGGAAGGAGGCCAGGTCCCGAAACGATGCCGCGAAGGCGGCGAGGCGCTCCGCCGGGCCTTCGGGATCGGCGATCGAATCCGATGCCCCGTCCTTTCCCGCAAGGAGTCCGATCGCCCAGGCCACCGCGTCCGAGGGCGCTAGATCGGGGCGGTCTTCGCGGAGCGTAGCCAGGATCGATCTCGCCGGCTCCTCGTCCCACCAGGGCCTCTCTCCGATGAGTCTGTACGGTATGCCGTGGTCGAGGAGGGCCTTCTCTATGGGCGGGGCGAGGGCCGCGGCGCGGACGAGAATGGCGCATTCCCCGAGGCTCCGCAGCTCGGGCGCCTGCGCGTCGGCGACTCCCGAATCGATGGCGAAGAAGCGCGTGCCGCCTATGAGCCGGTCTATTTCGCGCGCTATGCCTTCGGCTTCGGACTTGTCCGTCGGGAACTCGGCGCGCTCGAGGGCCGCCGCGGTGCCCGTGCCCTCGAGCGCCGAGTCCACCAGGCGGCCCGCGGCGCCGATGATGGAGGGGGCGCAGCGGAAGCTCTTGACCAGGCGGCATACCGCGGCGCCGGGGTAATCCGCGAGGAAGCGATCGATGAAGCGGCGGTCGGAGCCGCGGAAGCCGTAGATCGATTGATTCGGGTCGCCGATGACGCAGAGCTCGGAGTCTCCCGCAGGGACGAGGATCCGGAGGAGCGCATACTGGCCGAAGTCGATGTCCTGGTACTCGTCCACGAAGACGGCCCGGTAGCGGTCGCGATAGTCCGCGAGGATCCCCGACCGCGCCGAAAGGAGCCTCACCGTCCCGGCGACGAGGTCGCCGAAGTCGAGGGCGCCCGCCCTCTTGAGCCCGTCGCGGTAGGCGACGTAGCCTGCGTCCGATTCATCGTCGAAGGGCGGCAGGCCGAGCTCGGTGGCCAATTCGGACAGTCCTTCCGGGGCGCCGGGCCCGAGCCGAGGCGCGGACTCGCCCGGCCGGAGGAGGAAGCGCTTGCGCTCCTCTATGTACGAGCCGACTTTCCGCGCCGCCGCGCTGCCCGCGATCTTCTCGAGCATCGAGCGACGCTCTTCTTCGCCGAGTATCCGAAAATCGGCGGTCAGCGAGGCCTCGGCGGAGCGTTCTCGCAGGACCGAAAGGCAGAAGGAATGGAAAGTCGCGGCCGTCACCGCCCGGGCCATTTTCTCGCCGAGGCTCCGGCCTAGGCGTTCGCGAAGCTCCCCGGCCGCCTTGTTCGTGAAAGTGAGGGCCAGGATAGCCCGAGGCTCGAGCCCGTCCCGGACGAGCCGGGCTATGCGGAGGGCCAGCACCGCGGTCTTGCCCGTGCCCGGCCCCGCGACGACGAGGGCGGGTCCGAGCGGGCGATTCACGGCCGCTTCCTGCGCGGGATCGAGCTCGAGGGCTCTCGCCTCCTCCTTCGGTCTCCGGGCCTCGCCTTCGGCGGCTTTTGCGCGCGATCGGCCGGCGACGCTCCGAGCTTTGCGCGGAGCCGGGCCGACCGCGGAAGAAGACGGGGCTTGGTCCTGGTCGCCGAAGAGTCCCGACTCGGCCTTGATCTCGATGCGCTCGCCCGGGGCGAAGGCCCGGATCGAGCCGTACTCGCCGTCGTAGCCCGGCTCTATCGAGACCCGCCCCGCGCGCATGCGGCCGATCGCCTTGGCCAGGAGCTCGCCCGAGACGCCGCGGCAGCGCAGAGCCTCGATGTCCGCGTCGGAGCGGTCGGCCAGGAGGGCGAGCTCGCTCCCGGCGGCCTCGACGAGACCGCGGTAGGCTTCGGCAACCTTCTTCGATCCCGGGCCGGTGCCGATGAGTTCCGCGAGGATCTCGGGAAGGGGAATGAGGGAGCTGTAGGGCCTGCGGTTCGTGCCCGCGGAATCCTCCGGGCAGGGCGCCGTCTCGTCCACCGGTCGGTCGGCGAGCTCGGTCACGCGGCGTAGGACGCCGGGCGTGAGGGGAGACCCGCAGACCGGGCAGAGTCGGCCCAGTCTCGCGCTCTCCTCGGGCGATAGGACGACGCCGCAGCCGCGGTGGCCGTCATAGTGGTATTTCCCCTCCTGGGGGAAGAATTCCGTCGTCCCCAGTATCCTGCCCCGCGGACCTCCCCCGGCGAGGGCCTGGGCTAGCCCCGTGTAGGAATCCTCCATCTCGAATATGGTCGACTCGCGGCCGAGCTTTTCCGGAGAGTGCGCGTCGGAGTTCGATACGATCGAGAGACGGTCGAGCGAGCTCACCGCCCAGTTCATGGGAGGGTTGGAAGAAAGCCCCGTCTCGAGGGCGCCGATGCACGGCGCCAGGTCCCTGTAGCACTCGTCGATGGAGTCGAAGCCGGAGCGCGCGCCGAGGACCGAGAACCAGGGCGTCCAGATGTGGGCGGGCACGAGGATGGAGCGATCGTCAGCCTCGAGGAGGATGGCGAGGAGCGCCCGCGAGTCGAGGCCGAGGATGGGGCGACCGTCGGAAGAGATGTTGCCGATCCGCTCCAGCCTGGCCTGGAAGGCAGCGGCCGCCTCGAAGTCCGGCAATATGACGATATGGTGAACCTTGCGCGTCCGGCCTTCGCGGCTGTAGATCGTGCTGATCTCGCCCGTGAGGACGAAGCGCGGAGCCGCCTCGCGCCCGGCTCCATCCCGCATCGCGGGATGGAGCCGAGGGTCCGGCAGCCCCTCCGCGAGCGCCTCCCCCGAATCGAACTCGCGCCGCGGCCCGTCCTTGAGTCCGTACAAACCTTCCCCTACGGGCTCGAGCTTTTCCCGCAGCTCGGCGAGCCAGGCAGGATGCGTGCAATCCCCCGTGCCGACGAGGCCGATACCCTTGATGCGGGCCCATCGCTCGAGCTGGGGCGGAGTGAGCTTGGGGCTCGTGGCGCGCGAGTAGTGGGAGTGAATGTGTAGGTCGGCGACGATGCGCATGGAGTTACCCGATCGTCCGATCGGCGATCAGCGCGGCCAGGAGCCGCGCCAGCTCGGCGTAGCTCGCGGCCTCGAGGACGGGAGCCGCGGGGTCGGCCGAGCGGAGGGCGAACATCGGCCCGCCCTCTCCCTCCGCGATGGAGACGCTGCCCAGCGTCACGAGCCCGCGCCCCCCGCCCGAAACGACCAGGCCGAGTCGCTCCGCGAGCCGCGCTGCCCAGGACTTCGAGACTCCCTCGGGGCCCTCGAGCCCGATGGCATAGGGCTCGTCCTCTTCGATCGAGCGGAAGGCGCCCGAGACCAGGTCGAAGCGGAAGCCTTCGCCGTCGAAGGCCCTCCCCATCGCGCCCGAGGTCGCGAGGTCCTCGGGCGCTCCCGCCTTGAAGCGGTGATTCGTGTCCATGAGCCAGAGGATGCCGGCATAGCGGAGGGCATGGTCGATGTCGTGGGTCGAGAGTACGACCGCCTTGCCCGAGGAGCGGGCGATGTCGCGAAGTATATGGAAGATCTCGACCCTGGCAGGCGCATCGAGGAAGGCCGTGGGCTCGTCGAGGACGAGGAGGGGGCAGTCCTGGGCGATGGCTCGCGCTATGAGGGCCTTCTGGCGCTCCCCGTCGGAGAGCTCCGCGAGGCGGCGGCCGACGAGGCTCCCCAGACCGACGGCGCCGATGGCACCCTCCACCGCGGCGAGGTCGCGCTCGCCCAGGCGATTGCGGGCGCCGGTGTAGGGATAGCGCCCGAAGGCGACGATGTCGAAGACGGTGAAATAGCCCGGGTCGAAGCGGTCGGTGAAGACGCAGGCCGCCCGCCTCGATCGCTCTTCGACGGAAAGCCGACCGATCTCGTCCCCGCAGAGCGCCACCTCGCCGCGCAGCGGGGCTTGATGCCCGGCGAGGGTCCGGAGAAGAGTCGACTTTCCCGAGCCGTTCGGGCCGACCAGGGCGGCGAAGTCGCCCGCCCCGAGCTCGAGGTCGATGCCGGAGGCGAGCTGCCTCTCCACGCGCGCCCGCCAGCCGATGGCGAGGCCTCTCGCGGTCAGGAAGGCGGAACCCGAGGCGCTGCTCGTCACCGCGCTCCCCCTCGTTCCCCGGAACCCCGGAGGAAGAGGCTCAGGATGATCGGGGCCCCGATGAGGGCGAGGAGGGGATTGATCGGGAGGACTGAGCCTCCGCCCGGCGCCTGGGACGCGATGTCGGCGGCGAGGGCGAAGATCGATCCGAGGAGGGCCGCGCCGGGGAGGAGGACGGCGTGGTCGCTCGAGCGGAAGGCCCGGCGCGCCGCCTGGGGCGCGGCTATGCCCAGGAAGGCGATGGGCCCGCAGAAGGCCGTCGCGGCGCCCGCGAGGAGGGAGGCGGCCAGGAGTGCCCGGGTCCTGGCGCCCTTGACCCTGACCCCGAGGGATTCCGCGAAGCGCTCGCCCATGAGGAGGGCGTTGAGCGCCTTCGAGCATCGCGCGGCGAGGGCGAATCCGAGCGCGGCGGCGGCGTATAGGACGGGGAGCTGCCGCGCGGTGACCGACGAGAATGAGCCGTAGGTCCAGCCCAGGTAGACCTGGACTTTCTGCGGCGATCCGAAATACACGAGGAGGGACACGAGGCTCCCCGCGAAGTAGCCGACGAGGAGACCGACGATGAGAAGGGTCACGCCGTTCTCCACCCGCCTCGCGAAGAGGAGTATCACGAGGAGGACGAGGAAGGCGCCCGCGGTGGCCGCGACGGACAGGAGGGCATAGCCCGCGAGGCCGAGGCCCGACAGGAAGGCGGATCCGGCTCCGGAGCCGGCGGCCAGGACGACGAGGGCGACGCCGACGCTCGCGCCGGCGCCGATGCCGAGGGAATCGGGCCCCGCCAGGGGATTGCGGAATACCGTCTGCAGGATGAGCCCCGAAACGGCCAGCGCCGCGCCTGCGGCCAAGGCCGTGAGCGCCTTGGGTAGCCGGAATACGCGTACGATGCTCTCCCATGCGGGGTCGACGCTCCGGCCCGCGAGGGCGTCGAGGACGCCCGAAAAGGGAATGCGGACCGAGCCGAAGCCCAGGTCGGCGACGAAAAGGAGAGCCGTCGCGAGGGAGAGGGCCGCCAGGAGGCAGGGCGTCGACGAGGGCGCTTTCATCCGTCTACTTTCAGATAATACGTAAAGGGCCTGTCCCGGAGGAGGGTCGGATGGAATATCTTGACGAGATCGGTCAGGACCAGGTCGGGACGCAGGACGGCCGACTCGAAGTAGTCGTTCCCTCCTCCGGGGCTCATGCGTCGAGTGTCGTTCCAGACTCCCCCCTTGGCCATCAGGGGCAGGGAGGCGAAGCGCGGGTCGAGGGCGGCGAGATCGGCCCTGGCATGCGCGGCGATCGAGGGATTGAGCCATACATCCGCTCCGAGGGCGCGCTCGTAGACGGCCTCCGCGGAGAGGGTGAGGCCGCCCGTGCTCGTATCGTCGGCCCAGAGATAGCTCCCGCCGGCGTCGGCGATGAGTCGCGCCATGAAGCTCCTGCCCCCCGAGACGGTCCAGGAGCCCTGGAAGGGGCCGTTGACGAGGACAGACGGCCGTTCCTTCGCCGAGGCGGCGAGGGAGGCGACGCGCTCGTACTCCCCGGCGATCGAGTCGAAATAGGTCGAGGCCGCGGCTTCCTTGTCGTAGAAGGCGGCGATGAATTTGATCCATTCGGCGCGGGCCAGGGGAGAAGACTCGTTCCAATCCCCGCTGACGACTATCGGCAGCCCCGCCTCCGCCATCTTGGGGTGCTCGTCCCACTTTTCGCCCGTACCGTAGGTGAAGACCGCGTCGGGAGAGAGGGATATCATCAGCTCGATGTCGGGATTCCAATTTCGCGTCGTTTCGACGGTCGCGCCCGACTCGATCCGCGCGCGCAGCTCGGGCGCGCTCACGAAGGCGGCGTTGTCCACGCCGACGATGCTGTCGGCCTCTCCCAGCGCGACGATTTCCGGGATATAGGTCGTGGAAAAGGTGATCACCCTGCGAAGCGGAGTCTCGAAGAAGCCGTCGGCCCTCAACCCGGTCGGCTTGGGATCGCCGCGCCTGTACAATACGTATACGAAGCCGGCGGTCGCCCCCGGCCAGGGCGACTTGACGCTGAGAATCCTGTAGCCTCGCCTGTATTCTATGGAAAAGCCTGCGCCGGAGACGACGGGGCTCGGGGCGCTTCCCTGGGCGGCCAGAGCCGCGATCAATCCCGACGCGAGGACTGACAGGACGATCCTGCGCATGTCCGAAAGCTAGCGCCGAAAAGCCGGCGATGGCAAGCGCCTCGACGGGTTGTCCCGGCAGGAATAGCAGAGTAATATCGAGTGGTTCAGCCTCGGAGGACGGAATGGATCCCGCGAAAGACGTCATAGGCTTCATCGGCATAGGAGTGATGGGATCGAGCATGGCCGGCCACCTCTTGAAGGCCGGGTACGATGTCCACGTGCATACGCGCAGCAAGGAGAGGGCTCGCGCCGTCCTCGATGCGGGCGCGGTCTGGGAGGATAGCCCCGCGCGCCTCGCACCCAAGTGCGGGGCGGTCTTCACGATGGTCGGCTATCCGGGCGACGTCGAGGGAATCTATTTCGGCTCCGGGGGCCTCGTCGAGAACGCCGCGCCCGGCGCCTATCTCGTCGATTGCACCACTTCCAGGCCCGATCTCGCGCGGCGCATATCTGCCGCCGCGAAGGCCAAGGGACTCGCCGCGCTCGACGCGCCGGTTTCCGGCGGAGACGTCGGGGCCCGCAACGGCACCCTGACCATCATGGTCGGCGGCGAGAAGGCCGATTTCGAGGCGGTCGAGCCGCTTCTCGGGCTCATGGGCGCCACGGTGATCCTCCAGGGCGGCCCGGGCTCCGGCCAGCACGCCAAGATGGCCAACCAGATAGCCATCGCGGGGAGCCTGGCGGGGGCGGTCGAGGCGATCACCTACGCGAAAGGCGCCGGCCTCGACCCGCGGACCGTCCTCGCGAGCATAGGCTCGGGCTCCGCCGGCAGCTGGCAGCTTAACAACATGGTACCCAGGATGCTCGACGGCGACTTCGAGCCCGGCTTCTACGTCAAGCATTTCCTCAAGGACCTCGGCATAGCGCTCGATTCCGCCCG
>Ga0181520_10010466_pt1 | contig 12446 bp, 9 predicted proteins | sample PEATcosm2014_Bin_29_FD_132451 | JGI IMG/M metagenome (GOLD analysis project Ga0181520, IMG submission 132451) | Peatland microbial communities from MTU Mesocosm Facility, Houghton, MI, USA - PEATcosm2014_Bin02_30_metaG | ecosystem: Environmental > Terrestrial > Soil > Wetlands > Peat | place...
ATCGTTGGCTCCGCGCATCCCGAGCTCCGCATCGACGGCTACGCGGGCAACACGCGTCTTCTCTCTCGTTCCTTTTCATCAGATCCCTCGACTGACAAATTCTGGCTTCGTGCGGATGACACCGAACTCGTCGCCGACGGAGCAGATGCGACGCGCCTCGCATTTGCTGTTGTCGACAAATTCGGCGCGCAGCGTGCTTACGCCGGCGGCCGGGTTTCCATCAAAATCGATGGCCCCGGAACCATCGTCGGTGACAATCCCTTTTCTCTCGACGAAAACGGTGGGGCCGGCGCCGTTTGGGTGCGATCCACTGCCGGGCGCACCGGGTTGATTCGCATCGAAGCAGTGCACACCACCCTCGGCGCCAAAGTGGCTAGAATCCTGGTCAAGTCAACTTCGCCCCTACCCAGCAGGCCAACAGCCTCATCATCGTTCACATCCAGTTGATCTGTTACAATCGATCAAATAACAGGCCATCCCGCCCACCCCCAAACGTGCGAACAGGCCGGACAATTTGGATCAGGGAATCCACTCAAGCATGGAGGGTGCATTTCAATGGGCATGACGCCGGGAAAACTGGCCGGGTTGAAATCCATTTCCGATGATCGCGGCGTGATTGCTGCGCTGGCGTTGGACCAAAGAGGCATTCTCAGAAGCGCCATCGCTAAAGCGAAAGGCGTGGATGATGTTCCCGCGTCTGCAGTAGAAGAGTTCAAGATCCACGTCACCTCAGCATTGACCGTCCATGCTTCGGCCATTCTGCTCGATCCCGAATACGGCTTTCCGGCGGCGGGGCATCGCAATAAGGCAGGCCTGCTGCTTGCCTACGAGCAATCCTGTTACGACGCTGCGCCACCGCGCCTTCCGATTCTTTACGACAGTTGGTCGGTGCGGCGCATGAAAGAAGCAGGCGCCGACTGCATCAAAGTGCTGCTGCACTACACTCCTTTTGACCCGCCTGATATCATTAACGTGAAGTGCGCATTCGCCGAGCGAGTTGGCGACGAGTGCAGTGCCAACGATATCCCATTCGTTCTCGAACTCCTCGGCTACGATCTGAACGGCCATGAGAAGAGCCTGGACTACGCTCGCATCAAGCCGAGAATTGTCGTGCAATCGATTGAGGAATTTAGCAAGAGCCGTTACGGTGTCGACCTGCTCAAAATCGAAGTTCCGGTTCAGATGGGATTTGTTGCAGGCACCAGGTTCTTTCGCGGCGAAGAGGCATATACGCAATCTGAAGCAAAGCGCTTCTTCAGGGCGGCGTCAGAAGCCACCGATAAGCCATTTGTCTATCTCTCAGCCGGCGTTAGCAACGCGCAGTTCATTGAAACGCTTGAATTATTGGCGGAGAGCGGGAGCCGCTTTAATGGCGTTCTTTGCGGGCGAGCGACCTGGCAGGATGGCATCGCCGTCTACGCGCAACGCGGAACGGATGCATTGGATGAGTGGCTCGCCGCGACCGGCCAGGAAAACATTATGCGCGTCAACAAAGCGCTCAAGGCTGCCGAACGCTGTTATGCCGAAACTGGCGTGAAGGCGGGTGCTGCCGGCTCAGCCGTATAAGCTGAAGACCGGCAAGCGCCCGAAGTCCTTAGAGATGAATCCGACCGCTCAAAATGAGCGAAAGCGATCCCGCTGCCACCACAATCCAAAGAATCACACCTTGCAGCAGCGGCCTTACGCCGACCTGTTGCAGTGTCTTCTTTGAAAGTCCGGTGCCGATAAGATAGAGCGTCACCGTCAGGCCGATCACGCCCAGGTGTTTCAGGATTGGATAAGCCGGCTGAAAAGCATGGACGTAGGTATTGCCGACCGCTGCCAGGCAAAAGAAGAGGATGAACCACGGCCATTGGATGTTCGCGCTGCTCTTCCTCGCCATCGCGGTTCCCATTGAGATCGGCACAATCCACAAGGCTCGCGCCAGCTTCACCGTCGTGCCCACCGCCAGTGCCAGAGCTCCAAACTTAGCCGTTGCTCCCACCACTGAGCTGGTGTCGTGAATCGCCAGTGCCGACCATAGTCCAAACTGGGTTTGCGTCATGTGAAGCAGAACGCCAATTGCCGGAAAGGTCAGCAGCGCGATTGAGTTGAGCACAAAGACTGTACCCAAAGAAACCGCAATCTCCTCCTCGCCCGCATCGGTAATCGGCGCAATCGCGGCAATGGCGCTGCCCCCGCAAATGGCCGTACCCGCGGAGATGAGAAATGACGTACCCTTCTTCACCTTCAGGATCCGCCCCAGGCCCCATCCCAGCAGCAGGGCAAAGCTGATGCTTATTGCCGTGTAGACAAACCCCGAACGCCCCACATGAATCACCTGGTTGAGATCCATGCCAAAGCCAAGGCCAATCACTGATGCTTGCAAGAGGAATTTGGAGAGAGTCCTTGCCTCCAGGTGAAAAGGATGAGCAAAGGCAAATCCAAAGATTAGACCGCCGGCCAGCGCGATGGGCGGCGATACAAAGCCGCTCGCGGCAACGATCAAACCGACAAAAAATAGGTTTCTCGACACATATAGAGTGTGTCGTCAGCGATCCAGCCTGTCCAAGCAGAAGGGATCATAGGGCCATTAGGCACCCTTATCGGAGGCGCCACCGGGCGATCGCCGCACTCCCGCCGCACCTGCCAATCCTGTGGCCCTGTCCATGCCGGCGCGTTCCGAAATGAACCTGCGGAACTCCAAGGCCAGGCCTTGCGCTTCAGGTCCCTTCGCAACGGCAATCAGAAAGTCCCGCCGCATGCGCAGTCCCTTGATTTCGACTATCTTGAAGCTGCGTCCCAGACGTAGGTCCTTGGCAATCGCCCAGCGCGAAACGAATCCCACACCAAGTCCCGCTTCCACCGCGGATTTAATAGCTTCGGTCGAATCGAGTTCCATCACAATATTGAGTGTGCGCCGCTTGATACCGTGCCGTTCCAAAGCCATCTCGACAATTTGGCGCGTGCCCGATCCGCGTTCCCGCATCAGCAGAGGAATCGTCGCGATGTCGCCGCCCGCCACCACCGTTTGCTCCGCCCACTCATGCGCGGCAGGCACAATCAGTACCAATTCATCCTGCAGAAACGGCTGCGTGCTCACATCCCGGGTTCGCGGCGGCCCTTCAATAAATCCCAGCGCGATTCTCTGCTCCCGCAGGGCATTCACAATGTGCTCGGTATTCCCGCTGACCAGCGTGGGGTAAACCCGCGGATGCTTCTCGAGAAATTCGCCCAGTAGGCGCGGCAAAACGTATTGAGCGATGGTTGTGGAGGCGCCCAGAGTAAGCTCCCCAGCTTGCTCTCCTCCAAGAGCCGCAATTTTCTGCTCAGCGCGGACGAGAATCTCATGAGCTCGCTGAGAATGTTCCACCAAAATCTTACCGACTGCCGTCAATCGCACCTGCGATCCGGAGCGATCGAAGAGCTGAGCGCCAAGGTCTTCTTCCAGCGCCTTGATCTGAAGGCTCACCGCGGGCTGCGTCAAATAGAGCTCTTCAGCGGCTTTGCGAAAGCTCCGCTGCTCGGCGACCGTCCTGAACACAACGAGGCGGAAATTCTCCAGGCTTGCCATTCGGCTATTCTCGCAATTCCGTCTGTGCGGTTCGCGGTGCGCTTTATTGTACAGTGAGTTGAGGCGCCACCGAGTGAGATAGAGATCCTGAGGCTGCGGTGACAGTGAAGGAAAACGACTGCGACGAGAGATTCGCGCCGCAACCCGTTAATCCGATGGCAAGCAGTGCGCCCGCCACAACGAGTACCATCAGCCTCGCCAGGTGTGCGCTGCCTTTGCGCAGCCTGCCCGCAAACGGCAGCAGGATGAGTCCCAGCGCCACCGGCAGCTTTCCATTGCCGAATGGCCAGCGCGGCACTTCATTCGCGCCCTGAGCAGGCAACGTCACCTGCAGCGTCACATTGGTCGATCCTGAGCCTGCTGCAATGGTTGCAGGTGTGAATGTCGCAGTCATTCCCACAGGGACATCCGTCGCACCAAGGTTCACTGCTGCAGGCAGAGTCGCGCCGCCCACCGGAGTCACCAACAGCGTATAGACTGCAAGCCCGCCGGCTGGCACGCTCGTTTTGCCCGTTCCACCTGAAGCAAAGGCCAATGTGAAGTCTTCGACCGTCTCCGCCACCGCGTTACTGGTCCCCGGCCCATAGTTGGCATCGCCGGAATAGACTGCTGTGATTGAGTGAGGTCCCATCGTCAGCGCAGTAGTTGTGAATGTCGCTGCGCCACCCGCCAGGTTGGCCGAGCCAATCGAAACGGATCCGTCGTAAAAAGTCATGGTCCCAGTTTGTGTGCCTGCGTTCGAGGGTAGACTCGCCGTAAACGAGACGCCATACGTCATCAGGACGGGATTCGCTGAGGTAGTCAGCGTTACGTTCGGAGTAACTGGAAGCACCGTCAACATCACGCTCGCCGTTGCAGTCGAGTAGTGAACGGTATCGGTGGGCGTGAAAGTCACTTGCAATAGTTGTTGTCCAACCGTCAGCATTGCTCCGGCTGCCGGAGAGTAAACGAAGGTTCCCGGCACGCTCGCCGTCGCATCAAGTTGCGCCCCACTCAATGCCGTCCCATAGACAATCGGCGCAGGCGTGGGCCATACGATCGTCGGAGGCTGCTGATAGATCACGTTTTCTGAAGCCGACACGTTGCTCGAGAATGTCACACTCGACACGGTCGCACTCAGCGTTCCGCTCGTGAAACCGGCCGGATATGTCCCCACGCTTACAGTCACGGTCACAGAATCGGCCGCACTGGCCGCGAGGCTGGCGTTCCTCGTACAGGTCAGGGTTGCCAACGTGCAATTCCAGCCTCCGGTTGGATCCGAAATCGCAGTAGCCGTCATGTACTGCCCAAGCACGACGTTCAGAATTGCCGAGCTCGCGATAGCGGTTGTTGTGCTGGTGTTGGTTACATTCACCGTCACCTGATCGCCAACGTCGTTCTGCTTCACGACCATGGGGTTGGGATTGAAGCCAATCGAAAGCGTTGGCACCACCACCGGTTGCACAAACGTCGACAGGTCAAAAAGTGCGTATTCCAGCATCTCCTCTTGCGCGCTCATCGAAGTCTCAGCCGGACATTCGGCGGGAAATATCTTGCTCGTTGCCGAGCCGCCGGTCGGAGTAATCACGTGATAATCGTTGTACATCACGCGTCCGCATTGGTTGGCCGCCGCAGCGCCAACGGGCGTATTGAAAGTCATCTGCATCACTGGATTGGTTGTCTGGCCGGCATACGAACCGCTGTTGAGCGTCAGCCAGGACTGCGTCGGCGGAATCACCGTTCCAACGTCGGTACGAAGGGTGCTGATATCAATCTGATTTGCCGTGCCCGTAACCGTTGCGCCCGAGTTTTGCAGCCATTGCGCCAGCGTCGCGCCGTCGCTAAAATTTGTATTCACGGTTCCCACTCCCGCGTTCACCGATGTCTCCGGCGTCGTGGTCCAGTTTGCCACCGGCGGAAACTGCGCATCGCTGGGCGCATTGGGATCGAGGTACACATAACTGTAGTGCGTAGTGAAAATACGGCCGCCCGCATTGGCGTAGTTCAGAATGTTGTTGAGCGGAATGTTTCCTTGAATATAGGTCGGCGAACCTTGGCAAGGGAACATGACCATGTCGTAGTTGCTCAAGTTTGCTGAACTGCCTGTGAGTGTGGATTCCACTGGCGTTGTCGCGCTGATGTCTGCTCCAGGGCTTCCACCGCCCTTGTAAAGATGAATGTGGCCACCGGGATTTACGGTCCCGTTGTCATCCGTGAATTCAGTGCTTGCAATGCCCATGTCATGCAGCACACACTCTGCGCCATCCACTGAACCAGTAACAATCGCGATCATGGGGATGTCGCCCTGGGTGTGGTCCGCAGGCATGTTCAGCGTGAGCCCGGTCAGCGGTCCTCCCGCCACGGTCTCAGTAAATTGCCTCCGCCATTTGCCGGCCTGGATCACGACTGTATAGATCGCATTCTCTGGAATATTGCCCAGCGTAAAAGTGCCGTCCACGGCCGTATAGGCGTAGCTAACTACGCCGGTGGGCGCCTGGTACGTCAGGCACTGCACGCCGGTGGGCAGCGGCGCAACAGGCGCCGTCGTTGCGTACACCAGAACGTTCGACAGGGGAAGCGCATTCGCCGTTCTCGGATCGTAGACCGCGCCGCTGATGGTGGTATTCGTGGCGCCCTGGGCGGCAGCCGTCGCGCATGCGACTGGCACAAGCAGAACCAGCCCGGCGATCGCACTCTTTCCGCGTCCCCAATTACTCTGAGTAAGAAAGGGGAAATGAAAGCGAATAGAACTTAGCGGTCTGGCCATGGCGACGGTACTCCAGTCTCGCACATGCCCGTCCCCATCTTTGAGGCCCATGCTCGAACAGCAGCATCGCTCCGGCCCTTTTCCCTGCGTGCTCCCCGCTCATTCCGGGTGAACCACCGTGAGCTCTAAAAAAACCAAGGACGCTACTCTACGACTACGAGGGTTGCATGTGTACTTTCGAACGCTAACTGTAAAAACCCACGAACCATGATACACAGTCGGCGGGATTGCCTATCTAAATCGAATTCTGAGCCTTTCCCTGCCTCGACCTATCACGTACCCCAGATACGCGCAACTTCAATTCCACATAAACAATTTGCAATCATATACTTAAGCTCTAATTTCTGGCGATATGCGTTACTCCTTCAAATCTTTCACCCACTTGGGCGTGAACTCATTTCTTGCCGCCTGCTGCTCGATCATTCGCCTCGCTCCGGCAACGTGAAGCCGCATCAGCTTTTCCGCTTCATCGGGAAGGTTATTGCCAATTGCCTCCACAATCTGCAAGTGCTCGTCGTAAACTTCGCGCGGGTTCCGCGAAGCTCTCACAGCCATGCCCAGAACGCGGTAGCCTTCCGCCAGGCGCAGCAAAATCCGGTTATGGGAGAGATTCATGATCTTAAGGTGAAATGCGCGGTCGGCCGCACCCATTTCATCTTCCTTGTTCTCGTTCGACAACTCCCAGATGTGGTCCGCCATCTTGCGCAGCAGGGCCACGTCGGAGCGCGAAGTATGTTCGCAGGCAAGCCGCGCGGCAAGACCTTCCAGGAATTCCCTAACCTGGTACGCCTCGCACAGGCGCGGCGCGTCGAGCTTTTCGACAAACACGCCGAGCCGGTCGATCGATTCCACGAGTCCGAGCCACTGAAGCTCGAGCAGCGATTCCCTTACCGTTCCCTGGGCCACCCCCAGTTCCTTGGCCAGGCTCTGCTGCGTCAGCCGCTCTCCGGGCTGCGTTTCTCCCGACAAGATGCGGCGCTGGATCTCTTCCCGAACCTGATGCCGGCCAACCGGTGCTTGCATCACCATACCTGGTAAATCCTCCGTACTTTAAGTCTTCAGACTGCCCAGAAGACGGACCATCTCCAGCCCTGCCAGTCCTGCAGTCGGCGACATAACTCTATCGCACCATTGATGTTGCGACAGATCTGGCACATTGGCTTCTTTCTCGCGACGCCTAAGGTTTCCAACCCCTTCAGAGCGAGAATTCGGCCAGGAATTCAAACTATCTTAGCGCGACCAGCATCCTTTTCATTCTGCTCAATCGATGAATAACCCTAGAATCTATCAAAATCGATTGTCAATGCAAGCGGTACAGCCGTCCGAGTCGATTCGACCCGGTACTTTCGGTTATGGCTGGCGCCTTAGGGTAATGCATTTTTGTGCGTTTTCGGAATTGACCGCATTTCGGCCTAAATTGGGCAGCGCAATGACTCAATCCGGCCGTCGCTCATCCCAGCCAAATGCATTCTCGAAATGCAACAAATCAGGCTCCTGGCTGGGCACAAGATACACGCTGAGGATATCGAAGCGAGCCTGCGGCGCAGACTTCAAGGGCAATTGGCGCACATACTGCCGGGCCAAACGGCGAAGAGTGTTGCGCTTGTGCCGGTCGATCGCTGCTTCAGCGGGCGTGGCATCGCGCGCCGTTCGAGTCTTCACCTCAAGAAAACAAAGCATCGGCCCCTGCCAGGCCACGAGGTCCAAATCTCCATGCAGATTGCCGGCCGACCACCGCCGCGCAACAACCGTGTAGCCTTTCCGCAAAAGAAAGAAGAACGCCGCCTCCTCGCCCTGCTGGCCAGTGATGAGGTGCGCGGGCAAGACTGTCTTCCGCTCGCGTCGCGCGCCAAGCCAATCCAGCCCGGCCAGCACGCGCTCCAAGCATCCAGTCCTTACTTGGGTGGCCCATTCCATCGCTCTCCATTGTCGGCTCTTACGCCGGCCGAAGGCAAACGATCCCCGTATGCGCACATTCCCAGAATGAAACTCCCGATTCCATTCGAGAACTGCGCAGCGCGCCACGGCCAGCTCCTCTTATCCATCGCGACCGAGTGTCCGAAACTTGAGACATACCGCAAAGGAGATCGCAGCCATGTCACATGGTTTACTCGGAGGCATATTTGAACATCGCAACGCCGCAGCAGGACCTTTAGTGGAAGACGCCAGTGGGAATGCTGAGTTTGTCCCCGATCAAGCAGTGGATCGCAGCTTTCAGTATGCTCTGGATGCATTGCCCTGTAACGCGATGTTCTGCGATCGTGAGCTGATTCTTCGCTTTCTCAATAAGTCTTCGCGCAAGACCTTGCTCACGATCCAGCAACATCTCCCTGTGCCAGTCGATCAGATCGTCGGCAAATCAATCCATATTTTTCACAGGTCCCAGGACAACATTGACAGCATTCTTGGCGCAAAGCATCACGATGCTCATCACTTGCCGCACAAAGCTGTCATCGCACTCGGGCCCGTGAAGCTCGATCTGCACGTTGAGCCGATGATCACCGAATTCGGGGACTATGTCGGCGCCGTTGTGATGTGGGGAATCAGCACTCAGCAGACCATCGACGCGCTTCGCAAAGCACAGGAAGCGCAGCGCAACGACGTCGAGCATTTGAACAGCAACCTGGAGATGGTGGCGACAGCAACCCATGAGCTTGAGGCCAGCATTGCGGAGATTGCCAAAAACGCGACCGATCTGGCGCAGGCCGCCGAAAAGTCGCGAGAGGCAAGTGAGGAGAGCAAAGCCTCGATCCTGAGCTTGCAGGCATCCAGCAGCGGCGTAGCCAAAGTGGCGGAACTGATTGCCTCCATCGCCACGCAGACCAGCGTGCTTGCATTGAACGCCAACATTGAGGCAGCGCGTGCCGGCGTTCATGGCAAGGGCTTCGCTGTGGTGGCTAGCGAAGTGCGCAAGCTGGCCGAACAAACGGCCGCAGCTACGGCTGAGATTCAGGCCAAGGTGACGGCCATCGGCGCGGATACCGCCACCGCAATCGCGGCCATCGCCCGCATCTCCGGCCAGACTGAGGACCAATCAGGGCTTTCCCATCAACTTGCGGCTGCGGCTGAGGAGCAACGCCTCGCGACGCAGGAAATGGCGCACAACCTGGAACGGGCCGCGCATCGCACCTCCGAGATCGCCAACATGCGCATCGTGGAATAGCTAAACCACGCTGTCCAGCGCCAAAGAAAAGGAGCAAACAGATTCACTCATGTTTGCTCCTTCCAGGTTCCGGATCCCCCGGATCAGTGCCTTTCGATTAGGCCCTCGCGGCCGCAACTGCACTCTGGTCGAACTCCTTCTCGGCCTGCGTCAGCACCTCTTCCAGAATGTCGAGAGCCACGCTAGCTTCTTCTTTACTTACGATCAGGGGCGGAGAAAGCCGCAGCGAGGTCTCCCCGCACCCCAGCACGATCAGCCCGTGTTCGAAGGCGAGCGCCTCCACGCGATTGCGCAACTCCACAGCCGGCTCGCGCGTTGACTTGTCCTTCACCAGCTCGATACCAATCATCAGTCCGCGTCCGCGCACGTCGCCCATTGCCGGATGGCTCGTCTTCCAGCCGCGCAACCGCTCCAGCATGAATTCGCCGACATTTGCGGCGTTCGCAATTGCCTCGCGGTCGAGGATGTTCATCGTGGCTAGCGCAGCCGCAATGGACACTGGATTCCCGCCGAAAGTGGAAGCATGCGAACCCGGCGCCCAATCCATCAAGTTGGCCCGGGTCATGCAGATTCCAAGGGGCATTCCGCTGGCGATTCCCTTGGCGATGCAGACCATATCCGGCTCGACGCCCGAGTCCTCAATCGCCCACCACTTGCCCGTGCGCCCGCAGCCGCACTGCACTTCGTCCGCGACCAGCAGAATTCCGTGCCGGTCGCAGATGTCGCGCAGCTCGCGCAGAAAGTTGGTCGGCGCGGGAACAAAACCGCCTTCACCCTGAATGGGTTCTACAAAGATCGCGGCCACTTCTTCGGGAGGCAGGGTCGTCTTGAACAGCTTTTCCTCGATATATCGCGCGCAGCCCAGACTGAAAGCTTCTTGATCCCGCGCCCCACCGGTGCAGCCCCGATAGACATAGGGATACGGCACATGGGTCACGCCGGGCACGAGTGGTGAAAAGCGCCGCTTCTGTTGCGGCTTTGAGCCAGTGAGCGACAGCGCTCCCATGGTGCGGCCATGAAATGCGCCAAAGAATGAGATGATCTGCTGGCGTCCGGTGTGAAAGCGCGCCAACTTGAGGGCACACTCAATTGCCTCCGCGCCCGAGTTTCCATAAAAGAATTTGTGCGGGCCGCGCATCGGCGCCACGGCTGAAAGCCGTTCCGCGAGATTGGTCAGTCCCTCATAGTAAAAATCCGTGCAGGAGATATGGATGAGTTCCGCTGCCTGCTTCTGAATTGCGGCGACCACCTCAGGATGGCAGTGGCCGGTGGAAACCACGGCGATGCCCGCGGCAAAGTCGAGAAACTCATTGCCGTCCGGATCCTCAATGCGAGCGCCCCGCCCACGCTTGGCTACCAGCGGATACGAGCGCGTATAACTGGGCGAAATGAAACGAGTGTCGGCCTCCACGGCGGCAGATGCTTTGGGGCCCGGTGGAGTGCAAACGAGTTTCGGTCCGTATTGCGCATGCAGCTCTTGCTTCGTCATATAGCGCTCTCCTCGGCTATGGCAGTTTCGGAAATTTCATGTCGGCGTTCACGGTATTTGAGTCGGCGCGACCTGCAGGGAGCGACGACCTTGGCAAACAGTCATCCAGAGCACCGTATTTCCGATACTGCCCTGGTTCGGTTGTCGTGGCACGGCGCGAACTCGGTCCCGTTGGATCGACCCATCGGTCGATAGACAGATGCTGCGCAGCCAGACATCCCGGGCGTCGGGATCGTCCATTTCCGCAGACCCCTGTCGGGTCCATAAAATGGCGAGGATCTTCGGCGGGGTGGTGCTAATCGCCGCCGAAGAGGCTAGGTCGAGTGCGGGTAGGCAGCACGCGAAGGTGCTTGCGCGGGCAAATGCGTTGCGCGCGCGACCGTGACCAACGCTTTTTCGCCGGCTCGAGTGGCAATTCCCGTGGGTCACGCATTTGCATCGAAGCCCCGCTGAATGTGAGGATAACATGCGGCCTGCAGCCGGATCCAAGCCGCTCGATTCGACTGCGTCCGATCGCCGGTCTACCGGAATCGAGCCAACGGCAATTCAGTAACTTAGATAGATTTCGCCCGAAATAAAAAGCAGTCTTCGCGCGCCGATCCCTCTATGGCTTCGATTGGGCGGCGGCTGCCGCCGGGATGGCGCCTGCTGGAACGATCGCATCAAACACATCCCCCTCCAGCGTGACCGCTTGTTTTTCGAAGACCTCTAAGCCGGCAGCGTCGGCAGCAATGGTCATCCAGCACACTGCGCCCTTCCCGAGCACTGTGCAGGCAATCTCAAGTGTGTACTTCGATCCGGGCTGGCCCTTCACAGTCGCGTTGGCGCGTTCGCCCCACATGGTATGACTGCCCAACGAGTAGTTCGCCAACACTGGATCGGCGATGTCGAAGGTTTGCTTCAGACCTTCGGATGCGCCCGCTGCAAAGTCCGCAAGGTTCTTGTCTGTCAGCTGCTGCCCATAGCAATCGAAAGGCAAGACCACCACCACGACGACTGACGCGGGAGTGCCGTGCCGCGCCGTCAATTCCACTTGTGCGCACGCATTGCCTTTCTTCGATCCCATGACGGTTGGGTAGGGAACGTCAGGTTGCGCCATCTCAGAAGCCAGCATCTGCCAATCCGCGGGCAAACCGTAACTGAACCCGATGACCGCGTCCTGAATTTGCGGAGGGCCGGCTGGCTCTCGAGCTGGCGCATTCCCAGGCGCGGGCGCTCCCGACTGCGCGGCGAGCGGCATTGAACCAGCGACAAAAAGCCAAGCGGCAACGATAAATCTCATCCATTCGCCTTTCGCTTGGCGGTCAGTCTATCGCAGGTTGCTCCCGCGCTCCAACGGCGTTGCTCCCATCGCCACATGCTACTTCAAAAAGAATGCAGAAACCGCCGAAGCAACGCCGCACACCGAAAACGCAATCCCCAAATACCAGTAGATGCGGCTGCGCGTCAACAGCGTGACTGACGTGATTACCAGTCCAATCTCGAGCAGCGCCTC
>Ga0181520_10010468_pt1 | contig 12445 bp, 8 predicted proteins | sample PEATcosm2014_Bin_29_FD_132451 | JGI IMG/M metagenome (GOLD analysis project Ga0181520, IMG submission 132451) | Peatland microbial communities from MTU Mesocosm Facility, Houghton, MI, USA - PEATcosm2014_Bin02_30_metaG | ecosystem: Environmental > Terrestrial > Soil > Wetlands > Peat | place...
CGAACCGATCATCACCGAACTGGCCCCGGCCGCGATGGCCTTGGTGATCTCGCCGGAATACTTGATGCCCCCATCGGCGATCACCGGAACCCCGCGCTCGCGAGCTGCCCGCGAGGCTTCAGAGATGGCCGTGATCTGCGGCATTCCCGCACCGGTCACCATGCGCGTGGTGCAGATGGAACCCGGCCCGATGCCCACCTTGATGGCGTCCGCTCCGGCATCGATCAGCGCCAGCGCACCCGCATAAGTAGCCACGTTGCCGGCCAGCAGACCCACACCCGGGAACGCCTTCTTCACGGCTTGCACTGCATCCAGCACTCGCGACGAGTGCCCATGAGCCGAGTCGATGGCCAAAACGTCGGCGCGGGCGCGCACCAGTTCGGCAGCGCGCTCCAGAAAGTCGCCTGTAGCTCCGATGGCTCCGCCCACGCGCAGCCGCCCTTTTTCGTCCTTGCTGGCGTTCGGGTACTTGAGCTTCTTCTGGATGTCCTTGACCGTGATCAGGCCCTTCAGGTTGTACTGATCATCGACTACCAGCAGCTTCTCCACGCGGTGCTCGTGCAGAATCTGCTCGGCTTCTTCGAGTGTGGTGCCCACGGGAACGGTAATCAGGTCCTTCTTGGTCATCACGTCGCCAACCGGCACGTCGGTGCGAGTCTCGAAACGCAGGTCGCGGTTGGTGAGGATGCCCACCAGCCTCTTGCCCTGCGTCACCGGTACGCCGGAGATTTTGTAGCGCCGCATCACTTCCAGTGCGTCGCCGATCATCTGGTCGGGCCCGATGGTCACCGGGTCCACGATCATGCCGCTCTCCGAGCGCTTCACCTTGTCGATCTCGCCTGCCTGCTCGGCTATGGAGAGATTGCGGTGCACAATGCCGATGCCGCCGGCCTGGGCCATGGCGATGGCCATGCGCGATTCGGTCACCGTGTCCATGGCGGCAGAGAGCAGGGGGGTGTTGAGCGTAATATCGCGGGTCAACTGGGTTTGCGTGCTTACTTGCACGGGGACTACTTCGCTATAGGCGGGCACCAGCAACACATCGTCGAATGTCAGGGCTTCAGGCAGGTTTTTGGTCAGCATATACTCCGACGCGCCCGGCGGCCCAAGGAATCCAGTCCCCGGCGCGGCAGGCGCTTCCAACTATTGTACCGGAGGCGATAGGGGGTCGCGGACAGGGCGGCGATTCGGGCGACAACGTGCTCGCGAATCATCCGCACGGTCTCTCGCAGTTCGGCCAAATCCGGCGACGCGAACTGGAAAAGAAGGTCGTATCGATACACAACGGCGAAATCGTTCAGTTGGTCGAGGGGGACCGGGGTAGCGGGCAAAGACTCGCCCGTCGAGGCCAGCGCCACCTGAAGACGTCCCAGGTCATGCGTCAGCTCGAAGGGGACATTCAACCGGGCAAGGAGAGCCTTGATGAGCTTCTCGACAGCCTGTTGGGCGTGGAAACCGAGGATCGAATCCGAGAGCCCGCCTGCTTCGAGCGTCCTCTCGTCTTCGGCGGCCTTAATGAGCAGCTTCTCGGCCAATGTTGGCTGTGTCGTGTTCATAGGCGATCTGCCCTTGGGTCAGTATGCGGTGGTAGATGGAATTGACCTCGCCCAGGAATTGGTTAGCGGTTCCCTCAGTGGTCACAACTAGGTCGATGGTCATGGGTATCTCAGACAGTTTGGAGCGGATGCGGCGGTGGATCTCACCCAGGCGGTCCAGGAAAGAATCCGACATGAGGACGGCCATATCCAGGTCGCTGTCCCATTTGGCCTCGCCGCGCGGCCAGGAGCCGAAGAGAATCACCCGCGAGGGCTGGGCGACCTCAACGGCGGTCTTCACGGCAAGATCGACCTTCTCCTGGGTAGGAGACAGCGTTTCCAGCGCGGCGCGTACCTGTTCAGAAGGCTGCATGGTTGCCTCTCAGACAGTTTAGTCTGATTTCTTCGCGGACGAATTCATAAAGTCATCGGGCAGCTTGTCGAAATTGAGTTCGGTATCAGTTGGCAGATCACCTGGGACGCGATCAAGAATGCCGAGCTTGGCCGCAGTGCCAGTCGACACAAGCAAGGGGATTTGTTCTTGTTTGCCCAAGATGAGAACTATTTCATCTTTAAGGAAATACTGATTGCGTGAGAATGCGATTTCGCTCCAAGGAACTCTCAGCGGGGGATGGCCAAGACGGAAAAGAAAGAAGACGGAAAGATAGAGAGCGTCCGATGCAGCGGTGAGGCGAATGAAAACAGCGAATTTGCCGTGACGGCGCAAGATCACGGTATCGGCAAACGACCCTCCGGTTCGAGTTTCCCCAACGGGTTCAGATATCTTTCGGAATCTGTCTGCGAGCGTGAACCAACCACTAATCCGGCTGTCGAGCAGAAGAAATAACAGGTAGAAGGCAGGCACTCCGAGCCACGGATAAAGTGCGGGATCGAACCAATCGAACAGAGATCTCATTACAAACTAAGCCTCACACCCCCACCGGGAACGGCCGGGGGCTGGTCTCTTCCGGCTCTTCCTTGGCGGCGCCCTTCCAGCGGTCGAAACGGCCTTGCAGCAGGCTCATCAGGCCGGTGTACCAGAATCCCACCACAAACAGGATCAGGAACGGCGCGGTGAAGTAGTTGTGATTCGAGAAGGTGTAGAGGATCGCCAGCAGGAACCACGCGCCGAGCAGCATCTCAATCCACGGGGCAAGCACCAGGCGTTTGCGGTACTTCTTGGCCTGCGAAACCTCGCCCTTCTTGGTCACGCGGAACTTGGGAGTACGCACAAAGGCGCTCTTGACGCCGAAGATGGCTTCCATCACCGCCTTGGTGTTGGTCACCGTCAGGCCGATGCCGATGGCCATCAGCATCGGCAGGTAGAGCAGGCACTTCATCCAGGTCTTGGGGTAGAGCTCCCGCTGGCTGAGCGCATAAAAAACCGCAATCGAGGCGGTCGAGGCCGTAAACAGCGGCACGTCGATCAGCAGCATCTGGAACCAGCCCTGGTAGAAGCGGCAGATCATCGATGGAACCAGCAGCGCCGTCATGATGACCATCAGCGGGTAGGCAATATTCGCGGTCAGGTGATACACCGATTCGATCTTGCGCTTGCGCGTCATCTTCGAGCTGAAGATATTGGGCAGCAGCTTGATTGATACCTGGATCAACCCTTTGGCCCAACGCGCCTGCTGCGTCTTGAAGGCGCTCATCTCGATGGGCAGCTCGCTGGGGCACTCGACTTCGGGCAAATACTTAAAGCGCCAGCCGGCCATCTGCGAGCGGTAGCTCAGGTCTGTATCTTCGGGCAGGGTGTCGTGCTGCCAGCCGCCGCCATCGGAGATGGCCTGCCTGCGCCACATGCCCGCGGTGCCGTTGAAGTTGAAGAACTCGCCGGTGCGCACGCGCGAGCCGTGCTCGATGACGAAGTGAGCGTCGAGCAGGATGGCCTCGATTTTGGTCAGCAGGCTGTAGTCGCGGTTGAGGTGCGTCCAACGGGTTTGCACCATGCCCACGCCGGGCTCGGCAAAGTGGTGGATCACCTTCATGATCCAGTCCTTGGGGGGGACGAAGTCGGCGTCGAAGATAGCAACGAACTCGCCCTTGGCCACATTCAGGCCCTCATCCAGCGCGCCGGCCTTGAATCCGTGACGATTGGTCCGGTGAATGTACTCGATCGGGTGCCCCAACGCCTTGTAACGGGCCACGATGTCGGCGGCCACCTGCACCGTTTCGTCGGTCGAATCGTCCAGGACCTGGATTTCGAGCTTGTCCTTGGGGTACTCCATGGCGCAGACCGCCTCAATCAGGCGGTCTATGACAAACTGCTCGTTGTACATGGGCAACTGGATCGTCACCCGCGGCAGCTCGTCAAAGTGCATGGGAGGATTGGGATCGTAGTTCTTCTTGTATTTGAAGTACTGGTAACACATCGTATAGCGGTGCAGACCATAGATAGAGAGTACGACCATGACGAAAAAGTAGGGAATCAGCAGGGCCAGATCGAAGGCGTTCCAGTGGTAGAGTCCATGGAAGGTCTGGTCGGCATTCTGCATCGCCTTCAGGTAGTGGCGGAGTCCGGTCTGGGGGGCAAAAGCAAGATAAGGGGCCAGCCGCGACGGCAGCGCGTTCAGTAGTCCGGGTGCGGGATTCAAGAGGGATTCAAGCGCGGCGAACAGGGCGAGCCTCCACGGTCTGGATACCCGCAATTGTAGTCGATATTGGGCGAAGCGGCTGGCACCGAGGTGACCCGGATGGGACAAACGGGCTGAGGTAAACGGGGTTTGGATTCACCCGGGTCGCAGTCCCGTTTCTTTTTGCCTCTCGGCGTCCTTCTTCAAAGGCCAAAGGAAGCTCAGAACCACCGCCCGAGCGTCACAAACACCTTGCGATGCCCGGCATCGCCCACAGAGACGCCGAAGGTCACCAGGCCGAGCGGGGTATTCGCAATCAGCCCGGTGTTGCCGTCCTGGCGCAGAATCGAGCGCGCCTCCGGTGACCAGACCTCGCCTGCCTCGTATCCGAAGACTGCATACAGCCCCTGTCCCAAACCTGTAGGCAGAGCTGCTATGCGGTGCATGACGCCCATGCGCGCGAGGTAGGTGTCGGTGCCGCGATACTCGCCGAAGGACGAGGCGGAGAGGCGCAACGGCCCGCCAAGCGTGAAACGGTAGGGCTGGGCCACGTTGGAGCGAAGATAGGAGTTGACCTCAGTGCTGAGACCGAAGATGTTGTCCTTCCAGGGCCGAGTGCGGCTGAAAGCGACCTTCACCAGCGGGGCGTTGGCGCTTTCGCCTGCGTGGTAGAACGCGCCAGCGGAAGCGGCCAGGCGGAAGCCGCTGGGCGACACGGCGCCGGAGGCTGCCTTGTCGAGGTCGATGTGAAAGAGTCCGGTTTGGGCGGTCCCGGAGAGGTAGCCCGCACCGTCCGAGCCTGTTCTCAGGCTCCAGCGAGTGTCTTCGGCGCGCCATTCTCCAGATACTTGCAGGTGATTGCTGAAGGTCCGGCCGACGACTAAACCCGCATCGAGGTTCTGCTCAAAGCGTTCGGCTACGCGCTTCTGATTGGCCCAGATGTAGACCGGCTCGCGGACTATGCGCGTGCGCGGCTCGATGAAGTATCCTGCGGGGCTGAGCAGCCGGTAGTATTCGGCGGAAAGATCGGTCATGTAGCCGATGCGCCCCTCGGCACGGAGTTCGGAGCCGAATCCGCCAAGGTTTTGATCCACCAAACGCAAGGTCATCTCTTCCCGTGTGATGTTCGAGGTGGCGGCAGCCAACTCCGGGCCGACGAGGAGATAGGGCGGGCCAGTCGGATCTTTGCTGAGTCGCACCAGAATTCCCTCGCCAGCGCCGAGCGCCGCGGTGGAACCATTAGCCGGGGTGGGAGTGAAGGTCTCCCATGTAGCACCGTACCCGCCATTCGACTGAATGGGCTCGAGCGCGTCGAGCGTGGCTGCTGGCGAGATCGGCTTGCCCTCGAGCCGCTTCATGTCGCTAAGGACCTGGCGGATGGCGCCGGGATCGCCGCCTTCGACCTTGGCTTGGAGCAGTACGCCTGGTCCCGCGATGCGGCGGCTTTCTCGTGCTGCCAAATAGGCGGTCCAGCTTTCGGCGTCGAGCGCGTATTTGAGCAGGCTGGCGCTGCTCTGCTCGGCGGCCTTGTAGCCGGCATCCATCAGTTCTTTAGCCTTGCCGTAGTCGGTGCCCGAAAAGCTGCCCACGGGCACCTTGACCACGACATCGGCCAGGCCCTCGGCCTGCTCCACGTTGCGAACGATGCCGGCTGAGAAAGCCCGGTTGAGGACGCCGACAATGGTACTGGTGTCGGAGGTCGAGAGCGCGGAGTCCTCAAGACGGATGGCGATAATCACATCGGCGTGCAGGCCGTTCTTGAGTACGTCGGTCGGCAGGTTGTCGAGGATGCCGCCATCCACCAGGTAATGGCCGTTGAGGTCCTGGACGGGAGGGAACACGCCGGGAATGGAGATGGAGGCGCGCACGGCCTGGGGCAGCGGCCCGCTCGAAAAGGTCACCGATTTCAAGGCATTCAGATCTGTGGCCACACAGCGGAAGGGAATGGGCAACCGGTCGTAGTCCAGCTCGCGGTTGTTGTAAGCGGAGAGATTTGTGGTGAGGAACTCGTTGACGCCACGGTCGGAGAAGACGGCGTTGCGCAAGTGAGGACCCTGCCGGAGCCCGAAAGCGATCGATTGCGGAACTTCGTGGCGGTCCTGGCGGCGGCGGAAGCTGGACTCGGAATAGGGGGTTTGCAGAGTGAAGACATTAAAGAATGCGTCGCTCAGGGCCAATGTGCGCAGTTCGGCGGGCGTTTTTCCAGTGGCGTAGAGCCCCGCGACCAGAGAGCCCATGCTGGTTCCGGCAATGCGGTCAACGGGAACCCGGTGCTCTTCAAGCCATTCGATGACGCCCACATGAGCGAGACCCAGTGCTCCCCCGCCTTCGAGAGCCAACCCAACGGCCGGTCGATTTGGCGGAGCGACGGTAGGCATGGAGAGCTTTGAAGGCGGCTCGATTGTAGGGGTCGCAGGCTGTTGCCCCAGGGCAGCGGTGATGAAAATGGCACTTATCAAGATCGTTGCATGTCTCGGACTCATCGGCACAAACCCCTCTAACAACTATCAGGCTTTTCCTTGAGTCGATGCCCTGAAACGGAACGGCCGAGTTTCTCTTTTTGGCGCCGCTCCGCAAACGCATCAAGAAAGCGGCGGGCCTATACAGACCGCCAATTGGCCCCTTCTGCGTTGCAAGTAGTGTCAGCGCGCGACCCGGGCCGGGGCACCCTCACGGTTGGGGTCGCACCCCGCAAGCAGATTTAAGAACAAGGGGGCTTCAGCCCCTTTGAGATTGCCGAACCAGAACAACAGGGTATTCAAGGAATGCCTAATCCCAAACTACGCTCTTGGCAGCGTCAAGGTTGCATGAAGTGAATCAAGTCATGCATTGCGGAATTAGCAAAGGACAGTCCGCGTGCCAATTTCCTGGCCGCAAACGCAGAAAAGCCCTCTCTGAACAGAGAAGGCCTTCCTGCGCCCGCGGGTGCAGGCGCAACGGAGAAAAATGGAATGATTGCGCCCTATTTCGGCGGTGCCGGCGTGAACCCTTCACGTCTCTGGCTGGGTTCCGGTTTTGGCTTTGGCTTGGGCGCCTTCTTGACTTCCTTTTTGCCTTTATCCTTGTTTCCCATGGCTCCAAGTTTGACACAAAAGGGGCGCGGGGGGAAAGCCCTGGAGCGAATCGCAATTCACCTGCACTTGGATCGATCGTGCAGAACAGCTTCTTCTTGAGCGAAAAGCTACTTGCCCTCCGCGTTTGTGTGAAAAGCAGAATCGAAAACGCTGAAGGTCATCCTATCCGTGTTGCTTCGGCTGAATACGGGGCTGCTTCTATGCGGGGGCTAAGCGGTGCGTCGGCTGAAGACTGCTGAACAAACTGCTCAAATGCCTCAAGGGGCAAGGGCCGGCTAAAGAAATAGCCTTGATAGGCATCGCAGCCGAACTCTGACAGCAGACACAACTGCTCCGCCGTCTCTACCCCTTCCGCGACCGCAAAACAACCAAGAGCGTGCGACAGCGTGACCACCATCCTTGCGATGGCCTCGTCATTTGGATCGGTGAGCAGATCGCGAACAAACGAACGGTCGATCTTCACCTGGTTCAGCGGCATGCGCTTCATGTAAGACAGCGAGGAGTATCCGGTGCCGAAGTCGTCGAGCGAGAAGCTCACCCCCCTGGCCTGAAGCGCCAGCATCTTCTCGATCACCTGTTCCATGTTGTGAACCATCATGCTCTCGGTCAATTCCAGCACCAGCCGGTAGGGATTGGCGCCCGTGATTGCCAGCGTTCCAAGCAATTGCTGCACAAAACCGGCTTGCTGGAACTCGCGCGCGCTCACATTCACTGAAACCTTGAAATGGGCAGTCTCCGGCCTGGCAGACCAGGCTGCTATTTGCTTGCAGGCAGTCTCCAGAACCCATTGGCCCAGAGCCACGATCAATCCGCACTCCTCTGCCTGGGGAATAAAAGCATCCGGAGGTACCAGACCCCGCTCCGGAGAATTCCAGCGGATCAAGGATTCGGCGCCCATGATCTGGCCTCGGTTCCCGATCAGGGGTTGGTAGTAGAGTTGGAACTCGTCCTCCGCGATGGCCCGCCGCAGGTCAGCCTCAAGAGCCGCGCGCTCCCGCACGGTCTCTTCCATGTTGGGGTCGAAGAAACGGCAGGTATTCCGGCCGGTATCCTTGGATTTGTACATGGCCAGATCGGCCTGCTTCAATATGTCCTCCGGCGAGATCCCGTTGCCTTTGAACAGAGTGAGCCCAATGCTCGCCGAACTGCTGTATGTAATGCTGCCCAGTTCGAAGGGCTTGTTCAACTCGGCAAGGATCTTCTCGCCGATCGTCTCGACTACTCCCGCGGCCTCTTCTTCCTTTTCACCGATATTGACCACGAAAACCACGAACTCGTCGCCGCCCAGCCGCGCTACGGTATCGCACTCGCGCACACAGGTCAGCAAGCGCCCGGCCACACCTTTGAGCAGAATGTCGCCGATGTCATGGCCCTGCGTGTCGTTCAGCGTCTTGAACTTGTCCATGTCCAGCAGCATCAGCCCGCCAAAGCTCTCGCTGCGTTCGCTGGCCGCCATCGCCTGCTTAAGGCGGTCCATCAGCAACTTTCGATTAGGGAGTCCGGTCAGATTGTCCAGTCTCAGTTCGACGGCCTCTCTGCTGTTGTCGCGCAGGACAAGCAGAGCCCGCGCCATGACGCCCACCTCGTCTCTTCGCTCTGTTTCAGGAACTCCGCCGTCCAACTCGCCCTTTGCGATGCTCGCCACCCGCGCAGAAAGCCGGGTGAGCGCACCCGAAAGATCCAGCCCGACCACGAAGGTCACCGTACTGGCAAGCGCGATGAGGCAAGTAAACGCCAAAAGAAGTGAAAAAGCCTGCGCCCGGAAGGTCGCGTCGATATCGTCGACGTAGGCGCCGGTTCCAATCGACCATCCCCAGGGAACGAACAGTCGCGTATATGCGATCTTGTCGATCGCTTCGGTCCGGCCGAACTTTGAGATGCGGTAGGTGGTCACGCCCTCTTTCTTGTCGCTCTTGCAGACTTCAATCAGCCTGGCGACCATATAGGACACGACCGGCAGTTTGACTGAGTCCGGCGGCTTGAGCAGGTTCCTGCCTTCCCACTCGGGGTGCGAACCATGCGCCACGCCCACCCCGTTCAGGTCCCAGATGAAGAAATAGTTGTTGTTGTCGTAGTGCATGGCCCGGACGGCGTCCTTTGCCGCCTTGCGGGCATCCTCGTCGGTCATCAGGCCTTTGCTCGCCTGATCGTGGTAGAAAGCAACTGTCGAGTAGGCAGTTTCCAGAAGGTGTTTGACTTCTGCGGTCCGGTCCCGCAGCATCGATTGCTTCAGGTTGATCAGGGACAAGGCGGAGATACACGCCTGGAAGGCGAAGCCTATGACAAGCACGACCATGAACCGGGATGAGACGCTGAGTCGGGGAAGAAACATCTTTGGCACACTCCCGGTGAACCTTTCCTTTTGGGAGAGACTGGGCCCAAGGCATTATCGGCACACTCGCGAGGTATTTTTACCGGAGGTTCATCTTTCGGGTCCTTAGTCTCTCGGAATGGCAAGTTCGGGAAACGACCTCGTCTTTCAGGGCATCATGAGGCTCCGGCCCTTTCTGAAACGGCTTTCATTGCGCCAAAGTGTTGCAAGATGGGTGAGGGTTGGTCCCGGAGGAGTGTTTGGGCCGGTTTTGCTCGAAACCGGAGCTTACCCGGAAGTGTTTAGCGGCGGCTTCAGGATCGCTCTCAACGAACCGAACATCCTTAACGCCTAGTGGACGGTGACCGTGATCTCCGTCTCCTCGGTGCTGTTCCCAGATCGGGCCATTACCATGACCAAGTAGTCTCCAGGCGCCAAGGAGTTGGCGGGCGCGGCAGTGAGGTTCGTCGGGGCTCCGATCGAATTGCAGCCGCTAAGTCCAGCAGTTAAAACACCACCCAAGCCAAGCATAACCACAACCATGGCTCTACTTAGTCGTTTGCCGCGTATGAGGAGCAATCCAAAGAGCGGAAATACCGCAGCAATCTCCAGCCCTTGAGGCAGAACGCCGCGTGACCTGGCCGCCTGGCTCGAGGCGGCAGAAGACGTAGCCAGCGTGAGCGTGACGCTTCCCCCAGGGTTGTTGTTGCTGAAGTTGAACGTACTTACCGAGAGCGCGCAGGAGCCCGGCAAGGGCAGGCCCGAGCAGGTCAAGTCCACCGGCCCTGAAAAGCCATAGTAGGATGAGCCGTTGATCGCGATCTGAGCTGTTTGGCCTGAGGTTAGAGTTACCGTGTTGGCCGCGGCGGTGAACGAAAAGCCGGAGACCTGCAACAAGAGGGTTCCAGTCACCTGGGAGGGATCGGCGTAACTCGCTGCAATCAACTGATCCCCACCCTGCCTGATCGTGGTGACCAGTGTGGCCAACCCGTTGCTGTCCACGTTGCTCACACCGAGAGGAGTTGAGCCGTTCGACCACTGTACGGCGCCTGGCGGTGCGGTCAGATTGAGGCTGTTGGAGATCGCAGCCGTCAGCGTGATCGTTTCACCCATGGCCGGAGCCGGATCGGAGGAAGTGACGGAGACCGTGTAGGCCAATGGCGCTGGATTTGAACCACCGACGGCGCGGATACGATTGGTCCAGGAATCTGCAACGTAGAGATTGCCGGCTTTGTCGAGCGCAACACCCAGCGGATAATACAACTCAGCGCTGGTGGCGGCTCCTGCATCCCCCGAGTAGCCTTGCACATGATTTCCGGCGACCGTGCCAAGGAGACCGTTTGAGGCCGTGATGGAGCGGACCAGATAGTTGCCGCTTTCAGAGAAATAGACATTTCCTATTCCATCCACGCTCACGCCCACCGGGTAGGCCAACCGGGCTGCGGTGGCCAGCACTCCGTCAGGGCTATACCCTTCGCTGCCGACTCCGGCCACCTTGGATACGATGCCTGTCGAGGCCGTCACCTTGCGGATGGCGCAGTTTCCCATGTCGGCGAAGTAGATGTTGCCGGCGCTGTCCACGGCCACCCCCTCAGGTATGTAGATCTCCGCCGAAGTGGCGGCTCCGCCGTCGCCTCCATAGGCGCCGTAGCCGAGCCCGGCCCCGTATCCGTCTCCGGCGATGGTGGAGATGACTCCGGTAGCAGCGGTCACCTTGCGAATCACGTTGTTGTAGGCATCCGAAATGTAGATGTTGTCGGCACTGTCCACGGCCAGGCCCTCAGGCCAATAGAGTTCGGCGCTACTTGCAGGCCCCCCGTCGCCGGCGTAGCCGCGTGCGCCGTTTCCGGCCAGGGTGGAAATGACACCGGTAGCAGCGGTCACCTTGCGAATCGAGTTGTTAAAGGAATCTGAAATGTAAATGTTGCCGGCCGTGTCCACCGCGACGCTTACCGGACCGTTCAGTTCCGCCGCTGTTGCCGGGCCGCCATCTCCGCTGTACCCTCCATACCCCTTGCCGGCGCCGTATCCGTTTCCGGCTACGGTGGAGATGGTCCCGGTGGAAGCGGTCACCTTGCGGACCACGTTGTTGAAGAACTCGGCAAAATAGATGTTGCCGGCCGGGTCTACGGCGACAGCGGTTGGATAGAACAACTCAGCGCTTGTTGCCGGCCCTCCGTCTCCCGCATAGCCGCCGGTGTTTGCGCCGAAGCCGAATCCGTTTCCGGCCACAGTGTCGATAACCCCTGTGGCAGGCAGAACAACCTGGGCGCGCAGCATTGTTGGCATGGCGCTGAACAGCGAGAAGGCAGCCACGATGCGAATCGAGGATCTGACGGCGCTTGAGGTCATCGAGGTTCCCTGGTCTCCTGGCCTGACCTTTTTCTTCAAGCCGATAGCCGGGCCTTGATGGCTTTTTCGGGAGACTCCTGGAGAACCTAAGACCAAGTCGATGTTTTAAGTGGCGCGCGTTGCAAGTTGCGGAAAAATTCCCGTTTTGCAAAGGAAAAGCTGCCGTCCTGTCTCTGAAGTTCGCATCGGAAGTCAGCAGAGTGGTAAAGCAGATTCTTCGCTCACCACACCCAAACTGAAATGCGCTTGGGGCCCCATTTGCTCAATATGACAGCCGCAGTCTGGCGGGACTTTCTCCATTTTCGGGAAAACGCCTGAGCCGCATTTGCAATCTTGGGGCCATTTCGCTATGATCCAAAGATGTGTCCAGGGAAATCCCTGGGCTGTCACAAGCACCACGGTTTCTGAGCCTGATCCAGAGCTGGCTCCGGCAACGAAGGACGTTGCCAGCGCGGCCAGTCGCGGGTTCCCCAACTACAAGGGCTAGCGGAAGCGGTGGGAGACGAGGGAAGAATGGCTAGAAAAGACAGCAAGAACATTGTGAAGGCGCGCGCGGCTGTGACCAAGCCGACGTATGCGCTTGCCGAGGCCGTTGGC
>Ga0181520_10010469_pt1 | contig 12443 bp, 7 predicted proteins | sample PEATcosm2014_Bin_29_FD_132451 | JGI IMG/M metagenome (GOLD analysis project Ga0181520, IMG submission 132451) | Peatland microbial communities from MTU Mesocosm Facility, Houghton, MI, USA - PEATcosm2014_Bin02_30_metaG | ecosystem: Environmental > Terrestrial > Soil > Wetlands > Peat | place...
TCGTCGTTGTCGTCGTTGTCGTCGTTGTCGTCGTCGTTGTCGTCGTTGTCGTCGTCGTTGTCGTTGTCGTCGTTGTCGTCGTCGTTGTCGTCGTCGTTGTCGTCGTTGTCGTCGTCGTCGTTATCGTCGTTGTCGTCATCGTCGTCGGTCGGCGAGACGTCGTTGTCGTCGTTGTCGTCGTCGACGGTCGGCGAACTGTCGTCGTCGCTCGGCGACGCGTCGTCGTCCGGCGCTGCGCACTGGTGGTTTTCGCAGGTCTCGCCGTGCGATTTGCAATCTTCGCAGGTCGCGCCGGCCGTGCCGCACGCGACGTTCGCCTCGCCGCCCACGCAGAGGCCGAGCAAGCAGCATCCCGCCGGGCAGTTGTGCGGCCCGCATTCGCCCGGCGACGCATCGTCGTCCGGCGATTCGTCATCGTCGGGCGATTCGTCGTCGTCCGGCGACGAGTCGTCGTCCGGCGATTCGTCGTCATCGACGATCGCCCGATGGTGGTGATGGCTGGCCGGCTTGCTCGCGCAACCAAAACCCGCCAGAAGCAAGACCAGTGCGGCGACAGTTATCGCCGTCGAGAACGAGAATCTCGGCCTCATCGAACCGTCCTTTCGCCTGCAACCCCGGTAAATACAGGAATCCGCTCGAACTGCTGTGTCGCTAGATTACCACAGGGTTGCCGCCGCTGAAAAGCCGCGGCGAAACCGTCTTCGCCGACAACTCCACCTTGACATCTTTCGGACCCGACGATATCCTCGGACGCGTCATTCGCCCCGTTTCGTTGAACCCCCATTGACTTGGTGAAACCGCGAGGGCAGCAGGCAACATGCAGCGGCCGACGCCCGATGCCGTCAGACGCCCGCTCCCGATCGTGGGGCCGCTGATCGCCGGCTTGGCGCTTCCGCTTTTGTGGTGCCTGACCGTCTCCGCGCTCACCGGCCTGCGCTGGCAGTTTCAGGCGATCGACGGGCTGCTTTTCCTCCTCGCGGGCGCCTCCGCAGCGCTCTGCCTTTACCTCGGTCTGGCTGCCGGGTCGGCCGCACAGTGGCTGCGGCGCCAGCCCGGCTGGGTCGCGATTCCGCTCGCCTATGGCGTCTTCCTGCTGATTTGCGTAAGCAGCATCGTGCCGCATCTGGCGCGAACGACGAAAGGCTCCAGCGTTTTTCTGCCGATTTTTCTGTCGGTTTCGCCGATTGCGGCGTGGCTGCCCGTGCTCGTGCATGCGGCGCTGCACCCCGCGTGGTGGCGTGAGCTGCTGCTCCGCCCGCTGGACCTCCGGTCGCCGCGTTTTCTGCTCCTGCCGCTGTTCTCGACCGCCGCGTTCCATTCGCTGACCGCGCCGTTCGTCGCGCATTTTTTTACCCCGGGCGCCTTCTTGGTCTCCGTTCCGGCGCTGGAGCTCGCTCTCGAAGCCCTGCTTTCCTACGCGCTGTTTTTCTGCGCCCGGCGCGTCGCGCTCTTCCTCCTCGCGCAACAACTGTTGTTGGGCATATGCTACGCGGGCAATGCGCTGACCATCGCGTTTCTCGCCACCCCCGTGTCCGTCCCCGACCTCCGGGAGTTCCCGACCCTGGTCCTGACCTTCCCCCCGCCGTTGCTCGCGGCCGCGCTGGCGCCCATCATCGTGTGCCTCCTGGCGTTCGCGCTCAATTTCCGTTGGCGTTTTCGTTTGCTGTTGCTCTCGGCGGCCGTAGCGTTTGCCGCCGTGTCGCTCTTCGACCGGGCTCCTGCGGCGATCGCGAACGCCCTCAACGCTCGTTACATCTACATCTGGGGGCATCCCGAAGGAACGTACCGCCAACGCGGCCCGCTTCTATATTTGATCAACGATCTCGCGATGAGCCGCGCGTACGCGCCGGCCGCTCCGACGGCCGAAGAGATCAAGAAAGTCCTCGCCGAAATGCGCGTCGCGCGCGACGCCGACGCCGGCGCGGCCGCCCCGGCCGACCGCCGCAACGTGTATTTGTTGATTCTGGAATCGTTCTCCGATGTCAACGAATTGACCAGCGCCCACTTCGAGCGAAACGTCTTTGACGAAGGATTTCAGACGCTCTGGCGCGATTGCGGAACTTCGCACACGCTGTCGCCCATGTTCGGCGGCGGCACGGCGAACGTGGAGTTCGAAGCGTTGTTCGGCATGCCCTTGTTGCTGAACGGCAATGTGTTTCGCTACGGCATCGTCAACCAAGCCCCATCCCTGGTCGGCGCCCTGAAGCGGCAGGGCTATCGCACCTTCGCGTTCGACACGTTGCGGGGCGGCGTCTTTAACAAACGGCACGTCTTCCAGATGCTCGGCTTGGACCGGACGTACTGGCGAAGCGACTTTGTCGCCGACGACCTCAACGGCGATTTCCTGGCCGACGAATCGTACTACCGCCAAATCGTCCGGAAGATCGATTGGGACGACCCGACGCCGCGCTTCGTCTACGTGCTCACGGGCAGCGGTCACTATGATTACACGCTCAACCCCGCCAAACGGCCGCCCGTCGTCGAGGGCGCAGGGGCCAGCGCGATCGTGCGGAAAGACGCCAGCATGGCCTACTATACGTCGCGCGAATTGATGGCGTTTGTTGCGCAGCTTCGGAACCGGGACCCCCGCGCGTTGATCGTGGCCTTCGGCGACCATCGGCCCAAACTCGACATGGACGACAGCACGTACATCCGCTCCGGCGTCTTCGCCGCGGCCGGCGCCGAGGAAACCGCGCGGACCGTGCGCAACCGCCAAGCGACGCCGTTGGCGGTCATCGACGGCGAGGCCGGGCCGGTCGCCTGGGGCGATGTGCCGACCTACCGCGTTCCCGCGCTGATGCTGGCGCAGCTCGGCCTGCCCGCCGGCGACTATTGGAACTGTTTCCGGCCGCGCGTTCCTGACGGCTGCGGCGTGCGTTTCCTGAAGGGACAAAATCTGCTGACCTGCCGCGATGGCGCCCTAACGCTTTGCGGCGACGGCGCCGCCGACGGTTTGTGCGGCGAAATCGCCGCCTGGAAGCGCGGCATGAGCATCCTCGAAAATGATATTTTGCGCGGAAAACAGCACGCGGTAATGTCGGGCGATTGCGGGCTGTGACGCGGCCGCGCCGGGAGGGACCACAGCCGTCGCCCGGCGTTCGGGCGGTCGGCCAAGCGGCGTCGGCGGCGCCCGGAATAGCCGGCGAGCGATCGCACTGCAGCAATCGAAGAAACGACGGCAGCGCCAAGAACGCCGCCGTCGGCTCCTTGAATAGCGTGCCGCAGTACGGCCAGGCCGACGTCGCGAACGGAAAAAGGAACGCCGTGGCGCGCGCCGCTGCAACGGACGGAAAAGACGTTGCCCCACGCGGAAGACGAGGACCGCGCAGGCCGGCGAAGACAAGATCATGCAGTCGATTTTTTTGACACGAATGCACGCGAAATTGGTCGAAATCTAAGTCCTTTGCCCCGCATGCCGTGAACATTCATCACGCCGGCCCTATTCGCGTGCATTCGCGTGCATTCGTGCGGTCAATTCCGTTCATCCATTCGTCAATCCCCTCGTTCATTCGCGGTTCCTTTTTTTCGCTTTACATCGCCGCATGAAGCTGTTATAGGTTGATCATGAAGCAGTTGACCCACATCGGCAAACTTCCCGTCGCCCGTCGTTGGTGGCGTCGCGTCATTTGGCGAGGCAGTGGGCCCTAAGCGCATCTAGAATCAGTCGTTTCGCAGCCCACCGCTTTCGGTGGGCTTTTTCGTTTAACAGTGCGCCAAGAAGGAGACCTTGCGATGAAAGAAATCAAGTTCCCGTTGCGCGATACGGACATTCCCCGCTACTTCTACAACATCGCCGCCGACCTGCCGACGCCGCCCGCGCCGCCCCTCCATCCGGGAACGCGCCAGCCCATCGGCCCGGACGCGCTGGCCGCCATTTTCCCGCAAGCGCTGATCGAACAGGAGGTCAGCCGGCAGGCCGAAATTCCGATCCCCGACCCGATCTTGCAGGCGTACGCGCTCTATCGGCCGACGCCGCTGGTGCGGGCGCTGCGGCTGGAAGAGGCGCTGCACACGCCGGCGCACATCTACTTCAAGAACGAAGGCGTCAGCCCGACGGGCAGCCACAAGCCGAACACCGCCATCGCGCAGGCCTACTACAACGCGCAGGAGGGCGTGAAGGGCCTGGTCACCGAAACCGGCGCCGGCCAGTGGGGCTCGTCGCTCGCGCTCGCGGGCGCATTTTTCGGCCTCACGGTGACCGTGTTCATGGTGCGGGTCAGCTTCGAGCAGAAGCCGTACCGCAAGTCGATGATCCAGGCGTACGGCGCGCAGGTCTTCGCCAGCCCGACCGATCGGACCGCCATCGGCCGCAAAATCCGCGCCGAGCAACCGGAAACGCCCGGCAGCCTGGGCATCGCGATTTCCGAGGCGGTCGAGACGGCCGCGGGCAGCCCCGGCGTCAATTACTCGCTCGGCTCCGTGCTCAACCACGTGCTGCTGCACCAGACGGTGATCGGCCTCGAAGCGCAAAAACAAATGAAGCTGGCCGGGGAATACCCGGACGTCGTCATCGCCTGCCACGGCGGCGGCTCGAACTTCGGCGGCATCGCCTTTCCGTTTCTGCGCGACAAATTCGCCGGGCGGCCGGTGCGCCTGCTGGCCGCCGAGCCCGCTTCGTGCCCCTCGCTCACCAAGGGCGATTTCCGCTACGACTTCGGCGACGTCGGCGGCATGACGCCGTTAATGCAAATGTACACGCTGGGCAGCGACTTCATCCCCGCGCCGATCCACGCCGGCGGCCTGCGCTATCACGGTTCGGCGCCCCTGGTCGCGCATTTGCTCCACGAGGGCCTCATCGAAGCCGCAGCGTACGATCAGCCCGAAGTGTTCGAAGCGGCGTTGCTCTTCGCTCGCACGCAGGGGATCATTCCGGCGCCGGAGTCGGCGCACGCGATTCGCGGCGCCGTCGTCGAGGCGATTCAGGCGCGCGAAGAGGGCAAACCGCGCGTGATCCTGTTCAATCTTTCCGGACACGGCGACTTCGATATGTCGGCATACGATCAATATCTGTCCGGCCAACCGATGTGACGAGAGGCGAACCAACCGGCAGCGGTCGGCGCCGGGGCGAATCCGGCGCCGCCTCCGCGCCTCCAAGCGCCGGGGCATCCGCCCCGCTTTGGCGGTCAAACCGCTTGGTCGAAAACCGCGCAGCCGAGGAAATTGCCGCCGACCAGCGGGCCGGTGATGTGGAAGCCAAGCTTCTCCAACGTGCCGGACGAGCTGGCGCGATCGAAGAGCACCGCCAACCCGATCCGCGCCGGGCTGTCGTGCGACGGCAAATCCACGACGATGATCTGCGCGCTCTCCGGCATCGAGCGTTTTACCTCATCCACGATGGGATGCACGCGGCCGCGCACGGCCAGCGCTCGGACGTTGCGGGCGGGGCGTTCGGGTAGATGACGCACGGCCGAATTTGCTTGCTGCCACATCGTTTGCTCCTTTTGCGGTTCGCTTGCGGTTTGGCGTTGCATGGCGCGTTCTTTCTGCTGGCACGTTGATTACGACCGCGAGGATACGCGGTCGGCCGGGCCGCCGGAATCGGGGGATTCCTGATTCTTGATGTCAAAAACTCTTAGCGAAGCGGGGGTTCAGCCCGAACGGACGCGGTGAAAATGGGCGGCGTCGCCGTCGTTCACGACCCGGCGTAGTGAATGATCACGCCGTTGGCGCCGACGGCGAACACATCGTCGGGCCCCGTGCCCCACACGCCGACGAGGCCGTTGGAGCCGCTTTTCATCGCCGACCACGCCGTGCCGTCGAAGTGGTAAACGTCGTCGCCGACCGCGAACACGTCGTCGTGCGCCGCGCCCCAGATGCCGCCCATGTACAACGGCGTGAAGGAATCGTCGGCGGTCCACGTCGAGCCGTCGAAATGGAAGAGGACCGGTTGGCCGGCGTCCACGCTCAGGTCGTTGCCGATCGCGAAGACATCCGTGCTGGCCGCGCCCCACACGCCGACGGGGCCCATCTCGCCGAACGTGGCTTCCGACACCGACCAGGTCGAGCCTTCATATTGGAAGGCCTGGCCGTAGTAGTCGACCATGGTGTCGTCGTCTGCGTGCGACGTTTCCGCGCCCGTGCCGACCGCGAACGCGTCCTGGTCGGAAAGGCCCCAGACGGCGGCCAGGGCGCAGTTCACGCTGCTGGGGGCCGGCGTCCAGGACGAACCGTCGTAGTGCAGAATGGCGCTGGTTTGCGCGACCGTGTTGTACCCCACGGCAAACACGTCGGTCGCGGCCGTGCCCCACACGCCGTTGAGAGTCAACCCGGTGAAACTGCCGGTCATCGGCGCCCAAGCCGAACCGTCGTATTGGAGAATGACCCCCGTTTCGTTTTCCGCATCCGAGCCGACCGCGAACACGGCGCTAGGCGCGGCGCCCCAGACGGCGTAGAGGAAACCCGACGTGCCGGTGGCCATCGCCGACCACGCCGTGCCGTCGTAGTGAAGAACGACGTCGTTTTTGCCGACCTCGTATCCGACCGCAAAGACGTCGTCGTGCGCCGTGCCCCAGACCGCCGTCAACGTCGCGGTCGTGCCGCTATTCATCGCGGGCCACGTGTCGTCGTCGGCCGGCGAGGCGTCGTCGTCGACCGGCGACGCGTCGTCGTCGGTTGGCGATACGTCGTCGTCGGGCGATACGTCGTCGTCGACCGGCGACGCGTCGTCGTTGTCGTCGTCGTCATCGACTGCTGAATCGTCGTCGGCGGCGGCGCTCGTGCCGCTCGAACTCGCACTGCACGAGACCAAAAGCGCCAGAGCCGTCGCCAAGAAGGCCAACAACACGAGGCCAGAAATCCGTCTCACCGTCGCCTCCCGGGTGTGTTTGCGATCCGCGGCGCGATCACGCGCTTTGCATCGTTCTCAAATAGACGATTGTCGGAAGCATTTGATACCGGCCGCGGGTTGCGGTCAAGCACGCGCCGCGCCGGCCGGAAGAGGGCCGGTCAGCCAGATTCTCTCCCAGAGCGCGAGGCCGAACGTTCGGGCCGTTTCGGTCGAGAGGTTTACGCGTCAATTGGGGGAATACGGCCGATAAGCCCTATAGGTCCGATAGGTCCTATGGGCCGTATGATTCCCATGAGTCATGATTCCCATAACTCCCATGACTCTTGCAACCGTTTCCGCGAACACCACGTGCGGCGACTGCCGCGCGGCGCTATGTCGGTCAGCCGGCGCCGAACGCCCTATCGCTCCTCGATGATGAGCACTTGATACGAGTATCCCTGCTCTGTGAGGAAAAGTTTGCGGTGATGGGCAAACTCCTCTTCGCGGGTGTCGCGCGAGACGAGCGTGACGAAATGCGCCGTGCGGCCGTCCGCCTTGGGCCGCAGGATGCGGCCCAGCCGCTGCGCCTCCTCCTGGCGCGAGCCGAACATGCCCGAGACCTGGATGAGCACATCGGCGTCGGGGAGGTCGATGGCGAAATTCCCCACCTTCGAGAGCACCAGCGCACGCAACTCGTTGCGGCGGAATCGCTCGTAGAGTTGCTCGCGTTCGGCCTGCTGCGTCTTGCCCGTCACGAGGGGCGCGCCGATCTCCTTCGCGATCGCCTCGACCTGGGCGAGGTATTCGCCGATGACGAGCACGCGGCGGTCGCCGTAACCCGCAAGCAGTTCCCGCAGCCGAACCAGCTTGGCCGGGTTCTCGGCGGCGATGCGGAACTGCGCCCGCCGGTCCGCCAGCGCGTAGTCCATCCGCCGGGCGGCGCTCATCGGCACGCGTTCCTCGACGCACGCGGCGCTGGCGATCCAAGCCTGCCGTTCGAGATCCTTCCACGGCACGTCGAAGCGTTTGGGCCCGATCAGCGCGAACACGTCGCCCTCGCGGCCGTCTTCCCGCACGAGCGTCGCGGTTAGCCCGAGCCGCCGGCGCGCCTGCAGGTCGGCCGTCGCGCGAAAAACGGGCGCCGGCAGCAGGTGCACTTCGTCATATATGATAAGCCCCCAGGCGCGGGCGCGGAACAACTCGAGGTGGGGGAAATCGCTCTCGCGGTCCGCCCGCCACGTGAGGATCTGGTAAGTCGTCAAGGTCACCGGCCCGGTGTGCTTTTGCTCGCCGGTGTACTCGGCGATGTCCTCCGGCCGCAGGGACGTCTTGTCGAGCAGTTCGCGCCGCCATTGTTTGACCGAGGTCAGGCTCGTCGTGAGGACCAGCGCCGTTTGCCCGACCATCTGCATCGCCGCCATCCCGACGATGGTCTTCCCGGCGCCGCAGGGCAGCACGATCACCCCGCTGCCGCCGCGCTCCGACCCGGCCAGGTAGAACGACTCCGCCGCCAGCCGCTGATATTCGCGCACCGTGAACGCCGCGCCGGACGCGGCGCGCTCGCGCAGCGCGATCGCCAGCGCCTCGCCGGCCGCGTAGCCGGCGCGGTCGTCGGCCGGGAACCCGGCGGTCACCAGCGCCTGCTTGAGCACGCCTCGTTGGCCGGGGTCGACGCGGAAATCCGTGCCGTCGATGCGGTCGGCGAGATAGGGGCCGGCCTCGCGGTCGCGCGACAACCGTTCGGCGGTCGCCTCGTCGAGACAGGCGCAACGCAGCCACGGGCCGTCGCGGGTGATGATCACGCGGCCGTAGCGCGACGCGAGATCGACGATCTCCTGCTCGACGCTCGGCGGCACCGCGTACCGGGCGTGCTCGCGCAGGGCGGCCACCATCGCTGCGGCCGGCAGGCCCGCGGCGCGGGCGTTCCAGATCGACAGCGGCGTGAGGCGGTAGGTGTGAACGTGCTCCGGGCTCTTCACGAGTTCGGCGAACGGCGCGAGCGCCGCCCGCGCCTCTTCGGCCCGCGGCGCGTGGACCTCCAACAGGACGCTGGCGTCGCCCTGCACGATCAGCGCGTTGTCCGGCGAAAGCGTCACGCGATCAGACCTCGGCCGCCGGCGGGGTCGGATCGCTCGGCGCGGCCGGATCGCTCGGCGGCGTCGCGCCCGTCTTCTTCGCCGGGCGCGCCTCGCCCATCGCCACGAGGTAGCCGACGTCGCGCAGATTGCGCTTGAACGCCGCCACCGACGACTCCGGCACGACCAGGCAGCGTTCCCCGGCGCGCAGACAGTGCTTGCGCGTGCGCGAGTCGTTGGCGATGAGCGCGGCGAGCGCCGGCTCGGCGCATTCGATGAGTCGGGCGGCGCCGCGGTCGAGCACCTGCGCGCTGCGCGCGGAAATATCCGCCAGCAAGCGGGCAACCGTATCGGGAATCGCGCCGCCGCTGCGCGCTGTCAGAAACTCGCCAATCTCGGCGGCGGTCCGGCCTGCTTCGAACGCGGTGAGGAGCTTGCCGGCGTCGAGGCGCCAGACCAGGTCGGAGACCTTGACGGCGTAGGCGTCCAACGCCAGTCGATCGGCCTGCTCGAACGCGGCGCCGATGGCTGCGATTTCCAGATTGGGCAGCACGCGCAGCACGGGCTTCGCCTCGAGGGGCGCGGGCTGGTAGGCCGCCGCGGCCCCCAGGCAATACGCCCCCAAGGGCGTGACGCGGAAGTACATCAGTCCGTCGTAGCGGCTGAAGTACGCCATGCCGTCGGCGCCCCACAAATCGTAGTAATCGCCGCGGGCGCCGGCCGGCGGAATGAGGGCGACATCGATCAGGCCGAGGGTGGCCGCGTACTCCAGCAGGAAGCAAAAAAGATAGCGCTCCTCTATGATATTCTCGCCGCCTTCGTAGCCAAGCGCGCCGTACTGCGAGTCGGCGACATAGAGCGCCCAGGAGTCGCGCGTGACCAGGAGGTCGTCGCCCGACGCGCGCAAAAATCGGACAAACTCGTCGGTCAGGATCCAGACGCCGGCTGGACATTCGCCGAGGCCGGCGGCGATGGCGTCCCTTCGCCACCGCGGATCCGTGAGCCCGCGCTTGCCTTTGCCGGTTTGCCCTTTGACGCAGTCGATGCGCGAAAGCTCGTCGATGACGCCGGTGTTCATCCACTTCGCCCAGAGGGTCCGAATCGTCTCGGCGGCCGGTTCGGCCAACGCCTGTCGGCCCGCTTTGGTAAGCTGCAGTTTTGCGCCCGCGCGCTGGGCCAGCCCGCCGCCCTGGATGAGCATGGGCCAGGCGAAGGCGCGAATCGGTCCCGCGTTCTCGTCTTCCCACTTGTTCCGGACCGGCAGCCGGGGGTAAAAGTCGCCGCCTTCGAGGATATCCGTAATGGCGTTGATCGCTGCGGACGACGGGCGCTGCGTCTTGTCGCCGACGGCGATCTTGCCGGCGTCGACCAACCGCAGCACCGAGAACAGTTCGCGCTGGGCGGTCCGCTCGGTCTCGTGGACCGCGAACGGCGTCGTTTCGACGCCTTCCTCCTGCTTATTCGTCCGAGCATTCCACTCGGAATACGCGACCTCGTAGCCTGCCGGGAGTTCGGCGACGGTTTCGATTTTCGTCGCGATCGGCGGCGGCACGAACGCTTTGAGCCGCGCCTTGAGATCGTCGGGCATTACGCTGGCGCCATAGAAAAAAAAGCGCAGCGGCGACGGGACCGCATGTCTATCGTACGGGTCGATGACGCCCCACTCCGGATTTTCCCCATATTTGGCCCGAAACCGCTCGGCGTAGAACTGCGTCGAGTCCGCATGCACGACCTCGGCCACCGCGGCCCGTTGCAGATCGTCGAGACTGTCCCAGGCGGCGCGCAGATTTTCCCCGTCCATTTGCCGCAGGATCAGGGCGACGAGCTCGGCCTTTCGCGTCGGCAGCCGCTCGTTGGTCAGTGCGCCCAGCCTCTTGAGATGGTCGTTGGTCATGTATTCGTTGAGCGCAAATTCGAGCGTGGGGATCGGCTCGCCGTCATAGTATCGCGTCATATTGTCTCCGCGGCCCGGTGCGCCTTCGCCGCCCGGCGGGCTTCCTTTTTTTGTTGCATCTTCGGATTCGGCTTCTTCACCGGCTTCGCCATCGCTGTCACTCTTGCCGTTGGCGATCGCCCCAGCGCGCCTTGGCGCGTTCGAGGAACGACGGCTCATCGCTCGGGCCGACGCCGGCCGCCAGGCGTTCGAAGCCCGGCATGAACCCACTCTTGCGACCGTGGTCGGCGCGCACCTGGTTCACGGTCGTCTCCCATTCGGCGCCGAGCCCGGCGCGCTCATAGCAGCGCTTGGCGCTCTCGAAATTCGCCAGCGCGGCATTGTAGTATTTGCTCTTGCCGGCGTTGACGATCCGCAGCCCCTGCGCCCGCCACAGTCGGGCGGCGAGATCGGGGTGGTCTTTCTCGAGCTTCCTGGCGACAGGCTCCGTCACCGAATGGCTCAAGCGCACCAGCGCCCGATCTTCCGCCTGACGCACGACATCGGCGAGTCGCGCCAGTTCGTTGGTCTCCCGCAGCAGATCCAGGAGCGAGTGGAGATCGGCGCCCATGGCCGCCTCGATGGCTCGTTCGTGCCACTTGGCCCGCTCGCCTTTGGGCACGTACCGCATGAGGTCGTCGTACGCGTACTTGCTCGGATCCTTGCAATAACCGGCCCACACATCGGCGAGCGCCTCGTCGCGGCGTCCGAGTTTGGTCAGCAACTCGCGCCTGAGATTGACCAGGTCGTAACGAACCAGCGATTCCTTGTCGAGGTCGATCCCACGTTCCGCCCAGCCCAAAGCCTCTGGCAGTTTGCGTCGCGCGACGAGCAGCTTGGCAATGTCGTGGCAATCGCGGGCGGTGATCCCGATTTCCTCGGCGAGGGACACCAAGGCGCCGAGTTTTCTGTGCGCGACATAGAGCGCGCGCAGGCGTTCGCCCCAGGCGCGGCGCATGTGCTCCGGACGGTGTTTGAGCCCGCCCTCCGCCTCGGTTGGCGCGTTCGCCGCGTCATCGAATCGCGCGCGAACCTGTCTCACCAATGCGGCGTAGCCGGCTTTGCCGAGGACTTTGGCGGCGTGCCTTTCGAGATCGTAGCAGAATCCGAATGGGTTATGCTCCAACCAACGGAGCAAGGCCGATGCGGTTTCGTCCGGGTCAGCGCCGGCTGCCTGGCGGGCCGTGATCCAGCCGTCATACAGGTCGCTCATGAATTCCGTGAAAAGGTCGCTCGATTCGCCGAGTTCGTCGATCTTCTCGTAGCAGCCGGCGAAAAACGTCTCATACAACGCGACAGCGCGGCTCGGCTCGGGGTCGGCAAGCCCGGCGATTTTGGCCGCAACGGCCTCCAAGCCGCTCATGAACCACTCATACTCGCCGTAGCCGATAAAGGCGCCGGGGCATAGCGCCATCTCGATATCGCGCTCTAGCGGATCGGCTTTCGTGCGTGACGTGCGGGTCATCGGTCGTCTTCCTTCTTGGCTGACGGCGGGTCAGATATACGTGAACAAAACGCCATTCGTCAACCACGCTCCGGGAGACTGGGACCTATAGAGACTGTCGATTTTCCCGGTGACGGCGAGTCGGTCGGGGCCGACGCGGCGGCCCAGGGGTAGGCGCAGTCGCCCAGAAAGTAAATGTTTATATTATTTGTTCTTGTAATAAGA
>Ga0181520_10010470_pt1 | contig 12443 bp, 8 predicted proteins | sample PEATcosm2014_Bin_29_FD_132451 | JGI IMG/M metagenome (GOLD analysis project Ga0181520, IMG submission 132451) | Peatland microbial communities from MTU Mesocosm Facility, Houghton, MI, USA - PEATcosm2014_Bin02_30_metaG | ecosystem: Environmental > Terrestrial > Soil > Wetlands > Peat | place...
GGCAAGACGGGGTACGTTCGGGTCCTCAAAGTTCTTGCGAACGTGCGATCGGCCGAGACGATCATCCCAGACATCCATCGTCTGAGTTCGTCCTCCGCGCCCCAGGCTGAGCTGGACTACACGCTCGGGGAGACAGATGGCCACCTGGCGTGGCGCGGCGAACGGGGGGTGCCGCCCTTCACTCGAATGACTATCTTTGACAGCCCTGCCGTGGCTCTGCATCTCGAGGACAACGTCACCTACCTCTATACCCCTGCAGATCTTGCGCTATTCGGCTATGCACATGCCGCGATCGAGGGTGTCCGCACGCTCTTACAGGCGGACATGAGTGAGCGAGTTCCCAAGCAGAATCCCTTCCTCACCGCCTTCGCTCGCGGAACCGATGTCTATCCGAGGATCGAGGGTCTCAGCGGCAGCACCAGCCTCCCAGAGCTGGAGGCGCTCGCTGCAGTCTCGGACGAGGAGAAGACGGAGCTCGACGCACATAAGGTCAGCATCGAGGCGTTGAGCACTGCTTCCAGCGGTCAGACCGAGATGCTGCGCAACCGGGCCAGCGTGCTGCGCAATCTGCTCATCGTGGACAATGCGCTGCACGCCTTCGATCCCGGTGCGTTCTCCGAGGCGGTCGATGCCGAGGCATCGGCCCGGTCGGCGCAGGCGGACTTAGCAACCGCAGTCTTCGCCGGTGGGCAGCTGCCTGAGGACGTACGGCCCGCCTGGCAGAGCTTCATCGAGGCTGGCGAACGCTACCTCGAGGTGAGCGGTCAGCCGGAGTACCCAGAGAGAACCGACGTCTGCATCTACTGCCAACAGGCGCTGAGCCAGGCGGCTCGAGCACTTATCGACTCATACAGGAACTACGCGAGCGGGAGTGTCGCCGAGAGGGTCCGGTCGGCATCTGCGGAGCTCACCGCACTGCAGTCAGCGTTCCTTGCGCCGTTGGTCGTCACTGCGGTCGAGGCGTTGCGCGCGACCCTCCCTGCACTTAGCGATGCCGAGCACGTGCCGGAGTGGGTACCGGACAGCCAGGCGTTGCTCGCCCACCTGGAAGTCACTCACGGGGCGGTTCAATCCCGACAGAAGCCCGAACCCGAGACGGTCCTAGAGGTCGTGGAGTCCCTGCTTCCACGACTCGCGGTTGCCCTCGAGGAAGCCGAGGCCGCCATCCGAGGACTGGAGGGTGACACCGCTCAGCGCGCGGAACTGCTGGCAGACCAACGCGCCAAGGTGGCGCTGATTGAGGCCCGTCTCAGACTCGCTCAGCTCTTGTCCGACATCCGGACGTACGTTGAAGACGCAGCCTGGGCCGACCGGCTACGGACTCTTTTGGGTCGCTTTCAGGGTCTCCTGACTGGCCTCACGGGTGTCAGCAAGCTTGCCAGCGAAGACGTGCTCAACCACGACTTCGAACGCGTCTTCTTCCAGGAATGCTCGGCTCTGCGCGCTCCGCCGGTGACCCTTGAGTTTCCCGGCAGGAGGGGTCAAGCGGGCCGCCGCAAGTCAGTCGCGAGGGACCACTCGCTGGCAGAGATCCTCTCCGAGGGAGAGCAGAAGGTCATCGCGATCGCGGATTTTCTAGCGGAGGCTTCGCTGCGAACTGGCTCGGCACCGATAATTTTCGACGATCCCGTGAATAGCTTTGACTATCGACGGGTGCGTGAGATCGCCAAGAGGATCGCGGCGTTGAGCGCCGAGCACCAGGTGATCGTCTTCACCCACGACATCTGGTTCACGTCAGAGATCCTCGCCGAGTTTGAGCAGCGACCCTCGGACTGCGCGTACTACCAGATCCACGACGATGGGGGGGTCAAGGGGATCGTTTCGCATGCAGCACACCCTCGCCTTGACACGGTTGCGAGCGTAAGGAAGCGGATCAATACCGCCATCCAAGATGCTGCCTGTGGCACAGAAAAGGATCGCCAGCACCGGATCGACTCTGCTTACAGTGAGATTCGGACATGGTGCGAGATTGTCGTCGAGGTGGAACTCCTGAATCGGGTGACCCAGCGTCATCAGCCGAACGTTGCGATGCAGAATCTGTCTTCGATCAAGGTAAGTCGTCTGCAGGACGCCATCGACGTGATATATCCAATCTGGGAGAAGGCGAACCGTTACACCACGGCCCACTCCCAGCCGATGGGGACCCTGGGTGTTCGCCCCACAGTGAGGGAGCTAAAGAAGGACTGGGAGGGGCTTCAGGCTGCCCTCGCGACGTACAAAGAGTCGTGAACCGCGTCGCCTCGTGAGTAGTCATAGCCACGCGGCGGTCCAGACAAGGTGGACGGTTATGTCGGGTCGGGAGAGGAAGACGAGTCGCCCCTCGCGACGCGGGTTCGTGCTTCCCGCGCTGCTCGTCGGCCCGGCTACACGAGCGGTTGAGCCGTGGGGCCGAGCTCTGAACTCGATGAGAAGTACCACTGCGCGCCGCGGTAGAGCAGATAACAGATCCCGGCAGCAAAGACGACGGGGATCAGCATCGAGGCGAGGACGCCCTGAACCATGCCACCGCCGATGACGCCGCCGAGCGCAGCAAGCCCGGAGGTGAGTCCCGCTCCGCTATAACCAGCGACTCCGAGAGCGCCAACGGCATGAATTGATGTACCGACGCCGATGGCTGCTCCACCGATCGCTCCGTATCGCCCGACGCGACGCGCCTTTCGCTCCTCGTCGGGGAGCATTGGCTTGTCGCGAAGCGCGATACACATCGGCCCGGCGGATAGAACTCCGGCCGCGACGCTCAGCAACGTCAAGCCACCGACGACAGAACCACCGACAGTCGCAAGACCGGACATCAGGTTTGGTCCGCTCATTGCGGCGGCGCCACCGAGACTCGAAACGACCCCTATGCCAAGGGAGGGCACGACGGCCCCAACTCCGACAACGCTCAGCGACGCAGCGGCAGCCTCGACTTGAGCGCTGCTGTGTTCGCCTGCGACGCACCACGTTGCAAAGTGCTCGCAGTTGTTGGCGAATAGGTCATATCCGGATTGCCCGAGCATCGACTCCGCCCGCGTCGCTGCGTCCTTGTCGCTGAATCGCTTGCCATACGAGCGGAATTCAATCTTCCCGCCGCTGGCGAAGTCTTCGGTCCGTACCCAGCAGATCGCCGCTCCGCTCTTCGTGCCGTCAACGCTGGCAAAGTGGATCGCCCAGCCGTCCTGCATCTCGATCCCGTGGTGGGTGATCCACCCTCGATCCACGTAGATGTGATCTCCGTAAGCCATACCATCGTCTCCTTGATACACTGTTAGTACTCAGGCGCCAGATGGACGGCCTGTCGCATCTAGGATACTTCCATCTAATAGCTATGTAGCAGGGAAGTTGTAGGCTGACGAGGAAATCAAGTTGTCGGGGGTCGTCAGTGGGAGTACAAGAAAGCGCCGATCTCAGTGAGGGTACTGAGCGGGTCACGACTACGGACCTGCTCGCTGCTGCAAACGACCCTTCGGTGACGACGCGGACCCTCGAATACTGGCGCCATGAAGGTCTGCTCCCGAAAGCCGAGCGCACCGGCCAGCAGGGCAAGCGACCGGAATGGACGTATCCGGTTGAAGCGATCGATCAACTCGCCACCCTGCTCCGTCAGCGGTCGAAGACGAAAGATCCGGACCTTCTTCGTGCGTGCCTGTGGTTCGACGGGTACCCGCTCGACGTGGCGCGTGTTCGCACCTCGATCACTGCTGTACTGAGTTGTTCGCTTGAGGCCATGACCAAGGAGATTGAGAAGCGGCGTGACGTTGGAGCGTCGGGCGATGACGCGAACTGGGCGGCGCTCGAACAGGTCGGCCGGACGCTCGCACGAAGGCGCGGCTCCAACGCGCTTCCTCGCTACGGACGGCAACCGCAAGTTGAACGAGAGCGAGCGGTGACGCTCGCTCTCGGGCTCGTTCTTGGCGACGCCGGTGCGTTAGCTCGACTCGAAGAGGATGCATCGCGCGTCGAGCGGATGATCGGCCTTGACCGAGGTCGTCGACCGCACGCTGGACTTCCGGCATGGCTCGATGGTCCGCCGGACGAAGGTCTCGCAGGATTCGCCAACCTTGGAAGCTTGCCAGCGCTCATAGAGACGATGAGGACAGCTTCGGATGAGGAACTTGCTGCGAGCCGTGGACTGGCGCGAATCATGCTCGACGGGATGACCGCGTTCGCGCGCATCGCGGACGCCTTCACCGGCATGGAGAATCCGGCGGGATTCGGAGCGATATCAGTCTTTCGGGACGACCCCATGGCGGCGGTGTGGCTGGTGTCATTTGTCATTGCGGCTGCAAGATCAAGCGAGCTGAGCGAAGGGCTCCGAACTGTGGTGGACTCGCTCAGCAACCAGGTCTTACCGGTCGATACACGGGCTCGTGAACTGGCGTCGCTTGGAAACGACGAGCTGCAGCGTCGCCTGAGCGAGCTCAGCACGTTGCCGTTCGTCGAACAGGTGAGGCTCAAGCGGCTAATCGCGGAATACCGGGATGAGCTATCTCTGGCAGCTGGCCCTGAGGATCCGGGCGGGCTGGGAGGCTAGGAGCGTGAACGGACTTCCACCAGCGATCCAATGGATCCTCCCGATCTTGGCCGAGGACCAAGGTCGCTTCAGAGCCAAGACGCTAGAGAACATTCACGGACCTGGTCCGGTGGCAATTCGGCAGCACTTGAACTTGATCGACGCCGCCCTTGGAGCCGACAGTCCAGGCTTGACGGGCCTCGAAGCACTGGTGGCAGCGGCTGAAACTGCAGTCGACATGAGCCAGCCGAGGAGGACGCGGCAGCACCTCACATCGCAGGTGGTGTTTAAGCAGTTCGTTGAGTCGACGTGGAAGGGCAATGTGCTCACCCGTTACGACGTGATAAAGCACACGATCGAAGATCTCGGTCCATATGGAGTGGGCTACATCGACGAGTTTGTTCCTATTGATAGCGAGGCCATCGAGAATCTCTGGGGGATCACCGAGAGCAAGATCCCTGGGACCATCGCCGCCGCGACGACCCGCACGGCGATCGGCGATCCGGGACACGAGGCGATACTTCGTCAGGTTGTAGCGCTGCATTTCGTCCGGCACCCCCAGGTCCTCGAGGCGCACGAAAAAGGGTGGGACACAGCGCGGCAGGACAGCATTGACCGACTCCTCTGGACATCATTCGCGGCGGACGCCTTTAGACAACGCACTGGCCTCGTGCCGGCTGGCCCAGAAGCGCGCCGGATGGGTCTCGACGCGGCTCAAGAGCGCCTGATAAAGCTGCACGAGAATGGAGCACTCTTTCGTCTCACCGCGCAGCGACTCTTCGAATTGATCGGTGATCGCTTTGGCGCCCGCCCGGTAGCAATTTGGATGCCAGCGAACCCGAATAAGGAATTTCTAATTGGCGACATGCCGGCCATCGGTCGCATCCTCTCAACAGGTGCGGCTGGCGTCGGTGAGGATGTCGGTGCCGACAACGCCGATCAGATCCTGATGCCGATTACTCCAAGTCTCACAATCGTCATCGGCTCGTCAGAAGGGTACCGAGCGATCTCCGACGCCGATGTGGACGAACTTAACCAGCTGCAGGTACGCAAGGCCGCCCAGTACGTCCATTATCGCCCGAGTGCTGGGTTCGCGACGGATCTTCGGGCGTGGCGGCCCTGAACGGACTAAATGCCCGAATCCCTCGACGCGTTCAGCGCGTGGTGGAGTGACGAGGCGCTCCGAGAGCGCGTTGAAGCTGTGACCTCGGCAGCCTTGAAGATGTAAGGGGTTGCCGCAGACCTCCCTCCCGAAGCGACGGCTCTGGCTGTCGCCGCCGCCTTTGGTGGCGCGGCCGGTTCGCGCTCCGACCGAGCGGCTCAGCTCGCTGGGACGCCTGACCCCGAGCGGAATGAGCGCACCGCGACCTAGCGTCACTACCGATGGCGATCACTCTCGAGGCGGACCTTCGCGGCTGTGTTCAGCGCGGGGAGGCTCTGCTTGTCGTGGGCGCGGGAGTCTCCGCGGCGTCGACGACCCAACCGGTCGCGACGTGGCAGGGCCTGTTGCTCCACGGCATCGACCGTGCTGCCGAGCTTGGTCGGCTGAGCGGTGAGCCCGTCGGATTTCGTGATCTCGCGCAGAGTTCCGAACTGGCCGACCTCTTGCGAGTCGCCGATGAAGTGACGATGGCGCTCGGCGGGCGGGCTGGCGGCGAGTATGGCAGATGGCTCCGCGAGACCGTCGGCAGCCTCGAGCCAGAAGAGGACGATCTGCTCAGTGCCATTGCGGAGAGCCAGATCCCGCTCGCGACCACCAACTATGACGGGCTACTCGAAGGTGCCACCGGGCTCGAGGCTACGACGTGGCAACAACCGGGCTTCTATCAGCGGGTCATCCGAGGACATGAGCGAGCGGTCCTTCACCTGCACGGCTACTGGAGGGCTCCGGAGTCCGTGGTGCTTGGGAGCGCCTCGTACGGCGACGTAGTCAGCGACCCCTTCGCGAGCGCGGCGCTTCAAGCCGTCGCGTTCATGAAGAGCCTCGTCTTTGTGGGTTTCGGCGGTGGCTTGGAAGATCCGAACTTTCACGGCCTTCGCGTCTGGATGCGGGAGGTACTTTCCGGGTCAGAGTTCCGACACTTCCGACTGGTTCGCTCCAGCGAGCGTGACGCAGCCTTGGCGCTCCATCATCCGGATGAACGCATCGTCCCCGTCGTCTATGGCGACAACTACAACGACCTCCCCGTCTTTCTGCGCTCTCTCGGCCGCGCACCAGTGGTGGCGATCACGGTCCCTGCTTCGATGCTCCACGACGCCATCGCCGCCGAGCGCGCGCTGACGCGCTCCCGTATCGCACAGCGCTTTTCGGCGCTTGGTCTCAGCGACGCCCTCGTCGATGAGTTCGCAGACGATCCTTCGATCGGCCCTCCGCCGCCTGGCGCCGGCGGCACCGGTGTCCGATTGATTGTCGGCGAAGCGGGAAGCGGCAAGTCGATCGCTGCCGACCGGCTCTACCTCGAGCAACTGGCCCGTTTCGAGTCTGGAGCCGACCTTCGGGTACCGGTGTACCTCAGAGCGCGTGACGTCGCTCCGGGCGAGCTAGGCATGCGGGTGTTCGCAAGTCCGTTCGGAAGTGTTGGCGACCATGGCGCGTTTGTGATCATTGACGGCGCGGACGAGCCGGGTCCTTCGACTCCACAAGGGCTGCTCGAAGATGCGGAGGAGTTGCTCGCCGCATCATCGTCATCGGCGGTGACGGTCTTCTCGCGAGAGTTCGCGTCAAGCCAAGACGACTCCGAGGTGCCTTGGGAGACACAGATGATGACGTACCTGTCCGACGAACAGGTGGCGCATCTCCGTTCTCGACTGGGTGCGACAGAAGGCGATCCGTGGCCGTGGAGCGGTCGATGGGACCGCGAAGCGCACCTTCCTGTCTTCGTCCTAATCGTCACGCAGTACGTCCGCGGTGCATCGGCCGATCTCTCCAAGGACGAAGCTATTGCGTTTGTTCGCGACGCGGTCGTCAATGAGGCGATCGAGGGTTCGGAGGTCGACTCGACCTTCTTTGACGAGCTCGCGGCCCAATGGATTCATTCTTCGGGCGAGGTGACCGTCCGTGACGTCGCCGCGACGCACGATCTCAGGTCTGCGGTGTCTCGCTGTCGAGTGCTGGCGGTCGACGCGCGCGGATACTTGTCGTTCCGCGTGCCCGAGGTCGCTTGGTCACTCGCTGCTCGATATCTCGAACGAGACGTGGACCGGTTCGCTGCGTTCGTCGAGGACCCGATCGTGCGCCACCGTTGGATGCCTGCGGTCGAAGTGGCGGTCAGGTCTGGTGACGTCGACGCGGGGAATGAGCTCCTCCACATGCTTGTGATCCACGCTCCAGGGCTCGTTCCGCGGCTCATTCCGGGTATGTCGACGGAGGACTCGAATCGAAGCGGCGATCCTGAACGCGAGGTCCAGTGCGTCGAGCGCGCCATGGAGTCGTGGTTGCGGGGAATCGGTCCGCTGAAGGATCTCACCGTTCCGCACCTGGGAGACACCTACCCGGAGTACAGGGCGCAGGCGGGTCCGGGCGGGGTTTCCTCAGGGTGGCGAGGCCTGCCAGTGATGGCAAGGGTTCATCACCGGAATCGGCCGTGGATGGGACGCCACTGGGAGTGGAGCGTCACCTCGGGCGACCTCTCAAGCCGATTGTCGGAAGTTCTCCGCTACGGCCTACCGCCTTTGACGGACGTCGGACGGCACGAGGCGGAGTTCGAGCTCGCGACGCGCATCACGAGAGCGCCGAAGGTCGCCAGCATGGCCCGAACGATCGAGTTCGCGGAGCTGGAAGCGGCGCTAGGAGGCGACTTCCAGAACGTTGCGGTCATGCAGCAGGAGTTGATCGACGCCTCACGCACTGTCGCCCGACTCCTCATCGAGCGACTCGAGGAACGAGGCGAAACGGTGATCGAGCCACCGTGGGCGCCGGGCGACGATCTGGAGTCGTTGCACTGGGTCTGGGACGGCTGGACCATCGAGGAGTTGCTCGTACGAGGGCGCCAGGTCAGTCGGGCGGCACTCGACATCTATCGCGCCATCGTCGACCGATGGTTCCCGGCCTTCCGCGAGGAGTTGCCGCTCGCCAGGCTCTGGCCTGTTCGATTGGTCGCGTTCGCCGATTACGGCGAGCAGCATCAGCCGATGATCTCCTGGACGTTTGAGCCCCTCGAGCGCGGTGCAGAGATCGAAGCGGATTGGCGTCAGGGGTCAGTGGGATTGCTCGAATTTCCAGGCGAAAGCACCATCGAGGTCGTCCGCCGCCGGCCAGACCTCCAGGGTCGCTACTTCCACAGCGTGCACATGGGTCACCTCGGCCTATTCGAGATCGACCCGGCCACCGCGACGGCGATGCACTGGTTGCTCAACGACCTCCAATCGCTCAAGTGGGTGACCGGTGTCGCCCAGGGCACCCCGAGAATGACCGGGAGGGTCCTGGCAATCCGGACAGCGGCTTTACTGGCCGGGTTTGTCATGCCGCCCCCGTAGTAGTCGTACCGATCTCCTCCGTTGCGTACATGAAGTATACAGATCGTCTATAGACGTGTACGATATGTTCACCAATCGTACGGAGGTAGGAACATGGGAAGGAATCCAGCTGAGGCGCCCGCCGAGAGCATCGCCCTCGAGAAGGCAATCAACGATGCGATCCTGTCGATCGGCAGTCGCATCGACCCAATCGATCGTGCGGTCGCCGCGGGTCGAGTCATGGAGCACCTGACGAACGGAGTTGCCTGGGCGAACGAACGCCGGGCGCAGGCTGTGGCCACTGCGGTGGTGCTGCCGGGGATGTCGATGCAGAAGGTCGCAGATGAGCTTGGGATGCCGAAGTCGACCGTGGCGAAACTCGCCGGATCGGCGAGTTTCCGGAACGAGATCGCCGAGGACATGCGAGGTCGGCTCCAAGCCTCGTTCGAGTACGGCGCTCAGGAGGGACGTAGCCGCCAGCGCTAGCTGAAATCAGGTAGGGGTGCAGAACGAAGCTGAGTTCGTTGCCTGCGAAGCACAGTAGGCGTATACCGAGTCGCCCGATCGTGCTACTCGTTGCCAGCGTCCCGTATCTCCTCGGGCGTCTCGGCGGCACTCACCGACGTCACGACCGGCGATCCTTGTTGTCGCCGATCGAGCCATGCCAAGAAGCTCTCGCTGGTGACCTCCTCTTTGGGGTTGACGAGAACAATCGCCGGATCGTAGATACCTGGTCGTTTGCCGGGTCGCATGGCGTTGGCTCGCCCCTTGGTGACCAGCCGGTACCGCTCCTGCGGCCTTAGCCCAGCGCAGCCGGAGGAAGGAGTTGTTCGTGACGCGCACGTACGCGCCTCACGGCGTCGTCCTGGCTCACCTCGTACTTCAGCTGTTCCCGGTAGAAGTTGAGTCGACGGTCTGCTTCGTCAAGAAGGCGGCCCCACGTGGTCACCCAGATGTCGTACTCGGGCAGCTTGATGACGTGGCCCCATGGGCGGTCTGCTTGGGTGAGGTCGCCCTCAATTTCTGACTTGTAGTCGGAGCCCACGAGCCAGAAGGTCCACTTGCTGGGCCCTGCACCCGGATGTGCTGTGAGTGCTCGCGCGTAGTGCTTCACTTGTGCGAGTTCCTTATCTCCGAGGTGCACGGAGGGGCGCTTCAGCTCGACGACGAGTCGCTGCTTGTCGTCACGCGGCCCTAACAGCGAGCGCTGCAATAGGAGGTCGACTCGTCCGCGCTTACCCTCGGGCAGGAGGACCTGGTCACCCTGCCGAAGAAGGTCGGCTTCCAGAGCCACGTCGCCGCCCACCGCTGCCCTTAACACGTTGGTGAGACTGACCTCGCTGCGACTCAGGGTCCAACTCTCGCCGAACAGCCAAACGTGGTCCTTCACCAACGGGTGAAGCTGATCGACCTCACGCATTTCGGCCGACACGTCGGGGCTGTAGATCACGTAGCGAAGAGTCGAGATGAGATCCAAGCGGCGTGTCACCTCAGCTGCCGCACCGACGATGGCGCCGAGCGAGGAAAAGCGCAGCATGTCAGCGAGCTGCTCTTGCTCCGATTCCGTTAGGCGGAACGCATGAGCGAGAATCGTCTCCAGACTTTCTGGACGCTCCTGCAAGGCTACGTGCAGGAGCTGAGCAGTCATCGCGCGCTGCTGTCGGCTCGTCGCAGTTAGGGCACTTCGGGCCGTGACCGCGATGAGGTCGAACATCTGGCGTTCGGCGTCGGTAATTGGGTCGGGCGTTTCCTCGGGATATGGATAGGACCCTTCCTCCTTCAGCCGAGCGACGATTGTCGCTGACAGGACCCCTACTCGCTCTCTGACATGGCGCTCTAGGTGCTCCCGTGCAATGTCAATTATGATGCTGTGTCGCATCTGGGCCAGGAGAAGATCAGCTCCCGACTTCGCAAAACCAGACCACTTCAGGTATGCGGTCGACTTGACCGTGCTGGGCGGGGCACTGTTCTCGACCTCAATCAGGGATACTCCGGCTTCATTGCAGAGGACGATGCCGGGCGCCTCCTTCATTTCGGAGGACCAGTCGACAATGGTCAGGACCGGCACCTCGCAGTCGCCAAGTTCCTCTGTCGGAACGTCGTCCATGATGATGTCGATTGGTTCGCCCTCGATGAGCGGAGCGGGGTCGACTCTGAGACCATCAACCCGGATGATGAGGTCGCGATTGGCGAGGAGATGCGCGGCTAGTCGGGCTGCTAAGCGGACGGGCAGGTCCTCTCGCAGGAGAGCGGTAAGCATGCGACCTTGTTCGACCGTGATGGTGACGACTGTCCCTGTCGGTCCGCGAGCGGGAGCGGGTTCGCCGATTGAGTATCCGTCAATCTTGGCCTGATCGCCGCTGATGACGGTCCGGTGAAACGAGCCGTCGGGTTCCTGGCACACGCTGGACCACTGAACACGATGTCCGAGGGAGTACGCGAAGAACCTGCCACGACCGCGGCTGCCGTGTAGGGCTCGCTTACCGTTCAGAGTACGGCCGTTCAAGGATTTCTTCCAGGAGTCGCCGAGAGATGGGAAGGCGCGATTGGCTACTTCCGCGCTGATCCCGTGGCCATTGTCTTCGACGGTGATCCCAGCGATGTGGAGAAGTTCCCTGTCGCCGGGCGCGATGCTTGCCGTCTCGAAGTCAACTGTCACGAGATCAGCTTCGGCGTCGAGCCCGTTCCAGATCAGCTCGACCAGTGCGTCGACGGGTTTGCGATTGGTGAACTGCGAAAGGTGGTCTTGTCCAGCGTGCACCTGCATCCATGCCATGCGGACAGTTTGTCGTACGACCGCGCTACTCGTCATCGCCACCTCAAGTTGAATCGGTCGCTGGTAGTGTAACGAACTGGTGTTCGTTCACGTTTAGACATGCGCTTCAGGCGGATAGGTCTTGCTCGGCCGGGGCCGGGAGAGCAGCTCAGAACGCAGCCTCCAACCACACGTAGATGTACTTTCCGTGGCTGCGAGAATACCTCTGGCTACACTTACGGGCATAGCTCGCGATAGGCGGTGGACAGTGCCCAGAGACAATCAAGTCCGGGAGAACCGACTGAGGAGGATGGCCGATCGCCAGGGCCTCCGACTGGAAAAGTCGCGCCGACGCGACCCACAAGCGTTGACCTTCGGCACGTACCGGCTCGTCGACCTCTACACGAACGACCTCGTGCTGGGCGACCGTGAGCGGGGGTTCGGCTGCGATCTTGACGAGTTGGAGAAGTACCTCACGGGCGACAAGTCCTGACATGGCCCAGATCGTTAGGCGCCTCCTCGGCGATGACAAGACTGTCCGCTATGACGTGCGTTTCCGAGTCGACGGTGTAGTCCGGAACAAGACGTTTCGGTTGCGCGGTGACGCCGACGCCTACAAGCGCAAGGTGGAAGGCGACGAGCTGGCCGGACTGATCGTCGACCCCCGCGGTGGTGAGCGCGCCTTTGGGCCTTATGCGACCGCCTGGATCGACACCCGACTCGCGAAGGGACGGCCGCTCA
>Ga0181520_10010471_pt1 | contig 12443 bp, 9 predicted proteins | sample PEATcosm2014_Bin_29_FD_132451 | JGI IMG/M metagenome (GOLD analysis project Ga0181520, IMG submission 132451) | Peatland microbial communities from MTU Mesocosm Facility, Houghton, MI, USA - PEATcosm2014_Bin02_30_metaG | ecosystem: Environmental > Terrestrial > Soil > Wetlands > Peat | place...
GGTCCGTCTCCCCCAAAATCTCCCCCGCTTTGCTCACCGGCATTTCCCGCATCAGGGTCAAGGCGAACCCTTCAAACTCCTGCGTCAGTCCGCGACTCCGGCCTTCCCACGGGGCCTTGACGGTAAACACCCGCTGACAATCCTGACATTCGCCGCGCGGCAGAGCGCTCGCAATTTCCGATTCCAACTGGCACACATTCAAATGCCGCCAGGTGCGCTCGGGCGCATGGTCATACCCGCGCACGGTCTTCCGGCCACAATGGGGACACGTTTGGTTGGGCCACAAGGCCGGCGTTTCCTCAACGCGGATCACCACTTTCCGCTCCTTGTCTTGGTAATCCACACGGCTGACTCGCCAAGCATCGCCCAACGCCAAAATCTGATGAAACACTTTTTCCGGTATCATAAAGCCGCTAATTTACGATTTACCGCATGTCCTTTTCAACCCCATTTACCCACTACGCGTGTCGAAGAAGCACAAGACTTCCGCGTCAGGAATGTCCGCGCGCCGATTGCAGCGCCCAATGCGTTGGACAAGCGAGGACCATGGCGCGAGTTCGGTAATGAGCAGTCGCGCGGAGACATCCACGCCCGCCTCTACGGCTTGTGTGGCAATGACGATACGGTCGCTTTCATCGAAAAGGAGTTTCGTATGCCGCTCGCGATCTACTGGCCGGAAGCGCGAGTGAATGAGGGCAACTTTCTCCCGGTTATAGAGCGGTTTCTTTCCCGTGATGAGGGCTTCAAAAATCTCCCGTGCCCGTTTGACACGATTCACGACGACGAGCGTGAGCGTGCCGGTTTGGTGACGGTCCTTGACGAGCTTGGCAAGTTGCCCTGCGTAATCTTTTGTTGCGGAATTGAGCGTGAGCGGAGCAGACGCGTCTTCAAATGCAGCCCGCGACAATTTTTTCACTGCGGTGATGAGATCATGCGGCCTGCCGCTGGATTGTTCGGCGTCGCTGAGTTTTTCAACGAGCCAACCATCAGCGGGCTTCGGATGATCCACAGTAGTTAGGCGTGCGTCGTCGAGCGTTGCGCTCATCCACCAGGACGGACAAATGCCGAAGGTGGGCATCGTTCCCATGTGTCGGAAGCCATCGAGTTGTGCGCTAGTTTCCACACCGACGCCCATGAGTTGCGTCTCGTCCATCACCCAAAGGCAATCGTTGTTGAGCAATCCGAAGTGCATTGGCCAGCGGTAGCGGCTCATGCCATAGCCGCGATTCAACGCCCGGCTCAGGAGCATGTCCTGTGTGCCAATCAGAATTGCGGGCCGCTCGGGGTAAATGTCCCACTCGCCAGCATCTTCACCTCCCATAAGAACATGAACTCCAACCGCATTGGAAAGTTCAAGTTTTCCCAGCCATTCACGAACATTTTCTTCTGTCTGTTCCACCAATGTTCGCATTGGCAGGCAGTAAACGAGCCGACGGGGCCAAGCTGCTTTCTGGTGATGAACGCGATTCCAGAGCCACGCCAGAACAACGGCAGCCGTTTTGCCAAGGCCGGTCGGGATGTTGATCAGTTGAGATTGGCAAGTTGTGCCGCCAGCAAGCCATTTGGCTTCAGAATCTTCAGGATGACCATTTCGTTTACCACACGCAAGGCGGCGTTGGTAGTCATATGGCGACGGTTTTTCTGTGGCGGCTTGGAAAAAGTCGTCGAATTGAATCAATGCAAAATCTTTGGTCATTGACTGCCTCTGAATATTTTTTCGCGCCCAGGCCAAAACCACACTGTTCTTATATGGCGGGTTTTATGGATATATCAAATCGAACCTCCTCAAAGCGAGCATGAAATATTGCATTTTGGCAGCCACCAACACCGCCGGGCACGTGGCACAACCATTTTCACAGGTCCTGGAAGTCCTTGAAAATCGTCGGTGCCAACGCCAACGTCCGAATAAATCGGAAGATTCCCCGAATAAATCGGAAGATTATCGGAAGATTAGGATTCCGGGGATTTGAGCTTGAAATGAGTGGCGCGGCCCTGGCCGGCTTTGACAAGCAATTTCCGTTCGACCAGATCAAGGAGGTCGCGGTTCGCGGTGTCGTAGGTCACGTCAAAGGTCATGCGGCACCAACCGCTGGTGACTGTCCCCACTTGCTGTACCTGAACCATGATTTTCTTTTGCCGTTCGTTGAGTTGAGCTTCAACGGCAGGAGTGATGAAGCCGGTTGCGCCTTCGGGCAATTTTAGCCGCTCGTAATTGCCGTTCGGGCCGTGGAAGGTGACGACGAAAAAACCGTCCTGCTGACCGTAAACGGGAGCGTCCAAACCGTGGTCAAGCATTGTGTCGCGCATTCGGGCAAAGCCGCTCCCGCGCTGTTCCATGAGATTCAGCGTCGCAAGGGCCTGGGCAATCACGGAATTGCGGGAGCAAGGACGATAGTTGCCGCGACGGAGTTTGGCCAGCGTCAGGGGCAATGGTGGATAGCCGGGGCTGGCGACGACAATGCGGTCGGAAAAGATTTGGACCGCGATTTTACGGCTGGTGTCCTCGTAATTGCGGTGCGCGACCGAATTGACCAGGGCTTCGCGGAGCGCCCGCTCCGGGTATTCATCCAGCGCAATATTATTGATGCCGACGACACGAGCCGGGTGGAATGTGTGTTTGTCCACAAATTCGAGAATGAGGTCGATGGCCTTTGGCAAAGGCGCATTGATGTTGGCCTGTCCGCGCGGTTTGCCGGATATTTTCGTGTCGGCGTAAGCATCAACCAAGATTTCGCATTGGGGGAAACGGTCGCCCGGACGGATGCCAAAAAGCACGAAGCCGGCGGCGGTAGCATAATGATCGCCTTTTTCGCCCTTGCGCCAAAGCAAGCCGCGTGAATGAAGCGCCTGGAAGACCGGTTCATCGAAGGCACGTGATCCGGGACTCTCAACCACTTTGGCCACAAAGGCTCCAACCATTTGTTGATCCAGTGATTTCCAGTGGACATCGTTCAGCGGAGTGGATTCAAAAGCCGACGCGGCTTCAATCAGTTCCTTACCGCCAGCGGCTTCCTCGCTGGAAGGCTCGATTTGAAAATCGTCCTTGAGCAATTGGAGCAAGGCACGGCGAACCTCAGCCCGCAGATCCAGTCGGTCAAGAAACCGCTTGTAAGTGTGCTTGTCGTTTCGGATTTCGGCAAAGAACGCCTTGGTTTCAGGCGCACGGTCGTCGTCAACAGGGCTTTCTCCCTTGATGAAAATGAGCGACGGCAGGGCCAATTTCTGCGCGTGCCGGTATTCGTGATGGGTAGCCGACAGGGAACCATCGGGTCTGCCGTATTCCTTGTGGATCAGGAGCAGGTAAATTTGACAGCTTTCGAGGCATTTCAGGTATGGCTGGCTCAATTTGCGGGCCGGAGCCGGCTCTTTCTCGAACAAGACGGGTTCGCAATGTTGTAAAAGCCACGGGTCGGTCGTAATCAGCGAGGCGATGGCAACACGCTCGGTTTCCATCTCCTTCTGAACGGAACTGACAAAAACCCGCAGCTTGCTCATAAGGGGCCTCCACTGCCGGGAAAAACGACCGTTTCTTCCGTGCCCATTGAGTGCGGGACTCCAACAACATTGAGCCTGTTGACTTGCTGTTGCCAAATTCGTTCTGCTCTTGCTCGATCACTGGTCATAAATGGACGTCAAATACCGGGTGAAAATACCATGATGCGGAGCACAATGTCACGAATTGAGGAAATTCTCGGTGGACGGGGTGGGCATTGCCTGTCTGGGGCCAGCATGAGCCGAGCGCAATTGCAGGGACAGAAATGCGGACGGCGAAGCTGAACGGGCGTTGGTCGTAATGGGAGCATCGAATCAGAACCAATTTCCTCTGTACCAGGAGGAGATTTTGCCATCCGGCTCCAGTGGTGCCAGTACGGTGCGTTTGAACCCGTGTTCACAATGCACCAGAACGCACTGGTGCTTTTTCAGGTCGCGTAATTTATAGGGTTTGATCTTGTGCTCCTCGACGCTGGTGTAGGAGCGCGAAGGCATTCCACCGGAAAAGCCGCGAGTTGTTTGTTGAACTTTCCGTTGTCCCAAGAAATCCGCGCTTTCGACCGCTCCGGCCTCGTCGGCAGCTTTGAAAATCATCCGGTTGCGAAGATTCAGGGTGAGCACTTGCGCCTTTTCCTCCCCCAGTGGCGGAATGAACGACGTGGATGACTGGGCTGCCGCCACGAGGGTTGCCCTCGCCTCCCGCATGACATCAATACAGTTGTAATCGCTCATGCCCTCATCGCTCGCCGTTACAAATCGCTGCGCTTCGTCCGCCCATAAAATCAGGAGGTTGTCGTCCGAGCGTTCGCATTTGCTACGGTCGAATCTCCGCAGGACGTGGGTGTAAAAGAGCATTTTCAAAAACGTATTTATGTACCGGCGTTCGGCCTGGTATTTTTGGGGCATGGCCAGACAAATGATTTTGCCACGGTCAATCTCGTGAAATTCAAATGTGTTCTCGTGGGCACTAAACACCTGGGCAATGTCGGGAGTAAGGAAAAATTGAAGGTAGTTGGCGATGGTTTCCTTGACGCCGCCCATTTGTTCGGGCGGTTGCTTTTCGTATCGGTCGCGAAAATGTTCCACCAACTTTCGCGTGCGCTCGGTGGGATAATCCGTCAACAGTTCATTGATCGTGTGGTTCATGGTGTCCTCCTCAAGAAGAAAGCCATGGACGTTTTCCAGCGTCACGTCCATCCCGGTACGGGCGAGCACCTCCAGGCCGAGCGCAATGTGGGTTTGAGCCTGGCTCTTGAAGAATGATTGTTCCGTGCGTTGGCCCAAGCTGGTCACCGTGTCCACAATGAATTTGGCGTATGTTGAATAGGGAATGGACGGGTCGGAAATCAGGTTGAACGTGTGCGTCGGTTTCCAATCGTCCGGCGGGTCGTCCGGTTTGATCTGCACCAGGATCAAATCGTTCTCCCGGTGAAAATGCTTCGCCATCTCCACAAGCGTTTCCCAATAGACGCCCTTGTCATCAATACATAGGCCACCCCATTTCGGGTCGTTGGTGAAGACTTGAAAAAGCAATTGGTTGATCCCGGAACGAGTTTTGCCGGAACCAGTGTCGCCGGTGATGAGCCAACCGCGACAAAAATCTTCGCGCGTCCAGGCAAAGCCTTTCAAGCGGACGATGATTTTGCCACCGCTGCCGCCCGCTGATGTCGTGATTGCGTAGGCAGCCAATCCCACAAAGGCGAGTGCAATGAACGACGAGGCAGGTTGATGGAGATGGAGGAATGAGTACACGCCGGCCAAAAGGGAAAGACCTGCGGTGAGAAAGCCGAGCCAGTTTGTGCTCATAATAAAAATTTTCCGATGAGAATGCCCGCGCCAAGGGACGCGATGGCGGTGAGGATGAATGCGGTTATGCGCCCTGAGCGCAACTGCCTGCCGAAATCAGGCAACGCTCGCATTTCCAGCGTTAAATCGCGAGTTTGCTTGGAAAAATCCGTTCCAAGCCGACTTAACTGCTGAATCGTCGCCCGGACTTCAACAAACCGGGCAGAATTTGATTCAGGTGGAAGCTCAATTTTGGCGTTCTGAAAAAATACCTTCAGTAATTCCAGCGCGGCCAAGATAGGGTCGTCATCCCGAATGCGATGGCGATGCTTCCATTCGATAACCACACTTTCAAAATCCGGCGGCTCGGTCATACAAGCAAATCGCTGGGTTTGGACTCGTCCGCAGATTTCCGCGACTTCTTCGCGGGGGGAAGAAGAATGTCCACAACCGATTCAAGCTGTTCGTAAAATTGCCGCTGCCAGTTGGCCAGTCGCTGCCGGTCAAAAAGGGTGAAAGATTCGTTTTGGATGGCGGGCGTAATTGTCATGTCGTTTTTGTTCAGATCGGCGACGAGCCAGTCGTAAAGCTTGGCCATGTGGATTTCCCTCGCCCCGAGTTGCTCAATAAGCCGGGTGCGGGTCTTGCTCTGCTCGTAATTTCCGAATCGCTCTGATAGCGCCTGATTTTTGACGATCAGGTAATTACATTTGTCGTTCAACCGCTCGCTCAGAGTGCGAATCTGTTCGACGCTGTCGGTTTCGTGATTTACCGGGGAAACGACGGTCATCAAAGCCCCCGCCTGTTCGAGCAGTCGGAAAATTTGCAACTCCTCGAAATAATTTAGGAAAATGTCCGTCGAGGCCGCCCGGCAGTCCACCACCACCAAATCTGCTTTGTCGAGGGCGGTGAAGATCGAGTCAATTTCCCTGACGTCCTCAATATCCAGAAAGGCGGCTTCGGGATGGAAGCGTTTGAGAGTTGAATTTGCATTGTCGGTGTCAAAGGCGACGTGGGGAATGGACTTGTCCTTGAGATACTGGACGAGGTTGACGGCAAAAAAACTTTTGCCGACGCCTCCCTTGCCATTAATAATAGTGTCAATTCGCTTTTTCATAGATTTTGCCTCTAAAGGTTTTTTGAGTCAGTGATGTGCGGGCCTCGTTTTCTCGCGGGCCAGGAGCCGGACTCCTTGTCGCGTTGCGCGTTCAACGCTGCGGTTAAGCTAATTGATCCGGCGCTGATTGATGTCGGGTTTGCCTCGGCACTTTTTTTGCGTCGTTTCTCGCTGCCGATTATCTTGCGGCAGAAACGGGAGACCGTCTTCCAGGACGCCTTCACGTTGTCCTTTTGCAGCAATTCGCTGATGGTGTCGAATGAAGCCCCCTTTTGCCGCAATGCGACAATCTCGTCCTTGTACTTCATCAATTCCCGGAACAGTTTTGGCGTGCGGTCATATTCCTGCGCCGCTTCACGAAACGACTGCCTTGTGGGTTGGTTGGCCTCCATAAAATCAAAGCGTTTCTGGCCAGGCTGTGGCCAAGTGATGTCCCAACGCTGTCCAAACCTTGTCCAACCTTTGTCTGGATAATTTCTGGCCGGTGTCCGAGGAGCGTCTGAGTCGCGACCAATTCGCGACCCAAGGCTGTCTAGCCGATCTTCTAACGCACGTTAGAGGTAAGGCGTGCCATGAAAAACCAAGCTTCAGCTTCGCGTTCATACGCCCCATTCAAGCGCATTTCGCGGCTGCATATTGTAATGAATTTGTTACAACTTTATTGGACATGCCGCGTTAAAAATGGGCCGTGCTGACCATCAAGACACAATGCAATCTGAGCAACGCTGAGAAATATTTCGCGGAGCATTTGCAACTTGGCGATTATTACAGCCAGGAGAATCAAGTGCTCGGCCAATGGTTTGGAACCGGCGCTGAATTGCTGGGGCTGGCCAACATCGTCAAAGAGGCGGATTTTTTGAAACTTTGCCGGAATGAACACCCTGACGGTGATGGCATCCTGACGCAAAGGTTGAAATCAACGCGCTGGGATGAAGATCGGATGGCAACAGTCGCCAACCGCCGTGTTTTTTATGACTTCACTTTTTCCCCACCAAAATCGGTTTCCATCCAGGCATTTATTGGCGAGGACCGGAGAATATTGGACGCGCATAACCGCGCGATTCAGATTGCCGCAAGGGAGTTGGAAAGTTTTGCCGGAACGCGGGTTCATCACGGCAAGAAAATCTCGGAACGGCTCACTGGAAAAGTGGTGGGGGCGCTCTTTCGCCATGAAACATCCCGTTCTCTTGACCCGCATTTGCATACGCATTGCATCATGTTCAACGCGACGTATGACCCGGTCGAAAATCGCTGGAAGGCGCTCTCGAATTACGAAATGTTGCAGGCGCGGAAATATGTGGAAAATGTTTATTACCATGAACTGACGCGTGAACTTCACCGGATTGGATATGAAATTGAGAACCATCCAAGAGGGGATTTTCAGATTGCCGGAGTGGCCAAGGAACTCTGCACCCGGTTCTCGAAACGACACAATGAAATTGATGAACGGATTGAAAAGCTCCTGCGCGAAAAGCCCGAACTGGCGCGAGGCAATCTCAAGGAACTACGCGCCCAAATCGCCCAGGCCGAACGCAGCCGGAAAATTTCCGGCATCCGGTTGTCCGAACTGGAACGGCTTTGGGCCAGCCAACTCGCCCAAGAGGAGCGGCAATCGCTGGCCAAGCTGGTCAGGCAAACCAAGCCGGAGAAACTCACAAATCAGCCCCACATTGCCGAAGCGGCCATTCAATGGGCGGAAGATCATTTGTTTGACCGGCATTCCGTCATCTGCGAACACGAGCTTTGGTCCACCGCCTTGGAGCGTGAGCGGGGCCAGCTTTTCGACATTGGCGACCTGAAAATGGCCAGTAATGGTCGCCAATATCTTCGGAGCGAGTATGCGCCCGGAAAGATCACCGTCCGCGAGATTTTGGATCGGGAATGGGAAATCATCTGTCTGGCACAAGATGGCAAGTGGAGGCACCCGGCGTTCAACCCTGAGCATGAAGTTTCATCCGGCTTGATGCCGGACCAAAAAGCAGCGGCGGAAAAAATCCTTCGGTCTGAGGACTTCGTGACTCTTTTTTGTGGCGGTGCGGGAACTGGAAAAAGTCATACCTTGCGTGAAATCGGTAATGGCCTAACTGGCGCTGGCCACTTCATTCAAGTTATCGCTCCGCAACGCCAGCAAGCCTTGGATTTGAAATCGAGTTTCGGTGATACCCAAACCGTTTCGGAATTTTTGACCAAGCACCGAATGATTCCCGGCACGGTCGTAATTGTAGATGAGGCCGGCCAAATCGGCGGCAAGCAGATGCACGAATTACTGACCTTCATTCACCAAAATGGCGGACGGGTGATTCTCTCGGGCGACACCCGCCAGCATGGAGCGGTCGAGGCATCGGATGCTTTGCGCGCCATTGAGAAGTATTCAGGGCTTGAGCCCGTCCGATTGACCAAGATTCGGCGGCAGAATCCCAAATTGGGCGAAACGAAGTCCGAGCGAAAGCGGATTAAGCAATATCGTGCCGCCGTTCGGAAAGCGCAGACCGGCCACTATGCCGAATCGTTTGACCGATTGGACCAGCTTGGCGTGATTGCCGAATGCCGAACCTTGGATGAGCAGCGTGAGCAGTTGGTCGCCGGATATGTGGAACTGGCCCAGCGTAAAAGATCGGTTGTGGTCGTGTCCCAGACTTGGGCGGAGATTCATGAAATCAATGAACGCATTCGTATCGGTCTGCGGAATGCTGGTTTGATCGGGAAAGAAAATGTGACCATCCTGGCCCACGAACGCATTGACCTAACCAACGCCCAAAAGCGCGACCAGCGATATTATCCGGCCAACGCCGTGCTGGTGTTTAATCGGGACACTGGTGAATTCAGGAAAGGCGATCAAGGGAAGCTGTTAAAGGCAACTGCCTCACACCTTTTAGTTGAGACGGAGAAACGAGTTCGGAAAGTCGCATTCAAAAATTTGGAACGGATCACAGTTTGTCAGCCTGTCGAAATGGCACTTGCGCAGGGGGACAGGCTTCAACTCAAGGCCAATTCGGAAGCCTATGACGGAAAGCCACTGGTCAATGGCGAGTTGGTGTCGGTCAAAAGTATTGCCCAAGATGGACGAATTCATCTCCAAGATGGGAGAAGCCTCCCAGTGGATTATCACCAATTCGTCCGTGGCTATGCGGTCACTTCCTACGGATCTCAGGGAAAAACCGTCGAACACGTTTTGTTCTCGGATTCGGCCGTCAAGGCCGCCACGAACAATCAGCAATGGCTTGTCACAATTTCACGGGGAACGCGCGGAGTCAGGATTTTTACCCAGGACAAATCGAGGTTGCAAGAGAATGTCGCCCGGTTGGGAAACCGGGAACTGGCGGTTGAACTTGTCGAGGAGGATATGCCGAAGACACGGGGGCTGACCCCGGCGGTTCGCAACTACATCCAAAAACTGATTCAAAGTCGCCGAAGGGAGACACCAAAACAAAATGAGAGGAACGCCGTATGGAAACAAAACCTCAATCAGACAGCGCCGCGCCAGCAGGCTCGCGGACAAAGGATTTGACTTGCTGGAGCACGGATTCCAGTGCTCATTGCCTGCGGGTGGAAAAGCCTGGGGAAATTCACCTTTTTCCATATGGTTATTTCCAGCACGCCAAACTGGTCAGAAATTCTGATAACGAGGCTCTCCGCATCCGATTCCAGGACTGTTTCATCACTGTTACCGGGAAAGGTTTGGAACCATTGTGCAGCGCATTGGAACGTCTCGCCGTTGATCGAATCAGGCTTCTGCCTTCGGCGCAGCGAACATTCTCGAAAAGTGAAGGCTCTATTGAAAAGATTGAAATCCACGAACCAGAAGAAAAAGGGCTGGAAACGGAATAATGCCAATTCCCCGCTCGTCACTTGCTCGTTGCAAGAGAACGTCGCTTGCGCTGTTTTGCGATGGAAAAAACGATAACGCCCACGGCTCCCGCTGTCAACAAGCGGATTGACGACGGTTCGGGAACCGACGAAGGCGTAAACGGTGAGGACATATCCGCCGCATCAATCAAGCTGCTACCAACTACGATGTTTGTATCAGTCGAATCGCCACAAACAGGCGAAAAATCATTAACGAAAGTCGTGTCGGACAATGCCGTCTGGAGAGCTGAAGGACGCGGTTCGTCGGCGTGTGCGACGGCAACGAAGGCGTTCGCCATCAAAGCGACCGCCAACAAAATAACCGCTGTTCCAAATTCCTTCACAAGCCGTAGCCTATTGAAAAGTTCGTGCTTATGCAATGGAATTTTCAGGCCACGCAAAACAATTAGCTTGTTTGGTCCGCGCCCCTGTTTTTAATGCACTGTTTTGTCTGCGCCAACGCTGACATAACCGCTTACCGTTGGAGCGGCGGACTGTTGGGAGTTTTGCGCTGTTTGACATCCTGACAGGATCGATGCGAGCGCAAGCAAGGCAAACAAGGTAGTGAGCGATAGTGTTTTCATTTTCAAGATCGAGAATATAGCAATATGGGCACAAAACGATTTTATTCCATTCGGTTCAAGTAGCACACCGCTCGGTAATGGGCCATCGTAACGGAACACAGCGCCGAGTTAGCATCGCATCGAGTGATTCTGTCACAAACTGCATAAGGCGTGGCCGAACGGCCTAACTGCGATTAAACAACTGCCTGCGTCCGCAGCCTCAAAGTACCCAGCATCCGTATAAGTTTTCATAACAGTTTGCATTCAAGGCGCGAAAATGCTGGGCGCTCGAATCGTAGCATCAATGGCTGATTGGTATTTCATGAAATTGACCGGTCGCCCGGCCTGTACGCCAAGCTGGCTGGCCAAGTCTGTCAGTACCAGCTTCTGCAAGTCCGCGCCCGTAATCGGCCCTGTCCGTGCCGTTTTGGGTTGGCATTTCTGGAACCTGTCTGGGACGTCCTCACAATCTTGCGTGTCGCTTCTGTTAGTTGTTCTTTCATAAACAAGTTGCTGGCTGCGCGCTCCATGTCGTTTTCCATATCAAAATTCAATTTCACGCCAGCCGCGCAATTCAGTTTCAGAAAACAATATTTCGTTGGACATAGCCTTTGATGAGGCTATCATAATTGCGATTGCAAACGGTTCGGCGTTTTCCACATCGCCATTCCATGCGTAAGAAACTAATTCGATTGCCAATCCGCTAACACCTAATTTTCGCCGAGCATAAATACCGCCAGAAATACAGGCGGCTTCGATGGCCTTATATGTGAGAAATGGCAACGTGGGATCGACCGGAACATCTAAATTTTTGACATCGAGCATCGCTGTATTTTTAAAATCAATTGGCCGTTGGGCATTACTAATATTGACCAAAATTGAAATTTTTGCCGTTGACTGGCTGTTCTGTAATTCTAATTTGATGGCCATACGAAAGGTTGAATTGCGCCGGGTGCAACAGTTAAGCCTTGTGATTGGATCGCCTGCTGAACTCCATTCAGAGTTGCAGCGGCTGGCTTGAATGTCCCCGACAAGTTGTTAATTTCGACGACGACTCCATTTTGGATTGTAATTTCCCCCGCAGAGGCTACCGCCGTCGCATTCCCCAAAACTTGCGGGTGCATATGCGGCCCGTTTTGTGCTATATGTACAACCCCTCGGACATCCTGGACGAATACATACGTGCCATCTTCGACTCCGGCTCCAAGGACCTGACTTGTTGAGTGCTGCGCATATCGGAACAAATCTGCTGGAAAACGCGCCGGCAGACCGGGCGATGGTGGTCTGACTGACATGAGGCTAGAACCGAAGTTTTCCAAGCCGAAGCCAGTGCCCACGATGCCCAACGTCCCAAATCCAATTCGCGAGTACTTGTCATATGGATTGGTGATTTGATACGCACCTGCAATGTCATAACTCGAAAAACCTTCATATTCGGGGGTGAAGCCGGTAAAGGAACCGAGCAAGTAGCCAGTCCCCTCATACCCAGCTTCAAGGGAACTGGCCCCTTGACTTTTGGCGCGGTCAGAGACCGCTGCCGCATTGAGTCCGATTTGATAGCTGGTGCCTGTTTCCAACTGAATGGTTTGGGTTTCGCCGATAACATAGTTGTTTGCAGCGGTGTTGATCCCATTCCACAA
>Ga0181520_10010472_pt1 | contig 12441 bp, 8 predicted proteins | sample PEATcosm2014_Bin_29_FD_132451 | JGI IMG/M metagenome (GOLD analysis project Ga0181520, IMG submission 132451) | Peatland microbial communities from MTU Mesocosm Facility, Houghton, MI, USA - PEATcosm2014_Bin02_30_metaG | ecosystem: Environmental > Terrestrial > Soil > Wetlands > Peat | place...
AATCTCCCCAAAATCCAAAAGCCGCATTTAGCGGCTTTAAAAAAGCTCGGGATCACAACCTTGCGGGACTTGCTTTTGTATTTCCCCTACCGTTATTTGGATTTTTCACAAACCAGATTAATCCGCGATTTAAAACCCGGCGAAAACGTCAGCTTAAAAGTAAAGATCAAGCAAATTTCCAGCCGGTTTTCTTTCCACGGGCGGATGAGTTTAGCCGAAGCCGTTGTCTCCGATGAGACAGGCTCTTTAAAAGTGATTTGGTTTAACCAGCCGTATTTGGCAAAAAGCTTAATGGCGGGCGAAGAAATCTTTTTGGCAGGGCAAGCCGATTATTACAATTTTGGCTTACAGATGACAAATCCGATTTACGAAAAAGTTTCGGATTTTCCCATTCATACGTCGCGGATGGTGCCGCTTTACCACTTAAAACAGGGTCTTTACCTTAAAACTTTCCGTAACATGGTAGCCGAGGTTTTGCCGCTGGCGGATGAGGTTGGCGATGAATTGCCCGAGCAAGTTATAAAAAACCAAGTGCTGATGAACTTTGGACAAACTATCAGACAATCGCATTTCCCCGAAAGCGATGAAAGCTTGCGGCAGGCAAAAAATCGTTTAGCGTTTGAAGAAATTTTTTACAACCAATTACTGGCGCAAAAACACAAACTTACGCTTTTGCAAAAACAAAGCTACGCGATTAAGTTTAATCAAGAACTCATAAAAAACTTTGTTGACGGCCTGCCTTTTAAACTGACGGCTGACCAAAAAAAGGCCGCCTGGGAAATTTTGCAGGATCTGGAAAAACCCATGCCGATGAATCGTTTGCTGGAGGGCGACGTTGGTAGCGGCAAAACGCTGGTGGCGCTTATGGCCGCTTTGCAGTCGGTTGCGGCGGGATACCAGGCGGTCCTTTTGGCTCCAACCGAAATTTTGGCCCAGCAACATTACCAAACGGCGCAAAAATATCTTGTTGATAAAACTCGTGGCCACGAATTTTATCAACAACCGACAATTTTGTTTACCAACCACTTTTCTAAAGTTCACGGCAAGGATGAGCAAAAAAAGAAACTTGCCGCGCTTATTAAAGAAGGAATGCCCGGATTATATATTGGCACGCATGCTTTGCTTCAAAAAAACATCAAATTCAAAAAGCTTGCTTTGGTAATAATTGACGAACAGCACCGCTTTGGCGTGGAGCAAAGGGCGGAACTGATGAAGGCCGGTAAAAAAGTTCCTCATTTGCTTTCTTTAAGCGCCACTCCCATTCCCCGCACGCTTCAGCTGGCGGTTTATGGCGAGCTTGATATTTCTCAAATAAAGACGAAGCCGGTTGGAAGAAAATCCATAGTGACCAAATTGGTGACTGACGAGAATCGCGCTAAAGCTTACCAGTTTATCGCAAAACAAATTAACGCGGGACGGCAGGTTTTTGTGATTACACCGTTGATTGAAGAAAGCGACAAACTTGGAGTAAAATCCGCCAAAACCGAAGCGGAAAATTTAAAAAAGATTTTTCCGGATTTTAATCTTGGCCTAATGCACGGCAGACTCAAGGGCTTGGAGAAAGAAAGCGTGATGCGGGATTTTTTGGAAAATAAAATTCAAATTTTGGTTTCCACATCCGTTGTGGAAGTCGGCGTGGATGTCCCTAACGCGTCGGTTATGCTTATAGAAGGTGCGGAGCGTTTTGGCCTTTCCCAACTTCACCAATTTCGCGGCAGAGTTGGGCGGGCGGAACATCAGAGCTATTGTTTTTTGTTTCCATCCGCATACCCCGTAGGGGCGGGTTTGAAACCCGCCCCTACCAAAGCACAATCGGATACCATCATCCGCCTCCAATCCTTTACCAAAACCCAAAACGGTTTTGAACTTGCCGAGCTGGATTTAAAACAGCGCGGCTTTGGGGAAGTTTACGGCTCCGAGCAATCCGGCTGGAATTTTAAATATTTTGACCCATCCTACACATCGCTAATTGACCCCGCGCGCCGGGAAGCTTTAAACCTCCTGCAAAATGACTTAGATTTGGACAAATATCCCCTTTTAAAAGTAAAAGTAAAAGATAAAGTGGTGCATTTCGAATGATTTCCGCTTGACTATTGCCTCCCTCTTTGATATTCTTGCACAAACGTACAAGAGGAACTTAGGCAAAACGTCGATATTACTTTTTATGAGGTGACAAGGAATGAATCGAGCCGATTTAGAAGGTTACCGAAAAGCCCTCGTGGCGAAAAAAGAAGAATTGCTACGAGAAATGCGCCGTGCGCTAGGACAAGCCGACACTCACAGTGTTGGCCTCGGTCGCGGTGACAGCATCGATGAAGCTGATGTAATGCATGAGGCATTTATCAGCTCTGAGAGGACAACCATGGACGCGAAAGTCCTCAGGGAGGTCGAAGACGCCCTAAGGCGGATAGGCACGCCAGAGTTTGGTATTTGCGAGAACTGCGGGGAACCGATCGCACCCAAAAGGCTAAACGCCAACCCATGGGCAAGCCTTTGTATCATCTGCAAGGAGCAAATACCCTCCGTTGTGGTCAGCGAATCTTCGTTGGAAATAAGAAGAACTTCGATTACTCCTGCCAAACCCACGGCAACAAGTAACAAGGCTTGGTTTTCACCGGTATCTTCAGAGCACTACATCTATACCGGCAGAATCACGAGCATCACCATAGTGTGGCCAGAAATGGAAACCACTCACAGACCGCGCCTTAAACGAAAGAAGACACGTCCGAAGAAGTAAGAAGCAGCTCTGCCTATGCCGATAAAAGCCCATTAGTATGTCCGTAGCCGCTCGCTCCGTGCGGCTAACAACGCAGCTCCAGGACGAACTAGTTAGCTTTTAAAGGCTCGTTTTGGGTGCCGAAAGGCAGACCCAAAACAAGACAGGACCGAACGTAGTGGAGCTGCGTCCGGTCCTGATTTTTTAAAGCCTTGCTATGGCCTCAGATAAAGTTTTTACACTCACAATCTCAATTTTATTTTTTTCGCTTAATTTGCTTTTAGGGCAGATTATTTTTTTAAACCCAAGCTTTTCCGCTTCCGTTATCCTTTTTTCCAAGTTCGGCACAAAGCGGACTTCACCGGACAGGCCAAGTTCGCCTATTACCACGGTTTGCTCAACAACAATATCTTTTAAACTGGAAACAATGGCCAAAGCCACGGCCAAATCGGCCGCGGGTTCGTCTATTTTTAGGCCGCCGACAACGTTAATATAAATATCCTGGTTGCTTAAATTCAGCCCCGCGCGCTTGCCTAATATGGCGCAGAGCAGTTGGAGGCGGTTTGCGTCAAACCCGGCTGTGGTGCGCTTGGGATAGCCAAAATTGGTAACGGATGTCAGCGCCTGGATTTCCAAAAGCAGAGCGCGATTGCCTTCCACAATAGAGGTAATTATGTTGCCCGAAGCCTTGACGCTTTCTTCACCCAAAAACAATTGCGACGGATTTTTGACTTCCACCAGGCCGGCTCCGGCCATTTCAAACACCCCGACTTCGTTGGTCGTGCCGAAGCGATTCTTAACACACCGTAAAATTCTGAAAGAAGCAAACCGCTCCCCTTCCAAATACAAAACCGTGTCCACCATATGCTCCAAAGTTTTTGGCCCGGCCAAATAGCCTTCCTTGGTCACATGTCCGATGACAATAAAAGATATATGATTTTGCTTGGCCAGACGCATTATTTGCTGGACCGCGTTGGTCACCTGTGACACGCCGCCGGCCACTCCGCTGACCTCTTCGCTGTACATTGTCTGGATGGAATCTACAATTACCAATTCCGGCTCCGCGGCCGCCACGCTGGCCAAAATAACTTCCAGTGAAGTTTCCGCCAGCACGTTTAGCTGATGATTTTTGTCTATGCGGTGCGCGCGGAGTTTAATTTGGTTCACCGATTCTTCGCCGGATACGTAGAGCACGGATATTTTTTCCTCTCGCGCGGATAATTTTATGGACAACTGCAAAGCCAGCGTGGATTTGCCGATGCCCGGATCCCCGCCGAGCAATACCAAACTCCCGGGCACAATCCCGCCGCCCGCAACCTGGTCAAATTCGCCGATGCCGGTTTTAATCCTCGGCCTCTGTTCTACGTCCACCGACGACAAATCCACAGGCGCCGATACCGCCGCCTGTTGCCTGTTCCCTGTTGCCTGTTTTTTTTCTTCCAAAGTATTCCACTGCCCGCAATTCAGGCATTTTCCCTGCCAACGCGGGGTTTTATATTGGCAGTTGGAGCAGATAAAAACTATTGACGATTTTGGCATAAAATTACCAATTAACATTGCGGCGTCATCCTGAGTCCCGAATGCATCTGAGGGACGAAGGATCTCAGATTATGTTAAGAGATTCTTCACTCGGATGCACTCGCTCAGAATGACGCCGGTAATTTATAAGGTTTAAATATCGCTTACTGGCTTAAATCCAGATAATACAACCCTCCATCCTGCGCGTTCCTAAAAAACAGTTTGTCGCCGGTGGCATTCAAAAATAAATCCCGGCCGTCGATGGAAACACCTGATGACTGATACTGTTTCTTATCCAAAGTGGTTGTATCCATCCGGTAAAAACTGTCCACAGTCAGGCTGTTTGGGCCAATAGTGCCCGATGTCGGCACCGCCGCGTAAATTACGTTGCTATCGCTGTCCCAAACCGCCTTGTCCACGGTCGTAAACAAACCCAGATTCATTATCGCGCCGGAGGTTAGGTTATAAACCCAAAGCTGATAATTTTGCGTCACGGGATCTTTTTTACCGAATAAAAACTTTTGGCCGTCCGGGCTCCACAACACTCCGTAATTCTGTCCATTCTTAACCAAACCCTTCCAAACTTTTCCGTCCGCGGTAACGGAATTAATAAAATTGGCCGTGGAGGTGTTTTGGGTTTCAAAATATAATGCCTGGGAGCCGTCGGGTGAAACATGAATCTCGTCGTCAGTTTCCCACATTGCGCCCAGGTTTTGATAACCGGTGGTATCGGGATTTCCCAGGCTCAAAGCGGCTTTGCCGCCTGAGAGCCACACATACATAATTTTGGTTCCCGAAGGCATCCAGTCAACCGATTCCACCTGGCTGGGCAAATCGGTGTAAGTTCCCGTATTGCTGTTAAAATAGCTCCAGGTATTTTGCCCGTTCGCGTTTGTAAACTGGGCAATAAAATCGTTGCCTTTGGCCGGCCATAAAATTTTGGTAATGCCGGGCTTAAGCGGGATATCCAATTGCTTTTTCCCGGAAAGTATAAGCTGGCCGTTATTGTTTTGCAAAGTTGCCTGGTACAAGTTCCCCTGATGGTCAAAATAACTTATGCCGGTACCGTCAAAAAATAAAGCCGGCGAAACCACCTGGTCCGAAGTTAACTGAACAATATTTGATGAATTGCCCACGGCCTGCGGCGTAGTGGAGGCGGCATTTTGCGCGGCAACCGGGGTTGTGGAAGCCGTGTTATTGACAGCGGCCGGCGATGATGATGAAGGCTTACTTCCCGCGTATTTGGAGTAAATTAAAAACCCCAAAGTCCCCACAATAAGGATAAATATGGCACCTAAAATGGCAATGGCTTTTTTGTTCATGTAATTTTGTTTCTTGATTTAACTTTATTAACAAAATTATTATAGCACAATTCTGTCCACATGCAAAATCCACCCTATTATTCGGCGTCATTCTGAAGCCGAATGCATCTGAGGCTGAAGAATCTCATTTTTTGATATTTTTAAGATCCTTCACCCGCTATCTTTTGCCGATAATTAGCTCAGAGCCTGCCCTGAGCGAAGCTAAGGGGTTACTCCGGAAGAACAATTTGCCTCAACCAATGGCTGGGAACAACTCGCTTTGGCCGGCAGTTTATCCGTTAAAGCAAAATGCGGCCGGTCGCCCGCAATGTTGTAGAACTATCGCGGGGTAACGGGGCCGGTGGTTGGGGATGTTGTTTGAGTAGGAGCGGATTGGCCGCCGGATGTCGTATTAGTGCCCGAACTTATTACGTTCGAAATGTCAAAATATTTACAGTCATCGCCTATAAAATGACCGACTACTGTAAGGCTATAATTATTGCCCGCCGATGTTCTTATCGGAATTGGCCAGTTACACCCCGCGACCATTATAAAGGCTAAAATCAAAACAATTAAAATCGGCGGAATAATATTGGCCGCTATGGTCACAATTTTTTGCCAGCCTTTTAACGGAAACAAGTCTTTATTTTTTCGATGGCCAAAAATCCAGTAAGCGTCCATAACTATGGCTCCGAGCATAAAGTCCAATCCGGTAAAAAATGTGGCGCAAGACGAACCAAAACCGTAATACCAAATTTTGCTGGTAGTTTTTCCGCCCACTGCCAATCCTTTTTCCGCTAATTCCGAATTTTTATCTATAAGCCTTCTGACAGTCGGGTAGGCGGCGGGGTTGTTTTTTTCACGGAAAGGATTTTCTTCTGCTGATTTTCTGGGGTCTTGAAAAACATTTCGGGGATTGCGATTTTGCGCCGAAGTAGGCCCGGGTTGTCCTGCGGATGAACCGCCTGGTGAACCGGGAGGTTGAGGCTCGCCTCCTTGCGGCGGCATGGCGGCAAGACCGCCGCCTCCCGCACCCGGAGTTGCCGATGACGGCTGCCCTTTATCAGGCGCCTGATTGGCTCCGCCGCCCTGATTATTATCAGGAGACTGCTGATTATCAGGATGCCTGTTTAAAGCATCCGGCCCCAGCGGCGGAGATACTTTTTTTTCATCGTTAGGTCCGCCTGTCGGCGCTCCGGCAGTACCGGGCGGCGCTTCCGACGGCGGCCTTGCTTCATCGCCAGGTTCTGTTTTACCGCCCGGCTGTTCTGCTGACGGAACTGCGGGCAGCTTGTTTGGATTTGTTTGATCGGGTTTTGCCGGCGGTTTGGCGGCATCAACACCGGGAGCCGCGGCTTTTTTATCAGCTGATCCCGGCGCGCCCGCGCCGCCTTGAGCCGGTTTGCCTGCGACCGGAGGCATAGTTGACGGCATGCCGGTACCGCCCGAAGCAATATTTAAATTCCGCGCGGCGTCATTTTGTTTCATCCGCCCCAAACTGGCAGGCGCGCTCGGCGTTGTCCCGCCGCCAAAAGTCGGTAATCCGGCGCCCATGCCCGCAGTTCCCCCTCCGCCGATTGTCGGCGAAGCTTGCGGAGGCGCCGAGGAGGAGCCGGTCCCTTGGGTTTGTGCCGATATTTTGCCGTCTGAAGTTTCGTCCGCCCGAACGTCAGCTTTTACTTCTGCTTTAGCCGATAAATTTACATCATCTTTTATCGTTCCCGTAATATTTACGCCGCCGCCGGCACTTTGAGTTCCGCTTATCGCAGATCGGCCTGTTACCGTTCCCCCTCCGTCATTAGTCCCGCCCGTGGAAACAACCCTCCTGCTAATATCAGCCGTGCCCGAAGCCCCGCCGCCGGAGCTTGCCTGTTGAGTAGCCGATGATCTTAAAGTTCCACCCATAGTGGCTGACACTTCGGAAGTTGAGGAAACCCCACCGCTGACATTAACCGAACCTGATGTTTGAACAGTTCCGCCGGTATTAATCGTCGTTGTTGTTCCCGCGGTCCCGGCCTGCGTCTGCGAAATCTGTCCGGTTTGTTCAACTGTCCCGGAACTTCGGACTTCTGTTGCTGTAGTTGACGTTACCGTTCCCGATTCGCGAACTGTTTGTCCTCCTGACGAAACCGTTCCCGACTCGCTTACGGTTTGCCCGCCCGTGGAAATTTCAGAGGTTGATGATACCTCGCCGCCTCCGGTCTCCTGAACATATTCCTCCTCAACTTCCCCGCCACCGCCTTCATCAGCAACTTCAGCGGAAACCTGATTAGCGACAGGCTGACTAGCAGTGCCCGATTGGCTTATAGTTTTGGTTCCCGCGGATGAAGCGCCGGTTGTTGAGTTTAGTACCCCCTTAAACACATCACCCATTGCCCCAAGCATCATTGCAGTTGGACCGGGCGATCCCGATGCGCCGCCGTTTGACCCTCCGGCCCCTCCGGCCGCTTCCCGGGCTTTGCGTTTTTCTGCTTCTTCTTTGCTCTCCGCTCTATAAGTAAAATGCCTCTCTAAAGTCCGATCGTTGTCCGGCCTGTTATATTCTAAAAATTCCACCTCTATTGGCAAGCCTTTGGCATACAAATTAGTGCCAAATCTTGCCGTAAACTCCAACCCCTCGCCTCCGACTTTCTGGCGCACATCGCCGCCCGAAATTAACTCCCGGCCGCCGCCTATCCATAAAGCGACCTGATTATACCTGTCCAAACCTTTGCCGAAAACCTCAACCTTGGAGCCGTTGCGGACTTTCCATCCGGATACCATTCTCGGACCGCCGTCTATCTGAATAAACTTAATGACATTATCAGCCCTGCCGCCCATTGTAAAAGGCTTACCGATTATAATTTTTTCGGTTTTAGAATTTCCACCGCCGGCATTGACCGGCTTCTGATTGCCTACATCGGCAGCATTTTGGGTTTGGATTGTCGCGGTATCTGCCATAAATAAAAATTGACAAAAATGACATAATTGAGCAAAATTGAGCAAAAATTCTGCCCGCCAATTTTGTCAATTATTTAAATCTTGTCAATTATGTCAATTAGTTTAACTTATCCTGGCTCTCCTGAATTTCCAAAAGCTGTTTGGGGTCCGTGGTAATAATCTGGTCTTCCACGTAGGAGGCGTAAATTTTAATGGCCGCGTGCTTTAGGCCGGCAAAAAATATGCCTTCGCCGACTTCGCTTTCCAGCAATAAATATTTTTCGCCTTCGGTTAAAAAGAAAGTCTCCGCGATTACGTTTATCGCGGCCGGTGACTGCTTAAGCAGCATTTGAATAGATGAGTTTGTGACAATTGGCTTGCCATATGGCGAAGCCAAAAAGTCCGCCACATCCTGCGTAATGGTGGTCAGACCGAGATAATATTTGCGCGCGCGCTTGGCGATGCCGAATAAAAACCGCGCGCTGTCTTCATTCTGCATTAAAATCCAGGCTTCATCCACGGCCAAAATTCGTTTTTTAAGCTCACTGCGAACAATATTCCAGATATAATTTAAAACAATATACATCGCTATGGGCCTTAACTCTTCTTCCAAATCGCGAATGGAGAATACAACCAGTTGATTATTTAAAACCACATTAGTCTGCTGGTTTAAAAGCCCGGCAAAAGTACCTTCGGTATATTTGCCCAAACGCTGTCCCAAACTTTCCGCGCCGACCATCCCGTTTAAAATTTCCACCAAATCGTTCATCGTGGGATATTCCATACCGCGGAAGTCCGCCAAATCCGGCGTAATATCTTTTTTAGCGTAAGTCTGCCAAATGGCCTTGTCCATCAAAGCTTCTTCCGTGGGATTTAACTTTCCGATCATCAGGCTAAACAAACCGAGCAAATTAATAACCGCGGTGCGCAAAACGTCGGCATTGCTTTCACCCTCTATGGCAACGGGGAGATCAAACGGATTTATGCGCGAGGCCGAATTCAAAGAAACGCTCAAATAAGTCCCGCCCACGGCCGAAGCCAAATGCTGGTATTCGTTTTCTGGGTCAACGATGATAACTTCGGTGCCGACCATTAAGGAGCGTAGGACTTCCAGTTTTACCGCGTAAGACTTTCCGGCGCCGGATTTGGCAAAGACCACGGAGTTGGCGTTTTCCATGGCAAAACGGTCAAACAAAATCAGGCTGTTATTGTGCCGGTTAATGCCGTACAAAATTCCGTCGTTGCTGGTTAAATCCGATGATACAAACGGAAAACAGGAAGACAACGGACTTGTGTTCATATTGTTGGCCACATCCAGTTCGTCCAGGCCGAGTGGCAGAGTGGAATTCAGCCCGTTTTGGGTTTGTAGCAGTGCGCGCTTGGTCACAATTAATTTGGAACCGAGCGAGCTTTCCAAAGTGCTGGAAAATTTATCCAGTTCTTTTAAGTCCGCGGCGTAAATTGTAAAATACAGCGCGAACCGAAAATATTTTTCCGTGCCCTGCATTAAGTTGTCACGCAAGCCCTCCACATCTTTGTAGGCCGTCTCCAGCATCGGGTCGCGCACCATGCCCTTTTCCTGGTTAATGGACATCTGCGAACCCAGCTCGCCAACCTTGCTTTTAAGTTTTTTTAAAATTTGCGCCGAATCTATGGGATAAATAAACATGGATAAATCCAGCGCGCCTTCTGCCTGGATAATAAACGACAGCCAGTTGCTGGACAAAAACCGCGGGTAGGCCAGGACAAAAAAGCTCCTGCCGAATTTGCCGTTAAGCTCAAAATGAGAGCTGTCAAACTTCAGCGCGGCCGGCGCGATTAAATCCTTTAAGGTCGTTAATCCTTCGCGGTAAGTTTTATCCAAATCGCCGAGACTGGAGCTTAAACTCCGTTCGGTTTCCGCTTCTTTAAGATTCTGTTTTTTTTGCTCCAGCTCTTCCGGAGTGATTTTTGAAAAAATAGACATAAGTGTAAGAAATCGAATCAACGAATTAGACGAATCTGCGAATGACAGCGAATTTAAGACATTTTTTGCTTTAAAATCCGATGGGGTTGAGCGGATCGCGCCCAAAAATTTACTATTAATCCTAAATCCAGATGTAAAACTTGTAAATACCTTTGCACTTGGGCGTAATCATCTTGATTTAAAAATGGCTTCGCCTTGGCCTCGATCAAAATCTTGTCATAAACCACTAAGTCAACACGATTGCCGGTTGCGCCTACGACCAATTCTCTTCTGCATGGAATTCCCAGTTCAATAAATCTTGCTTCCATAATATCAACATATTGTTTTTCTTTCGCAAACCTCCCGAGCCTGTTCTGAGCATAAAAGCATACACCCGCAATTTGGAAACTTTCATCAGGATATAAAACTTTTGCTGTATCAACAACATAATGTGCCATATTCGTAGTCATTCGTAGATTCGTTCTATTCGTAAATTCGATTTATTCCGATATCTTAATGTCTTTTAATTGCCCGGGGTCAACCAATGGCGCCGCGTCAAAATTGTATGAGTTGTAGTATAACTGGATAATTTCCTCGGTTTTAAGTCTGACCCCGCGCACGCCGATACCGGAAAGGTTACTAAGAATGGCCGAAACTCTGGTGTCCAGCTTTTCCTTGGCTTTTTCAAAATTTTCAATTTTTTTGGCAATCTGTTTGGATTTTCCGGCGCCAAGAAAACGGGACATAAAACCCGCGGCAGGCGGAAAAATACTTTCTCCCAAAGGAACTATCACGTAAAAATTTTTGTTCATAATGCTGGCGTTCTCAATAAGCCTAGCAATAAATTCGGTATACTCAACTGTCTGCACCCGCAAAAGTTCGTTGGTCTGCTTTTCCGACAAACTTTTGAGTTTTTCCAAATAACCGCCGATTTCCATTTTCCTGCTCTGCATTAAAATTTGCACGGAAAAATCCAAGGAATTCAAAAACCGCTGGAAGTTAAAAATAATGGAATCCTGCTCCTCCTGACTTTTTAAATCAAAGTTGGTGCTGGAAACCGAAAGTATCGCGCGAAGCGTTCCGTCGTCCACCACCACGGTATCGTTTTTTATTTCGCTGAGCCGTAAAAAACTTTGGGTGGTTTTCCCCACGGGCTTTTTTTTGTTTTGCATTTCTAGTTTCATAAAGAAATCGAATCAACGAATTAGACGAATCTACGAATGACAACGAATTTAAAAATGATAGACTTTAAAAAACATAATAAAATAACGCGTTCTAAAAATCATTAATAATCTTTTTTCTATGCAATAATTTACTCCATTCGTAGTCATTCGTAGATTCGTTCTATTCGTAAATTCGATTTATTTCATTTTCTCGGCGATATCGCTTTCTTCCGTAGCAGTCTTTCTTAATAATTCCTGAACTTCTTTTAGATGCGCCTGGGGGTCTTGCGGCGTCTGGACTTCAGCTTTTACAGGAGATTTTAACTGGGCGTCCGACATTTTTGCCGATGACGCGACGTTGGCTTCTTTATGGAAAATTAAAACTTTCGGCGACATAATGAATTTTACAAAATTACCGATGCTATTATATATGGGCCGTCCGTTAATTTGGGCAAAGGCCAGGCCCAAAGCCGGCAAACCAAACAGGACAAACAGGAACACCGCGACTAAAATGCTCTTGGTGGCGGAAAAGCCCAAAAAAACCACAATGCCCGCGGCAAAAACAATGCCAAACTGCTTTAGAGTCAAAGACCCGATAATTTTATCTTCAACCTCGGTAAATTGTGGGACCGGAAATTGCATAGTGTTAGCTTAATTATAGCATAGATTATCCTTTATCCTTCATCTTTGATCCATTACCGATCACTATACCCTCAGCGTCATTCTGAACCCGACGATCTAAGCTGTTTTTAGACGTCGGGTGAAGAATCTCCTAATCTATCTCGTAATGAGATGCTTCGGCCGTCTCATTTTTGCTTATTGCGGCCTCAGCATGACGCCGCAAAATTAGCCCTTTCACATTACGGAACCTGAATTTTC
>Ga0181520_10010473_pt1 | contig 12440 bp, 8 predicted proteins | sample PEATcosm2014_Bin_29_FD_132451 | JGI IMG/M metagenome (GOLD analysis project Ga0181520, IMG submission 132451) | Peatland microbial communities from MTU Mesocosm Facility, Houghton, MI, USA - PEATcosm2014_Bin02_30_metaG | ecosystem: Environmental > Terrestrial > Soil > Wetlands > Peat | place...
AGTAACGGCGGAGAAGGAACTAGGGAGAGATACTACCACTCCACGGATCACGAGGGTTCGACCGATGTCATAACGGACTCGTCGGGGAACATAGTCTGGGACGGGGACTACGAGGCATTCGGGAGCGTGGTGCGCAGCAACGGCAGCATTCGCTTCGATGCGAGTTATACCGGCAAGGAATTTGATGTCGACACGGGTCTCTACTACTTCAATGCGAGATGGTATGACCCGACGCTCGGGCGCTTTATCTCTGAAGACCCGGCGCGAGACGGGGATAACTGGTTTGCCTATGTCGGGAACAATCCGATGTCGCACATTGACCCGAATGGGTTAGAGGATACGCCTTTAATCCAGCCGCCGGCCGGAGCCTTGCCGTACGTTGGAACGATCAATACCGGGTTCCAGCCCGCCGATACGTTCCTAGCAGGCCTGGGGAATATCTGGAATATGGCGGCCGGTACCGCGAACGTAGGGTTGAAGACGGTCGGGCTTGCGGCCGAAGGCGTAGACGCTCTTGGAAACCTCGCTACGAAGCCGCTCTTCGGGTTGTCGTTAGGCGAAACCGCTATGGCCGTGTCTCCGCTCGGAGGCGAGATAAACGCAGCGCTATCAGGATTGAAAGGGCTCGCTACGGCGGGTGCTGCAGAAAAGGCTCTTCCGTACCTCGGACCTAATGGGATTTGGAAAGGAGAGATTCTAAGTACTACTGCTAGTGATGACTTGACGATGTACCGTGTATGGGGAGGGAAAGCTCCTCAAGCAGGAGGTTGGCTGACACCAGTCAAGCCAACGTCGGCCGCTGCTGCTCGTTCCTCGCTTGCCCTTCCTGCGGAAAATACCGCTGAGTACTTCTCAACAGTCACGGTTCCTGCCGGAACTCGTTTCCAGATCGGAACTGCGGGGAGTGGATTTGGACAACCTGGTGGCGGCGTACAACTCAACCTACTCGACAAAATCCCTGCGTCGAGCTTTGGACCGGGGGTTCCGCTACAGTGAGTACCTTCATCGTTGAGAATGGCCAGCTATTGGTCATCGCTCCAAATGGGTCGGTTACATGGAAGGGGAATCCGAAAGGTAAGATGGTCGCAAAGGTCCTTCCTCTACCCGACGGGAATTCTGCTGTTGTTCTCTTTGACTACTATAGATGGAATGAAGGGGCGTCTCTTAATCTCGCCTGTGTCGACGAAGGTGGGGAGGTTATTTGGCAGTCTTCTGATAAGACGGGGCAGTTCTCGGAAGACCCTTTCACCGATGCTGCGTTTGAGGATCGAGCGCTATTTGCTACGACGTGGGGAGGAAAACGTTGTTCGGTTGAGTTGAGCGATGGCTCTATAACGTATTCCACCTTTACTAAGTGATATGGCCTTTGTGGCGTGGCTTTTGAAGTCCCCAAGTCCCTTGACCGGGATTCGAGGCTTCGGCTCCGGAGCTCCAACGGGTTGACAAATAGCGAAGACTGTTCCTTATTCGGAACGGTCTCCGGCCTATGAGACTACGGGTTCTATGAGATACCCAACGGCTTGAAAAGCCAGGTTCTTTGACAGAATAAGGAAGGGCAAGACAACTGAACCACTATTCTGGTCTCCGATCGTACCGTTTTCACTGGACAACCTCCTGGATATCCAGATCGAGAGGAACACAGGGATCGCAGGACTGGCGATTTATCTTAAGACGCCTGTCCCGGGCTTCGAGCAAGGAATCGCGATAGGCGGATTGATCGAAGCTAGAGCCATTGTAGACTTGGTTGGGCGTAAGTCCGTTCAAAGCATAATGTGGTCTGTCGTTGTAGTCCTCGATCGCGGCGGCTATCGTTTCGTCCAAGTGATCGAGATTTGGAATCGGAGTGCGGAAGATATACCGGTACTTCAGGATCTTGTTGACGGCTTCAATCATGCTGTTCGAGAACGTGACATCGATCCGGGCGACGAGCTTCCTGATCGGCGTATCCTCGAGGTAGGCGGAGACAAGGCGATCGTTGTTTTCCGGCCCGCCATCCACGATGAGATCGATATGCTCCGGCGGTGACGACGAGAGACTAGCGAAGGCGGATTTCAGAAGCTCTGTAGTCCGAAACCCCGAGATGGAGTCTCAGCTTTGCCAGGCAATGATCCGTTTTGAGAAGTTGTCGAGGACTAACTGGAGATAGGCCTTTTGGTGTGACTCAGTGATGATGACTGTCGCGTCTACATGCCAGGCCTCGTTAGGACAGGAGGTGGATAGGCTTCCCCGTTTACGGGAACGATGGACAGGCTTTCGGTGGGTGAGCCCGAGAAGTTTTGCGTATCCGGTGATAGTGGCGACACTGGCAGAGACTATTCTTTCATGGATGAGCTTCCAGGCAATGGATGAAGCGGGCCAGGAAACGAAGTCAGAATCGAGAAAGGCTTTCTTGATCGCCCTGAGCTCCGAAACCGTGAGCTGCTGGGGGTAGGATCGTCTACAGCGGGTAAGCGGCGACGAGGGACAGAGCTTCCGACCCCTGGACCAGGATGAAAAGGAATGTACGGGAATGCCGAGAAGCCCTAGAATCTTCGCCTTTGGTAACGACGACGATAGCCTGTGGACGAAGGCGGCAACGGACTGTTTGATCTCGGGCGACTTTATCCGGGAGAGCTCGTGAAAGGGCACCCCGACCGAACGGACAAAAGACGCGATACGGAGAACTGCCCGCGCGATATGCAAGGCTGCTTTGGATTGGGCGATTTCCTTGATCAGATCCATGTTGTCGAAGATGGAAGAAAGCCCAGCGCCGTAGAGGGTGGAATAATCGGAATACTTGAACCGGTGACGAGAGGACCGTGGAATCCGGGAGAGGATATCCGAGGGGACGCATTCGAGTTGGACGGCGAGCTTGAGATCAGAGTGGTATGACTGGCGCTGGTTTGACATGGTTTTAGGATTATTATATGCCATATGACGTCAATCGATGCAAATAGTATCTTGGAATAACGGTGTGTGGAATTGCGAATAGCAAGAAAACGTAGTACTATTCTCGATATCCGGTTTTGTAGATGTGTGGTCATTGAAACGCGAGCGAAGGGTACATAAGAATCTCCGCGTGGGGGTGCCGGAGAAGACCGGAGGAATCGCGAGAGCGATTCCGAGGACTTCGGAGGCAGGGGGAGACGCGAAAGGCGTCGCGCACGATGAACGACTATCAGCAGGACTCCCCCGTTGTGAAGGGACCCTGGTATCGTCTTCGAAGAATACCGCGGCGTGGATCGGCCTGGGGCAGAACAACTTTATGACACCGAGCGTGGGCAGGCGGGTGTCACGCGAACCACGGGCCCCGCGTAGCGAGTCGGCTCGCGAAGCGGGGCACGCGGATTCGCGCGACAGGCCCCGCCCAGGGCGGTCACAAAAAGTTCTTCCGCCGCGCCCCGACCGATAGCGGGGAGGCCTGATCCGATGGCGATGCCGTTCTCCCCCTATACGATGCGATCAACCAGCTGCTCGGCGCCAATGAATACGGATGGTTCCAGCAGCCGGCCTCGGCAGTACAGCCCACCTATGGAAGCGTCGATGAAGACTATAAGGGACTGTCCGTGCTGAACTTCAACGTTCAATCCACCGATAGCGTGACCCTCGATACGGGCGCGAGAAGCTTCGGCGTAAACCCAGGATGCCGAAGCGAGGGGAAGCCACGACATCCTGTCGCAGCCGAGCGGCTATCGCCGCACCGTGTCGTCAGGGGATGCCACTCGGCGCGGCAAAGGTAGAGCAAAATACCTAGACTAGTGTCATAATGCGAGCGGAAATGAGAACACCTTCTCCGGCACGATTCTCCTCGGTAAAACGAAGCTTTAGGTATCGATTGATCGTTTCTTTCTGCATCCTGTCGATCGTGCCGGTAATCATGCTGCAAGTAATCTCGTATTATAACATCGCCGGGAAATTGCAGAAGGAAATAGACGCCCTGGAGAACACGAATCTCGTGCAGACCCGCAAGATCATCCGTACGAATCTGGATTTCTACGAGGATCTTTTGTTCCAAATGTATACCGACGACCATCTCATAGAATTGATCGATAAGCTGAATGCCGGGGAGAATGTCGAATTCTACTCGGGTCAACTCCGCAAGGCGCTACATGCCTACGCGTACACCATGCCCTACATTGAATCGATAACCGTCCTCGCCAGCGGCGGGAGGATGGTTTTCGATGATCTCTTGACGGGCTACAACACGATGACTTCCTGGCTGGACGTAGCCGGGGGACAGCCGGCCGCGCTCTACAAGTCGGTGGTCTCCGTGAACGAGACGCGCGTGTTCCCCTCGCAGCTCGCCTCCTTCTACACGGCGAAGAGGCACTACCTCTTTCACCTGGGACACCGCTTCGTCGATTACAAGGACATTTGGAGGAAGAACGGCGTGATCATCCTCTCGATCGACGAACGGATGCTCGGCGAGATCTGCGACGAGAGGTTGGATAAGGGCTCGGGGGGCACGACGGAAGACTCGACCTTCATCATCGCGGCCGATGGCACCATCGTGTCCTACCCGGATAAATCCTTCGTCGGGAAGAAGCTCGACCTTCCCGCCGATCCCGCCGGACGGCGCGACGCGATCAGGAAGATGATATGGGGCGCCGGAGATCCCGGCGCTAGAAAGAGGTCGATATACGAATTGAATGAGGCTAAATCCGGATGGAGCGTATTCGCGGCGCGTAACCAGGGCGTCATGTATCAGGAGATTACGGCCCAGCAGAGGATCTCGATCCTCGTGATCCTGCTATCGGTCGTCATCCTGTCTGCGATCATTTTCTTCACCACGGGGCGGCTCACCCGATCCATCGGTACGGTGGTGGCCGCCATGAGCGCGGCGGCGGCCGGCGAGCTATCCGCGAGGATCGAAAGCGACCAGGCGATGCCGCTGGAGATCGAGGAGATCGCCGCGAATTTCAATGCCATGATCGAAAAGATAGGAGAGCTGATTCGCGTCGCGCAGGAGGCCTCGACGAAGCAGAGGAACGCGGAGATCGCGGCGCTGGAGGCGCAGGTCAACCCGCATTTCCTCTACAACACGCTGGATACGATCAATTGGATGGCGATCGATCGGGACGAATTCGAGATCAGCGACGCGATCAGCGCCTTGGCTGTGATCCTGCGGTACGGCATCGACGATAGCAACGGCATTGTCGCGATCCGCCAGGAGGTCGAGTGGCTTAGACATTACGTCTCCCTTCAGCGGATCAGGCTGAAGGACGTATTCGACTTTACCTTGAACGTCGATCCGTCGGCCCTGGACTGTCCTGCGCACAAGCTGCTTTTCCAGCCTTTCGTCGAGAATTCGATCGTTCACGGCTTCAGGGGAGTCGAAAAGAAGCATGAATTGAGCGTTTCGATACGGAAGGAAGGAGCGCGAATCAGGATTACGATTTCCGACAACGGAAGAGGAATCGATGAGGATACCCTGCGCAGTATCGAGGGAGGAGGGCTTACCGACTCGAGCGCGAAGGGCCATATCGGGATGCGAAACGCCATCGCCCGGATAAGGATGTACTATGGCTCGGAAGCGGAAGTCGCCGTCGAGAGCGCCCTTGGATCGGGAACGCGGGTTCTCATAGAATATCCGGACTCATGATCCCTTTGGAGAAATGCGATGCGGATAGTAATAGTCGAGGATGAGCCGCGCATCCGCGAAGGGTTGGCCAGGCTGATTCGGAAGGTAGACGCGGGATACGAGATAGTGGGTGAGGCTGAAAATGGCCTGGAGGGCCTACGGATCATAGACGAGAGGCGTCCCGACTTGGTGATAACGGACGTTCGCATGCCCGATCTGGATGGCCTCGAGATGCTGCGGCGACTGGAAGAAAGCTCGGTGAAGGTGAAGGCCCTCATCTTGAGCGCCTTTTCCGAATTCTCGTATGCCTGCGAGGCGATCAGTCTCGGCGTGGGTGAATACCTGCTCAAGCCGGTCAACGTCGGCGACCTGACCCGATCCCTGAAGAAGATAGAGAGCGAGCTTGCGGCCGAGGAGCTGCCCAAGCGGCGGGAGGAGGGGCTTTCCCTGGAAGGCGCGCTGTATTCGATCGCTCTGGGCGGCGTGGCCGTCGACGAGGAGCTTCGCGTCTTCCTCGAGCGGAATTGTAACGTCGATACGAGGGGCTACTTCGCCCTCGCGGCGATCTACCTGGGGGCGTGGTATGGGAGCGGTCGGCAAAGGATCATGAAGTGCGCCCAGGCTTTGCTGGCCGAAAGGTCCGACTTCGGGCATCGGATCCTCGAGTCGCCCCGCAATGGCAGACTGATCCTCGTCGCCTTCAACATCGACGATGCCGAATCGACGCGCGCTTGGTTCGAAGGCCGATTCGCGGCGCGGATCAAAGCATCGGGACAAGGCGAGCCCTGCGTGGCATGGGGATGCTTCCGCGGCCTCGACGGCCTCCGGGACGCGTCGCAGCGGGTCGACGCCTGCCTCGATTGGGGTATTGTCCTCGGAAGCGGGGCGATGATCGTCTGGCCCGATGTCGAGAGGACTCCCGTCGCGCTGTTTTCCTACCCGATTCAGATCGAGAGCGCGGTCCGCTCGGCTCTCTGCTCGCTGGATCACGCAAGGTATGAATCCGGGATAATCGAGTTCCTGGGGTACTTGCGCAACGGTAGGGTTTATTCGCCGAAGGACATCAAGAACTCGCTCGTTCGCTTCTACTGGAGCGTGCTCGGCACGGCCCGCGAAATCGCGTACGAGAGCTACGCGGCCCTCGCTCAGCAGGAAATCCTGGAGCGCATCACGTTCGCGGTTACCTGGGGCGAGCTCGAAGGGGCCGCTATGACCTTGCTGGAGCTCATCCCTCGGGATGCGGAATCCTCCCCCGGCAGCGTCTCCCTTGTCCATCGCGCGGAGAACGTCGTCCGCCAATTCTACTCGCAGGGAATCTCTCTCGGAGAGGTGGCGCAAAAGGTCGGCGTGACCACGGAGTACCTGAGCGCCCAGTTCCATCGCGAGAGCGGGATGACCTTCAGCGTCTTCATGCGGGCTTTTCGCGTCCGGAAGGCGAAGGAGCTGCTCCTGGGCACGGACCTGATGCTCCATTCGGTCGGGGAGCAGGTTGGCTACCGGGACTCGAAGTACTTCTGCCGGGTCTTCAAGGAGGTCACCGGCCAAAGCCCATCGGAGTACCGAAGGGCAAATAGGTGAAACGGCCGAGTCGATGATAAAGTTATCCACCTTTATTAAGATATTTTACGTTGCGTCCTTGGGTTTTACGCATCAACATGGCGCTCGGATGCATGGGCAGCCGCCTGTCGGTTTTCCCATCACCTCAATTCAAGGAGGCAGTTTATGAAGAAGCGGGTTGCGATGGCGACCGTGATGCTCGCGGTCTGCGCGGTGCTCGCGAGCGGCGCATTCGCTCAAACGAAGACGACAGTGACGATCTGGAATTACTGGGAGACGCCGAAGCACCAGGAGACGCTGGCCAGGGTCTGCAAGGATTTCAACGGATCTCAGGACAAGATCGAGGTCGTTACCAAGTACATCCCGTTCGCGGACTTCAAGAAGCAACTTTCCATCGGCGCCGCCGCATCGGAGCTTCCCGATATCGTGATCATCGACAATCCCGACCATGCCTCCTACTCGGCGATGGGGATCTTCGCCGACATCACCGACAAGCTCGCCTCCTGGCCCGACCTCAAGCAGTACTTCGACGGGCCGCTTAATTCCTGCAAGCTGAACGGAAGGCTGTACGGCATTCCCTTCGGAAGCAACGACCTTTGCCTATACTACAACGAGGATATGCTGAAGGCCGCGGGCGTCAAGCCGCCCAAGACCTGGGACGAGCTCAAGAGCGTCGCCCTCAAGACGACGAAGGGCAATGTGCGCGGCTTCGGGATCTCCTCGGTCCAAAACGAGGAAGGCACCTTCGGATTCCTGTGCTGGCTCTGGGGCGCCGGGAATACGTCGTTCCAGATCGACAACGCCAACGGAATCAGGGCTCTATCCCTGGTGCGCGACCTCGTGAAGAGCGGAGCGATGCCCAAGGAAGTCATCAATTGGACCCAGGGCGATACGATGAACCAATTCATCTCCGGAAACCTGGCGATGATGGTCAACGGCCCCTGGCAGGTCCCGACCATGCGTCAGCAGGCGCCGAACCTGAAGTGGAACGTCGTGCAGCTCCCGATCGGGAAGAAAGCCGCCTCCGACCTCGGCGGCGAAAACTTCGGCGTCGTCAAGGGCGACAAGGTGGACGAGGCTCTCGCCTTCCTCAAATTCGTCGCGAGCCCGGCCGAGATGAAGACCTACATCAACGATTTCGGCTACATCGCGTCGCGCAAGGACGTGGCCGCTACCCAATTCAGCGACGACCCCGTCATGAAGGTCTTCGCCGCACAGATGGCCTCCGCCCAGCCCCGCGGTCCGTACCCGCGCTGGCCCGAGGTTTCCGACGCCCTGTCCCTCGCGATGAACGAGAGCATAACGGGCATAGCCACCCCCGAGGCGGCAGCCGAGAAGGCTCAGAAGACCATAGACGCCATCCTCAAGCAATAAGCGAAGCGAAAGCAAGCTTCTTCATACGGCAGGAATCGAGCGACGGCCGCGGCGCCGCTCGATTCCTGCCGGCGGCGGGCTTTTCGGCGCGCAGGGTTAGCAATGAATCGCATCAGGCGTTTCTTCAAGTATGGCAACATCGGATACCTGTTCGTCCTGCCGGCAGTGGTATACATGCTGCTCCTTGTCGGATATCCGATCATAAGCAACTTCATCCTCAGCTTTCAGGACGTCACCGTGATGACTCTGAACAGGCCCCTGAAGGCCTTTGTCGGATTTCGGAATTATCGGCTGCTCTTCGGCGACGGAGTGTTGCAGCCATCCATAGTCAATACCTTTATCTTCACCGTTTGCTGCATCGTCCTTCAGTTCGTCATCGGGTTCGCGCTAGCGCTATTTTTCAACAGGGATTTTACCTTCGCCAAGCCGATCCGCGGCATGCTGATGGTACCCTGGATGATCCCGATGACCGTCACCGCGCTGATGTTCAAGTTCATGTTCAGTTCGAACGTGGGCATCGTCAACCAGTTCCTGCAAGTCTGCGGATTGATCGGGAAGCCGATCGAATGGCTCCTCCAGCCCCGTCTGGCGATGCTCTCCCTCATCATCGCGAATACCTGGATCGGAATACCCTTCAACATGATCCTCATCTCTACCGGCTTGACCACGATCCCCTGCGAGCTCAAGGAGGCGGCTTCAATCGACGGAGCGAGCTCGGGACAATCCTTTTTCAAGATCACCCTGCCCATGCTCAAACCCGTGATCGGATCGGTCCTGATCCTGGGATTCATCTACACGTTCAAGGTCTTCGACCTGGTCTTCGTCATGACGAACGGCGGTCCGGTGAACTCCACGCAGCTCCTGTCCACCTACTCGTACAAGCTGTCGTTCTCGCTATTCAAATACAGCCAGGGCGCCGCGACGGCCAATATCCTCTTTCTTATCCTTTTCGTCGTAAGCATCCTTTACTTGAAATTCGTATACGACGATAAGGAGACCAATTAATGCCCGACAAAAAGGCTTCCGAAAACCTGAAAAATACCGGTTATTGCATCGCCGCGCTGCTCGCGTTCGCCTTCCTGATGTTCCCGCTTTATTGGATGGTCGTCACCTCGCTCAAGAACGAGATAGAGATCTTCAAGGTCCCGCCGACGCTGATCCCCCACGTGCTGAATTCCACCTCATACTCCGCGCAGCTGAAGCATGGCGACTTCAACATGTTCCGATCCTTCAAGAACAGCTTCGTCATATCGTCCTGCGCCATGCTGATATCGCTTGTCCTGGCTTTACCCGCATCCTATGGCATCGCTCGATTCCGTTTTAAAGGGAAGCGGTTTTTCATATTGAGCTTCCTGGTGACGCAGATGCTGCCCGTCTCCGTCCTTCTGACTCCGATGTTCATCCTCTTCAAGAACGTCCATCTCCTCAATAACCAGTTTTCGGCGATACTCTCCGACGCTACGATCGGCATACCCTTCGCGGTATTGATACTTATTGGATATTTTGCCTCCATACCCAAGGAGCTCGAGGACGCTTCGCGTATGGACGGGTGCAACAGGTTCTCGGCGTTCCTCCTCGTTTTCCTTCCGATCGCGTCCCCGGGGGTGATCGTGTGCATGGTTTTCTCCTTCCTGTACGGCTGGGGAGACCTCGCATACGGAATGACCTTTCTCCAGGATCAGACGATGCGCCCGATAACCGCGGGCATATTCAACTTCATGGGACAGTACGGCACGAAATGGAGCTACCTGATGGCTTTCGCCGTCGTAACGATAATTCCGGTGGTCATCATTTTCGTTTTCATGCAAAAATACATCATCAGCGGTCTGACGAGCGGCGCCGTTAAGGGATAGGCGAAGGCCAAGGAGCGACGGAACATGGCGATATTTCGTAGGATCGGGGACAGGCTCGTGCGCGAAGAGGATCACGAGCTCTTGTGGATCGAGGCGTGGGGACCGGATGCGCTGCGCGTGCGGGCCACCAAGGCAGCCGCCATGCCGGAGGAGGACTGGGCCCTCCTGCCTCGCGCGGGCGCTCCTCTAGGGGCGGCCCGGATCGAGATAGCCGACGGACGCGCCTCGATCCGGAACGGCTCGATAAAGGCCGAGATAGCGCGGTCGGGGAAGCTCGCTTTTTTCGGCACGCAGGGCAGGCAAATAGTCGAGGAGTCGTTGCGCAATCGCAAGGATGTCCTGTCGGAGGACTGTTCCGCTCTCGAGCTCGAAGCGCGTGAGTTCAGGCCGATAATAGGCGGCGATTACGAGATCGCGGCCCGGTTCGAGTCGATCGACGACGACGAGCGGATCTACGGCATGGGGCAATACCAGCAGCGCTACCTGAACCTAAAAGGGACCGAGCTCGAGCTCGCGCAGCGCAACTCGCAGGCGAGCGTGCCCTTCTACCTATCGAGCCTCGGCTATGGTTTCCTGTGGAACAATCCCTCGATAGGACGGGCTACCTTCGCCAAGAACGGCACGACCTGGCGCGCGTCCTCGAGCAAGGCCCTCGACTACTGGGTGGTCTCCGCCGACAGGCCGGCCGAGATCATGGAGCGCTACACCGGCGCAACCGGCAGGGCGCCGATGATGCCCGACTTCGCCATGGGATTCTGGCAGTGCAAGCTTCGCTACCAGACCCAGGAGGAATTGCTCGCCGTCGCGCGCGAGTACAAGCGCCGAGGCTTGCCGATTTCAGTGATCGTGATCGATTTCTTCCATTGGCCCACCCAGGGCGATTGGCGTTTCGATCCGACCTACTGGCCCGATCCCGAGGCGATGATTGCGGAGCTCGCGGGCATGGGCATCGAGCTCATGGTCTCGGTCTGGCCGACGGTCGATTACCGTAGCGAGAATTTCGCCGAGATGAAGGATCTCGGCCACCTCATCCGAATGGAGCGCGGCATACGCGTATCGATGGACTTCCAGGGCAACTCCCTCCACTTCGACGCGACGAAGCCCGAGGCCCGCGAGTACGTCTGGGGGAAGGTTAAGAAGAACTACTACGATAAGGGCATACGCGTGTTCTGGCTCGACGAGGCCGAGCCGGAGTACACGGCCTACGATTTCGACAACTACCGCTACCATCTCGGCTCCAATCTCGCAGTCGGCAACATTTATCCTCTCATGTACGCCAAGGCCTTCTACGACGGCATGGCGGCCGAGGGGCAAGAGGGGATAATCAACTTGATCCGATGCGCCTGGGCGGGCAGCCAGCGCTACGGTGCCCTTGTCTGGTCGGGGGATATCCATTCGAGCTGGAAGAGTCTGCGCTGCCAGTTGACTGCCGGTCTGAACATGGGCGTCGCGGGCATACCTTGGTGGACGACCGACATAGGCGGCTTCCATGGCGGCGACCCGAACGATCCCGCCTTTCGCGAGCTGTTCGCGCGCTGGTTCGAGTACGGGACTTTCTGCCCGGTAATGCGTCTCCACGGCGACCGCGAGCCCAGGCAAGCCCAAGTCGGCGCGAGCGGCGGAGCCTCCTGCCGGTCGGGAGCCGCGAACGAGGTGTGGAGTTACGGCGAGGAAATATACCGGATCTGCGTACGGCATCTCGAGCTGCGCGAGGAGCTCAGGCCGCGGATCGCCGCCGCTATGCGAACCGCCCACGAAAAGGGCCTCCCGCCGATGCGACCCCTTTTCTTCGATTATCCCGATGATGCCGAGGCCTGGAAGAGCGAGGACCAATTCCTCTTCTGCGATTCGCTTTTGGTCGCGCCCATCCTCGACGCCGGCGCGCGGTCCAGGAGCGTCTACCTGCCCAAAGGCAGATGGAAGAGCATTCACGGCGGAGCCTCGATGGAAGGGGGCCGTATCGTCGAGTGCGAGGCTCCCCTTGAGTGGATCCCGGTCTTCGAGCGAGAATGAGACAGCCATCCGGCGGATAACCGGATGACTTTCTCAAAGTCGGGTTGAGTGGATTTGCCCTCCGCTCGCGAAAATCTATTCGC
>Ga0181520_10010474_pt1 | contig 12440 bp, 5 predicted proteins | sample PEATcosm2014_Bin_29_FD_132451 | JGI IMG/M metagenome (GOLD analysis project Ga0181520, IMG submission 132451) | Peatland microbial communities from MTU Mesocosm Facility, Houghton, MI, USA - PEATcosm2014_Bin02_30_metaG | ecosystem: Environmental > Terrestrial > Soil > Wetlands > Peat | place...
GACGGCTCTCGCCACGTAATCCACCGGAACAATATCCAGAACGGCATCGGGGTATCCCGGCACGGTCCGCCACAGTCTTCGCGAGTAGATCTTAAGCGGCCAGTAAAGCATCTTGAAGCTGGAAGTGACGCCCGTCCGCGAATCTCCGACGATGATGCTTGGACGCAAAATGACACCGGGAAGTGAGCCCAGCCTTGAACGCACCAACGCCTCAGCTTCGGCCTTGGTCTGCTCGTAGGTGTTGCGGAATTGCTGGCCCTCGTCGAGTTCGCTCTCGCGAACCAATCCTGTGCGCTCGCCCGCCACATACGCGGTGCCGACGTAGACAAAGCTTCTGAGATTGCGCATGGCCGCGGCAAAGTCCAGCATCTTCCGCGTACCGTCGACGTTCATGTGCCTGGCCTGCTCAAGCGATTGATCGAAGCTCACTGTAGCAGCGCAATGAATCACCCGCGTCGCCTTCGCGGCCAAATCCCGCCAGGTCGAATCGTCCAACCCGCAGTTGGGCTCGCTCACGTCTCCGGCATAAACCCGCACGCGCGACAATTCCGCTGATTGAAGAATCGATTCGGCGCGTTGCTCAGGCGTTTGACCCTGACGCGGGCGAATGAGGAGGGCAAGCCTGGCGTGTGGTTCGCGTTGCAACAGCTCCCTGACCACTTGCGTGCCCAGAAAGCCCGTCGCGCCAGTCACCAGGATCAAGTCGTCTTGATTCATGAAGTGGACAGCATCCGTGCGCGGTCCGCTTGCAGACCGGCGCAAAGGCACTGAGCGCGTCGGAAGGAAGGGGACCTAAGGCGATTATATTTGGAAACTGCCCAGGCGTCAGATTTCGGACGGCTTCGCGCGGAATGACACCTTGTCGCGGCTGGCCAAGTCCGGGTGCTACAGTGGTGTGGTTTCCGCAATCTTTTCTGAGGGTCTTGCCTCTTGTCAGGTTCTCGTGCGTTGGTCGTCTCCCTTCTCGTGCTTACAAGTGCTGCTGGCGCCGTTGCACAGGTTCAGGCCGCGCCCGTCCCCGATGAGATGCGCAACAGTTTCTTCGCGATCACGGTGAACAACCAGCGGGTGGACGTGGCTCACGCCGCTTCAAATTACGAATTCGTCAGCTTCGACATGGTTGGCCCGGTAGACATCTCCATCACAGCCGCTGACCCGCATTTTTGGGATGGCGGCGTCGACATCGAGCCATGGCGGCTGGGTTTGCGTCCGACACATCCAGAGGGGGAGCCGCAAACCATCCGCTTCCGCCTGTCGGGCCCGGCCAAGCTCGCCATCTCGCGGCCCGGCGACTTCCTGAATCAGGCGCGGATGCTCTTTCTCTTTGCCGGCTCACCGCCTCCGCCGCCGCCGAGCGGGCCCAACGTGACCACCGTGCCCGCGGGCGTACACACCGGGAGCCTGAATCCCAAAAGCGGAGACACGATTTATCTAGAGCCGGGCGCATTCGTGTTTGGCAGCCTGAATCTGTGGCAGGTTGACGGCGTGAAGGTGCTGGGCCGGGGAACGATCGTGTACGACGGCCCGCAAGACCCGAACGGCGACACGGGTTGGATGCAGAAGCCGGACTGGCACTGCATTGTCGCTTATCAGGCACACAACGTTGAGATCGACGGCCTCACCTGCATCATCCGCTCACGAACCTGGTCGATTCAGATGAAAGATTCGACCGGATTTCGCATTGACGATCTGCGTGTGATCGGCGGCAATCCCGGCAACGCCAACCAGGATGGCATGGACTGGCTGGGCGGCGGCGACACAGTGGTGAATCATTCCTTTTTCCGCGCGTCGGACGACGATCTGGCGGCGCTGGGCAATTGGGACGGCTATACGCAGGCCGCGATGGTGACGCCAGGCGCCGACGTCGACAACATTCTGGTCGAGAACAGTGAGTTCTCCACCAGCATTTCCAATGTCGTGCGGTTGGGATGGCCGCAAAAAATTTACAACCTGCGCAATTTCACCCTGCGTGACTCCGACATTCTTCACGGGGGCATCGGGTCATGTGGACAAACGTTCGGCCTGCTAGGCTTCTGGGGCGCCAACGGCGCGAGCGGGGATCACTCTGGTGTGACGTTTGAAAACCTGCTGCTCGATAACTGGTATTCGCTCGTGCAGATGGAGCAGGAGCAGCCCAGCTTGCACGGTTTCACCTTCCAAAACATCTGGGCCCTCGATCAACCGCCTCTCGCCGATTCGACCATAACCGGCGACGTGAGCGATGTGACCTTCGACAACGTGAAGTACGGGCAGGCGCGGGTGACCAGCGACGCGCAAATGCCGCTGGTGGTTGCAGGCGGTGCGGCTCAGCCCGTGTATGCGCCCGCACCCGCTCTGGCGGCGGCCTTCAGCGTCGATCCGCCTGTCTTCGCGCCTCGACAGAAAGTGACGTTTACCGCACAGGGATCGACCGGCGCTCAGTACACATGGCTTTTTGGCGATGGAACTTCGGCGCACGGCAGCCGCGTACGGCATCGCTTTCCGGATGCGCTCGGAACTGAACTCAATGGCAAAAACGGCGCGGGCCGATTTCGGGTGTTGTTGCACGTAACCGACAAGGTCGGCCATCAGGATTGGGCGGCGCAGGGAGTCGTGGCCGTCGAGCAATGGCACGACGCAGTGAAAGCCCCGAGCGCAACGGCGCCTGGCTTGAATTGGAAAGTCTATTCGGGTGCATGGACTGAGCTGCCCGATTTTTCCGCTTTGCAACCGGCGCTCTCCGGTCAGGCGCCGAATCTCACGGCCGGCTCGCAGGGGGCCGGAGCTCAGGGATTGACTCAACGCGCAACCGTGTGGGACGGATGGATCGACATTCCTGCTGACGGCGGTTACACCTTTCATCTGATCGACGCCGACGGCGAGCGGCTGGTGATCGACGGAATGGAAGTGGCAAAGACCGGACCGCCCTTCGGGCTGGTCTGCGGCTCTCCCGGCAATGCACTCCGCTACGACCGCGGCTCGCTGGGCCTGCGCGCAGGACTGCATGCGATCCACCTTGAAGCGTTGAATACAGCAAGTGAGGGAGCGCCGCGGCTGTTGTGGGTGGGACCGGGGCTGGCGCTTGCCGATGTGCCTCTGGCAGCTTACTCTCACTAGGGCCCCGGCACCCGCGGTTGAAGCCCAGGCGCGCCCCTCGGAGATTGGAAATTATGCCAAATTCAAATAGTTCCGCAAACATCGACCTTGACCAGGCCGTCGTTCTGGTCAGTCGCGTTTTTGCAGCCTTCCTCCTCTTTTGGGTTGTAGATGACATCATCGAATTGCCCCGCGAACTCTTCTCCGTCATGCACTACCTCCACGGTTCCATGCAGTTGGGAGTGGGTATGTTCGAGGCTCTGCGGTCCTCGTATCTCGTCAGCGAGTACATGATGTACCTGCTCGCGAACATACTCCGCATCGCACTGTGGCTGCTGGCCGCCGGTTGGTTCTACCGTTGCGGCCCCCGAATTCGGAATTTCTTCGCTGCGGAATCCAGAATCGAGCTGGCAACGCAGGAACAGGACCCTATCGGTTAAAGGTGGTGGCAGCAACTACGGCAATTGCGTCACATCCCAGCCGCCGCCCAGCGCGCGCACCAGGCTCACGCTGGCAGCGAACTGCCGGCTCTCGATGTTGATGGCGGTCACCTGGTTCTGCAGCAGGGTTTGCTCGGCGGTCAGTACCTCGAGATAGCTGCTGGCGCCGCCTTTGTAGCGCGTGTTGGAAAGATCAAAAGAGTGCTGCGCAGAGTCGACGGCACGTTGCTCCACGCTCGCTTCCTGCTCCAGAATGCGCAGTGCCGAGAGCTGGTCTTCCACGTCCTCGAATGCTTGGAAGACGGTATTGCGATAGCCGTCGGCTTGCGCCTCGTAGCTGTGGCGGGCCGCATCGGTGAGTGCGTGGCGCTGGCCCGCATCGAAGAGCAGCTCCGTAGCCTGCGCGCCCAGACTCCAAAGTGAGCTCGGACCCTGAATCCACGTGCCGGGGTTGGCGCTTTCAAAGCCACCCGATCCGCCGAGTGTAATCGTCGGGTAGAAGGCGCTCACGGCGATGCCGATCTGCGCGTTGGCGGCAGCTGCGAGGCGCTCGGCTGCGGCGATGTCGGGACGACGTTCGAGGAGTTGCGAGGGCACACCCAGCGGAACTTGCGGCAGCTTGAGATCGAGCGGCGAAGGCGGAATGCTGAAGTCCGGCAGGTTGTCGTTGGCGAGAGTGCCGATGGCGTGCTCGTACTGCGCGCGGGCTACGCCCAGGTCGACGAGCTGTGCGCGAACCGTCTCGAGCTGCGTCTGGGCCTCCACGACGTCCACCTCGGTGTCCACGCCGCCGGCAAAGAGCCGCTTCGTCAGATCGAGTTGGTGCTCGAGATCGGTCACCGTGTCGGTCAGGAGATGGATTTGCGAATCGAGTCCGCGCAGAGCGAAATAGTCGGTGGCCATCTCCGCATGGAGTGTGAGAGCCACGTTGGCCTCGTCGGCAGCGTCGGCCTGCGCGTTGGCGCGCGCTTGTTCCACGGTGCGGCGAATGCGGCCCCAGAAGTCCGGCTCCCAACTGGCCTGGCCTGAGATAACGAAGTCGCCGTAAGTGGTGGCGCCGCCGGGCGTGGCCAAGGGACGGTTGGCCGAAACGCGATCGCGGCTGATGGAGGGGCCGGCCGAAAGCGTCGGATAAAGATTCGCGCGTGCGGCCCTGACCTGATCTTCCGCGGCCAGGTAGACCTCCATTTGCTGGCGAAGCTGCACATTGCTGGAATCAATGCGCTCTTCTAGTTTGTTCAACTGCGGGTCCTGGTAGATCTCCCACCACTTGCCTTTCAACATTCCGTCGGAGGGGTTCGCCGGCTGCCATGCGCCACCCTGTGGATTGGGCGGCGGGGCGACTACGCTTGTCGCGCCGGTTTCTTTGTAGATGGTGGGCGCGTTGTAGCCAGGGCGATGGTAGTTCGGGCCCACGGGCTTGCAGCCGGCGACAAGAAGGCAGAGACCAAGGGACCAGGGGACCAAAGGGCCAAGCCCGCGAATTGCGCGCGGCGATAATGCACGATTCTTTGGCGATCGCTTCGCCACGGTCAGAGACCCCCCGCGCCAAACGCATTGCTCTCAGAAGATTCCACGGTCACCCTTTCCCCGTCGATCAACGAGTCGGGTGGATCCTGGACGACTTTATCGCTCGGATTGAGCCCGCTGACGATCTGCACCGTCGCGCCGTCGTCTTCGCCAATCATCACAGAAACCAGATGTGCGACGGTCCCATCGTTGCCCCGGGTCACAGTTGCCACCTGCATCCCCTGGCGCCGAAAGATCAGCGCCGATGCAGGCACGATGTACGTTGGCGCGGCAGACTGGGTCTTGAAGTGAACCTGCGCCAGCGCTCCAGGCATGAGCTGGCCGGCGCGGTTGTCCACATCCACTTCGACCAGCAACGTGCGGCTCACGGGATCGATGGCGTCGGCGGTGCGGACGAGGGTGCCCTCGAAGGTCCTTCCGGGATATTCGGGAAAGGCGAGTTCGACTTTCATTCCGCGCTTCATGGTTTGCGAGAAAAGCTGCGGAACATTGGTGTAGACGCGCAGAGTCTGGAGCGCCTGCATGTGAAAGAGCTCGGTGCCGGAGCTCTGTCCGGAACCGGAGCTGATCAACTGGCCTGTATCGACTTCGCGCGCTGTTACCACGCCATCGAATGGCGCATAGACTTTCTCGAACGATTGCAACTCAACTAGGCGCTGCAGGTTTGCCTCGGCCGACTTGACCGCGGACGCTGTAGCCGCGGCCTGGTTCACGAAGGTGTCGGTATCCTGCTGCGAGACGGCGTCGGATTTGACCAGTCCTGAGTATCGATCCGCCTGGATGCGAGCGTTGTTGGCGGTGGCCTGCGCTGTAGCCAGGTCGGACTCAGCCTGCGAAACCTGTTTGTCCAGCTCAGGGGTGGAGATCACAGCGAGCAACTGGCCCTTTTTCACCCGCGCGCCGATGTCCGCGTACCAATGGTCCAGGTAGCCGTCAGTACGGGCGTAGATGGGCGAATCGGTATAAGCAGTCACATTGCCGGGAAGCACAAGCGTCTCCGTCGGTGCACCAGCCTTTGCGGGCGCCAGGGTCACCGTGGGCGGAGCCAGGGCGTCGGTGCGCTGGGCAAGGACGGTGCCGGTATGCCACCTGCGAAGGATGCCCGCGGCCGCGAGCACCACCAGGATGAGCAGAATTACGGCCACGCCCAGCAGGACCCTGCGCGGCGAAAGAGGAGTTGCCTCGAGAGCTGCGTCGTGGTGGACCGCGGCGGGCTGAGATTTTGGATTCGGTTCCTGAGTCATAAGCTCCTACTCCGGTCTGGCGTCGAATTCATCGAATCGAGCGGCATCGGATTCGTCATCGAGCTCGCGCTTGCGCCGGCGCTCGAGGCGGCCGTGAATGAATGAGAAGAAAGTTGGCACAAAAAATAACGTGGCCACAGTGGCCAGCAGCAGTCCGCCAATGACGGCGCGCCCGAGCGGGGCGTTCTGTTCGCCGCCGTCGCCCAACCCCAGCGCCATGGGCACCATGCCGATGATCATGGCTAATGCCGTCATCAGCACCGGGCGCAGGCGGACGAAGCCCGCGTTGAGCGCGGCGCGCCGCGCATCGCCCACCAGGATTTCCAATTGCTCGCGCGCAAAACTCACCACGAGGATCGAGTTGGCCGTAGCCACGCCCATGCACATGATGGCGCCGGTCAACGCGGGCACGCTGAGGCGCGTGCCGGTGAGGAAGAGAAACCAGACGATTCCCGCCAGCGCCGCCGGAAGCGCCGCGATGATGAGAAACGGATCCAGCCACGATTGGAAATTGACCACAATGAGCAGATAGACCAGCAGGATGGAAAAGGCGAGGCCGCTCAACAGGCCGAAATACGACCGGTACATCGTCTCGCTCTGGCCGCGGAGGATGAACTGCGAGCCGCGGGGTAGATCCTTCTGGTGGGCGTCGACGACCTTTTGCATGGCGCGGGTTACGCTGCCCAGGTCGGTGCCTTCCACATTGGTGTAAATGTCGATCACGGGTTGCACGTCGTAATGGCTGATGACGCCCTGCTCGTCGCCGGGGACAATGTCGGCAAGATTGCTTAACACCTGTACCGGTCTGGGGGCGCCCGGTGCGGCGGTGGTGGCGCCGGAAATCTGCGTCGGAGCAAAGCTGCCCAGCGGCGCTGCGCCGGGCGCGCCTGTCGAAGTACTGGTGGAAGGTTCCGTCATGGCCGCGTTCGTGGCGGGACTCGTGATCGGCAGGCTCTCCAACGCCGCCATCGTGTTCAACCCATACTGCGGCGCCTGAATGGCGATGTTGTAGGTGACTCCATTGCGAGGATCGAGATAAAAGCTCGGACTGGTCTGGAAGCTGCCGCTCAACGCCACCAGCATGTCCTGGGCGACGTTCTGCTGCGTCAGGCCGGTGCTTGCTGCGCGCGTGCGATCCACATTGACCGTGAAATTGGGATAGTTGAAGGGCTGCTGAATGCGCGCGTCGGCCGCACCGGGAACATAGCGGACCTCGTTGAGCATGCGTTCGGCCAGCGCGCGATTGGCATACAGATTGGGGCCGATGATCTGAACGTCGATGGGCGACGACAGACCGAAATTGAGAATCTGGGTGACGATGTCGACGGGCACAACGTAAAACGTCACACCCGGATAGTCGCGGGCCAGCACCTCGCGAAGGCGCTCGATATACATCTCGCTGGGATGATGACTGCGGGTTAATTGCACCTGGATATCCGCATCCGCCGAGCCTACCGGCGCCGATGTGGAGTAGGAGAGATTGAGCGCAGAGTAAGGCAGGCCGATGTTATCGAGAATCGTAACCAGCTCATCGGACGGAATCTCCTGGCGAATGGTCGACTCGATGTGATCGCAGAGAGCAGCGGTCTCCTCGATGCGCGTGCCGGTATGTGCGCGCACGTGAATCATGAACTGGCCTGAGTCAACGGAAGGGAAAAAGTCCTGCCCGAGGAACGGCGTCAACCCCAGCGAAACGAGAGCGAATACCGGAAACGCGACCAGGAAAACGACCGAGTGATCGACACAGAAGGTAAGCAGCCGCAAATATCCCTGGCGAAAAGACTCGAAGGCGCGCTCGAATCCGAATTGAAAGCGCGTGAACGGGTTGCGGCTGGCTTGTTTTCTCGCCGTCTGCGCATCGTCGTGCTCCTTCAGCAGGTACTTTGCCATGGTGGGCACCAGCGTGCGCGACAACAAGTAGCTGGCGAGCATGGCGAATACCACAGCCTCGGCCATGGGCACAAACAGGTAGCGCGCCACGCCGGTCAGGAAGAACATGGGCACGAAAACGATGCAAATGGCGAGTGTGGAGACGAACGCGGGCGTCGCAATTTGCGCGGAGCCCTCGAGAATGGCCGCCTCAAGCTCGCGTCCTGTCTCCAGAAAGCGGTTGATGTTCTCGATGGAGACGGTGGCATCGTCAACCAGGATGCCCACGGCCAGCGCCATCCCGCCCAGGGTCATGATGTTGATCGTCTCGTGCAACGCGCCGAGCATGATCAGGGAGCAGAGAATCGATAGCGGAATGGAGACGGCGATGATGATGGTGGAGCGGAAGCTGCCCAGGAAAACCAGAATCATCGTTGCGGTCAGGCAGGCGGCGATAATCGCTTCGCGCACGACGCCGTTGATCGCGCTGCGGACAAAGATCGACTGATCGGAGAGTGCCGCGATCTTAAGCGTAGGAGGAAGTTGGCCCTTCAGACTCGGGCTGGAGATGATTGCGTTCACGCTCTTGATGATGTCCAGCGTTGAGGCCGTGCCCGTCTTGAGAACGTTCATCATGATGGCCCGGCGGCCGTCCACGCGAACAATGTTGGTTTGTGGCGGATTGCCGTTGCGCACGTGGGCCACATCGCGGATATAGACCACCGCTCCGTTCACTGTCTTGATGGGCAAGTCGTTCAGGGCATCGACAGCCGAGGGCGCCGAGTTGGTCTCCACCTGGTACTCAAAGCGGTCGAGCTTAATGGTGCCTGACGGCGCGATGACGTTTTGTGCCGTGATAGCGTTGACCACGTCGGACGGGGAAAGCCCCCTGGCCTCGAGAGCATTCAAATTGAGATCGACCTCGATCTGCGGTTGCTTACCGCCGTAGGGGAACGGCGTTTGCGCGCCTTCCACTGTAGCCATTTGGATGCGGATGGTGTTGGTGGCCAGGTCGTTCAACTGCTGCTCGTTCAGTCCCGCTCCCGACATCCCGAGTTGCAGCACGGGAACGCTGGAGGCGTTGTACTGGATAATGAAGGGCGGCGTGGTCCCCGGTGGCAGGGAGCGTAACTGTACCTCGCTGATGGCGCCTACCTGAGCGATGGCCTGGCCGATATTCACGTTGGGGTGGAAGTAGATCTTGATGATCCCTTCACCCACGAGTGACTGCGACTCGATGTGATCGATGTCGTTGACCGTGGTGGTCATGCCGCGCTCGGCGTTGGTCACGATGCGCTTGGCGATCTGATCCGCCGAAAGACCGGCGTACTGCCAGACCACGGTGACCACCGGAATATCGATATTGGGAAAGATGTCCGTCGGCATCGTCTCGATGCTGTAGACGCCGAGAATCAAAATCAAAAGCGCAAAGACGACAAAGGTATAAGGCCGCCGCAGCGCAAGCCGGACAATCCACATCATAGGGCTGGTATTCGCTCCTCGGCTCGCGTGTGAATGGTGCTCAGGCCAGCCACCGGCCCGCCATCAACCGCAGCCGCAATCCGGGACCGGTTTTGAGCCATCTATCGGCGCGCCGGCTCCTCGGTACCGGGCCGGACGGCACCGAAGTGTAAGTCCGGCCAGGCGTTTCGTTGAACATACTATGTTAGCTGATCGACAAAGACCGTGAGATCGAACACCGGAAACCGGCCCATCAAATTACCCCGTCAATTGGATGCCGGCGAGACAGAAAAGGTCGGATTTGCGAAATCTGCGGCCCGGGAGAAGGTGTCCAGGTCACGGGAAGCGCGTCTAAGGGACATAGCGCTCGCATGGTTCCGGTAGACTGTGAGATGGGTTTAAAAGAAAGATTCATCCCTGTCTCCGCCCGCGCGCGGCATGGAACCTTGAACAAGGATTCGGTTGTGTGCCTGGAGTCAGCTCAAGGGGGATGCACCCCGGCGAAGAAGGGCCATCGCCACAGCACTGGAGTTTCCACGGCAGCAACGAGGACCTGATGCTGGGGGCCCCGGAGTTTGGGAAGGGTGGGCGCGGTCCTGTAGAATCGATCTTTCCTGAAGGAACGATCAAAACCTCCGAGGAAGGGCCGGATTTTCAGCGAATGAGGGTGTGCAAATTCTTCCTGTGAACCCGAACAATGGTACGAAAGAGACTTTGTGCTCGCCGCAGGGCTCATACCCGGTGAAGTTCAGGCACACTTCCATCTCCGGAGTCACATCCGCCGCCAAGCGCGCGGTGGGGGTTCTTTTGCTGGTTGTCCTGGTGTCGGCTGCGGGAGCAATGTTCGCGCAAACGCCCGACACAATTGATCAGATCCGGGTGATCGGCAACCGGCGCATCCCCAAGGAAACCATTCTCGCTCGAATGTTTACCCATCCGGGCGACACCTACGATCCCATTTCCACCGAGCGAGACTTCAACTCTCTCTGGAACACCGGCTACTTTGAGGATCTGCGTATCGAGCGCGAGGACTCGGAGCACGGCGTGATCCTCGACGTATTTGTCCGTGAGAAGCCCACGATTCGAGACATCATCTATAAAGGCAATAACTCGGTCACGAACTCCGACATCCTCGATGCCTTCAAGAAGGACAAGGTGGGCCTTTCGGTGGAGAGCCAGTACGACCCCACCCGGATCAAGCACGCCGAGAACGTCATCAAAGAACTACTCGCCGAGCACGGACACCAGTTCGCGACAGTGAAAACCGACGTCAAGACCGTTCCCCCGGCTTCGGTGCAAGTCACCTTCAACATAAAGGAAGGCCCGGTAGTGAAGGTGGGCAAGATCACCTTCGTGGGAAATGAGCATCTGAAGGCGCTCTACTTGCGGCGCTCAATGAAGAACCTCAAACCCATTGGAATTCCGTATTCCATCATCTTCGAAGATCTCTTTCCCCAGACTTACGACTCCTCGAAACTCGAGGAAGATACCGAGCGGGTGCGGCAGGCCTACCGCGACAAGGGCTATGCCAGCGCTGCAGTAGAGCAGCCGAAGACCCAGGTTCGCGACGAAGGCGGCCTTAACTGGTTCACCTTCAGGCCGAATAACGGTAAGCGCATCGACATCTCCATGACGATTGAAGAGGGCGAACGCTACCGCCTCGGTACCATTACGTTCACCGGGAACAAGCAGATCAACAACCTGAAAGCCCTGCGCGCCACCTTCCCCATCAAGGACGGCGACTGGTTCAGCGCCACCGAAATCAGCAAGGGTCTCGACAACCTCAAGAAAGCCTATGGCAGCCTGGGCTATATCAACTTCGGCGCCATACCCACGCCCGTCTACGACGACCAGAAGAAAACAGTTTCGCTGAAAATCGACATCGATGAGGGTAAGCAGTTCTTCGTATCGCGCATCGAGTTCACCGGCAACAGCATTACCCGCGATAAGGTCATCCGCCGCGAGCTGCTGCTGGACGAAGGTTCGGTCTACAACTCTCAGCTTTGGGAGTACAGCTTGCTCCGCCTCAACCAGCTGGAATACTTCGATCCGCTGAAGGTCGACCAAGACTCCGAGGCTCACCAGGATCCCGATAACGGGACGGTCGAGCTGCTATTGAAGGTGAAAGAGAAGGGTAAGAACTCGATCGGCCTCAACGGCGGCGTGAGCGGATACTCCGGCGCGTTCCTCGGGCTGAACTACTCGACCAACAACTTCCTGGGATTGGGCGAAACTCTCAGTCTCCAGGCGAATCTGGGCAGTATCAGCCGCACTTTTCTCTTCGGCTTTACGCAGCCGTACGTTCGCAATCGCCCCATCAACCTGGGATTCCAGGTGTTCAACAACAAGCAGGACTACAACGCAGCCAAGAACTACCAGGCCACCACGGGTGCCGACCTTAATCTGTCCTCGGCGGAGAGGTCGCTGACGCAGAACTACAACGTGGGCAGCGATGGGCTCAACTTCTCCATCAGCTACCCGCTCAAGAGGCATGCGTTCCAGCGCGTGGGCATGACCTACTCGCTCACCAAGTCCACGATTACGGCCTTCAGCTCGGCGTCGGCGACGTTTTTCCAGACCATCGCCTTCCGCTCCGGAGTGCAGGGATCGAACCCGCTGGCAGGCATCATCAACAGCAATATTTCGCTCACCTACACGTACGACACGGTCAGTAATCCACTGCGCCCGCGCGAGGGCAAGCAATATACGGTGTTTTTGCAGACTTCAGGCATTTGGGGCAGCGTCCGCTATGTGAACCCGGTTGTGGCGTACAAGCAATTTATCCCCATGCACGACCTGAAGTTCTCAAAAGAGGGACACA
>Ga0181520_10010475_pt1 | contig 12438 bp, 8 predicted proteins | sample PEATcosm2014_Bin_29_FD_132451 | JGI IMG/M metagenome (GOLD analysis project Ga0181520, IMG submission 132451) | Peatland microbial communities from MTU Mesocosm Facility, Houghton, MI, USA - PEATcosm2014_Bin02_30_metaG | ecosystem: Environmental > Terrestrial > Soil > Wetlands > Peat | place...
ACCGCCTTGTTGTAGCGCAGCGGATACAAATTGTGTTCGTAAAATCCGGCGCGGCCGTCGGCGTAAAGCCCGAATTCCGGCGCGGCTTCGCCGAAGTCCACCTTGATCGCGCCCACGCCCATTTTCAACAGGTTCGCCAGCTTGGCCTGATACCATTTGACCGTTTCCGGATTTGAAAAATCCAGCACCGCGTCTTCATAGGGCAGATTCCCCTTCAAATCGCGCACGACAAGATTTTTCTCAACGAGTTCGGGGAACAGCTTGTTTTTCGGCACAAAATACGGCAGTTGCCAGAGCGAAATATGGAAGCCTTCATCCTTCAAGTCCGAGATCATCTTCTTCGGATTGGTGAAACGGGTCGTGGAAAATTCATAATCGCATTGCCAGTCGGTCTCGAACCAGCCGGTGTCCAGGTGCAGCACGTCGCAGGGAATCTTGTTTGCGCGCAATTGGGCGGCGATGTCGCGCACCTGGGCCTCGGCGTTGTAGGTGCAGCGGCTCATCCACAAACCGAACGACCATAGCGGCGGCAGCGGTGATTTGCCGGTGAGCCGGGTGTATTCGTCCAGAATTTCCTTGGGCGAACCGAGGAACACAAACAAATCCAGTTCGTCGTCGCCGAGCATCAGTTCGTTGACGCCGGCGAAGGAGCTGCCGAAATCGCAGGTGATGGTGGATGACGTGTGCATGAACATGCCGTAGCCGCGGCTGCTCATGAAAAAGGGGATCGGCTTATACATGCCCTGATTCTGGATGCCGTTGGCGTCATCCGTCCACAGCACCAGTTTCTGGCCGCGCTTGTCGAGCGAAGTGAAGGATTCGCCGCAGCCGAAAATTTTCTCGCCGGGCGACAGCGTGAACGCCGCGTTCATGCTGCGCGAATAATCCGACGCGCGGCGGACGAAGGCGAAGGGCATGATTGGCGTGAACGAAGACACATTGTCCGACGCATGGTCCGTTTGTGTCAGCAGCCTGCCATTCGCGTCCCGGATGACGATGCGCCACGGATTTTCCATGATCGAGATGGAGCCGAACTGGCTGGTGTAGCGGTGGCCGCCGTCAATTTTCGCGTATTTCCAGGAACCATCCTTCGGCACCGGCCCGGCAAGCATCAACTCCTCCAGTTGCTTGTGGACTTGCGGGCCGCTCGTCGCGCGGATGCGCAGCGTGCGCGGCGAAACGAATTCGATGGAGAACGGCAGCGTCGGGTTGACCGCGTATTGGTCCTCGGGAAATTCATTCAAGCCCACGGGCTTGATGACCGCCAGCATGTTGTTGAAGGCCTGCCGCGTGAAATACTCCGCGCGCTGGTAGGTGATTTTTCCCGACGCCGTCGCCGGATCAAAAGCGGCGAGTTTGTCCGCAAGATAATACAGGTCGGAAAAATCCCGGAAATCCGGGCTGACATCCACCGGATCGTTTTGCAGCGGCAAGGTCGGGTTGGCGGCAAACGTGGAAAGGGCCGCGCACAGCGCGACGATGCTGGTGGTGATTGTTTGGAGTGTTTTCATGGTTTGAAATAAAAATGGTTCAAGACATCACGTTGACGACGTAAATTATGGGCGACGGATTTTGTGTGGAAATTCTGTGTATTGATCCCGGCAAGTCAAGCCTGATGATGACTCGGTATCAGTTTGGGGTGCATCCGCGCATCGTTTCTGGTAACTCCGGCTTGCAATCCGCAGGCGTGGCCCTGGGAGCGCTGGCGTCCCGCCGGCCGGTTTATTAAGCAGCAAGCCGGCGAGACGCCAGTGCTCCCGGCAAGCGCCATCAAGCTTGGGCGAGTGCGGCAATCCTCTGTCGTTCTTTCCGCGCGATGGAAATAACCACATCGTGGTTGCCGATGAGATGCCATTGTTGAACCCAGTTCCAGCCCGGCAACGGCGTGTCCGCGCCGAAAATGCAATCCCACACGCGCGCGGCTGGCATTTCTCCGTCGTGCGGTCCAGTAATACCGTGGCCGGAAGCCTTGGCGAACGCCTCGCGCAACGACCAAAAACGGAGAATCTGCTTTTGCCGGTCCGATGCGGGAAAAGTTTCAAGTTGTGTGAGCCGCCGCCGGTCCAGATTCATTGCGGCGACCGGTTCCAGGTCCCAATCCGGGCGTAGTATTTCCACGTCCACGCCGATTTCATCTTCCGGCGCGATGGCCATCGCAAAAACATTTTCCGAATGGGAGGCGCTGAATTCGCAACGCGCCGGGGAAGATGGCGACAGTTGCGGTTTTCCCGGTCCGGTTTCCACGAGGCAAAGCGACTGTGGCGAAACTCCGAGAAAACGGCCAAGCAGAAAACGGCGCAGCGCCCTGCGGTGGATGAACAGTTGCCGGTGTCGTTCGAGGCGGAAACAGCCGGCGCGCCGCAATTCATCAGCCGCCAGAACGGATTCGTCGCAATACGGCAGCACGCGCGGATCGTCGAGGTCGCAGCACCATGCTTGCAGCCAGGGCGTGGCGGCTTTCGGCAGAAAGCCGCACTCTTCCATTTCCACGGTTTTACGGCGCTCTGCCGAGACGCCGCTGCGGGCGGCTGGGATTTGCTCACGCATGATTTGTCTCCTGGCGCCGCGCCGGGATGCCCGCCCAACGCGTGTTGGCGGGCAGGGTCTCGCCTTTCATCAGCAACGACAGTTCGCCGAGTGTCGCGCCGGTTTCCATTTTGGTGTCGTAGAGAACCAGCGTGCCGCTGCCGACCTTGCAGCGCGGGGCGATTTCGATGGTGCCCATTTTCATCACGCGATCCTCAAACAAATGCGTCTGGATGGTGCAATCGGCGTTCAACTCGGCTTCGTCGCCGATGGTGGCGAGGTCGAATTCGCTGAAATCCGTGGTGTCCATGTAGACGCGCCGCCCGATCTTCGCCCCGAGCAGGCGGAAATACCAGCAGACGAACGGCGTGCGGGTCAACATGCCGAGCAGCCACGCGTCCGCCAGATGTTCGTGCAGCGCGTTGATGAGTTCGTTGCGCCAGACGAAAGTGCACCAGAGCGGTTTTTCGCCCGGATGATAGCGCCCGACCAAAAGCCATTTCACCATCGCGGTGAACAAGGCGGCGAGGATGCCGCAGCCGGCGTAAAGCAACGGCAGCAGAAGCAGCATCTGCCAGAGGGTGATGTTGTCTTCAATCAGGACCATTACGGAAAAAAGCAGGCTCGTCAGCGCGACGAAGCAGGAGGATGGCAGAATGACGCGGACAAGTTCGATGAGCGCGCGCAGCGCGCGGAGCCTTCGCGGCGGCTTGAAGGTCTGCTCCTCGCTAAACGCGGCGCTCGGCTGGCGTTGCGGCAGGAAAATGGCCGGCGATCCCATCCACGACGTGTCCGCGCGCATGGCGTCGGCGGCATCGGCGGGCGGAATGGAGAGGCACCCGATGAGACAGCTCTCGCCAATCACCGTGCCGGGCGGCAGCACGGCGCTGTTGCCGATGAACGAGCGCTTGCCGATGTGGTTGCCCGCGATGGTCACAAATCCATCGCGCACCCGCGTCGCGCCCAGCGACACCGCGTCGGCAACAAAACCGTCCTCGGCGATGGATAAAAGGTCGGGGGAGATGAACGACGCCGTGGAAACTTCGACGCCCTTGCCGAGTTTAGCGCCGAGCAGCCGATACCACGGCGGCAGATAGACCGACGCATAAAGCGGCCCCAAAATGTCGAGGCTCAAGTTCAGCGTTTGATCCACGAACCATTTCCGAAGATAGAACAAGCTGTGCAACGAGTGGCGGCCCGGTTTCACCCGGCCCAGCAGCAGCCATTTGACGACGATGATCTCCAGCGCCAGCAGAATCACAAACGAAAGGCCCACGAATGGGGAGAGAAACAAATACCAGTAGTAATCGTCCGCGTAGTTCAATTCGTTCATTGCGATGATGCCGGGCAGGATCGCGGAGACGACCAGCAGCGGAAAAATCAGCAGCCCGCCCGTGTGCAGCATTCCCATCGCAAAGTGCCGCCATTTCGCCGGCTGTTGCGCCGGGGAAGTTTCCGGCGCGCGCCCGGAAGGGCGCGCGGGCGAGCCAAGCCATGTTTCGCCCCGTGGAATTTTTCCGCCGCGCGGCAGCAATGACAGGTCTTCCAGCGCCGCGTCGTCCTCCATCACGGTGTTTTCGCGCAGGATGGAGCGCGTGCCGACGAAGCATCGCCTGCCAATCGTGACCGGACCGATCAGGAGCATTCCATTTTCAACGGAGCAGCCCAGCGCGCCGGAATCCGCGCCGATGCTGGTGTCATCGCCGATGGTGAGCAGGTCGTAGATGGCGAAGTCCTCGGTGCCGAGGTGGACATTGCGCCCGATTTTCGCGCCCATCAACCGGAAGTAGATGTTCAACAGCGGCGTGCCGGTGAGGTAGGCGATTGGCACCGCCGATTGGATGGCGGTGACAAACCACCATCGCAGAAAGTATCCGCCCCACAACGGATGCGCGCCGGGACGATACCGTCCGATCACCAGCCACTTTACAAGGATCGAAGTGAGCAGCATCACGGGATAGAGAACGACGAAAATAGCCAGCGCGCCGAAAATGGCATCTTGATAATCATAATCATCCTCGATCATCCAGGTGTAGGTCATGAATGGCGCGAGCCATTGCATTGCAAAGAAACCCAGGATGGGAAAAAGGCCGGCCAGTTGCGCGCAGCCGCAGAGAAAATGCCTCGACCACGGAATGGAATTCGCCGCGGCCGAAACCGGCGGCGCTTCGTCGTGAACATTTTTCTCAAACTGCGCGGCCAGTCTCTCGATGCTGGGATGCTGATAAACATCAAGCATCGAAAGGGACTGAAACGGCGGCTCCTTACGCAATTCGGAAACCATCCGCGCCGCCAGCAGCGAGTGTCCGCCGAGGTCCAGGAAAAAGTCGTCGCGCACGGAAACCGGGAGCGGGGCGAACAATTTTGTCCACACCGCCGCGACGCGTTGTTCCAGCTTCGTCCGTGGCGTGACGGCTTCGGGCCGCGATTGCGCTTCGCGCCGGCGCGGCGGCGGCAGTTTGAGGCGGTCGGCCTTGCCGCTGGAAAGCATCGGGATTTCCTGGATCGCTTCAAACAGCGCCGGCATCATGTAAACCGGCAGCCGCGCGCGGAGGCGGGTGCGGATGGCAGGCTCATCCGGGGGCGCGTCGCCGCGCGGGACGAGATAGGCGACAAGTTGCGGCGAGCCGGGCGTGTCTTCGCGCAAGGCCGCCGCCGCCGCCTGCACGCCGGGACATTCCATCAGCACGGATTCGATTTCCGAAAGCTCGACTCGGAAGCCGCGAATTTTCACCTGCGAATCAAGCCGGCCAAGAAATTCAATTTCTCCGTCGGGCGAGAATCGCGCGAGGTCGCCGGTGCGATAGAGGCGCGAGGGCGGCCCGCCGTTTTTGGCCGGCGGACTCTGGACAAATTTTTCCCGCGTCAAATCGGGCCGCCCAAGATAGCCGCGCGCCAGGCCGATTCCGCCAAGGCACAGTTCGCCGGACTGGCCCTGGGCGACAGGCTGCAATTGTTCGTCCAGAATGGCCGCGAAATAATTTGGCAGCGGCCGGCCGATGGTGACGGGCTTGTTCGGATGACATTCTGCCCAGGTGGCGATGACGGTGGCCTCGGTGGGGCCGTAGGTGTTGACGACGCGGCGCCCTGGCCGCCACCAGCGCTTGACCAGGTCCGGCGGGCATTGCTCGCCGCCGAGAATCAGCAGCCGCACCGACGGCACGTCCTCCTCCATCATCGAAAGCAGGGTGGGCACGCACGAAAGCACCGTCACACCCGCATCCGCAAGCATCCGCGAAAGCCCTGCGCCGGCGTGAACCATTTCGTCGTTGCCAACCACGAGCGTGGCGCCCGCGAAAAATGCCAGCCAGATTTCCTCGACGGAGGCGTCGAACGCGATGGAAAATCCCTGATAAACCCGGTCTTCCGGACGCACCTGAAAAATCCGCCCTTCACACCGGACGAGATGGCACGCGCTGCGATGTTCGATTTGCACGCCCTTCGGCTGGCCGGTCGTGCCGGACGTGTAAATGATGTAGCAAAGGTCTTCCGGCGTCGCGCCGGTTTCGGCGGGGCTTAATCTCGCGGCGGGTTGTGAGGCGATTTCCATCCGGCGTTCGTCGAGCGCAATCATTTCTCCGTGAAAATTCGCCGCCTTGGCCGCGAGCGATTTTGTAGTCACCAACGCCCGCGCCTGGCAATCCGCGAGAACGAATCCGACGCGTTCGGCTGGAAATCCGGGATCGAGCGGCACATAGGCGGCGCCCGACTTGAGAATGCCGAGTAATGCGACGCAAACCTCCGGCGAACGGGGGAGCAGCATGGCCACGCAGTCGCCGCGTTTCACGCCCCGGCTGCGGAGAAGACGGGCCAGTTGATTGGCGCGCCGCTCCACTTCGGCATAAGTCATGCGCTCTCCGGCGCAGATCAAGGCGGTGTTTTCAGGCTGCGCCCCGGACTTTTGCTCGAACAGCTCATGCAAAAGTCCGGGCCGCAACAGTTCCGGTGACGCCTCGTGTCCGCAGACTGTGTTGTGGATGGTGTTGGTCAATGCTCGACAAACAAATGACCCGTAGATCACGCGTAACTTCGATCAAACGGGTCATGCTTGTTGAGATTCAAGACGATGGCCGGAAGGGAAAAGTTTCAACGAACGCGCCATTGCCAGTTCCTGGGAGCGTCGGCGTCTCGCCGGCGGGTTCCGGTTTTGACTTCTTCCTGGCTGGCGAGGTCCCGGCGCTCCAGGAGCGAGGTGACGGAATGTGGCAGTGCTCCTGGTTCTTTATTTTTGCCCCGCTTGTTTCATCGCCGCATCGTCCTTGAGCAACCGGCCCCACGGCCGAAAGGATTTGCGGAACGCGTCGCCCAAATTCAAATTATGTCTTGAATGCCGCGTCGGATTCACAAGAATCGCGGGCGTCCAATGAAATGGAGGCGTCATATCATCAACTGGGGTTGCCTGCTTCTGGCCGGCTGGTGGATTGTCAGCAATTACAATCACAGTGCTTTTCTGAAGCTTGCAATCTGCGTTTTCAAAGTGCTGGCATGGATGGTTTTTGGCGTGCTCGTCTATGAGCTTGTTAGACAAAACTTTTACAAATTTCGCTCCGACACCCGCGACCTCAAAAGACGTATTGATGCGATAGGCAAAAATTATGTCGCACAGCGCCCCAATGCCGCCTTGATCATCGCCTATTTCCGGCGCGGGAATTGTCACTGCAAAGGCTTTGGAAAAGTGAGCGAGGCGAACCCCAATCCGCCGGACGCGCAAACGATTTTTGAAATTGGTTCGGTCACAAAGGTTTTCACCGCGCTGGCGCTGGCGAAAATGGCGAACGACGGCACGGTAAATCTGGACGATTTCATCAGCCGTTACTTGCTGGAAGGCGTGAACAGCCCGAAAAAGGACGGCGTTGAAATCACCTTGAAAAATCTCGCCACGCACACTTCAGGATTGCCCCGGCTGCCGGAAAATTTCTGGCCGACCGTCAAGGACAAGCTCAATCCTTACGCTAATTATTCAACCAGGGATTTGTATGACGGACTGGCCATGGTGAAGTTGCGAAGCAGGCCCGGGCGCAGGTTAAGTTATTCGAATTACGGCTATGGCCTGCTTGGGAAAATTCTGGAAATCAAGTCCGGCAAATCATACGAGGCGTTGATTCAGGAAAACGTCTGCGCGCCGCTGGGATTGCGGAACACAACCACGCAACTGTCCGAGGAGCAACAAAGGCAACTCACGCCCGGCCACAGTCCAGGCGGCAAGGTCGTTCCCAATTGGGATGGCGACACGCTGGCGGGTTGCGGACGGATTCGTTCCAATGCGGAAGACCTGCTGAAATTTATCGAGGCGAATCTCACCGATGCGGATTTGGAAATTTCAAAAATTTTGCAGATGGCGCAGCGGGTTCATTTCAAGGGACTCGCCCGCGACATCGGATTGGGGTGGCAGATTGACAAGGGAACGCTCGGCGGCCCGACGCTCCATTGGCACAACGGCGGCACGGGCGGCTATGTGAGCTTTGTCGGCTTCGACAAAAAGCATCAAACTGGCGTTGTTGTCCTTTCCAACTATGGCGCGGCGTTGGTTGGCGACACTTCCACGGATCAGATCGGCATGAACCTTTTGAAAATGGGCGGTATAATTTCTTTCGAGTAATTCGCTGGAACGGCGGAACGAAAATTGAAAACATTTCCTGTAAAGCAAGTTATGAATAAAATGATTCGCTGGGGAATCATCGGTTGCGGCAACGTGACCGAGGTGAAAAGCGGGCCGGGATTTCAAAAGGCCGACGGTTCAACGCTGGTGGCGGTGATGCGGCGCGACGCGGCGCGTGCCAGGGATTACGCCAGCCGGCATAATGTCCCGCGCTGGTATTCGGATGCCGGAGCGCTCATTGCTGACCGTGAGGTGGACGCCGTGTATATCGCGACGCCGCCGTCGAGCCACAAGGAATATCTGCTCAAGGTTGCCCGCGCCGGCAAGCCGGTGCTGGTCGAAAAGCCCATGGCGTTGTCGGCGGACGAATGCGAGACAATGATTGCGGCGTGCCGGCAGGCGGGCGTGCCTTTGCGCGTGGCCTATTATCGGCGCAAGCTGCCCCGGTTCGAAAAGATGCGTGAAATCATCCTGTCCGGCGCCATCGGCGAGCCGCGCGCGGTGGATATCCGGCAATTCAGGAGGCCGGATGCGCACCCGCAGCAGGGTTGGAAGGTTGATCCCGCGATTAACGGCGGCGGATTTTTCGTGGACATGCAGACTCATGCGCTCGACTGGCTGCATCACGTCTTTGGACGGCTGCGCGAGACTGCCGGAGTGGCGGTCAACGCCGCGCGCATTTACGGGGCCGAGGACACGGTCAGTTGCTCGCTCCTGTTTGAGAACGGCGTGGTGGCAAGCGGCCTTTTCGCCTATTCCATCGCCCGCGAGGAGGAATCTGTCACCGTCCATGGTTCGGAAGGCGAAGTTTCAATGGGGTTTTTCCGGCCTTCCGAGGTGCGGTTGGTCCGCCGCGGTGAAGTGGAAACGTTCCAACTGCCGGATCCGCCGCACGTTCACCAGCCGTTGATTCAGGCCTTTGTGAACGAGCTTAATGGCGGCCCGGTTTTGGACAGCACGGGCGAGACGGCTCTGGAGACCGCGCGCGCCGTTGACGAAATCCTGCGCAGGTATCGCGCGATTCCGCGGGTTCCGGCTTGAGCGGTTGAAATTTGCCGGCGTCTGAACGCCTCCGGGAATCAGTTTCAATCCGCCACCGGCTTGGCCCCCGTCTTCAATTTGCTCTGCGGCCAGAAGGGTTTGCGGAAGGCGTCGGTGAAATCATAGCCGTCTTGAAAATCATCGCGCGTGTCCTTGTCGGTCTTGGCGAGCAGGCCAATCTCCACCATGTTGAAAACGATGTCGCCGAAGTCGCGGCAGTTTTTCACGCCCCATTCCTCAAACACGGTCGCGGTCATCGGGCCGAATTGTTCGAGGGCGAACTTGCGGATGCCGTCGAGCAGTTCCTGCCCGCTGACGTGGCGGATGGCGCCGCGGGCTTCCTTGCCGGCGAGTTTCTGCGTGAAGTCGAGCGCCTCGCGGACGAATGTATAGGCGTCGCGCGCGAAACGCTTGTCTTTCGCGAAAATCAAATCCACGGCCTCGTCAAAATTAATCTCTTGCATCTTTTAAGGTGTTGCCTGCCGGATCGCCGCCGCCGGCGGTGGATGCGCGGTGCGATATATTTTCACCGCCCAGCCGGTCAGCAGCAGGCCCAAGACAATACAGAGAAACACTTGTTCCTGTTTCGTCAGGCTTTTCATGTGGACACTGTATCAAATAATGAAATTGCCGCAACAGTGGCGTGGCGGCTGCCGGTGAAAGCCCAAAATAGCGAGGCGCTCTGCCGGGACGCCGCAGCGAAACCTGAATTTGAGATTTGCGATTCACGATTAAAACGGCAAACTCCGAATGACAGGTGATTCGTAAATCGTAAATCGAAAATCAAAAATTGTCATGGCAGCCATCGGCAGATTTCAAAGGGGCGGGGAAATTTTCCACGCCAAGGTTGTGGACGGCGAATTATTCCGTTTGCGCGGCGATGTCTTTGGCGCGCCGTCCTTCGACCGCAAGCCGACTCCGCGCAAGGGCGTGAAGACGCTGGTGCCGGTCGTGCCGTCCAAAATCATCTGCGTCGGTTCGAATTACGCCGACCACGCGCGCGAGACCGGCAATCCGCTGCCCAAGGAGCCGTTGATCTGGTTCAAGGCGACGACATCGCTACTGCCCGAAGGCGGGAAAATTGAAATTGCCTTTCCGCGGCACCGCACGGATTACGAGGCGGAACTGTGCATTGTCATCGGGCGCAAAATCCGCAACATCTCGCCCACGCAGGCACCGCGCTACATCTTCGGTTACACCGCCGCGCAGGACATCAGCGACCGGACGATTCAGAAGTCCGACGGCCAGTGGGCGCGGGCGAAGTCGTTTGACACCTTCACGCCGCTGGGGCCGCTGGTGGAGACGACAATTGATCCGAATGGGTTGAACATCCAGCTTTTCCAGAATGGCCATTTGCGCCAGAATTCCAACACGAGCCAGCTCATCTTCAAGCCCGCCGGACTCGTCAGCTTTATCTCGACGCATCTCACGCTGCTGCCCGGCGATGTGATTCTCACGGGAACGCCCAGCGGCATCGGCCCCATCCAGAGCGGCGACAAATTGGAAGTGCGGATTCAGGGCCTCGCGCCGCTGGTCAACCAGGTGAAGTGAGGAGGGCGAGCCTTCCGGCTTGCTTTTTTTAGCATTCCGCTAATGAATCCGCGGATGAAGTGTCATATAATCATCAAGAAAACTTTTTAACACCCAAACCAGTCAACCATGATAATACTTTCCTTCATCAACCGGCTCTGCCATGCATCCACTCTCCGCCTCGCCGTCGTTACGCTGGCCGCGCTGGTCTGGGGCAACCCCGTCTTTGCCCAACCTGATTACGTTTTCCACATGGGCAGCGCCGGCTGGACGCCTTTGCATGAGGCGGCGTTGAATGACCGCATGGAGGTGGCAAAATCGCTCCTGGCCGGCAATGCCGAGGTCAATGCCAAAGAAGAGATGGGCGCGACGCCTTTGCATGTGGCGGCGTGGCGAGGCTCCACGGACATGGTGGAATTGCTGCTGACCAACAAAGCCGATGTCAATGCCAGTACCAAGGACGGCAGAACGCCTTTGTTCATAGCGGTGGAATTTGACCGCGGGGAGGTGGCGGAATTGTTGGTGAGCAACAAAGCCGACGTCAATGCCAGGAGAATAAGTGGCGATACGCCTTTGCACATCGCGGCGTGTTATGGCTACGCGGACGTGGCGGCATTGCTGCTGACCAACAAGGCCGATATCAATGCCCGGGACGCCAATGGCGTGACGCCTTTGCACTATGCGGCATCTAATGGCCGCAAAGACGTGGTGGAATTGCTGCTATCGAACAATGCTGACATCAATGCCAGGGACAATCGCGGCATAACACCGTTGCAATATGCGGTCAATAATGGACACAACGTGGTGAATTTGTTGCGCCAGCATGGAGGACAGGAATGATTGAATGATTCCAAGCTGCGTATGAAAAAAATCATCACGATTTTGTTTGCTGGGATGGTATTTTCGTCTTCCGTTCCCGCGCAGACCAATCCGCTGGATTTGCCGCCTTCCCCGTTTTCGCTGCCCGCCTCGACCGGGCCGCAATCGGCATGGTATTTGCGCGATGCCGCGCTGGCGCTGGAACTCCACGCGGCCAGCACTAACGCGACGGTCAAACAATTGCTGGGCGAAATCAGCGACATGAAACAGAAGCTGGCCGCTCTGGAGGCGGACGCCTGGCGGAAAGACCCGATGCTCCTGACGTGCGACCAGTTCATCGAGAAGACTCATGATTGGGTCATGGAAAAACACAAGACCGAGATGGATGCGGAGGCCGGATATTTTCTCGCGGTCACCAACCAACCCGAAGCCGGGGAACGCCGGAAATTGGAGAACGATCTGTCGCAAATGATGAACTTGATCTTGTTGAAGGAACTCGGTGGCAACACCAACTTCGCGCCGTTGATAAAATCCACGTTCGACAATCTGGAAATGCTTCGCCTGATGGCCACCAATTCTGTGAACACCAATTCCGCGGCGCATCCTGAACGCGGCTACTTTCCCTACTGGGAGCACGACCGCTTGATCGGCTATCGCCAGACCAGTCCGCCGGTGCCGGCCAATTCCTTCGCGGAAATCATGAAGGAGGCCGGGAAGCGTTACGATTTGGCGCTGGCGCGGGTGGCGCAAATCCAGCGTGAACAAAACATCCCGCCGGCGGCGCTGGCGGGCCTCAAATACGGCTGCCTCTACCGGATGCTCGATGGCGCGGCCCAGATGTATCTGGATTGCCGCACGCCGCCGGAACTTGGGAAGTTGCGGGAAGATTTGCGCAGTAAGCTCATTGGCCTTCCCCGGCCGGA
>Ga0181520_10010476_pt1 | contig 12438 bp, 10 predicted proteins | sample PEATcosm2014_Bin_29_FD_132451 | JGI IMG/M metagenome (GOLD analysis project Ga0181520, IMG submission 132451) | Peatland microbial communities from MTU Mesocosm Facility, Houghton, MI, USA - PEATcosm2014_Bin02_30_metaG | ecosystem: Environmental > Terrestrial > Soil > Wetlands > Peat | place...
CGATCCACGCGCGGCGGATAAGATCACGGGCTTCTTCTCTGACTCGCACGCATACGATGGAACGTCAGCTGTTCTCGCGATCACCTTCCCCGGAATTAACATCTTTCCGACGCATATCGTCGGTGCTAACTGGGTGCATGTCTTTTCGCCCACGGTGGTCAACTCGGCGCGTGTCGGCTTTACGCGCGTCAACTGGAATCAGGGCACGCCGGGCGATCCCTCGGGTCAATTCGGGCTGACTGGCAACTCCAAGGTCGGCATCCCCTTTGGAACGCAAACGTTCGTGGGCTTTTCGAACCAGGGCTTCGGCATCAACGCTGGCTTTGGCGGAGGCGGCAGCACCAGCGACATCACCGACGTCGGAACGCCGGGGCTCAGCGGCGGAGTAATCGACAACACGTATAGCTACATCGATAACATCACGTGGCAGCATGGCCGCCACACACTGAGTGCAGGCATTCAAGCGATCCGGTACCAGAATAACTATCCCACCGGAAATAACTACGGCTATCTCGGCACGCTCGATTACACCGGTGCGTTCACTAGCAACCCTTCCGCCGCAAACGGTGGGGGCTATCCGGGAGCGGACTTTCTCCTGGACCGCGTTGCGAGCGCAGCAGCAACTCTGGGCAGTGTCAACGTCGGCCAGCGGCAGTGGCGCGCGGCAGAATTCATTCAGGACGATTACAAGGTGTTGCCCAAGCTGACCTTGAATCTCGGCGTTCGCTGGGAGTACGACGAGCCTTGGATCGAACAGAACAACAAGACCGGCAACATCGACATTGCGACTGGACAAGTAATCTACGCACACAGCGTGCCTGCCGGGGCTCCAGCCGGATCGGGCGTATGCAGCAACGACGCCTGCTACCAGCCAAATTACCGCCAGGTCATGCCGCGCTTAGGTTTTGCCTACCAGGCAAGCGACAAGTTCGTGGTCCGCGGCGGATACGGAGCAACGAGCTTCTATGAGGGCAACTCATCCAACCAGCGTCTCACCGCGCTGATTCCCTTCATTACGGCAGTGAATATCACGGCTGTAACTCCGACCTCGACGACTGCAGGAGCGCCGCGCACAGTCGAGGAAGGGTTCTCAGGGGGTAGCTCGGCTGGCACCGGGTCCTACCAGGTGTATCCACAGAACATACAGCCTGCCTACATACAGGAGTGGAACCTGACCACGGAATTTGCCCTTTCCAACACGGCTTCGCTGCAGGTTGGTTACATTGGCGAGCAGGGCCAGCACATCGAAGACTACGGCAATATCAATCAGTATCTAACCAACGGTGACCCAACCACCGCGCGGTATTACAACAACCCCTACATTGGTATCAATGCACCGATCGGGGGAGTAGGTTCCCAGATCACCATGATCACGGAATCGCGCGCGATGATGAACTTCAATGCACTGGAGACCACGCTGCGCCAGCGGGTAAGTCACGGGCTTGAATTCACGGTGAACTACACCTATAGCAAGGCAATGACAAATAGCCTGGGCAACTATGCGCTCAATGTGAACGGTTACAGCGGCGCGTTCCAGAACTACTACAACAGCGCTGCCGACTATGGTCCCTCCGGCTACGATGTGACACACAATATCTCCGGAACGGGTGTGTACGATCTTCCGTTCGGCAAGGACAGGATGTTTCTCAATAGCATGAATCGCGTGCTCGACGAAGCGATTGGTGGATGGAAGATCTCCACGGCGGCAGTTGCGTACTCAGGTTTTCCGGAATCGCTCCTCGCCCCCGGCAACAACTCCAATAGCTATGGCAACTCGAGACCCAACCAATACCGCCCGCTGCACATCAAGAATCGAAGCATCAACAACTGGTTCGGCACCGATCCATCGGCGACACCGTGCACCACAGCGGGCGTCGACAACGGAGTCTGCGCATTCGGCGTGCCAGCCTCGAACACGTTCGGCACATCGAGCAACGGAGCGGTCCGCGGGCCGGGTTACTTCAATGTGGATATGTCGGCCTTTAAGGAGTTCCGCATTGTCGAGGGGCAGACATTCGGCTTTCGCTTCGATGCCTTCAACGCGTTCAACATCGTGAGCTACGGCAATCCGGACGTCGGCGTAACAGACACTACGTTCGGTCAAATCGCCAGCCAGAATAATATCCGTTCCATCGAACGGCACTTACAGTTTTCCGCTAACTACAGATTCTGAGAGTCGGACCCGTCGCCTGCCCCCTGGGGCAAGCACGGGTCTGTTCGCGTCTGGGTATCAACCGGGAATAAGTAAAGGAAGAAGATTCACCATGGAACTTGAAATCTGCGTCGATTCTGTAGAGTCGGCGATTGCCGCGGAGGCTGGCGGCGCTGATCGCGTGGAATTATGCAGCGCTATCAGCGAAGGCGGCCTGACACCCAGCATCGGTATGATGCGCGCCGTACGAGCCCGCATCGAAATCGGTATGTTTGTGATGATCCGCCCTCGCGGAGGAGACTTCGTCTATTCGCCGGAGGAGTTGAACTCCATGCGCGATGACATTGCCTGTGCCGCCGGCGAAGGCGCGGATGGCGTCGTGCTTGGGTTGCTCACGCCGGAGGGCTCTGTGGACGTAGAGAACACCGGTCTGCTGGCAACACTTGCCGCGCCCATGCAGGTCACATTTCATCGCGCCCTGGACATGACTCGCGATCTCGGGGTCGCGCTCGAAGATGTGGTGCGGACAGGTGCGCACCGCGTGCTCACCTCCGGCGGAGCAAACACCGCGTTGCATGGAAGCAAGCGGACCGCATCTCTTGTGCGCGCAGCCGGCCGTCGTATCCGCATCATGGTCTGCGGGCAGATTCGCCCATCGAACGTTGGCGAGGTTGCCGCCCTCACCGGAGCCCGGGAGTTTCACGCCTCGTTACGCAAGCCGGTCTCTGGTCCCATGCTCTATCGCAACACGGTCATTCAACTGGGCGACGATCATCAAGACGATTACGCCCGCTTCCGCACATTCTCAGAAGACGTGCGGCAGCTACGCGAGGCCCTTGATGCCATTCACGTCTGATTGAAGGCTTCTGCCTGGTTAAGAAGTCCCTCGCATCAGCTTTGCGTCAGAAGCGCTTCTACAGCATCTTGCAGCGAAGCAAACCGCCGGTCGGCCTGCTCCGCGGCTTCGTCTGCGCCGGCCTTTCGCTGCTCACTTCCGCCTTCGATGAAAAGCGTCCGCATCCCCAGCCGTTTCCCGAATTCGATATCCGAAAGGGAATCGCCGACCATCGCACTGGTTGATGCGGTGATGTCAGGGAAAGCGCGCCGCGCCTGCTCAAACATGCCCGGCAGCGGCTTGCGACAGTTACATTGCTCTTTGTTGTGCGGACAGACGTAGAAGGCATCCACGTGCGCTCCGTGGGCCTCCAGCACGCCTTGGAGGTTGTCGTGAATCGCCGCCACGTCCGCCGCCGTATAAAGGCCCAGCGCAATGCCACGTTGATTCGACACCACGATGACGCGCAACCCCGCCTGGTTCAACCGCGCTATCGCCTCGGGAACTCCCGGCAGCACGCGAAAGTCAGCCCACGCCGTCACGTAGCTCCCCTCCGGCATCTTTTCGTTCAGCACGCCATCCCGATCGAGAAAAATAGTGCGAAGGGTGCCTGCCGATGCACTGCCTGCCGAGTCCGCCACCCCGCTATGATAGCAACAACCATCCGCATGCCCGTCAGGCCTGCCAGGCGGTTCAGCGAGGGGGCGTAGTGATCGGACAACTGCATCGCGTCATCCACGAAATCGAAGACGAATGGGCTGGAAAACGCCTGCTCGTCGTCGGCGACGTGATGCTCGACAAGTACATCTGGGGCGATGTCGGCCGCATCTCGCCCGAGGCTCCCGTGCCCGTGGTGCGCGGCCTGCGCCAGGATGAGAAGCCCGGCGGCGCGGCCAACGTGGCTATGAATCTGGCCCACCTCGGCGCGCAGACAACGGTGGTCGGCATCACGGGAGGCGACGAAAACGAGCGGCTTCTCGCAGACCGCCTTCGCGCCAACGGCGTCACATCCCATTTCATTGCGTCCGACGGATTTCCGACCATCACCAAAACCCGCATTCTGGGCGGGCGCCAGCAGATGCTGCGCCTGGATTTCGAACGCCTCGGTTCAATTACGCAAACCGCCTTCGATGCTCTCCTGAAAAAGGCACTCGAGCTTTTGCCCGCTTCCCACGCGCTAGTTCTTTCCGATTACGCCAAGGGCGCGATCACGCCGGCAATTTGCCAGTCCCTCATTTCCGCCGCACGCAAACTCGGCATCCCGGTTCTCGTCGATCCCAAGAGCTCCGATTATTCGCTCTATCGCGGTGCCACCACCATCTGTCCGAATCTTGTCGAGCTCGCGGGTGCGGTACGCCTCAATCCCGCCGATCTGGAAGCGGTTCTCACCGCAGCCGAGGCGATGGTCACAGCATTCGACATCGAATTTCTCACCGCGACCCTCAGCGACAAGGGAATTGCCCTGGTGCGCCCCGGCAATCGCCTTGTGGCCCCGGCACAAGCCCGTCAGGTTTTCGACGTTTCCGGCGCAGGCGACACCGTCGTTGCAGTGCTTGCGCTCAGCCTCGCCTCCGGTCTGCAGCCCGAGACTGCCGTGCAACTGGCAAACATCGCCGGCGGCATCGTAGTCGGCAAGGTTGGCACCGTTCCAGTCGAGAAGCACGAATTGCTCGCTGCGTTGAGCCTCGATATCGCCCTCCACGCCGAGGACCGCGTGCTCTCACGCGACGAGCTCGTCAAGCGAGTCGCACTGTGGAAGGCCAACGGCCAGCGCGTCGTCTTTACCAACGGCTGTTTCGACCTGCTTCACATCGGCCACATCACGCTGCTCGAACAGGCGCGCCATTGCGGCGATCGGCTCGTTGTCGCCATCAACAGCGACGCCTCGGTGGGCTGCCTCAAGGGGCCGAACCGTCCCATCGTCGGCCAAGCCGATCGCGCGCGTGTGCTGGCTGCTTTGGCCGCCGTCGATGCGGTCGTGATCTTTGATGAGGCCACGCCGTTGAACCTCATCCTCGCGGTGCAGCCCGATATTCTCGTCAAGGGCGGTGACTACGCGCCAGAGAACGTCGTCGGCGCCAGCGAGGTTCAATCCTGGGGCGGCGAAGTCAAGATCGTTCCCCTGGTTGAGGGCTTTTCCACAACTCGTTTGATCGAAAAAGGCGCGGGCCGCTGATGGTTTGCCCGCGAGATCTGCGGCCCAAATCCCCGAGGCCCGAATACGAGGTGCCCATACGCGAGCGGCCCAGATACAAGCTACCCGGATACAATGGTGGGATGCAGTCCGGTAACCGCTTCCAACCTGCGTTCCAGCCCACTGATCCACAGGCGGGCCGCCGGGCATGAAGCGATTCTTCCGCCTATTGCGTTACGGGTTTCCGTACTCCTTGCAATGGCTGCCTGGCGTTTTCCTTCTAGCCGCCGTCGGCGTACTTGACACCTTTCGCGTCCTTCTCCTGCAGCCTATTTTCGATCAGGTCCTGAGGCCTGATGCACCGGAAGGCCCCATCCTCCTCGGCCTGCCAAACAGCCGTTGGCACTTCGATCTCAGACAACTCATTCCCCACGTCCTGCACATTCACAATGCCTGGGACGTGGTGGCCTTTGCGCTGGTAGTTTCCACTATCCTTAAGGGTCTCTGCGATTATCTGGGCACTTACCTCGTCAATTACGCGGGATTCGGCACTATTACCGACCTGCGCAATCACCTCTACGAAGCCACGATGCGTCGGTCTTCGAGCTTCTTTCACCAGCACCCAACGGGCACCATCCTTTCCACACTCATCAACGACGTTGACAAGGTGCAAACCGCGCTCAGTTCCGTTCTCGGCGAGTTCCTCCAGCAATTCTTCACATTCGTTGTCGGGCTGGTTCTCGTGATCAGACTAGGCGGATATCTCAGCTGGGCGTTGCTGCTCTTTATTCCTGTAGTCGTAACATCCGCGCGGAAGATCGGAAGCGAAGTACGAACCCGTACCCGCACCGGACAGGACAAGCTCGCCGAAATTCAGAACATTCTGCACGAGACTGTCACCGGCAACCGCATCGTCAAAGCCTTCAACACCGAATTGTGGGAGATTCTCCGCTTCAAGTCTGCGGCGCGCCGCCTTTTCCGTGCCAACCTGCGCAGCGTGCGCATTCAATCCATCAGCTCGCCCTTGATGGACGCCATTGGCGCGGTCGCCATCGCCATGTTTCTGTTCATCGGACGCAACGAGATTCATCATGGCCACATGACCATGGGCCTGTTTGGCACTTTCATTATCCTGCTTTTCAAGCTCTATGATCCGGTGCGCAAATTTGCCTACTTTTACAACAGCTTCCAGCAAGCGATGGGCGCTTCGGCTTCCATTTTCACTTTCTTTGACTCGGAAGACGACGTAAAAGAGCGCCCACGCGCCGCAGTCCTGAAGGGTTTCACCAGGTCTGTTCGCTTTGAAAACGTGGGCTTCTCTTATTCCACGGCTGCAGGCGAACATCAGATCCTGCATCACGTCGATCTCGATGTTCGTGCAGGCGAAGTGCTGGCTCTTGTCGGTCCCAGCGGCGCGGGCAAATCCACGCTCGTCAATCTCATTCCCCGCTTCTTCGATGTTTCCTTCGGCCGCATCACCATTGACGATCGCGACATCCGCGACTTGACTCTTGGCTCGTTGCGCCGCCAGGTTGCCCAAGTGTCGCAGGAAACCATCCTTTTCAACGACACCGTGCGTCATAACATCGCTTACGGTCAGCCTGACGTGAAGCATGCCCTGGTCGAGCAGGCTGCGCGCAACGCTCTGGCGCACGACTTCATTCTCCGCATGCCGGCAGGCTATGACACGGTGATTGGCGAAAAAGGTTTTCGTCTCTCCGGCGGGGAGCGCCAACGCATTGCCATTGCTCGCGCGCTGTTAAAAGACGCTCCGATTCTCATCCTCGACGAAGCCACCTCGGCGCTCGATGCGGAAAGCGAATCGCTTGTCCAGGCCGCGCTGGCCAATCTGATGCAGGGACGCACGGTGGTCGTTATTGCTCACCGGCTCGGCACCGTCCGCCGCGCCAATCGAATCGCGGTGCTGGAAGAAGGACGGATCACTGCGGTCGGCTCGCATGACGACTTGCTCACGAATTCGCCTACTTACCAGCGGCTCCATCAGCTCCAATTCATGGACATTCAGGAACCGCCGACGTCGGATCTGTCGGGTTTGGATCCTACGGCGCAATATCAATTGCTCTTTGAGCAGACAATGTCGACAAAGGCGGGGGAATAGTACGCATGCCGATCTACTCGATGACCGGATTCGCCCGCACCCAAGTGCGCGTGCACGATCAATTGGTCTACACGCTGAGCCTGAAGAGCGTAAATCATCGCTTTCTCGATATTCAGTTGCGGCTGCCTTCGGGTCTCGACGCTTTGGAAATGGAGCTGCGCCGAGCCCTGAAGGAAAACCTAGCGCGTGGCCATGTGGAGCTGGCGCTCTCCGTCGACCGCTCGACGCTGCAGAAGGCAGGCTACAATCGCGATCTTGTCGCCGGTTACCTCGATGCGTTCCAGACGGCGCGCAGCGATTTCTCACTCCTTGGCGAGCCCGATTTGAATGCGATTCTGCGTATGCCCGGCGCATTGCAAAGCGATGGCCGTGGCAACGGCGACGAAGATCCTGCGGCGCTCTCTGAAAGCGTGCTGCAGCAGATCGGGCCTCTTCTTGAAGAATTGAAAATCATGCGCGCCCGGGAAGGCGACGCGTTGAAGGCGATTCTGCAAGCCTCGCTCGACCGCCTCGCAGAAGCCACCGAAGGCGTGGCCGCGCTGCGCCCTGAAGTCGAGCAACGCTACCAGGAGCGGTTAACGCAGCGTCTCATCGCCGCGACTGGCAACGAATTCAATCGCCAGCGTCTCCTTGAAGAGGTTGCGGTCCTGGTCGATCGCAGCGACATCGCAGAAGAGTTGGCGCGCATGACGACCCACATTTCGCATTTCCGCGAATTGCTTTCGGCCAGTGGCGAGGTTGGCAAGAAGCTCGACTTCCTTCTCCAGGAAATGAATCGCGAGGCGAACACGTTGCTTTCCAAGACCGGCGGCGTGGGCGGAAAAGGCACGCGCATCACTGAGCTTGGCCTTGCGATGAAGGCAGAGATCGAGAAGGCGCGCGAGCAGATTCAGAACGTGGAATAGGCGCGAAACAACGTCAAAAAACGACAAGGGGAACAACGGGAAAGTGGCAGGAATTCTATTCATTATTTCGGCGCCGTCGGGCTCCGGCAAAAGCACGCTGGTGAGCGAGCTGCGTAAACAAGTCGGCGGCGTCGACTTCTCGATCTCGTGGACCACGCGTCCGCCGCGGGGTTCGGAAGAAAATGGGCGCGAGTACTACTTCGCGACCCGTGAAGAGTTTGAACGGATGCGCGATGAAGGTTTGTTCCTTGAATATGCCGACGTTTTTGGCAATTACTACGGAACTGCTCGCAGCGGGCTCGATGAAGCGCGGCGCGCGGGTCACGACCTGCTGCTCGACATTGACGTGCAAGGCGCTGCCCAGGTGCGTAAGGCTATGCCCGAGGCCGTGAGCATATTTGTCTTGCCGCCGACACCCAAAGTTCTGCGCACCCGCTTGCGCAATCGAAGCCGTGCTGAGGGTGTGGTCAACGAGGCAGAACTCTACCGCCGCCTGAGTGAGGCCAGCAAGGAAATTGAGAATTATCGCGAATACGGCTATATTTTGGTCAACGACATCCTCGACAGGGCAGTGGCGCAGTTGGAGGCCATTGTGCTGGCAGAGCGTTTCTATCGGAATGGCGAACCGATTGCCTACCGCTCCAGCAGGGTGTTGGAAGTCGCCGCGGCCTGCCGAATTGCGAATTCCCGGGAGCGGCTTAAACCCGTACTGGAGGCCTTCGGGATCGATGGTCCTTCAGGTCAGCAACAACTTCCCTTTGGAGAGGATTCCGATGACGATTGAAACCAAGTTCGATTCGAACTATCGTAAGGTCCTTGTGGCAGCCCGCCGCGCCCGCCAATTACAGAACGGCTCAGCGGCGTTAGTCTCCAGCCAATCCACCAAGGCCTGCCGCATTGCCCAGGACGAAATCGAAGCAGGAAAAATTTCCTATGTGAAAAAGGAAGTGCCGGTCGTGAAGCCGCTCGTGGAAGACCGCGGCATTCCGATCCTCTCTCACTGAGGTTTTCCGCCGTTGATTGCGATCACGCCATTGCTCCGGTGTGTGTCGCGCGTTACTTGCGGTCACACTTCAGTTACTGCCGCGTGATCCGTCGCCTAACTCACTGTGTCGCGTTCACTTGTCTCCGCGACCCTTCAATCAAGCCAATTTTCATGGCTTCCCATCACACCGGATGCTATGATCCATGCACGGTTATGTCGATTGGGATGGCCAATCTCGATGGTGAGTTGCAGGTCAAAGTTGGTACATTATTTGGCCGCGAACTGATCCTCGTGTCGCAGACGAAGATGGAAGTCCAGACCTGGTTTATGGGCTTTGTGATCGCCCGGCGTACGTTTGACAACGACCGCATCCGGCAACTCCGCTACGAGGAATGGAAACAGGACGGAGTCCGCACCTGCGGCATTCGGTTCAAATACGACGGCAAGACACAAGTCTTGGTCAAAGCTGTGATGAGCGAGAGCGATTCGCTCCGCACCGTCGTTCGGATTATCAATGTCTACAAGTTTTCTCACACTTTCCCGGTCGAAGAGGCCCGACTCACCGGCTAGTGAGCGACGTTACGGCAGCAGGGTAAATTCCAGAGTTTTTGTGAATCGCTGCCAGTAATCTTGTTTCGACTTCGCCAGCGACTTCATCAAGAGAATCAGACTACAATTTCACTATGCGAGTGACGGTCGGCGTCTCCGGCGGCATTGCCGCTTACAAAGCGGCGGAACTGGTGCGAGCCCTCCAGCGGCAGGCCCTTGAAGTCCACGTCGTCATGACCAAATCGGCTACCCGCTTCATCCAGCCGCTCACCTTTGCCGCACTCACCGGCCACAAAGTCATCACCAGCCTCTGGGACGAAACCAACTCTACCGAAGGCGAGTACGACTCATCCATCGAGCATATCGGCGAGGCGCAATGGGCCGAGGCTTTCGTTGTCGCTCCGGCTACGGCCAATCTCCTCGCCAAATTCGCCCATGGCATCGCTGACGATTTCCTCACCACAATGTACCTGGCCACGCAGGCCCCCGTTCTCGTCGCGCCGGCGATGAACGTCAACATGTGGGAGCACCCGGCGACGCGTGCCAACATCGAAATTCTGCGTCAGCGCGGCGTGCGCGTCATCGAGCCCGGCACTGGCGATCTCGCCTGCGGCATGGTCGGCACAGGCCGCATGGCGGAGCCGGACGCAATCGCCGACGCGGTCCTCAACTCGCTCGGACGCCGCCACGATATGGCCGGCGAAATCGTCCTGGTCACCGCCGGCGGCACGCGCGAGGCTCTCGATCCAGTCCGCTTCCTCGGCAACCGGTCCAGCGGAAAAATGGGCTACGCGCTGGCCGATGCGGCGCAGAGCCGCGGCGCCAAAGTCGTCCTGATCAGCGGACCGACGTCCCTCCATCCGCCATCGCATTGCGAGTTGGTCAAGGTCGTCACCGCCGACGAAATGCGTATCGCCGTCCTCGAGCGAATGAAGGATGTCACGCTCATCATCAAAGCGGCTGCTGTTGCCGACTATCGGCCAGTGAGCATTTCAGACCACAAGCTCAAACGCACCGGGCCCCTGACGCTCGAACTGGCACCGACCGAAGACATTCTGGCCGAAGTAGTCCGTCGCCGCACCCCCGGCCAACTGATCGTCGGTTTCGCCGCCGAGACGGAAAACCGCATGGAGAACGGTCGCGCCAAACTCCTCCGCAAAGGCGCGGACGCGATCGTAGTCAACGATGTTTCCGGCGACGGCGTGGGCATCGACGCCGACTTGAATGCAGCCACATTCCTCACCAAATCCACCGCCATTGAGTTGCACGAGATGCCCAAGCGCAAACTCGCCGACCGCATCCTCGACGAGATTCTTGCCCTGCGCCGCCCCCGCTCCCTGGTTGTGGAGACCGACGAATCCGCCGGCGGACCCCCAACGCAGGAGCAGGTGCTGAGCCAATCCGACGCGCCCACCGGCTCGCGCCGCCAGCTCATAGTGGAGTAGCCCGCTTGCCCCGTTCGCTCGACGCCGCAACCCAGCAGGCTTTGGCCGCGCGCCTGCGCTTCTATCGCGACCTTGGCCTCACCGAGTTCTACCGGCGCCCCTTCGACCCCGCAAAGTTTCAGAGCCTTCTCGCGACCACCGAAGAGGAACCTGTTGCCGCTGAGACCAGTGAATCGGGTGCCAGTGAATTGGGTGCCCCAGGTCTCGCCTTTGAGACCTGGGAGGGATCTTCGCCAAACCAACATGCTCCGGCGGGTGCCCCTGGTCCCTCGCATTTGGGGACCTGGGAGGGAACTTCACCCCACCAACAGACCCCCGGGGTCAATGAACCCAATACCATTCAAGAGGAAACACCCATTTCCGCACGCAAGAGTGTTCAAGCCCCTCCGCAAGCCTCAAACCTCATCCCCCCGGCCGACCGCGAAGCCGCCCTCCGCCTCATCCGCGAAGACATTGGCGATTGCACCCGCTGCGCCCTGCACAAGGGCCGCAACAAGATCGTCTTCGCCGATGGCAGCGCCAACGCCCGCCTGATGTTCGTCGGCGAAGGCCCCGGAGCGGACGAGGACGCGCAGGGAATTCCCTTTGTAGGCCGCGCCGGCCAACTGCTCAACAACATGATCGCGGCCATGGGATTGAAGCGCGAAGAGGTCTATATCGCCAACGTGGTCAAGTGCCGTCCCCCAGGCAACCGCACCCCCGAGCCGGAGGAGGCGAATACCTGCTCGCCGTTTCTCTTTGAGCAAATCGATGTGGTGCGCCCGGAGGTTCTCGTGGCCCTCGGCGCGACCGCGGCGACCTATCTCCTCGGCCAGCGCCAGCCGCTCGCCGGCCTGCGCGGACGCGTGCATTCGCTGCGTGGCTCGCGGCTGATTGTGACCTATCACCCCGCCTATCTGCTGCGCGATCCCCGCCAGAAGAAGGAAGCCTGGGCGGATCTGCAAATCGCCATGAAAGAGCTGGGCCTGAAGGCGCCGGGTAAAAGCTAAGGGACAGGGAGAACAGGGACCAGGGACTAAGGGACTCGGGACCAGACCTGGTTGCATGAATGGTGTTTTGAAAGGGCACGGCTTCAGCCGTGCCGCAAAGGGCCAGTAAAATAAAGGGCTTCAGCCCCTGAGGGATGGGTTCATTCGGCCGCGACAACATGAATGCACCCAGTTTTAAGGGACTCGGGACCAGGTACCCGGCGTTGGCTTCGAGCGCTCTGTTACGACGTTGCCACCACTGAACCTGCCTAAGAAGTGTCATCCTGAACGGAGCGCGTCTGGGGCCCCGAACGCACGTCAGTGCGATGGGGGTAAGCGAAGTGAA
>Ga0181520_10010479_pt1 | contig 12434 bp, 11 predicted proteins | sample PEATcosm2014_Bin_29_FD_132451 | JGI IMG/M metagenome (GOLD analysis project Ga0181520, IMG submission 132451) | Peatland microbial communities from MTU Mesocosm Facility, Houghton, MI, USA - PEATcosm2014_Bin02_30_metaG | ecosystem: Environmental > Terrestrial > Soil > Wetlands > Peat | place...
CACTGGCTGCGCAAATTCGCCTGCAAATTGGCCATCAGGAGCGCGGCCGCAATGCCCTTGCCCGCAATGTCTCCCACAACCAGGCCGAGACGCCGGCCGCCGAAGTCGAGAAAATCGTAGTAATCACCGCCCACCTGGCGAGCCTGAATGCACGTGCCGGCGTAATCCAGAGTGCCAAGCGCCGGCAGCGTCTGCGGGAACAATCGCGCCTGCACCTGCTTGGCGATCTCCAGTTCCTGCGTGGCGCGGCGCTCGAACTCCAGTTTTTCTTCCGCGGCCTGGCGCTGTTCTTCAACCGACCGGGTCATTGCGTCGAAGCTGGCAAGCGAGAACGAATTGCCATCGACATCCGTGAATCGGGCGGAGACTCCTCCCCATACGGCCGTCTCCTCTCCGGGCGCCGCCGAAGCCTCGAATCTGATTCGCCTCAGCCGTGGCGATTGCAGGAATCGAACGCCGCGCCGGCTCCACGCTCGGAACACGGCGGGGACGTCGTCCGTGAAGAAGACAATCTGCGTGGCCCGGCCAATCAGTTTATGCGCCAGCGTGCCGGGTTTTGGCGCAATCAGCGCCAGAACGGTTGTGCCATCGGGCGGCGTGACCGCGAGCCAGCGCAGGCCGGATTGCACTTGCGCATCGTAGGCCAGGCTAAACCCGAGCTGGTCTATGAAAAAGCGCTTGCTGCGCTCCTGATCCCGCACATAAACATTGACAGCGCGAATGGCGAGATACTGGTTCCGCGAACTGTCCATCGGCCCGATTATAAGTCAGTGCTGGCTGAGCCGTCCCCGATAAGGCGTCATCCCGTTTACTTCTTCGAGACGAAGCCAGAGAGTCTGAAAGCGGTCGTCCCGAAGAGGTTGCTTCAGCGTGAACCGGACCTCCGTGCCCAGTTGCGTGTTCAGCGACAGATCGAACAAGCCGGAGTGGCTGATGTTCGCGATGTCGGCAAAACGCCATGTGCGGGATGCATCGTGCTCGGTTGAATCGAATACGATGCGGTCAGTTCCAACGGTCAGCGTTCCGTTCGCGCCCTTCCACCCGCCTTCCATCTTCGCCGGCATTCGCCAGAGAGGCTGCACGTCCGGGTCGGGCAGCTCGGCGATAAACCGCTGGTCCATGCGCGCGCGAAGGAGCGGATAGAGCTTCGCCGAGGCTCCGTCGGGAAGGTGATCCACCGTGTACCACTTGCGACCCCCGTAAGTCAGAATCGCGAGCCGGTCGGGCGCAAGAGTAAGTCGCCGAATGTCGGTGTAAGTCCAGTGATGCCGGTCAAGCGTAACTCCGGTGTCGTCCGCCGTCAGCGTATGTTTCCGTACCGTGAAACTCAGCGTCTGTGCCGGCAGCGACGCAGCCAGAATCACGATTGCGAGACAGTTTTCTTCAGTTCGAAATGCCATTTCCAGACCTCGTAAATTGCGGGATAAACCATTAACTCAAGTACGAAGGAAGTGAAGATGCCGCCGATCATCGGCGCGGCGATGCGCTTCATCACATCCGCGCCCGAGCCGGCGGACCACATGATGGGAACCAGACCCATGAACATGCAGGCCACGGTCATGAACTTGGGACGGATGCGCTTCACCGCGCCCGCGTGGATGGCGCCCTGCAGATCGCGCAGGCTGCGCAGCCGGCCCTCCGCCATCGCGCGATGGTACGCCAGATCGAGATACAGCAGCATGAACACGCCGGTTTCCGCGTCCACGCCCATCAGCGCGATCAAGCCCACCCACACGCCGATGCTCACGTTGTAGCCAAGCAGTTACAGCAGCCAGATGGCGCCCACCGCCGAGAACGGCACCGCCAGAATAATGATCAGCGTCTTCGCCGCGGACTTTGTGTTGATATACAGCAGCATCAGTATGAGAAACAGCGTTAGCGGCAACACCACGGTGAGCCGCTGCTTCACCCGCTCCATGGATTCATACTGCCCGCTCCAGGCGAGCGTGTAACCGGCGGGCAGGGGCACCTTGTCGCGCACCAGCCGCTTGGCTTCGTCCACGTAACTGCCCACGTCGCGGCCGGCCACGTCGACGTACACATAGCCCGCCAGCATGCCGTTTTCGTCCCTGAGCATGCCTGGCCCGGAGCGCACACGAATGGTGGCCAGCTCGGACACCGGCACCTCGGCTTGCCCGTTCATCACCGGCACCAGCACGCGGTTGAGACGGCCGATGTCGCTGCGGTAGTCGCGCAGGTAGCGCACATTCACCGGATAGCGCTCGCGGCCCTCCACGGTGGTGGTCACGTTTTCGCCGCCCACGGCGCTGGTGAGCACGCCCTGCGCGTCCTCGATGGTGAGGCCATAACGGGCCAGCGCGTCGCGGTTCCAGTCGAAATCCAGAAAGTAGCCGCCGCCCGTTCGCTCCGCGAACACGTTGCGGGTGCCGCGCACGGCGGGTAGAGCGCGCTCAATGTCGGCGCCGATGCGCTCGATGGTGTTGATGTCCGCGCCGAATACCTTGATGCCCACCGGCGTGCGGATGCCCGTGGTGAGCATGTCGATGCGGTTGCGCACGGGCATGGTCCACGCGTTGGAAGCGCCGGGCAGGCGCAGCGCCTCGTCCATGTTGTTGACGAGCGTGTCGGTGGAGATATGCTCGGGCGTGATGCGGCCCAGAGCGGGCAACAGCCAGTGTGGCGCCCACGCGGAATACCAGGCTGGCGTTGTTGGCCACTGGGATTGCGGCTTGAGCACGATGATGGTCTCCATCATGGAGAGCGGCGCCGGATCGGTGGATGTTTCGGCGCGGCCCGCTTTGCCCAGCACGCTCTGCACCTCCGGGAACTGGCCAATCAGCCGGTCCTGCACCTGCATCAGGCGCTGGGCCTCATCGAGCGAGATTCCCGGCAGCGTGGACGGCATGAACAGCAGTGCCCCTTCATCCAGCGGTGGCATGAACTCCGCGCCGAGCCTCTGGTACACCGGCACCGTGACGGCCACCAGCGCTACCGCGCCCACAATCACCGCCCACTTCCAGCGCAGGCACCACGTGCAAACCGGCGCATAGAGGCGAATCAGCACGCGGCTGATGGGATGATTCTCCTCCGAGTGGATCTTCCCCACCAGCACGGCGCTGGCGGCGCGCGCCAGCCAGCGCGGACGGAAACTGAAGTTCCGCATGTGCGTGAACAGCAGGCGCATGGCCGGGTCCAGCGTGATGGCCAGCACGGCGGCCACAATCATGGAGAAAGTCTTGGTGTAGGCGAGCGGCTTGAACAGGCGCCCTTCCTGCGCTTCCAGCGTAAGCACCGGCAGGAAGGAAACGGCAATCACCAGCAGCGCGAAAAAGCTGGGACCGCCCACCGATTTCACCGCGTCGACGATGACGCGCTGGTAGTTTTCCTTGCGCCCGCCGCGCTCCCACTCTTCCAGTTGTTTGTGCGTCTGCTCCACCACCACGATGGCCGCGTCCACCATGGCGCCGATGGCGATGGCGATGCCGCCCAGCGACATGATGTTGGAAGTGAGCCCCATGGCCTGCATGGGAATGAAGCTGAGCACGATGGCCACCGGAATGGTGACCACCGGAATCATGGCGCTGGGAATGTGCCACAGGAAAATCAGAATCACCAGCGAGACGATGACCATCTCTTCGATGAGCGTGCCGGTGAGATTGTCGATGGAGCGGTGGATCAGCTCCGAGCGGTCGTAGGCGGACACCACCTTCACGCCGGCGGGCAGGCCCGGTTCGATCTCGCGCAGCTTCCGCTTGACGCGATCGATCACCTCCAGCGCGTTCTCGCCCTGGCGCATGATGACGATGCCGGACACGGTGTCGCCCGTGCCGTTCCAATCGGCCACGCCGCGGCGCAGGTCGGGACCCAGCACCACTTCGCCCACGTCGCGCACGCGCACCGGAACGCCGCCGGGCGAGGACACCAGGGCGATGCCACCGATATCCGCTTCCGAGCGCGCATAGCCGCGGCCGCGCACCATGTACTCCGCGCCGCTCATCTCGAGCAACCGGCCGCCCACGTCGTTGTTGCCCTGGCGCACCGCCTCCACCACGCGGGAGATGGGAATGTTGTACGCCTGCAGGCGATTGGGGTCCACGTTCACCTGGTACTGGCGCACGAAGCCGCCCAGCGGCGCCACCTCCGCCACGCCCGGCACCGAGCGAAGCTGATAGCGCAGAAACCAGTCCTGCAACGATCGCAACTCGGCCAGGTTGTGTTTGCCGGAAGTGTCCACCAGAGCGTACTGGAACACCCAGCCGACGCCGGTGGCGTCCGGGCCCAGTTCGGTGCTCACCCCCTGAGGCAGCTTGGAGAGAACCCCGGAAAGATACTCCAGCGTGCGCGAGCGCGCCCAGTACACATCGGCGCCCTCGTCGAAAACCACGTAGACGAAGGAATAGCCGAAGTCGGAGAAGCCGCGCACGGCTTTCACGCGCGGCGCGCCCAGCATGGCTGTAACTATGGGGTAAGTCACCTGATCTTCTATGATGTCCGGGCTGCGGTCCCAGCGCGAGTAGACGATCACCTGCGTATCGCTGAGGTCGGGGATGGCGTCCAGCGGAATGTGCCGCATGGACCAGATGCCCGCGGCCAGCGCGAAGCCCACCAGCATAAAAACCAGGAAGCGGTTGCGCGCGGAGAACTCGATAATGCGGTCAATCATGGTGGCGCCCCGCTGGTTGCATGCGGCTCTCCGAATCAATGAGGAACGTGCCCGAGGTGACAATGCGTTCGCCAGCGGTCAGGCCGGCGACGATCTCGATGCGGTCTCCCGCGCGCTCGCCGATCTGGACCGCCCGGGGTTCGAGGTACCCGTTTCCGCGATCGACGTAGACGGTCTGCTTCGTGCCGGAGTCCATTACGGCGTCGGCGGGGACGGTCAGTTTCCGGGCGGCCGCCAGCGGGAATTCCACGTTCACGAACATGTCCGGCTTCAGGCGGACGCTGGCGTTGCCGGCTTCGAGGCGCACCTTCATGGTGTGGGTTGTCGGGTCCACCTGCGGCTGGATGAAGCTGACGCGGGCGTTGAACGGCGGCGGCTCACCGCTGGGTGAGGTGACCACCGCGTTCTGCCCTTCGCGAACACGGCCGATGTCCGCTGCGAAGATATCCGCCATAATCCAGACGCGGCTGAGGTCGCCCAGCGTGTACAGCTCGGTCTCCGGCGTCACGCGCTGGCTGGGGTACGCGTTGCGCGCCACCACGTAGCCGGACGCCGGCGAAAACAGCGTCACGGTTTCGAGGGCCGTTTTGGTGCGCTCCACCTGGCCGATTTGCGCGGGGCTGAGATCGAACAGCTCCAAACGGCGGCGCGTCGCCTCCAGCAGTATTTCGCTGTTGCCCCACGCTTCCTTCACCGGACCGGCTTTCATCTGGTCGCGCGCGCGCATTGCCAGCAGGAGCTCCTGCTCGCTGGCCAGCATTTCCGGGCTATAGATGGTGAGCAGAGGGTCGCCCTTCTTCACCGCCTGGCCGGTGTAGTCGACGAAGGCCTTCGCGATCCAGCCCTCGATGCGCGAGTGCACGCGGGTCAGTCGGGTTTCGTCCTGGGCCACGCGGCCCACCGCGCGAATCGTCTCCGTCTTCGTGGTGTAGGAAGCGGAGCCGTACTGGACGCCGATCAGTTGTTGTTTGTCGGAGCTGACGTGGATGGCGCCGACCGGAGCCGACTCCGCCTCCTTGTGCTGGTCTTCATACACCGGCACCAGTTTCATGCCGCAATCGGGCGCGATGCCGGGTTTGTCCGACTTATACGCCGGGTGCATGGGATCCACCCAGTAGAGGATTCTCCGGGCGGGCGGCGCGGCGGCATGGTGGGTCCAGCGATAACCACCGACAAAGCCGATTACCAGAGTAGTCAGGATAAGAACGACGTTTTTCATGAGGATCGCCTCAGTGCATTAACTCGACGCCAGTAAGTTCCTCCAGACGCGCCAGCGCCAGGTGGAACTCCTGCATCTGTTCGTGGTAAGTCATTTCGGCGTCGAAGACCGCCATATAGTTGTTCAGAACGTTGAGAAAGTCGGTGGTCCCGTTTTCATAGGACGCCAGCGACGAATCCACCGCGAAGCGGGCCTGCGGCAGGATGGTTTTGTCATAGATCTCCATGAGCTTCGCGGCGGTCTCGGCGGTCAGATAGTCGTCTTTGATCCGGTAGAGCAGCGCCTGTGAGCCGGCCTCATAGGTTCGCCTCGCTTCGGCCACGCCGGCGGACTGTTCCGCTTCGGCGGCGCGCTGCTTGTGACGGTAGATCGGAATGGTCACATCCGCGCGGAACATATACATAGGCGGCATGTCGCCCATGTAGTAATAACCGGCGTTGAGGGTGGTGTCGGGATAGTAATCCTTGTGCGCGAGGTTGAGCGCGGTCTCGGCGCGTTCCAGCATCTTTTGGTCGCGTCGCAGCGAGGGCGCGGCCTGGCCGGCTTTCGCCTGCAGCTCCTCGAGCGTGAAACCGATTGGCTCGGCCGGTTCATCGGGCGGTTGTCCGAGCGGAGAATCCGCGGGACGATCCAGCAGCGCGTTGATCTCGGCCTCGCGGGCGCGCCGTTCGCGCTCCATCTGGATCAGGCGCGCCTCCATGACGGAGAGCTGAGTCTGGGCCTTGAAGACATCCTGCTGTGGCGCCTTGCCCACCGAGTAACGCGCTTCGGTGACGCTGAGCAGGTTGCGCAGCAGATCGCGATTGCGCTCCAGCAGCCCCTGCATCAGGTACGCGTGGTGGAGGCGATGATAGGCCTGTTTGAGGCGCGCGATCACGCCGAGCTCTGTGGCCCGGTACTGTTCGGCCTCCGCGCCAGCCTCTTCCCTGGCGACGTCGCCGCGCAACCGCAGCTTCCCCGGCCACGGAAAACTCTGCGACGCCATGACGCCGATGTTGGCGGTGGGCTGGCTTCCGATCCCGGCCCCGGGCAGCGGGTTCCCGCTGCTGTTCCACCCGAAGGACACCGTTGGATCGGGCAGCGCCCCCTGTTCGGCGGGACGCTGGCGCGCCGCCTCCAAACGCTTCTGGGCGGCCAGTATCTCGGGGTTGCGACGAAGCGCTTCCTCCACCAGTGGATGTAACTGCAGCGGCGGCTCCGCGGCAAACGCGGTCACTGCCGTCAGCAGAAGCGGCAACGCACGAATACCCATAGTTCCTCCTCGGTTCACCGACGCAAGTGAACGCGGGGGCGCTAGATGTTCAGGACGGAGTTACGCAGGTACAGATCCGGCGGAGAGTAAGGCGCCGCCACCGTGATGGCGCTGCGCGAAGCCGCCGGGGCCGCGATCGGGCCGGCAATCGCGCCGCTGGGTTCGAGAGAAAAACCGGCGCCGGAGTGGACTTTCTGCAGGTGGTTCAGATCGACCGCGGGGGCCGCGCACTTACCGGATTTCTGGCAGTGACCGCAGGGAGTGCTGCACGAATGCGGCGCCGCGAAACAGGCCGCGCAAGGCCCGCTCACCAGCGCCGCCAGAAGAAGCAGCACCATCGACGAGATGGTTACGCCGCGCATCACTACGCCCCGATTCTACCACGCATAACAGCGTGTGGTGGAAGCCATTACGCGTCCAATTCAGGGAGAGGCAACGAGATTCCGCGGCGGCCGCTCAGTGGCTTCCCGGTGCGGAGTGTCGTCGCCCGTCCCCGAATTGGCGAACGGCCACAATCCGCGGGCCTTACGGTAACCCGCTGCAAAGGCGCGGTTTACTTCCGGTGGACGGGAATAGTAAACTGTAGCTGTCAGACGGCGGAAGTTCGGAACGGTTAGAAGCTCTAAGAAACTTCCTACTCCCGGCTGACTCTTTTATGGGTGGGAAACCGTGTGCCCTCTAGTACGTGGGATCCGGGGGATAACGGTCGCACCTAAATGAAAAGTGTTTAATGCAAAAAGGCCGGATGCTGTCGCGCATCTGCAGTACTGTTTTTATGCCAGCCAACGCAGGCGAAAATGAGTCATCGGCGGCGTGTGCTGGACCGGCTCCTTGCATAGGTGATCTCAGGAGAGGCTATGAACATACTGAAGTGGACGGTAATTCCTGCCGTCGTCGGGCTGGCTCTGGTAAGTCAGGGCTGCCTTGCCACGAAAAAAAACGTGCAGGAACAGATTGCGCCGGTGCAGGCGCAGGTTAACCAGGTGCAGAAACAGAGCGCCGATAACAAGCAGGCCATCGGCGACCTCGACCGGCAGGTAGCCGGCGTGGACGAGAAGGCCGTGGAAGCCGGCAAGCGCGCGCAAGAGGCGGCGGCGGCGGCGCAGCGGGCCAGCGAGGCCGCGGCTCATGCCAACGACACAGCCAATCAGGCCGGCCAGAAGGCGGACGCGGCAAAGTCAACCGCGGATCAGACGGCCGCGAAACTGGATCAGGCCATCGGAAACCTGGACAGCTATCATTTGCAGAACACGCAGAAGGTCTACTTCAGCAGCGGCAAGAGCAACCTGACCAAAGACGAAGAGGCCAAGCTCGATCAGACGATTCAATCGCTGGCCAGCGCAAAATATTACGTGATCGAAGTCGAAGGTTATACCGATCGCATTGGCGACAAGGACTACAATCTCGCGCTTAGCGAGCGCCGCGCCGACGCGGTTCTCCGTTACCTGACGCTGCATGACATTCCATTGCGGAAGGTCCACGTCGTGGGCGTGGGCAACGAGGATCCAAACGCGGTGAACAAGACCCGCGCGGACCGCAAGGAGAATCGCCGCGTGGACCTCCGCATATACACTCTGGACCTTGCGGCGAAGAATTAGTCTCGCTCAAAGGAGCATTTTGCACGGTACGGCGGGCCTCGGGCCCGCCGTTTCTCTTAGTAAGTGGAGGGAAAACCCCGAGGGAGAAATGCCACCAATCGAGTAACTTCCCTCTCGGCGTGGCGTAAAATTTGCCTGCCCGCGAACTCCTGCAAAACAGAATCATCGGCTTGCGCATGTGGTACGAATCGTGCAAATGCCGGGCATCAGGGAGGCGTTATGGACATCTGGAAACTCACCCTGGTACCTGCCGTCGCCGGACTCGCATTGATGAATCAGGGCTGTCTCGCAACAAAGAAAAATGTGCAAGCGCAAATTGCGCCCGTACAGGCTCAGGTGAATACCGTACAGAAAGACACTGCCGAGAACAAACAGTCCATCGGAGATCTGGACCGGCAGGTGGCCGGCGTGGATGAAAAGACCGCCGAGGCGGCGCGTCGCGCACAGGAAGCGGCGGATGCCGCGGGACATGCCACCAGCCTTGCGCAGGACGCCGGACAGCGCGCCGACAGCGCTCAGACGGCGGCGAACCAGGTTGGTTCCCGGCTGGATCAGACCGTCGCGAACCTGGACAACTACCAACTGACCAACACCGAGAAAGTCTACTTCGGTTTCGGCAAGAGCGTTCTCACAAAGGACGAGAAGGGCAAACTTGACGAGGCCATTCAGACGCTGGCCAGCGCGAAGAATTACGTGATCGAGGTGGAAGGCTACACCGATCGCACTGGCAGCAAAAGCTACAACGTCGCGCTTAGCCAGCATCGCGCCGACGCGGTGCTTCGCTATCTGGCCGTGCACAACGTTCCCCCGCGCAAGATTCACGTCGTGGCCATCGGCAGCGAGGACCCCACCGCCGAGAACAAGACCCGCGACGAGCGCAAAGAGAACCGCCGCGTGGAGGTGCGCGTCTACGCGCTGAATCTCAACGCCAGCAACCAGGGCATGGGCGCCAGCAGTGCGATGCCCGAGAGCGGGGCCAGCAACCCTTCCAGCGACACCAGTCCGCAGCAGTAGACTGCAACTCGAAGCTCATCCTCGGAACGGCGGGCGCCCCTGGCCCGCCGTGTTTTTGCCTCCCCATCCCTGAGATTCTGGGAGCCGCGCAAACGAAGCCACGTTCGGACTGACTATTGGTATAATTATTCACAAGGATGAATAAGTAACCAGTGATCCGGGCAGGCATCGTGGGATTCCGAGGGTACAGCGGGGCCGAGCTGGTCCGCCTTCTGGACCGGCATCCGCACGTCCAGCCGGTGCTAATGGAGCACCGCAGCGACACGGGAGACGCCGCCCAGCCAGCCATCCCGTGCACCCCGGAAGCGGTTAAAAATGAAGAACTTGCCGTGGTCTTCCTGGCCACGCCGGCGGAAGTCTCCATGGATCTCGCGCCGGCCATGCTGGACGCCGGGGCGCGGGTGGTGGACCTCAGCGGCGCCTTCCGCCTGGGCACGGTGGAAAGCTACGCGCGCTGGTATGGCGCCGCGCACACCGCCCCGCGCTGGCTGGCCGATGCCGTATACGGGCTTCCCGAGTTCTGTCGGCGGCGCATCCCCGGGGCGCGGCTGGTGGCCAACCCGGGGTGCTATCCCACGGCCGCCAATCTGGCCATTCGTCCGCTGCTCGATGCCGGCGTGGTGGACCGCACGGCCGGGATCGTCTGCGACGCGAAATCGGGCGTGAGCGGCGCCGGGCGCAAGCCCAGCCTGAAGACCAGCTTCTGCGAAGTGACCGAGAACTTCTCGGCATATTCGATCCTGAATCACCGGCACGTTGCGGAAGTGCTCATGACTTCCGGGCTGGAGGAGCGCGAGTTCAGCTTCACCGCGCAGCTTATCCCCATTCATCGGGGCATCCTGGAGACCATCTACTTTCGCGGTCAGGGCGTCGGCTCGGCAGAGGATCTGGTGGCCATCTATCGGGAGCGGTACAAAGCCGAGCCCTTCCTGAGGATCTACCCGGCGGGGCAGGTGCCCGATCTGCACGCCGTGGCGCGGACCAACTTCTGCGATATCGGGGTGGTTTACCACAGCGCGAGCGGGCGCGCGGTGGTGGTGGCGGCGATCGACAATCTGACCAGGGGCGCCGCGGGAATGGCCGTCCAGAACATGAATCTGATGCTGGGCTTCGCGGAGACCGAGGGCCTGTTGTGAGGGAAAAGCCGTGAGGGTGCTTGTGAAGATTGGCGGCACGCTGCTGGAGTCCCGCGAATCGCGGCATCGGCTGGCCGGCGAGATCGGCGCGGTGTTCCGCTCCGGGGCGGAAATGGTGGTGGTGCACGGCGGGGGGAAGCAGATGACCCGCTTCCTCGAGGAGCGCGGGATTCAAAGCCGGTTCGTGAACGGCCTGCGGGTGACCACGGCGGATGTTCTGGACGCGGTGATCAAAGTGGTGGCCGGCAGCGTGAACCAGGAACTGGTGGCCGCGTTTGCCGCCGCGGGCGCGCTGGCGGTGGGGCTGAGCGGCGTGGATGCGGGTCTGGCGGAAGCGGAGCCGGTGAGCGCGGAGCTGGGATTCGTGGGCAAGCCGGTGCGCTCGAATCCGAAAGTGCTCGAGGTGCTGACGGCGAACCGGCTGCTGCCGGTGGTGGCGTGCGTAGCCGGCGACCGGGCGGGGAACATCTACAACGTGAATGCGGACCAGATGGCGGTGGCCTGCGCCCGCGCTTTTGAGGTGGACAAGCTGCTTTTCCTCACCGACGTGGACGGGGTGCGGGCGGCCTCGGGCGCCATTCTGGAACGGCTGTCGGCCGGAGAGTGCCGCGAACTGATTCGCGACGGGGTGGCTACGGGCGGCATGCAGGCGAAACTGGAATCGGCCATCGCCGGGCTGGAATCGGGCATCGGCGAAGTGGTCATCGCGCCGGGAGCGCGGCCGGGCATTGTTGGCGAACTCGTTGCCGGCAGCGCCGCGGGAACTCGAATCTCATGAAAAACGCTTTTCTGCTGCCCAACGCGCATACCGATTTGGCTTTGACTATCCGCAAGGCCGTGATGCCTGACATTCACCATCTGCTCGATCTGATCAACGGGTACGCCGGAAAGGGCATCATGTTGCCGCGCACCGAGTTCGAGATGTCCGAGAACATCCGCGACTTCACGGTGGCGTTCTCCGATTCGCAACTGGTGGGGTGCGGCGCGCTGCACTTCTACACGCCCACGTCGGCGGAGGTGCGGTCGCTGGCCGTGGCCGAGGAGTACAAGCAGAGCGGAGCGGGGCGCGCGATTGTCAAGGCGCTGGAGCAGGAAGCGCTGGATGCCGGTCTGGAAACCATCTTCGCTTTCACCTATGTGCAGCAGTTCTTCCGGAAGCTGGGGTTCGTGGAGGTGGAGCGGGGAGAGCTGCCGCTCAAGGCCTGGCGGGATTGCCTGCGCTGCCCCAAGTTCCAATGCTGCGACGAGGTGGCCATGCTGAAGGTGCTGCGGGAAGGGGTCCGCCCGCGGACCGGCTCCGTGGAGCCGTTTGCCGAGTTGATTCAACTGCCTACGTTACATAGATAACAGTACTATTCCTTCCTGTGTAGAATTATTCTACTGTATCTGCCGGAACTCCTGTATAATTCGGTTAACTGGACATTTTTGGGGACGGAAGGCACGCCGGAGGCGCGCATGAAGGCACAGACTGTCGATGTCAAGGAGTCTGCCGGACGCATTCTTTGTTGTACGATTTTCCGGCCCGGCGGCAGGAAGCTGCTGGCCAAGGGCCACGTGATCAGCGATGAGGACGTCCGGCTGCTTGAGACGG
>Ga0181520_10010480_pt1 | contig 12434 bp, 9 predicted proteins | sample PEATcosm2014_Bin_29_FD_132451 | JGI IMG/M metagenome (GOLD analysis project Ga0181520, IMG submission 132451) | Peatland microbial communities from MTU Mesocosm Facility, Houghton, MI, USA - PEATcosm2014_Bin02_30_metaG | ecosystem: Environmental > Terrestrial > Soil > Wetlands > Peat | place...
GTCCCGGCCGATCTTCCTGGCCGAGGTCCCGTAGTAGGTGCGGCTCGCCGCCTCCACGCCATAGATTCCAGGGCCCCACTCCACCTCGTTCAGGTAGAGCTCCAGAATGCGCTGCTTGCCGAGCACCAGTTCGGCCACGGGGACCAGCGTGAACTCCGCGCCCTTGCGCAGAAACGTGCGGCCGGTCCCGAAGAACAGGTTTTTCACCAACTGCTGCGTGATAGTGGAACCGCCGCGGATGCGGCGCCCGCCATGCATATCGTCTTCGGCGGCGATTTCCATCGCTTGCCAGTCGAAGCCGTGGTGCTCGTAGAAGCGCCCGTCTTCGGCGGCAATCACGGCGTGTTGCAGATCGGGCGAGATCTGGCTGAGGGGAACGAATTGGTAGCGCAGGCGATAGGGCTTGCGGTGAATCCAGGCCTCGACGCGCCGCTCCATATGCACCGCGGTCGTCGGCGGGTCGATCCACTTGGCCGCGACCAGCAGCAGCGCGGCCAGCAGCCAACAACTCCCTATGCTGATCGCAAGCCCTAGCGCAACCGACCGCAGGGAAACCTTCCGCAGCAGAGTTCTGGGGCGCATGGTGGGCTTGGCCGTCACATTTCAGAATAATCGCCGCGGCTCCAGCCCTTGCCGATCGGCAGTCAACCCTTGCGAGGGCCGCCGCAGGTTCACGCTTTGCTCATGCGGTGCTGTGCGAAAATTGAAGTTTGCACACGCAGTCCAGCTTTCGCCTGCTCGTGGTCCGTTTGGGCGCCATGGGCGACATTCTTCACGCGCTGCCCGCGGTGACGGCGCTGCGCCAGGCGCATCCTTCGTGGCAGATCGGCTGGGTCGTCGAGCCACGCTGGCAGGCGCTGCTAAGAGCAGGGAGCGAGGGAGAGAGCGAGCAAGGGAGCGGTGAAAAGCGCGGCAGCTCTATGCCGGTTGTTGATCGGCTGCACTTTGCCGCCAGCCGCGCCTGGAAGCGCCACCCGTTGAGCGGCAAGACCCTTAGCCAGATCAAGGAACTGCGCCGTGAGCTGCGCGCCGCTGGCTACAACGCGGTGCTCGACCTTCAAGGCGCCATTCGCTCGGCCGTCATCGGCAGCATGACCGGCTGCGTGCGCCGCATCGGCGAGGCGCGGCCGCGCGAGTGGCCTGCGCACTGGTTCTTCACCGAGTGCATCGCGACGCACGGCGCGCACGTGATTGAGCAAGATATGGAACTGGCCTCGGCCGTGGCCGGCGATCATCTCACGGCCGCCGATCCTTTGCTGCCCGTCGACCCCGCGGCCGAAAGCTGGTGCGGCGATTGGCTCGCGGAGCGCGTGGCTCCAGCCGGTCGGTGGCCGCTGGCGCTCATCACTCCCGGAGCAGGTTGGGGCGCAAAGCGCTGGCCGCCCGAGCGCTACGCGGCTGTCGCAAAAGGCCTGAAAGAGCGCGGCCTGCAGGTTCTGGTCAACGCTGGCCCTGGGGAAGAATCGCTGGCCGCGCCTATCACGGCTGGCGGAGCGGCGATTCCCGTCACGGCGACGCTTCCGCAGTTGATCGCGCTGACGCGTCGCATCGCACTCTGCGTCGGCGGCGACACAGGGCCGCTGCATCTTGCCTCGGCTCTCGGCCGGCCGGTTGTGGGAATCTACGGACCCACCGATCCCAGCCGCAACGGGCCTTACGGCACGCGCGCCCGCGTGCTGCGCAGCCCCGACAGCCGCCGCGATCACACACGCCGCGACGCTCCAGAGCCGGGATTGCTGACCATCGCGCCGGAAGACGTGCTGCGCGCGGCGGATGAGCTTTTAGCCGAGGAGCGCGCCTCATGACCTCGCACTCCTCTCCTCCAAAACCCCGCTCGATGCAATCGTGGGCGCGGCGGATTCGCGTGCCGCTGGGCTTTGTTACCGCTGCCGTCTATGTGTTCGAGGTCGCCCGCCGTCCTGCGCATCCAACCGCGATCGCATGGAGCCTGGTGCTGGTATTGCCTGGCCTTCTGTTGCGCGCCGTTGCATCGGGCACGGTGAAAAAGAATCGCGAACTCGCCGTCACCGGTCCTTACGCACACACGCGCAATCCGCTTTATCTGGGCTCGATGCTGATGGCCGCGGGCTTTGCCGTGGCCTTGCTCAGTTGGCCGCTGGCGCTGCTGCTCGCGGCGGGCTTCGCCGTGATTTACATTCCCGTGATCGCTTCGGAAGAGCGATTTCTCCACGACACTTTTCCCGGCTTCGAGGAATATTGCTCTCGCGTTCCCCGCCTTATCCCGCGCCTTACTCCGGCCAAAGGGCTGAGTGGTCAAACGGTTCCGCCCGATGCACTGGCTTCCGATACTCCTTCCGGAGGCTTCTCCTTCGCCCTCTACCGCCAGCATCGCGAGTACAATGCTGCATTAGGGGCCGCACTGCTTTATTTGAGTTTGCTCTATCTGCGGCCGGCGCTGGAGACTCTCCTCGACCGGTTCAGATAAGCGCTTTCCGCATCCGCAGAGTCCAACGAAACAGGATTGGTCTTAACCCACAAGGAGCCGTGCCGAACATTGAAGACACGCGCGCACGCAGTCAGCCTCTTTTGCGCTTTAGCCTTGGCAGCAGCGGCCTTTGGTCAGCAGGCCACGACGCTTGCTCCGCCGCGCGCCGGCTACAGCTTTCCCCAAAAGCAAACCCTTACTTACGCTGTGGATTGGCGTGTCTTTCCTGCTGGCACTGCCGTCATCCACTTTGAGGCTTCCGGTAATCGCGAGCGCATCGCCGCTTCGGCCGACACCAGCGGCGCCATCAACCTGCTATTTCACGTGTCGGACCGCTTCCAGTCCGACTTCGACCGCGAGCGCGGCTGCACGTACGACTTCGACAAGCAGACTGTGGAAGGACGCAGGCAGATCAACTCCACGCTGCGGCTGGACTATGCGAATGGGAAGTCGATCCTGGATGAGAAGAACCAGGTAACAGGACAGACCAAGCATTTGGAAGCGCCGGTCAACGGCTGCCTCACCGATCTGCTGACCGGTGTGTTCTACGCTTCGTCGCAGCCGATTGCGCTGGGCCACAACTTCGTGATTCCCGTGGCCGACGCGATGCGCACCGTGCTGGTGACGATGAAGGTCGAGGGACGCGAAGAGATCAAGACTCCTTTGGGCACGTTTAATACGTTGCGCGTGAAGCCGACCGCCGATGCAGGAGTGGTGAAGAACCGCGGCGACATCTGGATCTGGTACACGGACGACGAGCGGCATTTGCCGGTGCAGATGCGCGCGCGGCTTTTTTGGGGAACGATCACGTTCCGGCTGATCGGGAACGATGCGAAGTGAAGAAGTGAAAGAAGTGAAGGAAGTGAAAAAAGTGAAGGAAGTGAAGGAAGTGAAAGAAGTGAAGGAAGCGAAGAAGTGAAAGAAGTGAAAGAAGTGAAGTGATCTCACAGTTCCACAGAAACGCAGGGGCTGTGGGTATGTGGGGTTATTTCTCTTAACTTGCTGATGTTATTGATAAATACTGACTCCACAGTTTCACAACTCAGTTGCCCGCGCGTGGCCGCGGGCGCCTAACTTCCTGCCTTCAAGTTCCGGCCCCCAGCTTCTCGTATCACGCTTCCTGCAAAAACACCCGGGGTAGGGGGGGGTGGGGGAGGTTATGAAAATAGTAACTAGCCGGCGGGGAGCCGACAATCCTTGTGCGGGAACGGATTGTCTGAGCCTGGAGGCAGTTCATAGAACGATTGTGCGCCGGAAGGTCGAAATTATCTGCAAATCCCGGCAAATTTCTTTACGGGGTGGAGCGCGATCCGAAAGTCCTTTGAGGTGTACACTTTTCCTTCGCGAAGTTGAGGGCTGATCGCAGCTGGAAGGGCGCGGGGCATCGCTCAGGGGTTAAAACCCCCTTATTTAAGGTTTCTTTCGGCCCGACTAAAGTCGTGCCCTTGTTACACAACCCGGTTTATGCGGTCAATTCGGGCCGTTGCTTTGCGGAATGAGGGATTTTATGCGTTTTTCTTCGGTTCTATTGATTTTTGCGGCGGTTCTTGCGGTTACGGGGCTTGGTCAGACTCAAAACGGGGTTCCTGCGGGCGGGGCGCAGCCGGTGGGGACGAAACCCGCCCCTGCGAAGCGGCCCATGACATTTGAGGACATGATGCAGATGAAGCGGCTGGGCGATACGGCCGTTTCGCCGGACGGGAAGTGGCTGGCGTATGCCGTTACGACCGTGGATCTCAACCAAAACACAAAAACCATGGAATTGTGGCTGCAGGCGATTGCGGGCGGAGCTCCGTTCAAGCTGGGGGTGGGGCAGCCGGGCGATTCGGGTGTGCAGTTTTCGCCTGACGGGCACGCGGTGCTCTTCATTTCCGGTCGCGAGAGTGGACGGCAGATCTGGATTGCGGATTTCGATGCGGCGACGGGCGCGACGAGCAACGCGCGCAAGCTGACGGCGATTGCGACGGATGCGGACAACGCGAAGTGGTCGCCGGATAGCCACTCCGTGGTTTTTACTTCTGGTGTGTATCCCGATTGTCCACCGATTACGGCGGCGGATTTTGCAACGGGCAACACGTGCAACGCGGATCGTGACAAGGCGGCGGCCGATAGCAAAGTGAAGGCGCAGATTTTTACGCAGTTGCTTTATCGGCATTGGAACCATTACACGGGAGACAAGAGATCGCATCTGTTTCTGGTGGATGTCGCGAGCGGGGCGATGCGGGATTTGAATCCCGGGGATGTGCACGATGTGCCGCCGTTTTCGCTTTCCGGGGGCGGGTGCGGATGCGATTTCTCGCCGGATGCGAAAGAGCTGGCGTTTACGGAGGATCCTGATCCTGTCCCCGCGATCTCGACGAGCGTGCAGATTTACACGTTAGATCTGACTGATCCCTCGTCCAAAGCCAGGAAAATAAGCACGTCGGCGGGCGGGAACTTTGATCCGGCGTATTCGCCGGATGGGAAGTGGCTGGCGTGGCGGAGCCAGGCAAGGGCGGGGTATGAGAGCGATCGGTTTCGGCTGGTGGTGTTGGAGCGAGTCAGCAGGTCAGCAAGTCAGCGAGTCAGCGAGAGCGCGGGTCGGGAGACCCGCGCTACAGCCGGTCTGGAGACCGGCGGTACAAAAGGCGAGCCGGCGATCCGGGATTTGATGCCGAAGTTTGATAACTGGGTGGATGAGTTTGCCTGGAGTCTCGGCTCTCATGGTCTTTACTTCACCAGTAGCAACCACGGTGAGGTCAATGTATACGAAGTTGGTTTGAAGGCCGGGATGCCGATGCTTGTGGCGCGTGGAGGTACATTCAGTGATCTCAAGCTCATCCCTATCAAGTTGGACCGTCCAACCGTCGAAACCCCTGAAGGGATTCTCGCTTCCATGATGACCGTCGATCAGCCCCCAGAGGTTGTTGCGATCGACATCAATGACACCACTCATCCGGCGGAAGGGCGGGCAGAAATCACGCAGACGGACTCGATGATTTTCCAGGTCACGCATCTGAATGATGCTCTGCTGTCACAGCTTGACCTGCCGGAGCAGCCATGCCGCGCGATTTGTCCGCCGTCTGGAACTGAAAGGGGAGTTTATGCCGTTCATGGCCGCCCTCGCATGGAGTCGTTCTGGTTCACGGCGAAGGACAAGACGAATCTGGAGGGATTCATCATTCGGCCGCCGGGGTTCGATGCGGCGAAGAAGTATCCGGTGAAGTTTTTGATTCACGGCGGGCCGCAGGGGAACTGGGGCGACGATTGGAGCTACCGGTGGAATGCGGAGCTGTTTGCGGCGAATGGGTACGTCGTGATCATGATCAATCCACGCGGATCGACCGGCTATGGGCAGGCGATTGTGGACGGCGTGAACGGCGACTGGGGCGGGAAGCCGTTTACCGATTTGATGGAGGGGTTGGATTACGCGGAGCTGCATTATCCATTCATCGACAAGGACCGCGAGTGCGCGCTGGGCGCGAGCTACGGCGGATACATGGCGAACTGGGTGCTTGGGCATACCAATCGCTTCAGATGTATCGTTTCGCACGACGGAATGTTCGATGCCGAGTCGGCGTTTGGGACGACGGAAGAAGACTGGTTCAACATCTGGGAGTTTAAGGGGCATCCGTGGGACTACTACGGCAAGCCGGACGCGGAGAATCCCTACAGGAAGTGGTCGCCATCGCTTTACGCGAAGAACTTCAAGACGCCGACGCTGGTGGTGCACGGGCAACTGGATTACAGGCTGGACGTGAGCGAGGGGTTCCAGTTGTTCGACACGCTGCAAATGCTGGACGTGCCGAGCAAGATGCTGTACTTCCCGGATGAGGGGCACTGGGTGCTGAAGCCGCAGAACTCGCAACTGTGGTGGAAGACGGTGAACGATTGGGTGGATGAGTGGACGACAAACAGCCGGTAGCCGGTAGCTTGTAGCCGGTAGCTTGTTTGTGCGAGGGCGTTATGTTGCGGGATGCCGCGGGGGGACGAAAGGCAAATGCAGGTCCTTCGACTTGCTGCGCTCGCTCAGGATGACCTGGGTTTGTTGGGGTTCGTGCTTTCCCACATCTCAAAATCGAGATGTGGGGCACACGGCTCTTGCGGTGTAATACAGAGTGATGAATTTGTAGTACAATGGTTTTATGGGAAGCATGGTGCAAGCACGATTCGACGCGAAGGCGGAGGCGGCGCTGAAGAGGCTACTTCGCGGCAACGGCTGGACGACTTCGCAGGCGCTGCGGGAGTGCGTGCTTCGCGTCGATGAGCAGACGGCGGCAAAACCTCGCCCGCGGCTGATCGGCATTGGGATCATCGATGCTGGCCCTGGGGACATGGCGACAAACAAGAAGCATATGGAAGGCTTCGGGAAAAAATGGCGCGTGGACAAACAGGGCAAGGGCAAATGGGATTGGTGAAATTCCCGGCACAGTCTTCGCCCATCCTCGTCGACACCAGCTTTCTGGTTTCCGTTTACGACAAGCGCGAGCGATTTCATATGGCGTGCATAGCGGCTCTGGACCTCGTCCGTCAACCGCTCGTCACGTGTGAACCGGTCATCACAGAGGCGATTTATCATCTTGGACGAATTCCGGGTGCGCCGCAGGCAATTCTGGCCAGCGTTCAGGAGGGGTACCTGGAGATTCCCTTTCGGCTGGCGGGTGCGGCAAGCCAAGTTCTTGCCTCCTACACGAAGTACGCCGATACGCCGTGCGATTTTGCCGATGCGTGCCTGATTGCCATGGCGAATGAGCTTGGCACCGGCGACATTCTTACGCTCGACAGTGACTTCAAGCACTATCGCTGGCGGCGCAACCGCGCTTTCAACCTGCTGATTCCTCTGGATTGATGGTTATGCCGTTTGGCCGCAGATCCGCGAAACCCAGACCGGCGCTGAACGAGGCGGGGCTGTACGACTATGCCGTGAAGGCGCTGGGGCGGCAGATGCGGACTGAGGCGGAGTTGCGGCGGCTGATGGGGACGCGGGCGGAGGCGGGGGAGCATGGCGAGGCGGCGGTGCGGGCCGTCGTGACACGGCTGAAGGAGCATGGCTATTTGAATGATCGGTCCTTTGCCGAGACCTATGCGCGGCTGCGGCAGGAGAACGAGAAGCTGGGAGCGCGGCGGGTGCGGCAGGATCTGCAACAAAAGGGCGTTCGCGCCGAGGTGATTGAAGAGGCGGTGGGCGCGCGCTACGGAGAGACCAACGAGGAGACGCTGGCGCGGGAACACCTGGAGAGGAAGCGGATCAAAAAGCCGACGAATGAGAAGGAAACGGCGCGGGTGGTGCGGCGGCTGGTGACGGCGGGGTTTTCGACAGGGACGATCTACGGGATTCTGCGGCGGTGGGATGTGCCGGTGGAGGAGCTGGCGGGGCTCGAGAATCTGGAGGCGGAGCGGGGCGAGTGAAGCGGCGAGTCGGCGGGTTCCGGATTTTGGTTGGTTGAGAGTTGTGTTCTCCCCGGTCCCCAAGTGCGAGGGACCGGGGGCACCCGGCTGCTAGCTCCTAGCTTCTAGCCCGTCGTCAGCCGTGGGCCGTCGCACATCCGGCCGGCGGGACGCCGGCCGTACAGCCGGTCTGGAGACCGGCGGTACGCTCTCGCCAATTACACTGGTTAAGTTATGGAATTTCGCTCGGGAAATGAGATACGGGAGCTGTTTCTGCGCTTCTTTGAGACCAAGGGGCACCGCAGGGTGCACTCTTCGTCGCTGGTACCTGCCAACGATCCGACCCTGTTGTTTACCAACGCGGGGATGAACCAGTTCAAAGACCTTTTTCTGGGCGCGGAACGGCGCGAGTACACGCGGGCGACAACCTCGCAAAAATGCGTGCGCGCGGGCGGCAAGCATAACGATTTGGAGAACGTGGGCTTTACGCGGCGGCATCATACGTTTTTCGAGATGCTGGGCAACTTCTCGTTTGGCGACTACTTCAAGAAGGATGCGATCGATTTTGCGTGGGAGCTGGTGACGGACGAGAAGTGGATGGGCCTACCGAAAGACCGGCTGTACGTGACGATTTTTGAGGGCGCGGATTCGCCGGGATGGAATGTGCCGCGCGACGATGAGGCGGAGAAGTTCTGGATTGAGACGGGGGTCGCGAAGGACCGCATTTTTCAGTACGGGCTCAAGGACAACTTCTGGCAGATGGGCGAGACGGGGCCGTGCGGGCCGTGCAGCGAGATTTTCTACGACATGGGGATTGAGGCTGCGGAGACTCCCGGCGTGGACAAGCCGTTTGGGCACGACGATGCGCGGTATGTGGAGATCTGGAATCTGGTCTTCATGCAATTCGAGCGCTCCGCGCTTCCGGGTCTTGGAGGAGAGACGGCGGGCTATCAACTGACTCCGCTGCCGAAGCCTTCGATTGATACGGGGATGGGGTTGGAGCGCGTGGCGGCGGTGCTGCAGGGGAAGGTTTCGAACTTCGAGACGGATTTGTTTACGCCGTTGATCTGGCGCGCTGCAGAGTTCACTCATCAAATTATTAAGGGGTCGCCGGCGCTAACTGTAAATGCCAGCCTGCGCATTATCGCTGATCACGCCCGCGCTGCGACCTTTCTGATCAGTGACGGCGTTTTGCCCTCGAACGAGGGGCGAGGATATGTATTACGCAAGATTCTGCGGCGGGCCATTAGGCACGGACGGCTCCTGGGCCAAGAAAGGCCATTTCTCTTCGAGATGGTCTTCGCCGTTCGGGACTTGATGAAGGGAGCTTATCCCGAACTCCTAGAATCAGCCTCGCGCGTCGCCAAGGTCGTCGAAGCCGAAGAAAAGCAGTTCGATCGCGTGCTGAAGATTGGAGACGTGAAGCTCGAGGAAGAAATCTACTCGGCTTTTGGGAAAACGGTCAAGGACTTTAAGGCTGCCCTCGCAGAGCTAAAATCGGCATTTAATCAAGCACAATATGATGCGCTCGATGGATTTGTGTCTGGGTGGACGGACCAAATCAAATCGAGCCCGGAACTTCGACGGGCACTTGCTCAGTCGAGCGCAAGTCAAAGCCTGAAGCCAGTTGAAGACTTGATCCGCAAGGAGCTCGGCGATGAAGACGCGAATAGTTTTGCGAAGCAAAGCATCGAGCCGATCAAGGTGGAACTTCCCGGCGTCGTAGCGTTCCACCTTTATGAAACCTATGGTCTCCCTCTGGATTTCATCATGGATGCCGCTCGCGACGCGGATATCGAGTTTGATAGCGAGGGGTTCGAGCGGGCCCGGGCGGAGGAACAGGCGCGGGCGCGGGCATCGTGGAAGGGCGGAGCGCAAAAGACGGCGAGTCCGGTGTTTCGCGATTTGCCGAAGACGGTGTTTGAGGGCTACCGGCAACTGACTTCGACCAATTGCGAAGTGCTGGCGATTGTGAAGGGCGGCGTGGGAGTTGCCTACGCGGCCCCGGGCGATTTGGTTGAGATCGTGCTTGATCACTCAAGTTTCTACGGAGATTCCGGCGGGCAGGTGGGCGACTTGGGACTTTTCCTGACTGTGGATGGGAATTCTACGGTTGCGGAAATCGTTGGTTGCGTGCTGCCGGTGCAGGGCGTGAGGGCGCACAAGGCGCTGCTGAAGCAGGATCTGGCCGTCGGCGATCTGGTGACTACGCGAGTGGATGGAGAAAGACGCGACGCGATCCGGCGGAATCATACGGGGACGCATTTGCTGCACGCGGCGTTGCGGCAGGTGCTGGGGACGCATGTGAAGCAGGCGGGTTCGGCGGTGCATCCGGATCGGCTGCGGTTCGATTTTTCGCATTTTGCTCAGGTCGCCGACGAGGAGTTGCAGGAGATTGAGGACATTGTCAATCGCGAGGTGCTGAAGAACGCGCGTGTGGAGACGCTGGAGGATGTGCCGATTGACGTGGCGGTGAGCGAGTACCATGCGATGGCGCTGTTCGGCGAAAAGTATGGCGACAAGGTGCGGGTGGTGCGGCTGGCGGATGGATTTTCAACGGAGCTGTGCGGCGGGACGCATACCGCGGCGACCGGCGAGATTGGATTGTTCAAGCTGACCGGCGAGGAGTCGGTTTCTTCGGGCGTGCGCAGGATTGAAGCGATCAGCGGGATGGGGTCGCTGGATACGTTCCGGCGGGATTTTGAGCTGGCGCAGGTGGCGGGACAGTACGTGCCTTCAGTCGAGAATTTGACGGAGGGGTTGAAGGCGAAGTTCGCTTCGCAGGACGAAGAGCTGAAGAAGCTGCGGCGCGAGATTGAAGAGATGCGGATGAAGTCGGCGGCCGGAGGACTGGATGAGGCTGTGGCGCGCGCTGTGGAAGTTGGCGGCGTGAAAGTGTTGACGCATCGCGCCGATGGGCTGGAGCGCGGGCAACTGCGCACGCTGGTCGACAACCTGAAAGGGAAGCTGGGCGAGGGCGTGGTGGTGCTGGGTTCGGCGCAGCCGGAGGGTAAGGTGGCGATTATCGCGGGAGTGACGCCGGGACTGGTGAAGCGCATCCAAGCCGGGAAGCTGGTGGGCGCGGTGGCGAAGCTGGTGGGCGGATCGGGCGGCGGGAAGCCGGAGATTGCCGAGGCCGGCGGCAAGGATCAGGCGCAGATTGATGCGGCGCTGAAGGCGGCTCCGGGGATTGTGGGCGAACTGCTGGGGTGAATTCCTGTGATCCCCGGTCCCCAAATGCGAGGGACCGGGGGCACCATTTCTATGTACCTCATTTCTGTTGGCATACCGTAAGCTTTCCCCATGGCGAAGTTCGAGGAGGATCCCGCGAAGGTGGCGGCATTGCGCGTGCGCTTGCTGGAGTGGTATGCGCTGCACGCCCGAAATCTGCCGTGGCGGCGGAGTTCTGATCCGTACGCGATCTGGGTTTCGGAGATCATGCTGCAGCAAACGCGCGTGGCGGTGGTCGCGGAGCGGTACCAGGAATTCATGGGGCGGTTTCCGACGCTGATCTCGCTTGCGCTCAGTCCCGAACAGGATGTGCTGGCGCTGTGGAGCGGGCTGGGCTACTACCGACGGGCACGCATGCTGCACAAGGCAGCACAGTTTGTGGCGGCGCACCTGGGAGGGAATTTGCCGGCGCAGGCGGAGGATTTGCGCGCACTGCCGGGGATCGGCGCGTATACGGCGGCGGCGGTGGCGAGCATTGCGCACGGCGAGCCGGTGGCGGTGGTGGATGGCAACGTGGAGCGCGTGCTTTGCCGGCTGGCGGGCTGGGAGGCGGGCAGCCGCAAAGGCGGCGGGGCGGTGCTGCGGCGGAAGATTGAGGATCTGGCGGGGCGGCTGCTGGATCGCGCGCGGCCGGGCGACTCGAACCAGGCCATCATGGAGCTGGGCGCGACGGTGTGCGCGCCGCGCAATCCGCAATGCGCGGTGTGCCCGCTGGCCGTTGATTGCAAAACACAGGGCGAACACAAGACACCGAAACGGGCGCCGATGATGAGCCGCGCCGTGAGCTACGCGCTTTCGGTTCGGACGGGGTCGGCCAAGGGAAAGCCGCGCGGATCGGGCGGGCGCGAGGTGCTGCTGGAACAGCGACCGGCGCAGCAGACGGTGATGCCGGGCATGTGGGAGCTGCCGATGCTGGTTCGCTCTGATGTGCCGCAGAAGGATCTGCGCATGATCGTGCGCCACGCCATTATGCAGGTGAATTACTACGTGCGCATCCGAACGGTGTTTGAGGACGATATCGAGGCGCTGACCGTGACCGGGGGCGAGCGCCGCTGGGTGGCTCTGCGCGAAGCCGCGGGAATGGCGCTGACGGGACTGACGCGCAAGGTGCTGGTACGCGCACATCTTTTTCCGGCTCGGCCGCTGGATACGATTGCGCCGGTGGAGAAAGATTTGCCGTGAGACAAGATCGGTGAGATTAGGTTCGTGCGTTCCCACCCTAAACGCACAAAACGCGTTTAGGATGTGGCGCCCGGCGAGAAAAGGCGCGCCGTGAAAACGAATCACGCGAGTGATTTGCCGTGTATGCGGGCGTGGACGCCCGCACGACAGCCGGTCTGGAGACCGGCGCTACAACGGCTAACGGATTAGGTGATCTAAATCACCGAAC
>Ga0181520_10010481_pt1 | contig 12431 bp, 11 predicted proteins | sample PEATcosm2014_Bin_29_FD_132451 | JGI IMG/M metagenome (GOLD analysis project Ga0181520, IMG submission 132451) | Peatland microbial communities from MTU Mesocosm Facility, Houghton, MI, USA - PEATcosm2014_Bin02_30_metaG | ecosystem: Environmental > Terrestrial > Soil > Wetlands > Peat | place...
GAGGCCGTTCGCCGTTCCCCCCCTCCCTACGAGGGAGGGGGGCAGGGGGGTAGGAAGCCGTTCGCCGTTCCCCCCTCCCTACGAGGGAGGGGGTAGGAAGCCGTTCGCCGTTCGCCGTTCGCCGTTCGCCGTTCCCCCCTCCCTACGAGGGAGGGGGGCAGGGGGGTAGGAAGCCGTTCGCCGTTCGCCGTTCGCCGTTCGCCGTTCGCCGTTCGCCGTTCGCCGTTCGCCGTTCGCCGTTCCCCCCTCCCTACGAGGGAGGGGGGCAGGGGGGTAGGAGGCCGTTCGCCGTTACCGCTTCCCGAACTCCTCGCACGCCTCGAAGTAGCACTCGACGGCGTCAACCGGCACTACGAACGGGATGTGGTTCCCTACGGCGTAGAAGTACCCGGGGCAGTCCTTGCCCAGATCGGCGCAGCGTTTCACTTCGGCGCGGATTTGCTCCGATGTGCCGAACTGCAGGATGCGGCTGTCGGCGTTGCCGATGATGACGTGCGTCTGGCCGTACTTGCGCACGATGTACTCCAGGTCGGTCAGCGGCTCGAAGATGAAGCCCTCCGCCCCGGCGTCGGCGAGATCGTCGACGAAGACGTCGAAGTTGCCGTCCGAGCAGAAGAGGACCTTGATGCCGGCCTCGAGCAGCGGCTGCCACAGGCGCTTGTGCCGGGGAAAGATGTGCTTGCGCATCCAAGCGGGCGAGAATACCGGGCCTGAGGCCCATACGATGTCATCGTGACACAGGAAAATGGGGACCTGGGCCTTCACGTGGGCCTGAACCACCATCATGCTGATCTCGAAGAAGCCCTCGAGCACCTTGTCGAAGCGCTCCGGGTCGGTCTTGGCGGCGAGGATGAACAGGTCCCAGCCGAAAGTCACGATCGGCCACGTGAAGACGGTGTTGTAGAAGCCGCCGGGGAACACGGCCTCGGGGTAGGCGGCCTGCCCGCCCTCCCACGAGCGGCGCACGTCGGCCACCAGGTCCTCCATCGAGGGCAGATTCGCGGCCTTGACCGGGTCGAAGCTGAGAACCTCCTCTTCGGTTTTGAAGGGGTAGCTGGATTGCCAGGGGACCTCGCTCTCGCCGAACTTCGCGCGCCCCATGTCGGTGTGCGGCGTGCCCCAGTCGCGACCGTAAGTCGACCAGATGAAATCGAAGTCGAGCGCCTTGGCGACCTCAACGCCGGCGCGCCCGGCTTCCTCGGGCTTGTCGATGTCAAGCCCGGTGACTTTGATGATGAACTGTCGGTTCGACAGGTACTCGGTATGCGGTATCTTGTCGGTCGATTCGAGATGGATGGCTCGCCATCCGCGTTCGTAGCTCATCGGAAACCTCCTGGGCAGAGAACAGCGCCGCCCTGTTCGACTTTCCCGAGCGGGCCACCTGCGAGGAGCATCATTTTTGCGCAGCGGGCCAAGGCCTGGGGTATCTTCGGTCTCGCCCCGGCGGGATCGAAGACGGGGACCCCGGGCGGGTGGGCTGTCCGGATGGCGCGGGGTGTCGCGCCTTGACGGTTACCTGCAAGCGCACTTGCGCCATGTGACGAGCTGTGCGTCGACGGTAAATCAGTTTGAGATGCGATCAGTAGGGGTATACAAAATGGATAACGAGATACTCAAGTTAGGCGTTCTAGCCTCGGGGGGCGGCACCAACCTCCAGTCCATCCTCGACGCGTGCGAACGCGGCTCAGTCAGGGCCCGCGTGGGCGTCGTCATATCCGATAATGCCCAAGCTGGCGCGCTTGAACGCGCGGCCCGGCACAACATCCCTGCAGTGCATATCCCGGTCGCCAATACCGGGTCCGACGCCTGGGAACACGACAACCTGGCAATCACCCGTTGTCTCAGGGAGCACGGGGTCGGCCTTGTGTGCCTGGCCGGGTACATGCGCAAGGTGACCACGGGATTCCTCAATTCCTTCCCGGGCGCTGTCATCAACATCCACCCGGCCCTGCTGCCCTCGTTCGTGGGTCACAGCGGGCAGGCCGATGCGGTCAATTACGGCGTGAAGATCGCGGGGGCGACGGTGCACTTCGTCGATGCGGAGTTCGATCACGGCCCTGTCATCATCCAGGCCGCGGTGCCGGTCCTCGACGATGACACCGAGGAGTCGCTGGGGCGGCGCATTCTCACCCAGGAGCATCGTATCTATCCGCAGGCCATTCAGTGGTTTGCCGAAGGGCGATTGAGCGTTGCGGGGCGCAAGGTTGTCGTGCAGGGGGGGAAGTCGGGGGAAGGCGAAAGCCTGATCAGCCCCGCTCTGGAGATCCCGTGATCGGGGCCTGGGGACACTACCCGCATGTTCTACTCGGTCACATGCCCCTATTGCCGATTTCCGATACAACCGCTCGAGGCTGCGGTGATCTGCACTCACTGCAAGCGTGTACAGCACCGCGCGTGCTGGGAAGCGAACATGCGGTGCGCAAGCCCGGACTGTATCGGCGAGGCGCAGGAATGGTCGTCCCTGCAAGCGGGTGGTGCACAGGGGGAAGGGCCGGACGAAGAGATTGTACCGGCAGGAGGGGCCGGGGCGGCGGTGCTGGGCAGTCGGGCCGCCCTCGGTCATCGCGCTTCCGCGCCATCCGGGGCCGCGCGCGAGGTCTCGGCGCGTAGACAGGTCAGCGTGTGGCCGGCTGTCGTTGCCCTGGCGGCGCTCATCGTCTGGGTGCTATACCAAAGCTTCTTGCTGGCCGGTGAAAGCGGGCTTCTGTCGCGCTCCCGCCTTCGGGTCGTGGCAGCCGAGGTGGGCCTGCACGCCTCGCCCTCGACCGATTCCCCGGACGTCGCCGTGCTACCCGCCGGGACGCGCGTGGACTTGGTCTCCGTCGGCCCGCGGTGGGCCAAGATCGTGACCGGCAGCGGGAGAGTCGGCTATATCCCTCGCGACCGCCTCGAAGCGGCCAAGCCCCAACAGTCTACCCGCCCTCGATCAGCAGCGCCCGACAAGGCGCAGCGCAGCTTTGCGTCACCTTGAACGGGAGCGCGACCAGCTTGCACCGCGGGGCGGTCACCTGCCCCAGGTTCACCACCGGGGCGAGCAGCAGCGTCCCCTGCCGGAAAAAGCGGCCGAAGAACCCCTGCGGGTCCGCCCAGCTATCGAACCGCGGCATGTCGCCCCCCATCAGGAACGGTTCGCGATCCAGTATCCAGCACATCGCGTCGTGAGAGAACCACGGGCAGGCCGCCACGAAATCCTCTTGGTCCCAGTGCGCGTCCCACCCGGTATCGACGAAGACTGCGTCGCCTTTCCGCACCTCTACCCCACTTGCTTCCAGGTCCTCGACCTCGATCCTCTCGTCCGCCGCCTTCGGCACATGCACGACGACCGCGTCGCGCATGAAGAGGCTTTCGACGGGGATATCGACGAGCGGCGGACCCTCTCGCCACAGATGCAGGGAGGTCTCCAGGTAGGTCCCCGTCTGCGCCCCCAGCTCGAATCGCCACGAGTACGTCGGGAACTCGATCCACTCCGGCGCGGGAATCTCCTCGACGACCACCTCGGGGTACGGTGAGCCATAGGTCCACATGCCGTGGTATGTAGGCCCGGTGATGTCGACGATCTGCATGGTTCACTCCTTGGTAGCGGCAAAGCGCGTGGGCCGAGCAACGTCTCAGGACTTCGCGATGAAGCAGTCCAGGAGTCCCTCCCACACATTGGGGCCGCTGAGCAGCAGCGGCGGCTGGGGGCCGCTGGCTTTGAAGTTCGCGAAATCCGTCACTTGCCGCCCCTGGATGTCGTAGGCGACACAGCCCGCTTCAAGGGCGATGCAGAGCCCCGCGCCGATGTCCCAGGACTTCCAGTCGTTCATAAACGATGCCAGGAAGCGCCCGGCGGCAGTGTAGGTGCAGCACGCCGCCGCCGACCCCAGCGCCCGCACCTTGATCGGCACGCAGACCTGGAAGTTCTTCCACACATCCGAGGTGACGCCGAAGATGGCGTTGCGGTCCGGCTCCGCCGAGTCGTCGGCGTGCAGCCTCACTCCGTTGCACCAAGCCCCTTGTCCGGCAATCGCCCAGTAAGTCTCCCTGAGGACCGGGTAATAGATGACGCCCAGCGCGGGCCGGCCGTCGCGGATCAGGCCGGCGGACACGGCCCATGTGGGCAGCGCGTGGACGAAGTTGTTCGTGCCGTCAATCGGGTCGATGAGCCACACCGGGCCCCTGCAGATGTCCTCCTCGCCCCCGCCCTCTTCCCCGAAGACGCGGTGACCGGGGAAGTTAGCCTCGATCACCCGGCGCAGGTCGTCCTCGGCGGCCTTGTCGGCTGCCGTGACTACGCTGCCGTCATACTTGAGGGTCGTGGCGATCGCGCCATAGCTCTCAAGCGCCTTGTCTCCGGCGGCCAGAGCGGCCCCGGTGATGACTTCCAGGATGTGCTCGTCAGTCAGTGGCAAACCCAACACCTCTCGTTGCTGCCGCCGTCGACCGGTCAGTCGTGGACTGGTTGGCCCTTGGCGCTCTATGTGCGCTGCAACCGGCATCTCTCCTCAGCCGGGGTCTGCAGGTACTCATCGATGAAGGCTACATCCGATACCCTGTCGATGTCCAGCGCGACCTCGGGATACTCGATGATGATCCCGACGAGTTTCCTCGTGCCGGTGATCCGCTGCAATTTCGCCGCGATGTCCGCCATGCTGTACCGCAGCAACGGAATCTGCCAGCTCAGTAGGAAACGCAGAACGAAGCCGAGACCGAGGGTGGAGGCCGCCCGCCACAGGCGTTTGCGCCGGGCGACGAAGCGCTCGACAAAGGGACGATTTTCGATGAGTGTTTGCGGTCGGAAAAGCGCGATGCACGTGTGGGTGATCCACCCCTCCTGCAACGGCAGATACACGAACAGGCGGTTCGGGAACAACTCTACCGTAGGCTTCCGCCGCGTCATGGGATAGCAGCCATCGGCATCCTCGGGGCAGCGGGACAGGAAGTCGTTGAGCGCCTCCGGCGTGACCAGAGGCATGTCCGAGGTCAGCATCAGGACCTCCCGTTCCATGCCCAACCGCTCGATGGCTCGCAAAAGGTTTTCGGTGATGTTCCCGCCCTCATCCACGACACAATCGACCATCTGCGCGACCGGCTGTTCCCGGTAGAAGGGCGGCCCCACGAGCGCGATCTTCTCGACGAGGGGCACCTCTCTCAGCGCCTCCACCACATATTCGACGCTGGGCTTCCCGAGCAGCTCGATGAGGCCCTTGCTGTCGCTGCCCACGGCCTCGGCGAACTCGGGCGCGATCCTCCCGCCGGCGATGATCACCGCATTGACCGGCGCGTGAGGCGTCGGTTGCACGTCGCCTACAGGCCCCTCTTCCTCCCTGGGCTCTCGCGGGTGATACCCGACACCTTCGAACACCTCGGCCCAGGCCGCGGTGAGATGCGCGCCCATCAGGACGATCGTCGCGCCGAAGTAAGCCCATAGCGCGTACAGCACGACACCCGTCAGCGCACCGTACATGTCGCTCTTGCGGGTGACGGAGCCGATCATCAGACCGAGAGCGGGCGTCATCACTTGCCACAAAACGCCCGCGAACAAGGCGCCCGCAATTGCGGACTTGGTGGGCACGCGCTGCACGGGCACGAACTTGTAGATCATAAAAAACCCGACGACGATCGTCGTGTAGATGATCCCGCTGGAAATGGGGAGGTGGAGCTTATCGAAGACTGGGAGGTCGGCGCTGGCATTCGCCGTCAGCCATTCGCGCAGGCCGGAGACGAAAGTCGTCATGAACATGAGGGTGCCCAGCAACGCGCCGAAGGCCAGCATCATGCAGATGACCAGGAGCTTGCGTGAGAAATACCCGCGCGCCCGGCGTCCCGGCCAGATCTCGTTGATGGCCCGCTCGAGGCTGTCGAAGAGGCGGCTGCCGGCCCAGATGAAGCCGACTACAGAAGCTACGTTGGTCCAGACACCGTCGGAGTTTTCGGTGAACCACCTGATCTCAGAGAGAATGAACTGAGCTGCCTCCGGGGACAACTGCCAGGTAATCTCCCCGATTCCGTGCAGGTGCCCCTCGGTGCCGTAGAGGTAGCGGAGGATGGCGCCGATGAACATGGCCATCGGGGCGAGGCAGATGACGGCGTAGAAGGCGATGGCGGCTCCGAGAAGGCCGGAACTAACCGAGAACCGCAGGTAGGCAACGCGCAGGGTCTCGTACAATCTTCCAGGCAGGGAGGTTATCTCGCGAGGCGAGACATGGTGGGCGACATCTCTAATGTAGCTGCGCAAGTCTGGAAGCGGCATGGGTGTCCGGGCTTACCACTGCTCTCGGTGCACGTGCTCCAGGCCGCCGGGGTCCTTCGTCCGAAGCTCGGACGCAGGGTAGCCCAGGGAGATCAGGCACAAGCAGCGGATATGCGGCGGCAGTCCCAAGACCTCTCGCACCATGTCCTCACGCTCGAGCCCCTTCTCCCGGTCGCCCCGGATGCCGATCCAGCAAGTGCCCAGGCCGAGCGCTGCCGCCTGAACCAGTACATTCTCCGTCGCTGCCGAGCAATCCTCGATCCACCAGTGCGGCGAGATCGTCTCATCCCCGCAGACGGCGAGGACGACCGGCGCCTGGGCGCAGAATCCCGCCCATTGGTGGACGGTCGAGAGCGCCCGGCGCTTGTCGGCATCGGTCACGACGATGATGTGCCAGGGGCGGCCGTTATTGGCCGAGGGGGCGCAGAAGGCGGCCTCGAGGATCGTGCTGAGGTCGCTTTCCGACACGGGGTCGGTCTTATAGGAGCGCACGCTGCAACGTGCGGCGATAGCGTCAAGCATCAGGTTCCCTCCCTGTAGAGCGTGGGACTGCGGTGAGACGCTGGCCTGGGCAACTCAGCCATCCCTACTGGCGGTCGCCTCCCGCGTCTTGCGGCACCGGTGGCCCGCCCGCGCCCGGTCCGCCCGGCTCGGGCATTTCGCCACGTCCGTCCGTCGGGTGCGGCCCTCCGTGGAAGCGCCCGCCCGGCCCCTGCAGTCCGGGCAGCGTCGTCTGGCTTCCCAGCTCCAGCTTCCCATTGGCGTATGAATACATGAACAGCTTGTTGCCGACCAGGACGAACAGCAGCGACTTGGCTGGCTCGATGAGCATGACGGGCGTGGCTGGAGGGGTCATCCCGGGCATCATTCCGGGCATCATCCCTGGCATTCCAGGCATCATCCCTCCTGGCATCCCCGGCATTCCGCCTGGCATGCCCCCTGGCCCGGGCCCCATCATGGGCGCGCCGGGAGGCGGACCTCCAGCCTCCACCTGCGCCTGAGCACAGGCGGCGACCCCAATCAACAGCACCACAACAACCACCGGCAATACGTGTGTGAACATGGCGTTCTTTCCTCCCAGACCTGCAGCGTTGTCCTACTTGGGCGGGGCGCTGTCGGACGGCTTGTCTCCTGCCTTGTCCGCTGGCTTGTTTCCGGTCTTATCCGCCGGCTTCTCCGGAGGCTTGGCGGCGAAGTTCCGGCCGAGTTCTTCCTTGTACAACGCCTGCTTGATGCCCTGCGATGCCTGCTGCGCCACATCATCGGCGGCCGCGCCGGCAACGGCATCCTCCGGCACGACGGGAAAGATGACCATGTCGCGGGCGATCACGACCGGCTGCCCGTTCTTTGCCCCGGTCCGCACCTCGTATGCCTCGATGCCGGCGGCCAACGCGTTCGTGAGGGCCTGGACGATCTTGTCGCCGCGCGCCTTCAGCGACGCTTCGCCGGCCGCGCTCGTTGTCTCAAGGATCGTCTCCCCCCACAGCTTGACGCGCAGACCGGGCCGGTCGCCGATCTTGACTTCCTCGGCAATCGGCTTCTCCCACTTCGTCGTCGCCCGCCGGTTGATGTCCACGCCCGCATCGTTGAGGTATCCGATCAACAGCCTCACGCGCTCGGTGGACACAGGGTGGTCCTGGAAAACGCCAAGATCGAACGACGGCCGGCTGCGTTCGTCCGCTGCGAGGCGCTCCATGAAGGTCAGCAGACCCACGGGGTTGTACTTGGAGTCGAGCATGAACTTCATGCCATTGCGGTCCGCGCGTGTCTCGATGTCGATCGAGTACCCCGACAGGACGCCACGCGCGTACATCTGCCCGGCCGCGTACACGCCGGCGATCATGTCGGCTTTCGCGCCCATCAGCACCGCGGCGAGCAATGCGCCAACGCTGCCCATCTCGAGTTTGCTGCTCTTCTCGGCTCCGTCGAGGGCATCGTAGGTGCAGTTGTGGCCGATCTCGTGCGCCAGGACCCCCGCCAATTCGTCATCGGACTGGACGTCCTTGAGCAGCCCCTTGGTGACGTAGATCCAGCCGCCGGGAACGCTGAAGGCGTTCTCCTCGGGGGTGTCCAGAAGTTTGATGGTGTACTTCACGTCAGGCCGTGGCGTGTGCTTGACGATCTCCGTGACGATGTCGTTCAGCTTTTGCAGCGCCGCCTTATCCTCATACACCTTCCACTGCTTCTCGACCTCGGCAACGGTCTCTTCCCCGGCCTTCTTCTCATACTCGGGGGACCATTGCGACGCAATGGCAGGCTGCACAAAAACAGCCAGAATCATCGCCAACGCAACGATTGCGGACTTCGTAGGCATCTGTGACTCCTCTCCACACTTACCAATGCCATAAGACGCTCTGGCGCGGCGGAAAGTTTCTACCGACTGTCACCGACACAGGCGCTGGCGCGGCGGCTCACGGGCCTACACTGACTGCCCCGTCGCCGGTCGCGCCCGCACTTCCGGCTGCCGCGCGCCGTCAGCCGACCAGCAGCGGCGCGTGGAGGTTGAGCGTGTCCCCGTCCTTGACCGCCGCCTGAAGCCCGCCCCCGAACCGGATGTCGGCGCCGTTGAGGAAAACGGTCATCCCGTTGCGCATCCGGCCCGTCTCGCTGAAGACGTGTCGCATCAACTCCGGGTATTCCCCGGCCACACCGGCGAACACCTCGGCGACACTGCCGCCGTCGCCACCGATCTTCGCCTTCCCTCCAGTGTAAACCCTCAACGCCTCACTGACCAGTACCTTACAAGTCGCCATTGCAGGTCTCTCTGTCCTCTGTCCTCTGTCCTCTGTCCTCTGTCCTCTGTCCTCTGTCCTCTGTCGTCCTCACCCCTCCGCCAGATGCCCCCATCCGAAGGGCCCATTCGCCCCCTCGACCGTCTTCATCGCCGCGCTGATCTTCAGGACGTGGCCGGTGCCTCCGAGGTTCGGCACGAGGCGCAGTTGGTGCCCGAGCGCCTCCAGTTCGGAGAGTGTCCACGGCGGCCAGCCACGCTTCTTGCCACTTGTGAGCGAGAAATCCGCCTCCGAATAGTGGTTCTCCTGTGCCGCCCAGGCCTCGTCGGACATCCGCTCGCCCTCGATTAGGAGCGGCTCGCAGGCCTCCGTGTGGACCTTCGCCGACCACAGCGCATCTACCGGCGAGGCTCCGCGGTCGAGGAGATCGAGCACATACTGCGCGACCACACTGGCGATCCTGCGCCCGCCCGGCAGGCCGAGGCTGTACAGCGGCTTGCCGCCGCGCAAGATGAGCGTCGGGGCCATATTGTGCAGGATGCGCTTCCCCGGCCCGACCGAGTTCGGCCTGCCGGGACGCGGGTCGAACCGGGACATGGCATTGTTCAGCAGGATGCCCGTGCCGGGGATCGTCACCCCGCAGCCGAAGTAGCTCCCGTGCGTCTGCGTGAGGCTCACCGCATTGCCCCACCGGTCGACCACGCCGATGTGTGTGGTGCACTCCCCGCCCCGCGTGGGGCAGGCGTCCCGCCTGTCATGGGTAGCTCCGCCAGCATCCTCCAGCCAACAGGCCTCATCCGCGTCGTCTGCAACCGTCTTGCGCGCGAGTATCTGCGATGCCTGTGCGACCAGTCTCTCGTCGGCCAACAGGCGTTCGAGATCGCAAGCGCAGAAGTCCGGGTCGCCGTAGCGGCTGAGGCGATCTCGCCATGCCGCTTTCATCGCTTCAGCCAGAAGGTGGGCATAGCGCGCCGAGTCCCTCGGCTCGCGTTGCAGCTCCAGGTGGTGGGCCAGGCGCACGATCTGCGCCACGGTAGGCCCGCCGGTACACTCCGGCGCCGTCGCGATCTCCCAGTTGCGGTACTGCGCGCAGATCGGCTCGACGATCCTGCCGAAGTCCCTGTAGGAGCGCTCTCCAGAGCGCGATCCGCTCCAGTCCTCCCGGCGCATGACCCCGCCGACTTCGCGTGTATGCGCATCCACCAGATCGGCGGTACGCCCTCCGTAGAAGGCTTCGAGCCCGCCGTCCTGCACTTCGCGCAAGACCCCGGCCAGGTCCCGCTGGATGATCGGGTTCTCCGCCGAAGGCGGTTGCCCCCCCGGCAGCATAATCGCCGCCGTCGCCGGGAACCGCCGGATGATCTCCTCGTGCGTGCGGACGGCCTCCAAAACCGCCTCGCCGGCGATTCCGCGCTCGCAAAGCTCGATCGCGGGTTCCAGCGCCCGGCTCAGCGGGATCGTGCCGAACTGCTCCAGGGCCAGCGCGAGGCCGGACAGGATCGGGGCGATGCCGCAGGCCCTCGGTCCGGTGCGGTTGTCGCCGCCCCGGGCGTACATCTCGCCGTCCTCGATGCGCTCCAATTCAAACATCCCGTCCCACGCCGCCGCCGGAGCCCTCGCGCCGAAGTCCACGCACACCGTCTGCCCCGCGATATGAACGATCATCGCCCCGCCGTAGCCGCCAAAACCGCTGCAATGCGGCTCAGCAACGGCAACGGCCGCAGCAGCCGTAACTGCGGCATCGACAGCGTTGCCGCCCTCGCGCAGAACCTGCGCCCCTGCTTTTGCCCCCTCCGGCGCCGCCGCGGACACGATTCCCTTCGATGATCTGAGATGCTGTTGTCGCATGATTTCTCAGTTGACCCAACAGGCCTGTCAGTTGCACATCGGCAACAGTGTATACCAGGAGGGCAGGTCGCGCCAACGGTCTTTATCACCGGGGGGGTGTCTTTCAGTTGTAGGTAGCGATCTGCACTAGTCGGGCCGTATCCACCATCGGAGGGACTGTCCGTGGCGGCTGGTAATGCAACCGCGCTTTGGCGCTGACGCATCGGTGTATGGCCCAAAGGGCAAATAGCCGCTAGCCAGGCCCGCAGTACCTGTCTATCGACTGTTTCCTCAGACCATGTGGCAGCGCGATTTATCGCGCTAAATGCGGGCCGAACCGCCCTCCGCCCATTGCGCCGTCAGTTGCGAGCAAGCACTCCGTCGAAGTCGAAGCGTTGGTAACTATACGAGGTGATCTGCGCGATGAATCGCGCTGCCACATGGTCTAAAGGAAGTGTCGCTAAACACATACGGCCCGCAAGGGCCTGGGGTTCTGAGAGCGCTCTGTAGTGAAGCCCTGAAAGGGCGACAGACGCCGTGGCGGCGCGTCTGCACCCATCGGCTGTCGACCATTCGTAGCTAGGTGGTATATCGTCGTCTGTTTCCAGGGCCTCGCGCCCTGGCTAGCGGCTACTGGCCCTTTGGGCCAGACGACTGAACCCGGCAGTGAGGCCATCTGGGTTGCACTGCTACGGAACTATCCGCCATGCCGTAATCCTCCAAATCCTATCAATCCTGTTCCCCTCGCTGTTCCCTGCCGCCACGCGTGCGGCAGTTCTACCTACAATCGGCGGGCGGACCCTATCACCGGGTCTATCTGCTGGTCCTGCCGGCGGCGCGGGGGGAACGGCAGAATAACAGGATGGGCAGGATGACGGCGCACGGCGCAGAGACGACCTCGAATCCATCATCCTGCAGGCCCCGCCACAGACCGCCATATCCTGTAAGCGACCAAGGGCGGGCACATTCCGTCAACATCGCCGTGAGGTGCAGGCACGAAAAAGCCGCTCCCTTCCTTCGGGAAAGGAGCGGCCTTCAGTCTTCCGCCCGCTTCGGCTACCAGGCGGTCGCAGGCAATGTCTCGTCGATCTGATTGAGCAGCATGTTCTCGCGCTTCTCCCACTTCACATGTCCGTCTACGAACAGCACGTTGAACCCGCCATTGTGGCGCGAATCGACGCGGTTCTGCTCGTACTGCTCGCCGTTATAGAACCATTCCCACACCGTATCGAGAGTCACGAGCACCGATGACGGCGACTGGACGCCCGCCAGCGCGACGGTTTGGAGATAGTGGTTGTAGCCCGTGCAGGCTTCGGCGCTTAGCTGGGTTGAGGGGCAGCGCCACACCTGCTGATTCTTGATGTAAGGGGTTAAGTAGTCCTGGTAGTTGGTGTACTGACCGGTGTTGCACCACTCCCACGGGTGAGGAGCGCTGGCGTCGTAGTATTCGTTCGGGAACTTCTCATCATAGTCCTGCGTGTACATCATCAGCGCAATACCGATCTGCTTGAAGTTGCTCGAACAACTCGCTTGCCGCGCCTTTTCTCTGGCCCGCGCGAATACCGGGAAAAGAATCGCCGCCAGAATGGCGATAATTGCGATGACGACCAGCAGTTCAATAAGCGTAAAGCCTCGCCTCA
>Ga0181520_10010482_pt1 | contig 12431 bp, 15 predicted proteins | sample PEATcosm2014_Bin_29_FD_132451 | JGI IMG/M metagenome (GOLD analysis project Ga0181520, IMG submission 132451) | Peatland microbial communities from MTU Mesocosm Facility, Houghton, MI, USA - PEATcosm2014_Bin02_30_metaG | ecosystem: Environmental > Terrestrial > Soil > Wetlands > Peat | place...
CGACGAGAACTGGCGACAACTCAGACATTTCCTGTGTTTCCGCTGCGAAATTTCGCCACCTGACGCGGTTTCTGTTTCAGGGATGCATCGTGTGTCGAGCCTCGTCGGCCGGGCGTGCGGAGATGATCACCACCGCCTGGGCCAGCGGATACTCGTCGGTCAGGGTGACGTCGATGCACGGCACCATGCCGGGCGGAACCAGCCCCTTGAGGCGCATGGCGGCGCCGCCGCTCAGCACCAAGGTCGGCTTGCCGCTGGCCGCATTGACCACGCCCATATCGCGCCAGAACACGCCGCTCCGAAAGCCGGTGCCCAACGCCTTGGCGCACGCCTCCTTGGCGGCGAACCGCTTGGCATAGGACGCCGCCCGGCTGTGATTGCGGCGCTCCGCCCGGCGGCGTTCCTCGGCCGAAAAAACGCGGGTCAGGAACCGCTCGCCGAAACGCTCCAGGGCGCGTTCGATGCGCCGGATATCGACCATGTCGCTGCCCAGCCCGATGATCACCGCGCCCGCGCCTCGTCCATCAAGGCGCGCATCTGGCGCACCGCCGCCTTGAGTCCGACGAACACCGCCTCGCCGATGAGGAAATGCCCGATATTGAGCTCGCGGATGGTGGCGATGGCAGCGATCGGCGTCACCGTGTCGTAGGTCAGGCCATGGCCGGCATGACATTCGAGGCCGAGCCGATCGGCATGCCCCGCCGCTTTCACGATGCGCGCCAACTGACTGGCGCGGTCGGACGGCGTCGCGGCGTCGCAATAGGCACCGGTGTGCAGTTCCACCACCGGCGCGCCAAGAGCGTGGGCGGCGTCGAGTTGGCGCTCTTCCGGCTCGATGAACAACGAGACGCGCACGCCGGCCTCGGCCAGGGCGTGGACGATCGGTTTCAGCCGCTCTCTGCCGCCGGCGGCGTCCAGGCCGCCCTCGGTGGTGCGCTCCTCGCGACGCTCCGGCACGATGCAGGCGGCATGCGGCCGATGGCGCAAGGCGATGGCCAGCATCTCTTCGGTCGCCGCCATCTCCAGATTGAGCGGCAGAGTGAGCTGTGCCATCAGACGGTCGATGTCCCCATCCGAGATGTGCCGCCGGTCCTCGCGCAGATGAGCGGTGATCCCGTCGGCGCCGGCCCGTTCGGCCAGCACCGCGGCGCGCACCGGATCGGGGAACAGTCCGCCGCGCGCATTGCGAATGGTGGCGACGTGGTCGATATTGAGGCCGAGACGCAGCGCCATCAGTTTCGCGCCCGTTCGACGGAATTGATCGCCGGGGTGGCGCGCAATGCCGCGATGATGTTGGTCAGGTGTTTCACGTCCCTCACCTCGATGTCGATCATCATCTCGAAGAAATCCGGGTTGCGGTTGGTGATCTTCAGGTTCGAGATGTTGCCCTGATTCTTGGCGATCACCGTGGACAGGTTGCCGAGACTGCCCGGCTCATTGACCACGACCAGGGAGATGCGTCCGACATGGTCGTCGTCCGGCTCGTCCGTCCCCTGCTGGTTCCACGACAAATCAAGCCAGCGCTCCGGGGTGTCGGCGAATTGCTCCAGCATGTCGCAATCGATGGTGTGGATGGTGACACCTTTGCCGGTGGTCACGATGCCGACGATACGGTCGCCGGGTAACGGGTGGCAGCATCCGGCGAAATGCATCGCCATGCCGGGAATCAGGCCGCGGATCGGCACCGCCGGCACCTTCGCCCGGCGCCCGCGTTTCAGCGCCACGACGTTGTCGGGCTGGGCTTTCTGCTGTTGCGCCGTCTTCAGTTCCGGATAGACGGCGGTGACCACTTCGCGGCCGGTCAGGTTGCCCTCGCCGACCATCACCACCAGGTCTTCGATATTGGCCGCCTTGAAGATCTTCACCACGCCCTCGAGACCTTTTTCGGTGATCTCGTAGCCTTCCTGCTTGAAGGCGCGGTTGAGGATGGCGCGCCCCAGATCCTGGTATTGGGCTCGCTGCTGGGTGCGGATGAACCGGCGGATGCGGGCCCGCGCCCGGCCGGTGACGACAAAGCGTTCCCAGGTCGGGTTCGGCGTCTGCGCCTTCGAGGTGATGATCTCGACCTGGTCGCCATTGGCCAGTGGCGTGCGGAGCGGCATCATGCGGCCGTTGATCTTGGCGCCGACGCAACGGTCGCCCACCGCCGAGTGGACCGCATAGGCGAAATCGACCGGGCAGGCGCCACGCGGCAGGGCGATCAGGTCGCCTTTCGGGGTGAAGCAGAACACCTGGTCCTCGAACATGACCAACTTGGTGTGTTCGAGGTACTCCTCCGGGTTGGAGGCGTGCTCCATGATGTCGAGAAGCTCGCGCAGCCAACGATATTCCGAGCCTTCGGCCGCCGGCCGGGCCTGCTTGTAGGACCAGTGCGCCGCCACCCCCAGTTCGGACACTTCGTGCATGTCCTGGGTGCGGATCTGGATTTCGATACGGTGGCGCTCCGGGCCGAACACCCCGGTATGGATCGAGCGGTAACCGTTGGGCTTCGGCGTCGAGATGTAGTCCTTGAAGCGATTGGGCACCATCGGATAGCGGCTGTGGATGACGCCCAGCGCCCGATAGCAATCCTCAACCGACCCGACCAGCACACGATAGGCCATGATGTCGGAAAGCTGCTCGAAGGTGACATTCTTCGACTGCATCTTGCGCCAGATCGAGTAGGGCGATTTTTCGCGGCCCTGAACCACCGCTTCGACGCCCGCGTCGCGCAGCGTGTCCCGCAGCTCGTCGAGGATGCGGTCGATCAGCCCGCCGCCCTTCTCGCGCAGATAATTGAGCCGGGCCACCAGCGAATTGCGCACGTCTTCGTGCAGTTCGGCGAAGGCCAGGTCCTCGAGTTCGTTCTTCACCTCCGAGATGCCGATGCGCTCGGCCAACGGCGCGTAGATCTCCATGGTTTCCATGGCGATACGCTTGCGTTTCTCCGGGTCTTTGAGGAAGTGCAGCGTGCGCATGTTGTGGACGCGGTCGGCCAGCTTGACCAGCAGCACCCGAATGTCCTCCGACATGGCGAGGACCAGCTTGCGGAAATTCTCAGCCTGTTTCGAGTGGTCGGACTGCAGTTCGATCCGCGACAGCTTGGTCACGCCGTCGACGAGGCGGGCGATCGGCTCGCCGAACAGCCTCTTGACGTCGTCAAGCGTCGCCGGGGTGTCCTCGATGGTGTCGTGGAGCATCGCGGTGATGATCGAATCGCAATCAAGCTTGTAGCGGGTCAGGATGCCCGCCACTTCGATCGGATGGGAAAAGTAGGAATCGCCAGAGGCTCGAAGTTGCGAGCCGTGCGCCTTCATGGCGAACACGTAAGCGCGATTGAGCGCGTCCTCATCGGCATTGGGGTCGTAGGACTTGACCCGTTCCACCAATTCAAACTGACGGATCATCGGCGCTCACATAACTTGCCAGGACGGCGGCATGTCTGTTTATCCGCCGTCCGCATCGTCGTTTCGTCCCTTAAACGCCAATATCGCCGATGTCGCCGAGATCGGGCTCGATGTCCGCCGCGTCGTCGAGGGCGGCCGGTTCGTCGGCCCCCAAATCGTCATCCTCGGCAATGGTCTGGGTGACGTCCATGCGCAGTTCGCGCGCCGCCAGGATGTCGATTTCCTCTTCCTCGGGCTCGTCCACCTCGACGTGTTTCTGCAGGCCGCGCACCACCGAATTACGCAGCCCTTCGAGTTCGACGGTCTCGTCGGCGATCTCGCGCAAGGCAACCACCGGGTTCTTGTCGTTGTCGCGATCCACCGTCAAACGGGCGCCGGACGAAATATCGCGGGCGCGTTGCCCGGCCAACATCACCAACTCGAAACGGTTGGGGATCTTCAGTACGCAGTCTTCTACGGTAACGCGTGCCATCCAACTCGACTCCACATTCAGGCATTACTCGGACGATACATATTTCGTCGGCGCCCCGAAAGCAAGAAACGCTGGCGGAAATTATACGAATGCCTGCGACTCCAAGGGAATTCGGGCGATCATCGCCTCCAGCCCTTCCCCGGTCGCCGGGTGGCGCCAATCGGGGACGAGTTCCCGCATCGGCAGCAGGACGAACGATCGTTCGGCCAGCCGGGGGTGCGGCAAAATGGGCGCGTCGGGCCCCGGCCGACAGACATCGCCGTAGGCCAGCAGATCGAGATCGAGCGTTCTCGCCGCGTTGGGGACCGAGCGCTGGCGGCCGAATTGCGCCTCGACGGCGTGGAGAACGGCCATTAACCCACCCGGGTCGAGCGCGCTGTCGACCACCGCCACCGCGTTGACGAACCAAGGCTGGTCGGAGGGCGGCCAGGGCGCGCTGCGCCAAAAACGCGAACACTGTAAAATGTTCACTCCACTTTTCGGCATGGATGCCAATGCGGCGATCAGTGTTTCGGACGGTTGGCCGGCCGGACTTGGAAGGTTGGCGCCCAGCCCGACGAGAATGGGCCAGTTTTCTTTGCGACGGTCACTGAAATGCTCTTGCGGCGGCCATAATTCCACCCCATTTCTAGAGCGTTTTCGTTGAGCCATTCTTACCGGTCCTATTTTCGTTCATTATAGGTTGAAATCACGATGATTTTTTATGCTTCCGAGAGAGTCGGCCTGTTTATCGATGGCGCCAATCTCTATGCCGCGGCCCGAGCCCTCGGCTTCGACATCGACTATAAGCGCCTGCTCGAATTATTCGCCTCGAAGGGGCGGCTGATCCGCGCCTTTTATTATACGGCGCTGGTCGAGGACCAGGAATATTCGCCGATCCGCCCCCTGGTCGACTGGCTCGACTATAACGGCTACACCATGGTCACCAAACCGACCAAGGAATTCACCGATGCCACCGGGCGGCGCAAGATCAAGGGCAACATGGACATCGAATTGGCCATCGACGTCATGGAGATGGCGCAGTACCTCGATCACATCGTGCTGTTCTCCGGCGACGGCGATTTCCGCCGCCTGGTCGAGGCTGTGCAGCGCAAGGGGTTGCGGGTCACCGTGGTCAGCACCGTCCGTTCGCAGCCCCCGATGGTCGCCGACGAGTTGCGCCGCCAGGCCGACACTTTCATCGAACTGATGGATCTGGAGTCCGCCATCGCCCGGGCGTCATCCAATCACCGCGAACCCGACGACGACGACGACGAAGACGACGAAGACGAGGCGTGATGGAACCCGCCGCCGATTGCGGTCGGTGTCCTCGCCTCGCCGCGTTCCGCGCCGAGAATCGGCGCCGCAATCCCGAGTTTCACAATGCGCCGGTCCCCGCCTTTGGGTCGCTGGCGGCCGAACTGCTGATTGTCGGCCTGGCGCCCGGGCGAACCGGGGCCAATGCCACCGGGCGCCCCTTCACCGGCGACTGGGCCGGCGATCTGCTCTACGCCACCCTGCTCTCGGCAGGTCTGGCGCGCGGCACCTACGGCGAACGCGCCGATGACGGCCTGGAACTGGTCGGCTGCCGCATCACCAACGCGGTGCGCTGCGTGCCGCCGGCCAATCGCCCGACTCCGGCGGAAAGCGCCGCCTGCCGCGCCTTCCTGGTTGCCGAAATGGCGGCGATGCCCAACCTCGCCACCATCCTGGCGCTGGGTGGCATCGCCCACGACGCCGTGCTGGCGGCGCGGAGCTTGAAAAAGTCCCACTTCGCCTTTGCGCACGGCGCACAGCACATCCTGCCCGGCGGCATCACGCTAATCGACAGCTACCACTGCTCGCGGCTCAACACCAACACCGGCCGGCTGACCCCGGCGATGTTCGAGGCGGTGGTCAGGCAGTGCCGGGATCATTCACCGCCTGACGGGGGCCGGCGAATGGGAGACGCTTTCCCCCATTGATCCGAACTTAACGGTGAAATCGGCTCCCGGCGTCGTCAATCCGACGCTTGCTCACCCATAGCGCTCCTCGAGCCATGGATCGCCATGGGCGTGATAGCCCCGCAATTCCCAGTAACCGAGACTGTCCTTGTCCATGAAGGTGATGTGGCGAAGCCACTTGGCGCTTTTCCACAGATAGAGTTTCGGTAGCAACAGCCGCATCGGCCCGCCATGCTCGCGCGTCAGCGGCTTGCCCTGCCAGCTGTGCGCCAGCAGCACGTCGTCGTCGGCGAGATCGGCCAAGGGAATATTCGTCGTGTAGTCGTCGAAGGAGCGCAGCATGACGAACTTCGCCGTCTGCCGCGGCCGCACAAGGTCGAGCAGATGCAGGAGGGGAACTCCGTCGAAGTCGTTGTCATAGCGCGACCACGCCGTCACGCAATGCATGTCGCAACGAACGCGGAGCTGCGGCTGCGCCATGAAATCCGCCCAATTCCAGCGCAACGGCGCCTCCACCGCGCCACCGACAGTGAAGGTCCAATCCGCGCTGGCAAGATTGGGGGTAACGCCCAGATCGAGAACCGGCCACTCCGACGTCAGATGCTGCCCCGGCGGCAGCCGCCGACTGCGCTGGCGGTCCGGCAGGCCGGTCAGCAGCCGCCCCTCTTTCGCCCAGCGCTGCTTGGCGGCGATCAGCTTGGTCCTGAGAATGCTTTCGTCCACGGATGGGCTCTCCCCAATTCGTCGCTCAACCGCCGGGCGCCCCCGGTCTGGCGCGATCGCGGCGCCTCACGCGTCGAAATCCAGCCCCATCTCCCGGTAGCGGTCGCGCTCGTCGAGCCATTTCTCGCGAACCTTGACGTGGACGAACAGATGGACCGGCCGCTCCAGCAGGGATTCGAGCTCGAGCCGCGCCGTCGACCCGATATCCTTGATCTGGCGTCCCCCCTTGCCCAATACAATGGCCTTCTGGCTGTCGCGCTGGACATAGACCGTCTGGTCGATGCGGACGCTGCCGTCCTTGAATTCCGTCCACGAATCGGTTTCCACCAGCACGGCGTAGGGAAGCTCCTGGTGCAGGCGGTGAAATAACCGTTCGCGGGTGATCTCCGCCGCCAGCAGCCGCATCGGCATGTCCGACAGCTGGTCCTCGGGAAAATGCCAGGGGCCGGGCGGCACCAGTTCGGCGAAATAGGCCAGCAGGTCGTCGGTGTGATCGCCGGTCTTGGCGCTGACCATGAACACGCGGTCGAAGACGCCCAGGCCATCAAGGCGCGCGGTCAGGCCGAGCAGCGCGTCGCGCCGGACCGCGTCGATCTTGTTGAGCACCAGCGTCGCCCGCCGTTTCTGCTCGCTCAGGCGTTCAATGATCGCCGAAACATCAGCATCGACTCCCGTCACCGCGTCGACCACCAGCGCAAGCCGGTCGGCTTCCGCCGCCCCGCTCCACGCCGCATGCACCATCGCCCGTTCGAGACGCCGCTTCGGCGCGAACATGCCGGGGGTGTCGACAAAAACGATCTGCGCCTGGACGGCGGGCACCAAGGCGATGCCGAGCACACGAAAGCGGGTGGTCTGCACCTTGGGCGAGACGATGGAGACCTTGGCGCCGACCAGGCGATTGACCAGGGTGGACTTGCCGGCATTGGGCGCGCCGATGATGGCGACGAAGCCGCAGCGCGTTTCGACCTCGGTCATGGTTTCACGTGTTCCAACAGGGCGGACGCCGCGGCTTGCTCGGCCGCGCGCTTCGAGCTGCCCCGTCCGACCGCCGGCGGCAGACCGTCCACCGTCACGCTGACCAGAAAGGTGGGTTCGTGCGGCGGTCCCTCGGTCGCGGTGGTCTGGTAACAGGGCAGCTTTTTGCCGCGTCCCTGCGCCCACTCCTGCAATGCCGTCTTGGCGTCGACCGGCGGATCGACCGTCTCCCCGATCAAATCGGTCCACAGCCGGCGGATGATGGCGGCGGCCGGCTCGTAGCCGCCGTCGGCGAAGACCGCCCCCAGCACCGCCTCGCAGGCGTCGCCGAGCGTACCGACATTGGCCCGTCCGCCCGAATCGTCTTCGCTCTTGCCAAGCAGCAGCACCTTGTCGAGACCGAGAACCAGGGCGACGCGCGCCACCGATTCCCGGCGCACCAGCGCCGCATGGCGTCGCGCCAGAGCCCCCTCGTTCTCACCCGGGAAACGCTGGAACAGCATGTCGGCGACGACCAGTCCGAGCACGCGGTCGCCAAGGAATTCAAGGCGTTCATACCCCGGCACGGCGGTTCGCGTGCCCGGCGCGCTCGGATGGGTCAAGGCGTGGACGAGAAGGTCGGACTGACGAAACTGATAATCGAGCGCCTGGCACACCTCACCGAGGCGCTGCGCATTGGCCATCCGCATCAACCGATCAGGGTGAAAAAGCGGGTCCAGCGGACCGCCCACGGCCATCGCCAGATTTCCCAGATCGCCGCCGAGGCGTCGTTGGAAAAGAAAATGACTTCCGCCCGACCGACCAGATTCTCCTCCGGCACGTAACCGACGCCGCTCAGGAACCGGCTGTCCAGCGAGTTGTCGCGATTGTCGCCCATCATGAAGTAATGGTGATCGGGAACAACGAATTCCGGGGTATTGTCGGCGACCAGTTCCTCGCCCGGATATTCGATGATCCGGTGTTCGACGCCGTTGGGCAGGGTTTCGATCGATTGCACGAAATGCAGCGAATCGCCGCGGACGTCGCGTTCGACATAATCGTCGATCTGCTTGCGTTCGACCGGTTTCCCATTGATCAAGACGACGCGATGGACGACCTGGATGTGGTCGCCCGGCAGGCCGATCACCCGCTTGATGTAATCGGTCCGGTTGTCGGAGGGCAGTTTGAACACCACGACGTCGCCACGCTGTGGCTGGTGGAAGAAAATGCGCCCGTTGAACAGATGCAGGCTGAGCGGCAACGAATGCCGGCTATAGCCGTAGGAATATTTGGAAACGAACAGATAATCGCCGACCAGTAATGTCGGCTCCATTGATTTGGACGGAATGTTGAACGGCTCAAAGGCCAGGGTCCTGACCGCGATGGCGATCAGAACCGCGTAAACGACCGTCTTTACCGTTTCGGCGAAACCGTTCGATTTCCTGCGTGAATGAACCATGGATCGCCGATTGCAAGAAGAAAACACCGTCACCAAAAGGCAGGCGCCGTGAGGCCGCCGACGGCAAATTTGGTCGGATCAAGCCCGAGCGCGTTCCACCTGTCAAGGCCCAACCTGAGAACAGACGAAGAACACCCCTTGCCAAACCGCATTCGTTCCTGTTATGTTCCGGCCTTAGGCGGAATGAGAGGGTTCACATGCTCTATCCAACACCGACATCGTTATCGCAGCGCCTTGCCAACATCGCCGGCGCCGCCCTGGTTGGCGTGCTGTTCGCGTGGATCGGCCTCAATGTCGCAAGCGGCTGCGGTCAACGCGGCGGCGCCTGCATCGCCCCGCACGATCTGGTCGCCTCGGTGTCGCTGCCGCCGACTTAATTTTTCTCGCGCAGCGCCGCCTGCTGGCGCGTGATGATGGCGTTGGCGTCGCGTAGACGGCCGGCCAGGGTAATCATCACTTCGCGCGCGTTGTCGGGGTCCTGGCGGATCCAGGTGGTGAATTCACGCAGCGGCACGACGCGCACCTCGCTTTCCACCTCGGCCCGCGCCGTGGCGCTCCGCGGGTGGTCGTCAAGCACGCCCAGTTCGCCGAAAATCTGCGGCGGCCGCAGATTGGCGAGAACGACCGGATCGCCGTCCCCCAGCGCGGTGGTGATGCTGATCTGCCCCGATTCCAGGAAATAAACGGCGTCGGCGACTTCCCCCTCGTGGAACACGACGTCCCCGGGAGCGAATTTCTTCGTGTAGGCGACCAATTTTTCCCTCCGATTTTTTTCACCAGATCGTCATTATATGTACTGAAGGAAAATTTTCCGTTCAATGATCAGGATGGATGCGCGAGCAGAAATCCTTATAGTTGCCGGTCGTCACCGGCTTACGGGTAAACCGCACCCATGCCCATAACCGCCCCCTACCTCCTGTTTCTCGGCGACGCGGCGGACCAGCTGGCGGCCAAAACCGCCGACGGTATCGCCCAGTGGCGGCGCGACAAGGTTGTCGGCCAACTCAGGATGGCGGGCTGTCGGGCCAATGTCGGCGTTCCCGACATGTCGATCGAGGACGCCGTCGTCGCCGGCGCCAGGACCATGGTCATCGGGGTCGCCAATCGTGGTGGCGTCATTCCCGCCGAATGGCTGCCGGTGCTGACCCGCGCCCTCGATCTGGGGCTCGACCTCGCCGCCGGACTGCACCAACGGCTTGGCGATCACATTCCATTGGCGCACGCCGCCCACGTGGCCGGCCGGCGCCTCATCGACGTCCGGCATTCGGAGCGGACCTTCCCGGTCGGCACCGGCCAACCGCGCGCCGGCAAACGCTGTCTGGCGGTCGGCACCGATTGTTCGGTGGGCAAGATGTACACCGCTCTGGCGGTCGAGAAGGAACTGCTGGGGCGCGGCGTCAAGGCCGATTTCCGCGCCACCGGCCAGACCGGCATCCTCATCGCCGGTTCCGGCGTCGCGGTTGACGCGGTGGTCGCCGATTTCATCGCCGGCGCCACCGAGTGGCTGACGCCGGCCAATGACGACGACCACTGGGACATCATCGAGGGACAAGGGTCCTTGTTCCACGCCTCCTATGCGGGGGTGTCGCTCGGTCTGCTGCACGGCGCCCAGGCCCACGCGCTGATCATGTGCACCGAGCCCGGCCGGCCGCATATGCGCGGTCTTCCCGGTTACGCCCTGCCCGACCTCAGAACTTGCATCGCGCTGAACGAGTCTCTGGCGCGCTTGACCAACAAGGCGGCGCGGGTGATCGGCATTTCGGCCAATACCGCTTTCATGGAGCCGACGGCGGCGGAACGATGGCTGAAGGCGACGTCCGACGCTCTCGGCCTGCCCGCCGTCGACCCGTTGCGGACCGGCGTCGGCGCGCTTGCCGATGCCCTTCTGGCATGAGTCGGAAGGTTCGCTTTCATCGTCAATCCTTTCCGATCAAAGGCGGCTTTCGCATCGCGCGCGGCGCCAAGGTTTCGGCCGACGTGGTGGTTGTCGAAATCGAGGAGAACGGCCTGATCGGCCGCGGCGAATGCGTGCCTTACAACAGATATGGCGAAACCGTCGAGGGAGTCGTCGCCACCTTGGCCTCGGTGGCCGGCGCCCTTGAAGGCGGTCTCGACCGGGCGTCGCTGCAAGACAGATTGCCGCCGGGCGCCGCGCGCAACGCGGTGGATTGCGCCTTGTGGGATCTCGACGCCAAATGCCAGGGCCGGCCGGCCTGGCAGATCGCCGGCGGCCGGCCGCCCGGCCCTCTGGTCACCGCCTTCACCTTGTCGCTGGACAGTCCGGAGGCCATGGCTGCCGGCGCCGCCGCCGAAGGTCAGCGTCCTTTGTTCAAACTGAAACTTGGCGCGGAAAACGACGCCGACGGCGACCTCCGCCGGGTCCGCGCGGTGCACGCGGCGGTGCCGGAGGCGCGCCTGCTGGTCGACCCCAACGAGGGCTGGACGGTCGACACCCTGGCGGCGCTGGCGCCCCACCTGGCGGGACTTGGCGTTCACCTGATCGAACAACCGATTCCGGCGGCGATGGACGAGCGATTGCGCGGCCTGGCGCTGCCGGTGCCCTTGGCGGCCGACGAATCTTTCCACGATGCCGGCGATATCGACCGCATGCGGGGCCTCTACCAGGCGGTGGTGGTCAAGCTTGACAAGACCGGCGGCCTCACCGAGGGGTTGCGAACCAGAGACCGGGCCGCCGCCGCCGGACTGGCGATCATGGTCAGTTGCATGGTCAGCACCTCGCTTTCCATGGCACCCGCCCACCTCCTGGCGCAGGGGGCGGCCTATGTCGATCTCGACGGTCCGCTGCTGCTGACCGAGGACCGGCCTTGCGGTCTGACCTACCAGGGATCGCTTGTTTTTCCGCCACGTCCCCAGCTCTGGGGCTGATCCTCATTTGTTCTGCGCATTGCTGCAATGCAAAAACGCGGATGGTGCGGTGCAGCATCAAGGCCTACATAGGGATGGTCACCCTTTTGGAAGGAGACTAATTATGAGTGTACTAATCATGACAGCCGAGATCGTCGCCGTGGTTCTGATCGCCCTCGAGGCGTCCACCATGTGGCGTCGGTCGTACTGACCTCATGTTGCCAGTTCAGAAGCAACTCTGACCAAACTTGGGGGAATCGGATGAGCCGGAACAGCTTCAACTCCGGTCCGCTGGTCGCCTAATAATTTCCCCCGATCAGGGGGACCGGCCGGCTCCACGGTCGCCTGCCTTGCCAATCGGCAACGGTCTCAATCCTCAAACCCTTTGCTTCACCAAGCCAAACGGCAATCGTGCCGAACCTGGCCACGTCCGCGCCGTCGATCCCACGGCCCGGACAGGCCAGGTGATCGGCCGCCGGAGCGACGATGAGGTCGGCCGCCGGGCATGCCGCCGCGGCCGTCCGCAAGATGGCCACGGTCCAGCCGCGGCGGTGATACCGGCAGAAGGTCGCGTCGCAAGAGATAAGGGACGGCGGCTCGTCGCGCCACAGGCGGACCTCGTCCCCCTGCCCGGCCTGCCGCAGCCACGC
>Ga0181520_10010483_pt1 | contig 12430 bp, 11 predicted proteins | sample PEATcosm2014_Bin_29_FD_132451 | JGI IMG/M metagenome (GOLD analysis project Ga0181520, IMG submission 132451) | Peatland microbial communities from MTU Mesocosm Facility, Houghton, MI, USA - PEATcosm2014_Bin02_30_metaG | ecosystem: Environmental > Terrestrial > Soil > Wetlands > Peat | place...
GTCGTGCTCCACGACGAGAATGGTGATGCCCCTGCTCCGGATCAGGGCGATGAGCTCGCAGAGGACGCAGGTCTCGCGTATGTTGAGGCCCGAGGCCGGCTCGTCGAGGAGGATGAGCTTCGGTTCGGCCGCGATGGCGCGGGCGAGCTCGACGGATCGCTGGATGCCGAAGGGGAGGGAGCCGGTCTCCTTGTCGCTGTAATCGGCGATGCCCAAGAGCTCGATGGCCTTCATGGCCTCCTCGCGGATGGAGAGCTCCTCGCTCCTGGCCCAGGGAGCGGCTAGCATCCCCGAGAGGAAACCGGCGCGGCTGCGCGAATGGCGGCCGATCATCACGTTCTCGAGGGCTGTCATCCGCCTGGAGAGCCTGATCCCCTGGAAGGTCCTGGAGATGCCTTTGCGCGCGACGCGATAGGGCTTGAGGCCCGTGATGTCCGAGCCGTCGAAGACGACGCTCCCGGAATCCGGGACGAGGCTTCCGGCGATGAGGTTGAAGAGGGTCGTCTTTCCGGCGCCGTTGGGACCGATCACGGCCGTGACGCGGTCGGCCTCGACGTCGAAGCCGACGTCGTCGACGGCGCGAAGCCCCCCGAACGAGCGGCTTAGGGCCGCGACCTCGAGAAGGCTCATTCCGCGGCCCCCTTCCCGCGGTCTTGCGGCGCCCCGGCCGCCGATCGGGGCCTTCCCGTCCTTGCGGCGAGGGCCGCGCGCGCGGCGCGGCGCAGCGCCCGGCCTTCCGGCGCGAAGAGCATGACGGCGACGAGGATGAGCCCGAAGACGGCGTCGTCGTACTTGCCGAAAATCCCCCGCAGCGAGAGGAAGTTGAGGACGATGCCGGCGACGAGGGTTCCGGTCAGGTTGTCCATGCCGCCGACCGCCACGATGGCGACGTAGCGGACCGACTTCACGAAGCTCGCCTCGCCCGGTCCGATGCTGCCGTCGTAGCGCGTGAGCAGGACCCCCGCGACCGCCGCGTAGACCGCCCCGATCACGAAGACCTTGAGCTTGTAGCCGGCGATGTCGATGCCCATCGCGCCGGCGGCCTCCTCGCCGTCGCGCAGGGCGCGCAATGCCCTGCCCGCGCGAGAGTTGACGAGGTTGACGAGGGCGAGGAGGCCGAGGGCGAGGACGACCCAGGCGATTGAGAAGTTCGCCGCGCGCGCTGCCTTGCCGCCCGTGACGACGAGGCCGGGCAGTATCGCGAAGGGCGATACGCCCGAGAGGCCGTCCGCGCCCCCGAGGCTCTTCGTCCCGCGGGCGATCTTCTCGATGATGATCCCGAATCCCAGCGTGGCCATCGCCAGGTAGTGGCCCTTGAGACGCAGCACGGGCGTCCCGATCAAGGCCGCGACCAGGGCGGCGAGGAGGACGGCGCAGGCGCAGGCGATCCAGGGCGAGATCGAGGGGTCGGACTTCGAGATGAAGGCGGAGGCGTAGGCGCCGATCGCGAAAAAGCCGGCTTGGCCGAGCGAAATCTGGCCGGCGTAGCCCATCAGGGCGCAGAGGCCCAGCGACGCGAGGGCATAGTAGGCGGACATGGTGAGCTGGGTGAGGAGATAGGCCGCGTTCGCGGCCGCGAACAGGGGGGGCAGGAGGAAGGCGCAGAGTGCGCAGGCGAGGACGGGCAGGTATCGCTTGAGGCCGGCCATCAGAATTCCTTCAGCGAGGCCGCTCGCGATCCGAAGAGTCCGGTCGGCTTCGCGAAGAGGACGACGAGGAGGACGCAGATGGCGACGGCGTCCTTATAGGCTTCGGGGATGAGAATGGTGGAATAGGACTCGAGCATCCCCAAGGCCAGGCCGGCTATCACGGCCGCTCCGCTGTTGCCCAGGCCGCCGAAGGCGGCCACGGTAAAGCCCTTGATCGCGAGGGTCGCCCCGATCGCGTAATGCGTCTGGGTGAGGGGGGCCACGACGCAGCCTGCCAGGGCCCCTATGCCCGCGCTCATGCCGAAGGCCATGGCGACCATGCGATCGGGATCGATGCCGCAGAGGCTCGCCCCGTCGCGGTCGGCGGAGCAGCCCCGCATCGCCTTCCCCGTCAGCGTGAATTTAAAGAAGGCAGTGAGGCCGGCCACGATGAGGGCGGTCGCGCCCGCGACCCAGAAGACCTGCGGCGAGAAATTGGCGCCGAGGAAGGAGACCGAGGAGACTTCGTTGCCGCTGAAGAAGGGCAGGGTTCGGACGGATTCTCCCCAGGCGAGGAGGGCCGCCTCGCGGATGAGGATGGAGAGGCCGATGGTCGTGACGATCATCTTGAGGACGCCGCCGCGCGCAATTCGCCTCAGGAATACCCGCTCGACGGCGACCCCGGACATCGCCGTAAGGGCGACCGCCGCCGCCACCGCGAGCCAGAGCGGGAGAAGGCCTGCCAGGGTGGAGGCTATCATGCCCCCGAGCATCGCGAATTCGCCCTGGGCGAAGTTGATGATGCCCGTGGCGTTGTAGATGATGTTGAAGCCGATGGCGACCGCCGCGTAGATGCTGCCGTAGATCAAGCCGGGGAAGAAATACTGTAGCAAGAACGCGTGCGGCATGCTAAAGGCGGCCTATCCGGCTATTTCCCCTGATAGAGCGTGAATTTCCCCTTCTTCACCGTCACCATGACGACCGAGTCCATCGCGAGGCCGTTGTGGTCGGCGGCGGAGAAGTTGAAGACGCCGGCCGTGCCGGAGAAGCCTTTGATCCCCTCGAGCGCCGCGGCGATCTTGTCCGCGTCCGTGCTCTTCGCGGACTCGATGGCGGCCTTGAGTATGGTAAGGGCGTCGTAGGCGTGCCCGCCGAAAGTGCTCGCGTCCTCATTATAGAGCGCCTTGTAGTCGGCGTTGTACTTCATGAGGAGCTTCTTTTGCGGGTTCGAGTCGGGGAGCTCGCTCGCCACGACCAGCCTCGAGCAGGGGAAGATGATGCCGTCGGCGGCCTCGCCCGCGGCCTCGACGTACTTGATGTTGGCGAAGCCGTGGCTCTGGAAGAGCTGCGCCTTCATCTTGAGTTGGGCCATGTTCTTCGCGACGATGGATTGGGCGGGCTCGATCGACCAGTTCACGACGGCTTGGACCCCGGCGGCGTTGACCTTGGTGAGGAGGGCGGTGAGGTCTGTCGCGTCGGCGTCGTAGACTTCGGAGACCGCGATCGTTATCCCGTACTTCGAGGCGTACTTCTCGAGCTGGGCCTTGCCGCCGTTGCCGAAGCCGGTGTTCGCGGCGATGACTCCTATTTTGGAGATCCCCATCGCGTTCATCGTTCGGTAGATCCACTCGGCTATATAGTTGTCCTTCGGCGGCACTTTAAACACGTATTTGGCGACCGGAGTGGTGATGGTCTCGGCGGAGGCGCAGGAGATGAGGGGCACTCCCGCGCTCTGGCAAATGTCCTTTATCGCCATCGACTCGCCGGAGGTCGTCGGGCCGATTATGGCGACGACGTTCTCCTCGTCGACGAGCTGCTTCGCGAAGGAAATCGCCTTCTCGGCGCTGGCGCCGGAATCCTTCACGATGAGCTGGACCTGGCGTCCCAATATGCCGCCCGATTTGTTGATGTCGTCGACGACCATCCTCGCGGTCTTGTCCTCGGGCGCGCCGAGGTAGGCGGCTGGGCCCGTAATGCCGAAGATGGCCCCGATTTTGATCGTGTCGGCCGCGTAGGACGAGGAAATGAAAGATAGACCGAGGGCGCACAGGGCGGCGATCTTCGCTACGGTTCCGGTTCGCATGAGGATCCTCCTTAATATATATCGAGCTCGTAACGCTCGCTTCGCTCCATAGCGCGCGGGGAAGCATTTGCATGATTCGCTTTCAGCCAATCGCGCGTAACTATAGATAGGAGCGCAGGGATAGGGCAAGTACCCGCCGACGACGCCTCGGGGCCGCGACTATCTTGTCCGCGCCGGCGAACGTGGCGAAAGACCCGGTTCCAATGGTTCTCTCCTCTTCCTCGGGTTCGATGCCGAGCCGATCGGCTAGTCGGCGGGTTCAAAAAAACCGAATGCTGCCACGGAGCTAACGCGCTATCAAGGAGAAATACGGCTTCGGCGCGGCCCATTACGCGATCAACAGGCGCCGACCCATAGCCGCAGGGCCGCGAGGGCGCGGTCGGCGCTCCTGAAGGTCGGGATCCCCCGCGATTCGAGGGCGCGGGCGAGGGGGTCGAAGAGAGGGCCCGAGTCCACGACCGCCACCCAGGGCTTGCTCGTTTGCGCCATGAGCCGGCCGTACCGGGCGGCCAGACCGTCCTCCCGGCCGAGATCGCCGGCGTAGTCCGGCCCCGAGTCGAGGCTATGAAGCGCCGCCGTCAGGGGGACGATGCCCGCGAGTCCGCAATCGACTCCGGGATCGTCCATGATTGCGCGGAAGCATTCCTCGTAGGCTTCGTCGTCGGCCATCGGCGTCAGGTCGAGGGGATTGTGCACGTCGACGATCTCGCCGATGCCCGCCTTCTCGAAGGCCGCCCCGAGCCGTCGCCTCGTCTCGGGCGAGAGCGAGGCGAGCCGGAGGGCCCCGAGGTTGTCGGCCGCGGCGACGCACTCGAAGCCCGCGTTGGAGAGGGCCCCGAGCCTCCTGCCGCCGCGCTCCTTGCCGCGCAGCAGGGTGAAGGCGGCCAGCGCGTCGTCGAACTCGTCGAGGCTCTCCGCCACGATCGCCCCCGCCTGGGCGAAGAGGGCGCGGGTCACCGGATAGTCGCCCGCGATGCTCGCGGTGTGGCTGGCGCTCGCCGCCGCGCCCGCCGCGCTGCGTCCGGCCCTGTACACGATGACCGTACGGCACGTAGACGTTATGCGGGCGCAGGCGCGGAGGACCTTCTCGCCGTCGAGGGGCTTGAAGCCCTCGATATACACGGCGAAGACCCGTATCGACTCGTCCGCGGACAGGTACTCGAGGAAGTCGCCCACGGTCGCGTCCATCTGGTTGCCGCAGGTAACGACGTACTCGGGCGCGAGCCTCGGATGCTTCGAGAGCCTCGTGATGGCGAAGGCTCCCGACTGGGAGACGAGGGCGACCGGGTCGGGCGGGCCTTCCCGCCGGGGCAGCTTGTGCTCGGGTATGAAGAGCGTGTTGTACCGACCCGGGGCCGAGAGGACCCCGAGGCAGTTGCCGCCGACGATGATGGGTCCGCCGCCCGATAGGTAGCCCGCGGAGCCGGCTTCGGCGCCACCGCCTGCGCGCGAGCGCTCGAGGGCCATGGCCATGCGGGCAGTGATGGCTTCCGTCCCCGCTTTTTCCTCGAAGCCTCCGGGTATGACGATCACCGACTCGGCCTTGTCCGACTCGACGAGGTCGGCGAGAACCGAGGGAGCGGAGGAGGCGGGCACGACGAGGATGAAAAGATCCACCTTCTCGGGGAGGGAGGCGACGTCGGGTACGCATCGGCAGCCTTCGATCTCGGTCGCGTCCGGCTTGACGACGTAGATTCGCCCCGGATCGAAGCCGTTCTTCAGCATGTTGCGAAGGATGATCCTGCCGTTGTTGATCGCCTTCCCCGAAACTCCCACGATCGCCGCGCTCGCGGGCTTGAGGAGGCGCTCGATCTTGGCCAGGGGGCGCGCCTCGGCCTTCGGGTTCACGATGCGGCCTTCCCCGCCGGCGGAGTCGGTCAACGCGAGGCCCGCCGGCAGGGGCCCGAGCTTCGCGAGGGCGTCGAGGGCGACGAGACGGGCCTTAGGGCCCGATCCCGTCAGCGCGAAGGGGTTCACCTCGAACTCGAGTATCCCGACCGAGGCGAGCATCGGAGCCGCTCGGACGAAGGCGGCCGCGAGATCGGAGAGGACGCCGGGACCGATCGCCGGACCCGTCCCCCTCAGGCCCCCGCCGAGTATGGCCTGCAATGCGTTGCGCGACAGCTCGCGATCGATGAGCTCCCTTCCGGCGGTCGCGGGCGATAGAAGGATGGTCGCGGTCCCGGGTCTGAAGGCCCCGGCTATGTACTCGGCGTAGATGCCGCCGAATCCGACGCTCACTATCGGGCCGAAGTCCGGCGCCAGGCGGAAGCCCGCGATTATCTCGTGTCCGAGGCTCGGCTCGAAGGGGACGAACTCGTTGATGGAATAGCCCTCTACGGTTTGCCCGGCGAATCTCGCCTCCATCTCGGCGACCGCGGCCTCGACCCCGGCCGGCGAATTCCGCGCCATCCCGACCCCGCCGACTTCGGTCTTGTGCAGGATGGCGGAGCTCACCACCTTGACGACGACCGTATCCCCCGGAAAACCGGCGGCCGAGTCGAAGGCGCCGTCGCGATCGATCGCCCTCCTCGCTTCGGAAGCGTCCCTGACGAAGAGCCGCCGCGGCGTCGCGAGGCCCATGGCGTCGAGGAGATCCATGCCTTCGAGCTCGGTGAGGGCGGGCCGCCCCTCGGCCATCGCGCGGGAGACGATGCCGCGGATGAGATCCTCCCGTAATACTGTAGCCACGCGCCCCCCGGCCGATTCAGAAGTAGAGCTCATATTCCTGCGGAACCGGCGCGGCCCGGACGTAAGCGGCGTCCTTCCCTTTCGCGGCAGCCCATGACTCGAGGAGCGGAGGCGGAAAGACTGGCGCCAGATAGGCCGAATCCGCCGCAAGCCCATCCAGCGCGAGAACCAGGTCGGAGGGGAGCCGCTTGGCATCATGGCCTCGGCCATCCGGATCGGGGTCGGCCGCGAAACCCATCGCGACCGGGTCCAGGGCGCGCTTCGCGCCGTCAATCCCCGCGAGCAGCATGGCCGACAGGAAATAATGAGCGTTGGAGGTCGCGTCGCCGACGCGGAACTCGATGCGCTCCCGGCCGCGCTTCAGGTATCCCGGCACGCGGATCGCGGCCGCGCGCGAGGAGGAGGCGAGCGAGGCGACGGAGGGCGCTCCGCTGCCGGCCGCGAGGCGGCGGTAGGAGTTGGTGCTCGGACAAGCCCAGGCGAGCAGCGAGCCGGACAGCGAGTGCTCGAGGATGCCCGCCGAATACGACAGGGCGAGCGGCGAAAGCCCGAAGAGGCCCTCGCCCGAGAAAAGGGAGGAGCCGACGGCAGACAAATACTGATGTATGTGGAGACCCGAGCCGGACAAAGCCTGGATGGGCTTGGGCATGAAGGTCGCGAAAAGGCCGAGCTCGTCGGCGCAGCGCTTGACTATCCATTTGGAGAGGACTATGGAGTCCGCGGCGACCGGCAGGGAAGCGAAGTCGAGCTCGATCTCGAGCTGGGCCGCGGAGGTCTCGTGATGATGGTACTTCACCCCTATGCCGGCCGCCTCGAGGGCTATGACGGCCTTCATGCGGAGGGCCTCGAGGCGATCCTCGGGACCGGATCTCAAGCTTCCCTGGGTCGGACCGAAACGCGGCAGGTCGTCGAGGCCCTCGCCGATTCCCTCGGAGCTCTCGACGAAATAATACGAGCGGCCCATCCCGGTCGCGTAGCGTACCTCGTCGAAGGCGAAGAACTCGAGCTCGGGCAGCATCATCGCGTCGTCGGCCAGGCCCGACGACGCGAGCTCGACGAGGGCGGCGCGGGCAAGCGCCCTGGGGCATTGCGCGAAGTCTCGACCCTCGTCGTCCCGCAGGTCGCAGAGGACGTGGAGGATGCTGGAACCGTCTTTCTCCTCGACGAAGGCCGCCGAGGCATCCGGGACGGCGGCCAAGCGACTCCCCGACTCATCGGAGAAGCCGAAGGTTCCCGCGTCGACGCCGACGCCCTCCTCCCAGCGCGCTTCGGTCATGTAGGCGCGCGGAAGAGAGATGGAGCGCGGGGCCCCGGTCAAGTCAATAACGAGGAGATCGACGAAATCGACCGTCGATAAGTCGCCCGAGTATCGGGTCAGCTGCATGAACGCTCCTTGACGCGGGAATATGCCGCTGGTCGATCCTCTCACATACTAATCCGGCATGGGCGAGTAAGCAAGGACGCCCGCAGGAGCGGGAAGGCTAAAACCTGTCGATGACCGTGACACCGCTTCCCTTGAAGTCGTCCATCTCGGCGAGGGCGGTAAGCGATTCCTCGAGCGTAATGGTCTTCCCGACGAGAAGATCGGGTCTGAGCTTGCCGGCGCGGATCATCTCGAAAAGGCGCTGGTACTGATAGGCTTGAATCCCGTGGCTGCCGACGATCTCGAGCTCGCGCGCGATGACCTTGTCCATGGGAATCGAGGGACGACTGTGTTCTCCGAGCATGAGCCCGACCTGGACGTGCCTTCCGCGCTTGCGCAGGCAGGATACCGAGTCGAAGCAGGTGCCAGGGCTGCCCAGGGCGTCGATCGACAGATGCGCGCCGCCCCCCGTGATCTCGACAATGGCCTCGACCACGTCCCTCGTTTCCCGGGCGTTCACGACCACCGCGGCGCCGACCGAGCGGGCCAAGTCCAGCTTGTCGGCGGCGATGTCCACCGCGACCACATTGGCCCCGGCCGCGCTGGCGATCATTACGGCCGAGAGGCCGACGCCGCCGCAACCGTGCACGGCCACCCATTGTCCGGCGGCGACCTTCCCCTGATCGATGATCGCCCTGAAGGAGGTCACGAAGCGGCAGCCGAGGCTGGCCGCGGTGACGTAGTCGATCTCCTCGGGGAGCCGCACGACATTGACGTCGGCGTAATCGACGGCGACGAGCTCCGCGAATGAGCCCCAATGAGTGAAGCCCGGCTGAAATTGATGATCGCAGACCTGATGATTGCCCGAAACGCACTGGGGGCAAACACCGCAACCGCAGACGAAGGGAAGCGTGACTCGATCGCCTGCCTTCCAGCGCTTCACGCCCTTGCCGACGGCCTCGACGACGCCAGCGAACTCGTGACCCGGGACGTGTGGCAGCTTGATATCCGGGTCGTGGCCCATCCAGCCGTGCCAATCGCTACGGCAAAGGCCCGTCGCCAGGACGCGGATGACGAGACCGTTCTCCCCAGGCTCGGGGTCGGGCAGGCTCTTGATCGCGATCGGCTTTCCGAATTCCTCGTAGACGGCGGCTTTCATGTTCGGCTCCCCTGGGTATCGACGACAGGCTTCGCGGAAGAATTCATTGTACAATTCACGCGAGGCTGGTCAAGGCGCGGAACGCGGGCAGCCGCGATGCGCAGGCAGCCGCGATGGGCCGCCCGCCCGAGCAGGCGATTGACCACCCGAGCCGCCACGGGCTAGGATACGGCTCTAAAGCCCAGATGGTGGAATTGGCAGACACGCTAGATTCAGGTTCTAGTGCCTTTACCGGCTTGGGGGTTCAAGTCCCCCTCTGGGCAGCATTACTAGACAAGGAATTACAGGACGACCGTAAAAACGGAGTCCGCCCATTTTCAGCCCATGTTCACCGGAATGGCAACCGGAGAACGAAGGGGAAAATATAGCGAGAGCTCCGTTTATCATTTTCGAGCGCAAGACCGCCTCGGGGCGCGTCTTCATGGCTCGTTTTAACGACACCGTCGGAAAGATTGTAAAGATGAAGGCCCTTCCCGAGGCAAAGAGCACAGGCGGGGCGGCGCGGAAGGCTGGGGCCCTCTTGAAAGGGGGCATCATTGCCAACGCGGCAAACCCGGATTCGCCCGAGTACCTCCGGGGATTCTGGACGCGCGAGAGCGACTACGGTCCCGTCCCGCCGTGGCAGCGTATATTGCGGCCCATAGTCGTTCAGGGACAAGGATGCCGAGAGCGTACATGAGTTATTGAAGTAAGAAGAGGATAACCCGCTCTGTAATATGGGCGGGCTTTTACCACATTGTTTTCCGTCGCGATAGTGGTTATGGCCATTCGTATAGAATAAAATAGTTTTCTTACGATTATCCGAAATAATCCTTGATTCTTTGGAATTGTTCACGTTCATGTTTTTCCAATCCTATAAGCATCCCATTTTCTTTGGCTTTATTCTCCGCATCAAGCTCAAACTCTTCAGCCCACTTCAACAATGTCCCATCCGCATGGTCAACAAGGATTTGGAGACCGAGGAAAAAAGAAAAAGGAGCCATCGGCGGTATTCTTTTTGCTATTATCGTATGGTTTTCGAAGATATAAATCCGTTCCATATCAACGACCCCAACATTCTCGATAATCATCCTTGTCCGGGTCATTCGCGCATTTTGAAATAGTATTTCCCTTTGTGGGCTCTTGAAGGCAAGCCCCATCTTGTCTCCAAAATCGATGGAGGAAATCTCTCGAAAGGCATCCTTCTTTGAGCATTTCAAAACAACTTCACCGCATATCCGTGGCATAGAGTCCTCCAAAGAGAGTATTGCCTTTCCAAGAGGATTGTTGCCGTTGCTTGGGTAGGCTATTATTATTACACGCAAGAAGGACTTTTTTCAAGTAGCTCGTCGCCACGATAAGGATATCGGAGGGATTATGGGTTTTATGGGCATTTTCGCCTACGGGGTATTGGAATAGATAAACGTGAGACTGAAGAGCCTTATGGGCATCCCCGAAAAGGCAAACCCACCACTACAAGGTTAGGCGGTTTTTGATATATTTGAAAGAGAGGTAGAAATGACAAAGAACATGCTTGGCGTGCTTTACGCGGTGGTAATGATAGCCGTTATCGTTAGTGTAGATTTGCTGTTCTTTAGGCATCGATTCTTGGAACGGCTGATGTCGAACATCGGCATTGTCATGGTGTTTGCGGCCTTCTATTTGAGATTATTCAAGAACCTGTAAGCTATGCGTTGTAGCAAAGGCAGGCTACCCAACATCGACTTCAAATCCGAGGGCTTACCCTTTTGAAACTGGAACGCTATGCGAACATCCAAATCGAGGGGAAATAACGGAAGGATTCAAGGAAATCGTCGCTTACCACGCTACTATTTGCAAAGAATAAAGGCATGGTAGCATTCCCCGTAGTTTCCAGTAATACTCGCTAGCATCCAGGCTGTATATTTGGATTGGAGGTATCAGAGTATGAACGTCGCTTTGGCTCCCTTTATTGTCGAAGGCCTTATTATCGTGGCTGGTGCGATTTTCGGTTTCCTTCTCGTGAAAAAGGGAAGGCCTTATGGCAAGGTAAAGCTTATTTTCCACCTGTTCTTCTTCCTTTGGTTCTCCATGGGGTACTACTTCATTTTTGCTGGAACGATTAAGGCGGCATCCTCAGCGCTTATTCCCGTAATGGTGATGGGCGTTGCTTTGCTCTGTCTGCTTATTGTCGGAATCATGATGCTGGCAAGCAAGGAAGTAGGGAAGACTCTTCCGACAATCCACAAAGTTTCGGCCTTTTTGATGCTTCTTGCTGATATCTGCGGGCTCGTCTTGGTTGCCATTCATTGAAACTCAATCGAGATTACACAAGGCAAGCTATGCTTTAGCCAAAAAGCAATCCCATCCTCTCACGGCCTTTGTGCGAAAGCACCATGCAAGATTATTCAAGGATGCGCCGAGGGGTGGCTTTTGGTGGACTTCATTGAGCGGAAGAAAAGGGGAATACCCACCAAACTTAAAGGGAGAAGGGCGAAATCGATATCGAAGATTCGAGATGCGTATCGCCATTCCGAGGAAGCAGAGATAAAAGCTAGAACCCGCTCTGAAATACTGGCGGGTTATATTCTGGAGGAACAAATGACAGAAGATGAGATTACTACCGCAAAGGCTATCTTGGAGGATTACCAAAGGTTTCATGGGATGAACATGAGTGGTATAGATACTGTCGGTATCCTGCCCTATAAAAAATATCTAAAGAATATCAAAGGCTTGAATGACGAAGTAGTTGAGAATACTGTAAGGCTACTTCTGGATTATCTACGACTAAATACATAGTAAAACACGTCTAAAACTATGATGGTCAATCACCCTCTACCGCTTCTATCACTGAAAGATATTCTTCGAGCGATGCCTTGATTTTCTCTTTTAGTTCCTTTAGCTCCCTATCATCTCTCACTATTCCAAAATACTTATACCACCCAATGACGAGTTGCCCAATGGTTTCGTAAGAAAAGGTTGCTCGGGTAAGGTCTTCGTGGGAAATTTTTTCCTTATTTTCTTTCAGAAATGCAGTCCTTTGAGAAACAAACCCGATTTGCCCTTTCAATAGACCCTTGAGCACGACTCGATATGCTCGGCGATGCCCCATATTGAAGCAGAAGGCTCCAAAAGCCGCGAAAATAATGAGGAAGGGGATATAGAGATTTATCACATGTTCCTCCTGTGTCCAGAAAATGGAAGCTATTTGATGAATTTGTCTCGTTTCAAGGTTTCCATCAAGACCATTCTAATACCCGTTGCTGTTGAAACCCGCTTCTCCTCGAAATAGGCTTGGAGCAATTCCCAATCAGAATCGCTCATCCGGAAGTTCCTAATTCTTCGGCAGACAGGCTCTCAGTGTATACGTGGAATGCGTAATTGACACGTTTGTGTGCCCCATATACTCGCTCGTCGCATGAATCTTCCTTGTCTTCTTTATCATGTCCGTCCCGAAGCTATGCCGGAATAGATGCGCATTCACATGCCGTCCTAACACTCGCTCCGATAGCTCTCCAATCTGTTTTGCGACATTAGTTCGAGAATAA
>Ga0181520_10010484_pt1 | contig 12428 bp, 8 predicted proteins | sample PEATcosm2014_Bin_29_FD_132451 | JGI IMG/M metagenome (GOLD analysis project Ga0181520, IMG submission 132451) | Peatland microbial communities from MTU Mesocosm Facility, Houghton, MI, USA - PEATcosm2014_Bin02_30_metaG | ecosystem: Environmental > Terrestrial > Soil > Wetlands > Peat | place...
CGAGCCGTTCGTGTTGGGTCCCGCGTTGGCCATTCCGACGACGCCCTCGGCGTCGTACTTCAGGTCGTTCGACGTCTCGTTCGGGAATTCATAGCCCGGTCCGCCCGAGCCGTCGCCCTTGGGATCGCCCGACTGGACGACGAAGTCCGCCACGACGCGGTGGAAGGAGAGGCCGTCGAAGTATCGCCTTCCCTTCGAGGCGTCCATCCTTCCTTCGGCGAGGCCGATAAAATTGCCGACGGTGAGCGGCGCCTTCTGATACTCGAGCTGGATCAAGATCTCGCCTCTACTCGTTGTAAGGTGGGCGTAGAGTCCATCAGGCATACCTACCAAACCGGCGAAATCGCCTGGAACCCCAGCATAGACACCTTCATAGGTCTGGAAACCGGAGTCGACGACGAGCTGCTTCAGATTATCCTTGGTGACCTGGAAGACCTGGAGGAATTCGCAGGGAACCTGGCCGGTCTTCGTCTTGTCGCCGGTGAGGTCGGCGAGGGCATAGGGCTTCAGGTCGGGAATCGCTTGCTTCTTCGCGAGCTTGTCGGCGAGGTCGCAGGCGATGGGGGTAAGCTTGCGGGTATCCTTGAGGATGGTGACCGTGAGCTCGCCGCGGGCGATGGAGTTGCAGCCCGCCTCGGTGGCGTCCTGGCCGCTTATGGGAACCTTACCGGCCATGCCAGCGGTCCTCATCGCCTCGAGGGCGCCGAGGGCGGTGCCGTCGTTGGAGGCGACGACCGCGTCAAAACGGCCCCTCGTCGCTGTAATGATGTTCTCCATAATCATCTCAGCATTCGCGGGATCCCAGTTCTCTACCCACTGGTCGGCGACGACTTTGATCTTGCCGGAGTCGATGAAGGGCTGGAGGATCTCCATCTGGCCCTGGCGGAAGAGGTGGGCGTTGTTGTCGGTGGGGCTGCCGCCGAGGAGGACGAAGTTGCCCGCGCTCTTGACGGCGATGACGCCCTTGGCCTGGTTGCGGCCGACGTCGACGTTGTCGAAGGACACGTAGGCGGCGACGTTGGGGGACTTGATCAGGCGGTCGTAGGCGATGACCTTGACGCCTTTCTTCGCGACTTCGTCAACGGCTGTGGCCATGGAATCGCCATCCTCGGCGACGGCGATGATGACCTTGGCGCCCTGGGTGACCATGTTCTTGACCTGGTCGTTCTGGAGCTTGGCGTCGTGGTTGGCTTCCTGGACGAGGACGTCGTAGCCGGCGGCCTTGAGGAGCGTGGTCATCTGATCGCGCTCGCGCGGCCAACGCTCGATGGCGAAGTCGGAAAAGGAAAGACCTATCACCTGCCGTCTAATGGCAGCACTAGCGACGGTAGATAAGGTGGTCGCCCTTCCTTCGGGCCTACCTGCGAGGTAGACCTCGTGGGTAAGGTTGTCGTATTTCCCAGGCCGCTGCTCCTGGTTCGTGTCCTTTCGAACCTCGGCGTTGACGTCTCGCAATATATTGGTAAATTCCTCGTTCCGTCTGATGTTTCGTAGCAAGGCAGTGGTAAATACGCCATTCCGACCATCACCGTCGTCGGCCGTCTCTCCTGCCTCGGTGGCGTATACGATGACACTCTCTGGCGGCTTTCGCTCTATTACCGCGAGACCCCTTTCCATACCCCTGGAAGCCTCGGGGAAAGGGTTGTTCCGGCAGGCGTCGAGGATAACGATGTTCGTCCCGGCACCCCCAGCGTCCATCCGACCTATCAGCCTCTGCAGCTGCACTCCTTCGGTCTCCACGTCCGAGGCGATGCTTATATCGGCGCCTATAGGAATGAGGTAGTTCTCGCCTCCCGCCTGCACGCCGTGGCCCGAGTAGTAGAATAGGGCTATGTCGGCACCCCTGATATCCGAACCGAACTGCTCGATGAGATGGTACATCGTCTTCCTGCTCGCGTCCGTGCTGAGGGCGACGCTGAAACCTATATCTCGCAGGGCCGCGGCGACATCGGCCGCGTCGTTCGCCGGGTTGCGCAAGGGCCCCGTTGAGTAGTTCGAGTTCCCGATGACGAGAGCTACCTTCTTGTCCTGGGCGGCGAGGTTAGAAAGAGGGCATATAATCAGGGCTAAAGCAAGGAAGGTAAGGACGGAGCGGAAGGAGCGCATCATGAGCCTCCGATTTAGAACGTACCATGAAGATTATACCCCCTCCCTTCCCTAAAAATAGGCATGCGCCTAGCGAGAGTAGTCTGGCAGGAAAAGATTCGGATATGAGTGGATTACCCCCAGGATTCCAGGGTCCTTTCAGACTCGTCGAGGGTCCGGGCCAGGTTCTTTAGGATCTGGGCCGACGCGCGCAGAGCGTCCTGGAGCGAGGTTCCTCCTTCGCTCGCTCCCTCCTCGGCGAGGTCACCGAGGAGCTCCGAAATCCAGACACAGACGCAGCCCGCTCCTCTCAGATCGTGCATCAGCCTGACCCTCGTTTCCTCAAGCCTTTCTTCTTCCATGGTATCCCTCCGTGAGCTCTTATCCGGCATCGTTCAGCCGCCCGAGATAGGCGGCTTAGGGGCCATCCGTACCCTTTCGACCGGCACGCAGATAGCGCCCAAAAGCGCCGTGATGCGATGTGCGATCTTATTGCGGCAGAAGTCAAGCCAATAGTGAGTTCCGGGGGGAGAGCTCAGCGGTTATTCCGAGGTTGCATACCCCGTGATCTAGGTCAAAAGCCCTCAACGCGGGCCGACGTCGCGTCCGTGGATGCGTCATCGCCTAACTTCCCCTCTCTGGCCTGTAGCGCCTACCTCCCGCGGCGAACGAGCCTACTTCGTAGGGGGCCGATGCCTCTGGATGCACCGGTCGTAAAACGTTTCTCTTGCAGTCTACGTTTCCAGTCGGCTGGAAGCGTCCGTACCGGCCATAGCCGGACCAAATACCAGGACGATCAAAGTTAAGAGTACCCGCGCTAGCCCAGGTTTCTAATGTCCCGTTGCTATCTGATCAGCACCAAGAAGCACGGGGGGAGCATATGGAGACCGAAGACCTGCTGCCACGAACGGCCTGGATCACGCTGCGAGAAGCCTGCGCGCTCAAGAACCTAAATTATAGGACGGCGACCAACCGGCCCTGGCTCCAGCCGAACGGCGGGGCGACCGAAGGAAAGATCGGGGGCAAGAAAGCATTCCGAAGGGCGACGGTCGCCGCCTGGCTCGCGCTCTCGGACGAGGAGATCCTGGCCGCGCGGGACAGGACATGATCACGCGGCTGCACGTCATCTTGGGCTTAGGCGGCACCGGGAAGACCCGCGAGATCCTCGAGGCCGTCCGCGCGCACAAGGAGGACGGGGCGCCCGACCTCTACCTGTGCTTCAACCGCCCGCTCCGGGAGAGCACGAAAGACAAGCTGCTAGATTCCAGGGCCGACGCCCTCACGGTCCACGGCCTCGCCTACCGCGCCCTCGCCGAGGTCGACCGGCTACCCGAGGAGCTTAGCGGGATCCGGAACGAGGACGAGATCACGAAGCAGGGAGCCTTCAGGAAGCTGCTCGCCGCCTTCCACGCCACGTTCGTAGAGGAGGGCGTCGAGCTGCCCCCGAGGCTCGGGCGGTACGGGCACGTCTTCGTCGACGAGCTCCAGAACCTGGACGACGATCTCCTCATGACGGTTAAGGACGTGACGACCCTCGTCGACGCGGAGCTATGGCTTGTAGGCGATCCCCTGCAGAGCGGCTACGGCTTCCAGGAGAAGGACCGGAGGAGGCCGGGGAACTTCGAGCGCGTCGAGGAGATCTTCGGGCGGGCGCCGGACGAGACCGTCGAGCTGACAAAGAACCACCGGAGCGCGCCCGCGATCGTCGCCTTCGTCGACGGCTACCTAGGACGAGCCTTCGGAGGGGAGAAGATCCTACGGTACGATCAGTCCCACCGAGGCGATGCCGGCATCGCAGGAGGCGAGCACGGCAGACCTAGGATCGAGATCTTCGGACGCGCCGGGGAGGAGGCCGCGCACGTCATCGAGCAGATCAACACGATCCTCGCCGACGACGGGAGCGCGTCGATCGCCGTCCTCTCGCGGTACGACCGGGACCTCGAGGTCTACCGGAGGGCGAGGATCGAGGGCCCGAGGAGCACGATCTCGACGATCCACTCATTCATCGGTAGGGAGGCGGAGCACGTCTTCCTGGTCGGCTTCCAGGACCCCGTCAGCAGCAAGAAGAACGACCCGAAGGAGGAACACGAGGAGCGCTGCATAATCTACACGGCCCTCATCCGGGCGCGGACGAGCCTCAGCGTCTCAACCTCCTACCCGAACGTAACCCCGGAGAGGTGGTTCGACCCGGAGACCTGCGAGATCGCCGTCCACGACATCGAGCGGAGCAAGCCATACGGACGGTTCCCGAAGATCAGGGTGAACGCCAACTACAGCCGGCGGAAGTACGACCTCGCCTCGATCGACTCGATCACCCTGAGGGTGCCGTTCGATAGGGTGCCCTACTTCCCCTACGTCGCGAAGGCCCAGGGAAAGCGCTCGAGGGGGAAGGGCGAAGGGAAAAAAGAAAAGGACGCGAGCAGCTTCACGAAGCGGGAGATTGAGGACCATGACGGCGTCCAGGTCGCCATCTCCTACCACACCTCGCACCGGTACTACGAGTTCACGCTCTCGGACACGAACCTCCTCCACCGGAGCGGGTTCACGGACGTCCACGTCATAAAGTTTCTTACCAACTACATCCTCGAGTACTTCGACGGACGGGTCGGGATCGACGACATCATCGTCTCCAGGGTCGACGTCTACAGGCTCTTCGACGGGACGGACGAGATAGAGGAGCTGATAGCGGAAACGGACTGGGTCCAGAAGGAGAAGGTCGTGTCCTGCAGGGGGAAGAACAGCTGGAGGACGTTCCGAGGGGAGGCCGCGGTGGGGCGCGTCCTGAGGCAAGAGACGATCTACGTCAACCTCTCGAAAAAGAAGGAGGTCACGCTCGCCCTCTATAAGCCGTATCTGAAGTCCAACGACAACAGGATCTTCGACCGGAAGCTCGCGAAGGCTGAGGTCAGGATGAAGGGAGACGCGCTCAGGAGGAGGTACGCGCTGGGGAGCGCGTCGGTACGGTCGATCCTCGAGGAGCTGGCGAAGGACGGGGATCGCCTCAGGAAGATGGCGGACAGTGTGCTCGAGGCCAGGGGGGCGAAGATGTCAAAGTCGGGGGGATGTTTCATGGGGAGGAAGGAGGAGGACGGGGCAGAGGGGGAGGGAGTCGGTGCGAAATAGAGCATAGGGGAGCAGGAAAAGGGGGAGGACGCAAGGATGCTGGGTAGCATCCAGGGGAAAAAGAGGGGAAAAAGGAAGGATGACGGAGGGAAGGACGTGGGTTTATATTAAATGGATTCGAGTTGAAATGTATGATACAAGATCAAGTGCGAGAAGATGAGATTTACGGAGACCTCGCCCAAAGCCGGGGAGGTTCCTATAAATACAAGGTAGACCGACCTCATGAGCACGGATAGAACTGCACAGGTCTTGGCTGCCTTCACCGATGAAGGCCTTTTTGAACGCATGGCGACTGCGATATTGCGAAAAGCCAATCCTATCTACAGCGCCATTGTTCATACTGGCGTGAACGCATCGGGTCAGACTGTCAAGTCACCTTTAGATGGGATCTGCTTCGTACAGGGTGCCGATCCTCCACACATGATCGCTTTCCACCATACGATCACTGCCCGCGAGGATCTGCAGAAAAAGTGGCTACACGATCCCTCTAAAGTGAGGCCTCGCAAAGGTCCAAAGCCAACAGCGCCCGCTGGTGACCTCATAAAGACGGCAGCGTTAGTGGCGGAAGAACGAACACGTACGGCAAACTTGCATGCCACGCTAGTTCTTACGACCAACCAGGAACCAGACGAAGCTCTGGTTCGTGAAGTTGTGGCGGCGGGACGTGATCGCGGGCTGGAGATAGTTATATGGTCACGCTCAATGTTGAGCGATTTCCTCGACAATGAGCCCTCGGGGCAGTGGCTTCGTCACGAATTTCTGCACATTGACCAGGAACAACTCTCTTCGGAGTTGCTTCTCGAGCTTTCTAAGAAAAGCTTGGAGCTAAACGTTCCGCTGGACGACCCGGATGCTTGGATCCCACGGACGCTCGATGCAACGCTGAAGACCAGCCTTCGTCGCGAGGTAACCTTCCTTGTGGCGGGGTCTGGTCTGGGCAAGTCTGTGGCCTGCTATCGTCATCTCGCGGCTTATGTGAAAAACGGCGGGGTCGGCATTATTTTGCCTCACGAAGCCATCGCCTCGTCCAGAACTCTCGAACAGGCTGTCATGGTGACACTTCGCCAGCTTCATCCGACCTTGGCTACAGTGAGCGAATCGGTATTCTCGTTCTGCTCACCTGAGCGCCCGCTATGCGTTGTTGTCGAGGATATCAACCGATCGGGGCAACCGCAGCGCTTGGTGGAGAAGATTGTCGGCTGGAGTTGCAGGCCAACGAAAGATGATAAGGGCATATCGTCTCGATGGCAGCTCGTGTGCCCTCTTTGGCCAGAAATTCTCGCTTTAGTAGGAGATCAGGTTCGGAAGCGTATTGAGCCGCTCATCGTATTAGCCAGCGGTTTTAGCTCAAGCGAAGGTCGCGATGCTGTTCTCTTACGAGCGAAACAGGCTGGTCGCATACTGAGCTCGTTGAAAGCTGAGGAGATCTCTCGCGCTTTCAGCTACGATCCGCTCCTTATCGCACTGCATGATCAAAGTGAAACGCCGGATCCACAGCAAATTATCGGACGGTTTGTCGAGAGTTCCCTTTCAAACATCGCGGCAGGAGACAAGGACCACCCGGCCGCAGATTACCGACAGGCGCTTCGTGCCCTTGCGGGGGAAATGCTGGCGAATCGCCAAATCGAACTCAGGTGGCAAGATGTTATCAGTTGGAGAGGCCTGCAGGGTGAACCGCTGAATTTGCTCAGTCGTCTTGCGCACCAAGGTGATTTGATGAGGTTCTCAGGACTTTCCGACGATCAACGGCTCTCGTTTCGACATGACCGCGTGCAGGATTGGGTTCTTACCGACGCCGCGTCGGAGCTAGACCGCCGAGACCTTCTGACGGAGGAAGTACTGGCGGAGCCCTATTTTGCAGAGGTGATAGGTGCCGTTCTCGCTTGGGGCCAGCAAAAATCTAACTTTCTTCCGCGTGTCGCAGGGGCAAATCCGCTCGCGCTATTCTGCGCGCTTCGCCTATTCGGTCGAGCCTCTGAACCAAGACATCAAGCCATTATTCAGGCAATCAACGATTGGCTCGATATCCCGGCAACGCAGGAACAGTCCAACTATCATCTTCGATGGGAAGCGTTGGCCATTTTGGCCGAAACGGACTCCCCCACGGTTCCAGCTCTGGTCCGTAAGTTCCGTGACCGAACCTCAAATGGGGAACTCGCTCGGTTCCGTAATGGGGATCTTTCCGGTGGAATAGATCTCTGCAGCTACCTGGGGCCGGGCACTGGAGCTCCGTGGCGAGATATTCAGATAGAGCATGTAAAGCTCCTCTATGGGCGCAACTTGGTCAAAGCTCTACATGACTTTCTTTTACGGATGGATTTGAACGAGGCTGCTAGAATAGGAGCCATTCGGCTGGCCGGCCATATTGCCGACCCTGGTCTGGCGATTGCTCTCGAAGCGTGCTGGACTAACGATGATGAACGCGCCGACCATCTCGCGGAATACCTCTGGGCCTTCGGAGAGTGCTGCGGGGATGATCCAGCGCGATACCTCGGACCAGTCTGCGACGCTTGGGCGGCACTTTCAGATCTGCCACAAAAACATGGTATGTCTTCACCTCGTGCCGATGTCGCTATAAACGAACTCCACTGGGCTTTCCTTCGTTGGCCACCAGTGGATGCGATTGAATTCTTCATTCAGCGCGGATCGAAAGATGATCTAAATGCGCATATTATATATATGCTCCATGGTGTCGACCATCCTAAAGCGATCTTATTTGTGGTACAGGAACTTGCGGCCACCAGGCAGAAACTTGAAGGAACTCAGTCTTTTTCGCCTTTTGTGATGTCAGCATCAGATGACTGGCGTCGCGCGCAAGACGAAGGCCATCCAATGTCAAATACGTCTCGTAATGCCCTGCTCGCGCTTTGGCAAGATGAGAATAACGACAAGCACTTACGTACCCAAGCACTATCATTTTGGGCCGCGACCCACAACGTTGACGACTTAGAGGTGCTGCATACTGTACGGCCTTCCGATATATTAGCCGATAATGTTCTTGCGCAAAGGTTAATACGCGGAGACGATCAAGCTATCCCAGCCTTGCTCAAGAAACTTTCCACGGATAGTCAGGGGTACTGGTGGCAGTATGGCCGTTATATTTGGTCAACGAAGCTTACCGATGCACTGGATGAGTATTTTGAGAAACGCAAAGCACGAGCTTCGCGAATATGGTGCGAATCGTTCGAGGTTGACTGGATTATTTGTGAGTTAATAATGCATCTGCAGACTGTTGAAGCCGAGCAGCTTTTACTTAAGCACTGGGATCATTTACGCTTTTGCTCTCACTATATACAAACCGCCCTTTTTTTTGCAACATCTCGCCTTCAAGAGCTCGCATCAGCTTCCATTTCTGAGTCCCCTGAACCGATAAAGCTTCTCGAACACTTATGGTCCCATTTTGGAATTCGAACGAGGGGCCGGCCAGGTATCACCCGCGAAGTCCAAGTGCTGGCGCTCGTTCCTTACCTTCAGTATCTATCATCTATAGATATTATAGAGCTTTGGCATGTATGCAACGACAATGGGTGGTTCGTCCTGCGACAAAAGTATTTAGACAATCACCTGCAACCACCGTTTCTGTACCACAGGTGGGATAGACCACAAATGATGTCGGAGTTCGACAAAATGAGTTCTGAGAGACTTCTGTTGATGATCGACCATAAGATAGATGAAATCATAAAAGTAGATATTTCTTGGGCCGAAATCCTTGAGACGCTAAACGCGTGGTTTGGGGAGCGGCGATCTTTTGAGGCCTTGCGAGTCGTCGCCGCCGCTATCAAGTATAGAGGTACACGCGAAGATCTTGCAGTGCTGCGCATCTATGAAGGCATGCCTGAGACTGCCTCTCTGCAACTGATCGCTGACACGAAATTTGCAGTAAGCAGACGTAGCGTCAGCTAGGAATCATGGTGTATAGGCTTGTCTATTGTATTGATTCTTTTTGGTAATGGGAACGACGCCTCCGGAGGCTAGTCGGACGCCCATGCGGTGCGATACCAATTCGTGCTGTACTAGGATTTCAAAGCCGGTGAGCTGTATATTGCTGTTGACAAATTCAAAAGAAACTATCTCGTCATGTATCTTAGGTACGGTCATGGTGAATAAATGGACAATGTCGGGAATCACGACCGAGCGTACTGCTCGAAGATGCGGTCCTATAAAACATCATGCTGGCCATATTCAAGGTGGCTGGGGACCTCTACGACAAGTTCGTCGGCTTCGCGTCGGACATAGACGAGCTGGGCTCGAGGATCGAGCAGACAGGCCACTCATTCGACTTCGCGAAGGGGAAGCTCGTCACCGGACGAGGCGATCTGACAGGGCCCGTCGAGAATTTCAGGGACCTTGTCGCCCTCTACACGCTCGCAGCGTTGCGAGCAGCGTTGCCCTTCGAGTTTTCGGACGAGCGCCTCCAGCCTTCGTCTTATATACTATATTCTTCTTCTCCTGAATGTGGTGTCTTTCTCTTACGATAGATCGCTGATGATCCTCATGGCTGCGTCCGTGTCCGTGACGAGCTTGTTCACAAAACCAGCGTGGATGGCTCCCAGGATCGCGTTGGCTTTGCATGTACCGAAGGCGACGCCTATCCTGACGGGGATGGCCCGGAGATCATCGGGCGAGATTGAGATCGTGCGATCGTTGAGCGGGATGGGCAGCACGGTGCCCTCGACGTCGAAGTGGATCCCGCAGACATTGCCGACCGCTCCCTCATCATAAAGAGCCGCGGATTCGTCGGCGGACAGGAAGCCGGCGCGGACAATGCCGCTGATCTCCGGACGATTTGAGCTGATGCCGAGCACGGCGACTCCGGAGGTCCGCGCCAACGCGAACGCCTCCGCGATCTGGGGCTCCTTGAGCAGCATCTCCTTCAGCTTGAGGGTCTGAACCACAAGAGGCGCCTGAATGAAGCGGCATGAGGCGTCCAGCTTGTTCGAGAGCGTTCGGGCCAGCTCGGAGCCGTCCTTCAGGGAATCCCTCGAGCCGAGGGCCCCCAGAAGTTGCACGACCTCGACATTCGTGTAGTGCTTGCTCACTGAGAACTGTCGAACCGTCTCGAAAAGTGTTGTTCCATAGCTTATGCCTATTTTGAGATGGTCTCGCAGCTCGGCCTTGAGTATATCGGCGGCGGCTCTGCCTACAGTTATACGAGTATGAGCCACCTCGCTGTCGGAGGTACAGACGCTGATTCGCTCCATTTTGAGACGCGACTGAAGCTCGCTTTGGAGGGCAAAAGCCAGAGAGGGCTTCTTGTTCACCCGTATATCGACGATGCCTTCTTCCCTGCATCGCTTGAGCAGATTGGAGACGGTCATTCTCGATATCTGATACTTCTCCGCGATGCTCTGCTGGGATTGCTCGTGCTCGTAGTAATCGATGGCCACGGCCACCATAAGGTCTTGATCATTCGCAACCATGCTCACCTATCTCATTATCGAAGTTGACTCACTGCCCAATAACAACAATACTAATGCAATTTCCCTGTTTTTACAATAGCGTGATTATTATGCTTTTGACAAAACAAAAAATAATATTGACAAATGCAATATTTGATGTATGATGCACCCAGATTCTATCAAAGGGGGCAATGTCCTGTCATGAACCTACGAAAAGCCTTACTCGTGTCCTTCATTGTTTCGACCGTCCTTGTCGCCAGCGCCTTTGCCGGCCCGCAAAAGGTGATTGGACTTGTGCAGATTGACTTGAGCAACCCCTTCCACATCGGAGAGGTGAACGGCGCGAAGGAAGCCGCGCGGCGCTTCGGTTTCGAGCTCAAGGTCGTCAGCGGCGAAGGTGACGTCAACAAGCAGATTCAGGCCTTTGAGAACCTGGTCAACCAGAAGGTGGACGCGATTGCCGTCAACTTCATCGACGTAAATGCCTTCGGTCCGGCGATGGCCAAGGCCAAGGCCGCCGGGATACCGGTGGTGGCACTGCATAGTCAGATAAGCGGCGCCGCCACGATGCTTGGTTTCGACGAGCGCTATACAGGCAATCTTGAAGGCGATTACTCCATCAAGATGCTGATCAAGAAAAACGGTTCCCCGGCGGGCACGGTCGCTAATCTTCAGGGGTTGCTGGGCCAGGGCCTGAACGAGGCGCGCACGGGCGGTTGGGTCGATGTCCTCGCAAAATATCCGAGTATTAAGATCGCGGCCAAAGAGCCGACCGGCTGGGATCCAAAACGCGCCGTGGAGATCACAGAGAACTGGATGACCGCATACCCTGATTTGGACCTGATCTACGGGAACAGCGATAGCCTCACGGTCCCGGCGTTAAACGCCGTTGTGCAGGCCGGTCGCCTCTGGGACGGGAAGCCCGGCAAGACCGGCGACGGCAAAGTAATCATGGTCTCGGTAGACGGCGACGACTTCGCGTTGGAGGCGATCAAGGAAGGCAAGATGTCCAGCACCGTCTTCCTGGGTCCGGAGTACTCCGGTTTCTGGAAGGCATGGGTCCCGTTCAGGATCGCCATGGGCCAGAAGGTTCCCGCGGAAATGTTGATCAAAGGTACTCTGATCACCGCGGACAATGTCTCGGCCGCCATCAAGTTGGCCGCCGACCTCAAGAATAAACTCACCACCTTTCCCTTTGAAAAATCCCTGGAAGAGATCGTTGCCGTGTATCTCAAGAAGTAGTCGAGGAAATGGGGGCGGCGACCGCTCGCTTTATGTGGGCTTCGCCGCTCTTTTTGCCAAAAGACGCCTGGTATTGCAGGGACACAGCGGGCCGGGTACCATTGAACACCAAGGATTGGAAAAGGCCGCAGATGAAATCCCTTCCCGGAACCGAACGAACGATTCTCGAAATGAAGGATATCACGAAGCGCTTCCCCGGAGTGCTAGCCCTGGACCATGCGGAGTTGAAGGTGGAACAGGGTGAAATACATTCCCTTGTCGGCCAGAATGGAGCGGGCAAATCGACGATGATGAAGATCCTCGCCGGAATGTATTCTGCCGACAAGGGAACAATCGTGCTCGACGGGAAAGTCGTCATCTTGAAGCATCCTCGAGAGGCCCTGCAAAAAGGCATCGTGACGGTCTACCAGGAGCTCAGCCTTCTACCTAACCTCACGGTCGCTGAGAACATCTACCTGAGGGTTCCTGAAAAACCCTCTTTTGCTGATCAGGCAACAAAATCCAGCCTGATTGTACGTAAAAACAAACACTGAAACAGTTCCCAAGCACTCCCCCACAAGACCGCCAAAAGAGACCGCA